>Ga0209671_1006443_pt1 | contig 12051 bp, 11 predicted proteins | sample WorMetHERISLAND2_2_FD_187401 | JGI IMG/M metagenome (GOLD analysis project Ga0209671, IMG submission 187401) | Marine gutless worms symbiont microbial communities from Max Planck institute for Marine Microbiology, Germany - Olavius geniculatus... | ecosystem: Host-associated > Annelida >...
ATTTAAGGGGGCACGGTGCGATGCCTCCCCCCTTTGGCCCGATCGTGAAATTTTTTTACAGGCGACTTTATATGAAAAGGTGCGTTTTTGCCATTTTCCAGCAAGAATTGCAAATCAATTTTTGATGGTATTAAAATCGCCATGTGCGATTGCATCTGATATGACGCCGGAGTCGCCGAACGCTTTTGAAAACCAGCTGCAAGCCGTATAGGCCTATAATATTTTGTGGCGGCCGGGTTTAGTGTCCATGGGTGAGTGACACGACTATGAAACCGACAGCAAGGCAGTCGGCGGCTGGCTGGCGCACGCCATGAGCGGTGGTTAATTAATATTTTAAAATGTCAGATCTGAGTTTAACCCAAGATGAACTCGCCCACAACCTGCATAGGCTACAGCAAATGAGACATACGCCTATCCAAATGAGATATGTTTATTATTGCATGTAACGCGATTATAACAGCACTCATAAGATGCCTTCCTTTGCCCTGAGACTGTGACACGCCCTGTTCTCAGATAACACAAGCTGCAGCGGCATCACAGCGTGCCAGTGATCATAGATTCTAATGCGTGACGTTATCAGAACTCATCAGTATGAGAATCCCAGGAACCAAGCTCCGTATGCCAGTGTCATGATATCATAATGTCATTAAGCGATGAAGTGCCCTATTTCACTGGAGAGATAGACAGTTTGGACACGCCCGCCTGCCCGCTGTCTTGTACAGCATTTGCTACCAGCCCGCCACTCGTACACGGAACAGCTGAAGTCAAACAAGGGATAGACATAACGTAACTATGAGCTCAGCTTAGTCATTGGCAAGTGAAGACGACAATGGCAAAGCGTCAGACCGCATATGTTTTACGATGTCAAATGCCAAAGACCCAGCTCACCGCTTGCGAGTGATGACATCGGAGATGATCAAGGATCAAGCATTCTGACGACGACAGGCCGGGTTTGACACGGCCCATTTATTATTGTACTGTAGGCCTACTGTGCCTATTGTGAAGTTTATTGCCTTTTTATAACTCACATTAATCCGTGATGACGTTTTGCAGCTTGCTAAACTCTATGTTTTTGCCAAAACGATGCAAATATCTGTGATTTTCTGCGTTTCCGAATTTCATTTGAGTGCAGGCCACATGACTATCACATGTCTATCACATTGCTACAAACGGAATTTTACTTCCCTTTCTAAATTCCCCCCTCCAGTCGGACTTAGGGCGCTGGGCGGACTCACGTTGGGCTTGGCCCCAAATTTCTAGTTTTTAAAAATTTTTAATTTAATTTAATTTTTTTGAAAAAAATTTATTAGATATGTTTATGATGTCGCCAACAGGTGAAGATGAAGGGTGCAGTGTGCACAATCTGCACAGAGCAGTTTGAATGCTTTCACACTGTCTCAGCCTTGAAGTGTGGACATATATTTCACGCCGAGTGCGTATCAGTATGGTTGAACCAGAGCATGACATGCCCGCAATGCCGTCAGAAAGTTATCCGGGCAAACATAATTCAAAAGCTGTTTTTCTCACGTCCAGATGGCGACGACTCTATCCTTGGGGAGCCGAATCCATCAGTGGAACTCGCTCGTCTTTCCTCGAAGCTTGAAGAGTCCCAGAATAAACTTTGTATTCAGGATCGCGAAATGTCGAAGCTGCTGGCAGAAAAGATGGCGATCAGCGACAGGATTGATCAGCTGACCGAGAGCCACAGGTAATCTATCGTTTTGTCTTCCAGTGATGTTCATTATTTGGCACTGCTTATTGCTACTACTTCAGTCATTGTTTGGCCTGATTTACTTCTCAAAGTTAATCCAGGTTGAGCTGGATTGGCAAACGTTAATTCTTTGGGTTGCTGTGTTGTGGATTTTTACATCGCAGACCTGTGCCTTTCCTGTTGCTCCAAATCACTGAAGTAAGTGTTTTTACAACAGTGTTTTTCCCGTTTTTACTAGGTGCAAGTCTTTGCAATCCTGGACGTCTTTGCAGTTCTGGATACTTTCAATATCCTGTTAATTACATTGTTCAGTGGATAGACAAAGTGAGTACTGGCAGTAGTTTTGCTCACAGTTTGGGAAGAAATGGCAAGTTTTGCATAATAGTTGGACAATAACAAGTTGCTGTGGCAGTTGTTGTACTGAGTAAGTATTAGTAGCAAAAACCATAAGTGTTTTAAATAGCATGAGGATCACTGTGCTAGCTTTATACAGACAACAGGATGTGATACAAGATGCGGCACAGATGTGTGCTGCTGCTGCTGCTGTTGTTGTTGTTGTTGACAGAGTCCTGGTGGACTGACTCGGCTGCCCTAAAGGATGTGCAGTGACATCAGCACCGCCTTTCCCATTTGATCCGTCAGAACCTCCAACGACGGATTCACATCACCAAAAATCTCTAATCATCTTGATTCAGTTCCAGCACATTCCAGGAACCAATGTTCCAGAGTATGTCGGCCTTCCCCTATCTAGGACAAGTTGGGTCGACTGCTGCATTTAGTAGGTGCTGATACGCCTTGAAGCTCAGGCAGTGACCGCTGCGGACCTGGGCCAGGAACACAGCATCCTTGCATGTCTTGACTTCCACCTTGTCCTTATAGCTTGGTGTAAATTCTTGTAGACCTGTGCAGTTCTCAGGTGCTCGATCGGCATGTCCTGGATCGATCTATTCACACAGCTCAGAGCTGCTGCCAATGAGACTGGCCGTGAAGGATCGTTGTTATTGTTGCAGCTTCCTTAGCCGCCTTGTCAGCTGCTTCATTTCCTGGAATGTCAATGTGTCCAGGAACCCACTGGAAGATCATGTCGTTTTTGACCTGCAATAGCTTAGCTCTGACTTCACATGTCTCTTCAGAATCGTTCTCAATAGCTTTTAGCAATGACTGACTGTCAGAACAAATCAGTATTCTGCCCTCCAGCTCATTAGAGATGATCCATTCCAACGCCGTAGACATGGCCTCCTTCTCTTCTTTAAACGAAAATGTCAATAAGCTACCTCTTCTCTTCCAGACATCAACGATTGTTGGAGAGTCAGCAGGTCCTGAAGTTATCACCATTGCTGCTCCACCACTGAAGGTGCCATCGCTGGCTGATCCATCTGTGTAGAGGATCAAAACCAGCTTATGAATCTCAATACACCTCAAAGTTTCATTCTTTAGAACCTCATAATCTCCATCTCTCCCGTTTCCTCGGATGTCTGTGTGGTCGCACCAACTGCCTGCAGGCCCTGCACGACTGATCCACGGAGGTATCTGAAACAAGCTCATTGGCTGTCTATCTTTCATCTTCGATGGGAGGCTGTCGAGAAGAAGATTTGCTTGCTCCCACCAATTGGATCTCTGCAGGCGGTGTTGATTACTGCTGCAGAGAGCCAAGTTCTTGGCATGATCCGCTGGAAGTCTGGCTGCCTTCCCATGTGCTGAACACTGGTTCCTGGAAACACACAATCTGTTGCTGACTGTCTTATAGCTGCAAACTCTTGCTTTCACTCTGATAGCCTCCACTGGTGTGGTCTTGGCCTTGGCTGCTGCATCTCTTATTAGTTGTAGTAGTAACTTGTGATGTATCGTGTATAGGAGCCTGGAAACACTGCACCGCAGAGAGCTTGACAACAACAAGTTGCTGCGGCAGCAGTTGACACAGGCCCAGTCTGCAGCTCGCCAGCTGACTGAGGCTCAGAAGGATTCCGTCGCACTTAGGAAAAAGGTCACTGAACTGCAGAATGTACAGTCTGTCATCAACGGTTAGTATATTAAATGTGTTGTAGAACTTATCGTTCTTATGTTCTGTCATGTGATTGGGATGATCATATACGACTGGCCTAGAAGAGGGTCGGCATTTTTCAGGAAGTTGACTGCTGTTGTGAGTTTTTTGAGTAAAAAGTTGATGAGATCCTTGTGGTAATGTTTGCTTGTATCGCTAGTGCCATGCACTCTATCACACCAGGTATCATACACAAATTGTGCATTTGATGGCATCGTGCTAACAATAATTTTTTTCAGCCAGAGCACCTAAGTTTGTCTTAAGTCTAAATGTTAGCCAAAGACTATAAAATCACATACAGTGTATTTTGTCAACACTGCAGTTTGCTGTGCATCAGTATGTGTCCAAAAATTATTACCGACGTTATAAAGCAGGCACTGCAGACAGGTTTTATAAGTCATCAGATTATCTTGTGTGAGTGTATGATTGAGTGTTGGTGGTTAGTTTCTCCACTTTCAGAAAATGAAAAATGGTACAAAAGTCATGGACTCAGTCTGTAATTTGAATGAAATAGATTCTGATTTAGGGTGAAGCATGGGGGCATGCTTTATAGGCACCTGTAGCATAATGCTCTAGGGCACACTGGAGGTTTTTAACGTTGTTCACTATACAAAATACGTTTTACTTGCTTACTTTCTTTATCAGCCTGGTTACATCTATGATATGTAGCAGACTCAGACTGATCTTGCTTACAGGGTGTTACTTGGTGTACGCATGCATCATCACATGTTGCACCATGTCTTCTTTGACCTCTGACTTGATAGACCATGCTGATATGGCTGCTACAGTGCTACCAGGCTACGCAAAAGAGCTCTTTGAGATCACCGTTTGGGCCATCTCTGAGTGCTAAATTGCTTTTGTGCTGTAATATATCCAGATGTCAATTATGCTTGCCCAGTTTGGCATTCCAGCCTACCAGTTTTGAGGAAGCATTGTGAGCTCTTCAGTGGGGTTCCTCCAAAATCAAATTTGATTCATTTTTAAATATTAGAGTGATCACTCACCTGAAGATCCTGGAGGAGTCAGGTAATTCAAAAGTGGTCGGGGAAAAGTCAGGGAAAATTGGATTGGAAAAAATCAATGAAACTATAAACATTAGGCATATTTGCACTTTGGTATACAGTCTTTGTTTCACATCAGTGAATCTTTGCCTGCCCTACTGACCTGTGCTCTGTGAATGGCATACAAATGGAATGCATTTGGTAGCAGACAACTCTTGGCATTTTGGGGGCATGATTTCCTTCGCCCGAAATCTGGGGATCTGCCTACATATGTGTGCAATGAAAACTCTATAAACTTAGTTACTCATTGGCTTACTAGTGTGCAGCAAAAAAAAGCATCCTGTAAAGTTATTTACCATTTTCTGAGCAATTGCATCGAATTTTAGCGTGGAATTTTACGCACTTGTTACCTGTTTATAGTCACATAAAACAGTGCCTGTTTGAGTTTAGCGACGGCTTTTAGAAAAGACTACAGACTTTGTTTATGAGGTCTATGTCACTTTGACATTATAATTATTAAGCAACAAGATGAACAGAATTATTTTCAGTACAGATACCAAATAACAGCATTAGGTTTTTTGAATGTGGTTTGTGCAGAATCATGATGTTGTGTCACGAGAAAAATTTTATAACTGTGCAAACAGCAAGTGAATTTCGAATGCCGCTAGCCTAATTTATGCAGTTATATAAACAGATAATAAGCGTTTGAAAGTTTGCATTAAAGTTCCAAGCTGTTGCTGAGGAAATAGGAATTAACTTTGGGGGTGTGTTATTTTGCTGCAACCTGTAGAGATGTATGCATCTGCCAGGTTGTCAAGAAGATATTGACAGTTTAATCCGGCAGACGAGCGATGCAGCTCAGCTAGCAACGTGGTGTACAGTGTACAAGGCGGAGCTTGCTCGCAAACGAACCGAATGCAATGGCCTCACAGAGTCCCTGCGACGAGCAAGACGTGATCTGGAACAGCTGCAAGCCAAGCACTCCAACCAGTCAACTGAGTTGAACATTGCCACTGGCAGAGTTGCTACCTTAGAGGAAGATATAGCAGCCCAGGTTGGTTACTGAATCTTAGAAATATTAGGTGTGTTAGTATTTTCCATGCATTGTCTCTGGCAGATCCCTCATTTGGTCATTTCTGGCAAATCTGCCATAATGGGTAAGCAAAATTTTTGGCTGGATTTCTGAACTGGTTGCTTTTGGCTTAAATACACAGGTTGCAGTTTTTTAAGCATTTACTTTTTTGCAGCTGTGTGTATTGAAACTAGCTTTTGCTTGTCATTTTTTCAGTGAATTGAGGATTTCACATTAAAATCATTTGACACAGCAGCATACAGATACGGTTTCAAACGTTATAGATTTGAACAATGTGTTGGGAAATTGTTCATGCGTTCTTGTAGTGTAGATTTAAGTTAACTTTATGTGATACGAGTTTGAATGTACAGAATCAATGATATTAAAATGTGGCACTTTACTTTCATATTTGGCCCCAGCACCGAAAGTCATCATAAAACTTATGACAGAATTATTCTGCATGGACTCTAGTTTATGTTGGTATACTTCAAATGCAGATAAATGCATGCCAAACTAGTTTACTATGGGTGCTATTCTTATGGACTTGCATGCATCCGTTCCATGTATTTTTGCTACAAAATCACATATGTAATGTATAACTAAACTCAAAAAAGCAAAGTGCCCGACAGTAGCATTATGATGAGACCAATGCATGAAGCTGATGCCCTGTTCTGTAAGCAGTGGCTGAGCTTCTGGTTATTTATTATTAAACCTTATACCTCATGTTTCTTTATGTGATGCAAATGCGGTGCATCAGTCGTTTTGTTTTAAAGAAAACATTTTATCTGGATTTGATGTTATGCTGTGGTTAGAATAAAGAGATAGCTGGTCTGCGTAAGAAACTGGAAGCTCTTGAGTCCGCACTGGGAAGTCCAAGTGACACTGCAGCTGGACTGGCACGCCGACTCATCCGGGAGAGTCCCGCACCATCGTCTCAGCTGTTCACGACTCCAAAACTCTCCGGCCAGCCTGGAGATGCACTCATCGACCTTGACACTTCTGCCGATCTGTTTGTCACTCCGAATCCGCCGAGGAAACGGCCACGCAACGACTGCGACCAGCCACAAAGACCAGAAGACGTTTTCTGCCCATCATCCACCGAGAGAAAGTCCACCACCACCTTCCAGGCAGCAGGTAGTGCATTAGTCAGGAAACCCATGGCAGGAAACGCCGCTCGAAGTTTTGTCGGAAAGCCCACAGCTGGAATGGCGTGCACCTTGCGAAACATTAGCAATAAGCCAGCAGCCAGCAATGGTGGTGTGGTAAAGTTTTCGTTCAAGGATTCTGTCAAATTCTCTGAGTCGTCGTCTGTCTTCCGCGAAGGATACAATGGATTTGGTGGCCATGAGAAGGTCGTCATGCCACCAGCAAGGCCACAGCAACGCTATGACGTCAGCAAGAAGCTTGTGATTGGTGGATCAAAGAAGCAATTTTTTGGGCCGTCGAAGACTGGTCCAGCCCCACCGCTACCATCGCTCGATGGCAGTGACTGATAAACTGATTTCTGATTATACTTACAGAATGCACTTACTGGGTGCTAGTACTGTCTGGTACGGCATACCAGCACTTATTTTGAAGGTGGTGTTCTTTTTTCACAGTTGCACTATGCAATGTTCAAAATGTCAAAAGTTCTGAATTGCCATGCACTTGATGTGTTTGTTAAAGGTCCATGGACATCAAAATTAATTTACCCGTTTCCTAAACGTGCACAATATTCTGATAATTTTGACACTAACATTGGCACCCAGCATTTTGTCTACACAGAGAAATTTGCATTTGAAATTGACGATTTACAAAAATGATGCAGAAAATGCGCTGCCATGATGGCATACAGGAGCCCCGGTGACATCATCAACCTAGCCCATGGACATTATGAATATTAATGGCATAGCTTAGGTTGATGACGTCACCAGCTAGGCCATTAATATTCATGATATTTAATTGTTTATGGGCAGGCTGATGAAGTCACTGAGGGAACTAATAGATTGGAATTTTTCACATAACATAACATAATGCCACATTTCGTTTGAAATTGCACATTAGTTTCGTATATTTATGAAGCTCAAATCTAGGCTACATATATGCGAGATTAAATGTTTAATTTAAATCTGCATAAATTGCATGAGCGAGTTTGACCGTGGCCATGGACCTTTAAGTTAAAAGGGTATCAAAACTCATTTCAGGACCCTGATGGGGAAGCTCATACCCAGATTCTCTAATTGGCTGGGGAGAGTGTTGCCCCCCTCCTATTTCCCTTCCCTGTGACTCCTTTGGCATCTCAATTTTTAAGCTTTCTGGTGCTTCCATTCTCAGCATGCTGTGGCCCTCAGTTGACGATACCACTACTTCTTTTTACACTTTGACCATTGTCTCTCCATACCATGTCAGCATGGTATGGCTTTCCTCGTCGCAGTTGGGACAATTCTTCGCATAATTGTATTGAGTGTGACAGATTTGTAATGCAATTTTTCGTGTTACAGGAAGGGCAATGTTGTAGTGCTTTTAAACTGTCTTGGATTGCTTTTATACATGTTGCATAAAATCTCTCATGTCAAAAACTGGTATAACTTCACTGTAGAAAATTTGCTATTGCAAATTTACTTTGTCATCTCTGAAGACATTTTATTTCATCTTGGACATTTGCAGCAGTGTAACTAATGACATGAATGAACAGAATGCATTGTGCTTGTTTTCTGTTGTCACGCTTTTAAGTCAAATGTGTTTTAATGACAGTCAACGTTTTTTGTGTGGTATCTTGTTCTGATAACATGTAGAATATATAGCCAATTTTTTGCTTTGTCTAGGAAAGGGGCATGTGATCTTTAGAGATGGACAAGTGTCCAAAGTGTCCTTATTACATGCATTAGGATGGCAAGCCCTCTACTTGACTGGTCATGTGTGCGAGGCTCACAAGCTTCACATGTAATTAAGGATTTAACTACCAAAACTCGTCATCAAACTTGTACAGTTGTATTGTATTTCTGCAAGCCTCTTTCTCTCTATATGTTTAATAGTTTCAAATCTTACTGTACATGGATGTGAATATTATTTACTGTCTGTTGATTTTACATTTTGCTTGATTATGTCGGTGTAATTTGTTGTGGCTCATATGTTTAGTTACTATTTTAGTTTCTCATAAATCATTTTACGGAGCGGATTTGACACAAACATTTTAGTGAATGTTTTAGTTTTTGCATTGTGCTAATCGCTAGGGATGGCTGACCGTTTGTGGGATAAAGCAACTAATAGGTTGAGACCTTGCATTGAAAACTGCAGCCAAACCGCTGCAAATAGAGACACGATTACTATTGACAGCATATAGGAACTCGTCATCGCCCTGTCCAATGGCACCATTGCCAACTCTACAACTTATACCGTTTAGCCACAATACCACACGATTGGCATAGCAGATTCGATATATCACAACATTTTACGCCACAGGTTTATATTTTTGTTACTGCATTACAAAAATAACGAAAATGAATGGAGAAAACGACAAACTAACCGAAGCACAGTAACTATAGTGTCGTAATTTAACGATACTTACGACAGTCTATGTAGTTAATTGTTAAGTTCACTGATACATTTTAGTATCTATGTGAAGCAAACTGCCTTGATACTATAAGCCTTGGTTCACGTCTTGTTCTCGTGCTTGTATAAGATTTACATACTTATGATTTTAAAATATCGATATCGTATCAAAATTGAAATCCTAATATCGAATCATCACTACTTTCGTTCTCTCTTGACGGGTAGTCGTGACGGGTAGTGAGCTGAAATGGTCAATCTGCACATCTCCAATCCTGTCACCTACGTTAACTCATTCTCAAAGTGCTGTTATGAAATCTGGTATAAAATACGAAAATGTGTACTTTTCTTAACATTTTGTTATGATGCTACGAAATTACGCAATAGGACGATTATTCAGTGCTGCTGTTTGTTTTTTTACTGCGTGTGACAATAATATTTTAATTTTCGATTGCAAATATGCTATATCGACACCCCCCAAATAATGAGACAATTCAGATAAATAGAACTTGTCCTTGAGCAGGTGCCATTGTTGTTGTGGAATTATCGGACGATAATTTGTGGTGATAACTAAATTTTGGCAACAGAAAAGTGACATGAATTATTACGCGTATGTTTTGTTTTTTGCTGCATTTTTTGCAGGAATCCGTTCAGGTTTGTATTCTAAAACTTCAGAACTCAGTACGATTCGGTGAACCCTGGGCGCTGAGATCCCGGCTTTAGTTGCGAAGTGATTAGGATCACCGATCGGTGAAAATAGCAAGTAATTTGAGCAAAGCTCACGTGACACGCGATAGCAGCGGTCCTGCCACCTTGGCAATCGTGTACAGCGTGCAGTAAAGTAGTAATGCGTTTTGAAGGAGTGCCCAAATTTGAGGTCTCCGTACGGTCTTGAAATGTGTGCCGCAGCCAAAAATTGCAAAAAAACACCATGATCCTCTGTCATTCATGGCTCAGGGTCATTTAACGTCGATGTTGAGATCATTTACAAGCTCGTCACTCGTGCTTGTTATGATAAGCAGCATGTCTGTACCTATCTGCAACTGTTTTCATGCTACACAAGCTAATAGCAGTAAAATAACCACTTTTTAGGTAGGTACCGACCCATCTCTTCGATGCCCGCAGGTGCAGGCCTCCTTGAACTTTGGGGGTCGGCACTAGACTGTTGAAATCTACGTTTAATGCTGAAAATTTCATATGCAAGTTGTCTGGCTCTATCTCTAGCCATTTCGGTACAATTCTGTAAAAATGTGTCACAGCCTAAAATCACTAAAAATTCACAACAACCCTAATTTTGGGGGTTCAATGTCATTGATGTTGATAAAACTAAAAAGCCTGACCAGTGCTTGTTATGATAAGCAACATGTTTGTACCTATTTGCAATTGTTTTCACACTATACGAGCCAGTAATAGCAAAATGATGTCTTTTAAGGGAGTACCCCACTTTGACACCTCCGTTCAAGGGGAACCACCTCACACAGGGGCACAAAATTTTGTCACAACAAACGAGTCCTTGAGGCAGCCTACACACACAGTGAAGATTTCGATATCTTAGCTTGCACCATTTTGACACAGGTCTAGAGTGTGACAGATGGACAGACAGGCGGACGCCCAGGCCATGGCTAAGATGCGCAGAGCATTCTGCTATCACGCATAAGAATAAAGGTTAAAATTACTGATTGGTGATTTAACCTTTAGTTTTATTTTCACTGATCAGTGATCTTAATTAAAGCTATTAAGTTCACTGATCGGTGACAGTACCGTGTGAATTATGATCACCGATGGGGCGACACAGCAATATTTGCATATTGTATAAGTCTGCTGCTTCATACTGATCAAATGCGACAAGTAGGAGATTGTAGGTGTTCGAAGTAATATAAAGTGTATGAAAAGCAATACAAACGTACGAGGGTCATCCCAAAAGTCTCCGGTCTCGACATATTAAATAATAATATTTTCTACAATTTATACATAAGCCAACATCCTTTACGAACTATAATGAATTGGTTGCGGATATGACGTGACTTGACGTCATTGTAATTTATGATGTCATATAGCTCTAAACCGAAACTATTTGGAGCGCTAATGTAAACAGCATAGAATCAGGCTCACTGTTGCATGACAATTTTCCGGTCTGTAGCTAGGTTTACCAAAGAGGAGCCCTGTGCCATCTGATTTTGTGAAAGCCCTAACAAATACGTTTGTGAATAGTAAGCCCAGTTGCCCATGCACAAAATGCTGTGGTTTGAAATTACTGCAAAGAATTATTCAATTTTTTTTCAAAACAACAGTCAGTACTTTTGCAAGAAGTTAGTGATTTCTTGACATATCTAAAATTCCAAAGTTTGTTATTTTTTGTTGCTTTTGATCTGCAAGTGCACATAATGGGCATGTACAGTGTGCAGCAAAAAAGTAGACCCCTAAAGTTTTTAGCTGTTTTCTCAGCAACCGTTTGGAATTTTAATTTGAAATTTTGCAGATTTATTTATTGAAACCTTCTACATCTAACTGTCAGATAAAATTCTATTCTCTTGAGAAATGACAAACTTATAGACTTTAACAAGACCGCCTACTGATATTTTACATTCAAAAATGTTCCGGCTACAACACCAATTTAATAACATCGTTGAACAACACAGTTAAATAATGATCAAATGCCAGAATTCCATTGTCACTGCGAATGTTCGAAGTGTTCACC
>Ga0209671_1006444_pt1 | contig 12051 bp, 5 predicted proteins | sample WorMetHERISLAND2_2_FD_187401 | JGI IMG/M metagenome (GOLD analysis project Ga0209671, IMG submission 187401) | Marine gutless worms symbiont microbial communities from Max Planck institute for Marine Microbiology, Germany - Olavius geniculatus... | ecosystem: Host-associated > Annelida >...
GGGCTACTGTTGTAACACTAACAACTGATGGAAAAGATACAGCATTGGTAGTTGTCATCATTGTAGTACTGGTAGCACTGGTATACTCACGATAAGATGTTCGTCTGGGTGTAGCGCAACACTCAACACTGGTGCCTCATGTCCACTGAAGAGTCGCTGCTCCTTGGATTCAACATCCACCAGCTTCACTGTAAAGTCACTGAAACACAACACAGCTAAACACTCATGAAACATCAAAATGCTTGACGAACCTTAAGGGGATGTCAGATGAACGACAAAATTGGCCGATTTTATCTGCCGACAAAATCGCCGGACAAAAATCTGTCGTGTGAAATGCAACAATCGCCCGATTTTGTTGGCTGACAAAATCGCCCGATTTCGTCGGCCAAGATAGAGCATGTTCTATCTTCGACGACTTTGTCAGCCGACTTTCTGTAGATCGATCAACAAATTTTGTTAATGTTGCGGTTGCCACAGTGATTGTTTACAATGCAAGATGAATATTTATGTTAGTTATTTATTGTGTTTGATATTTATTTTTGTTCATAAGATGCAAAAAAGTGATGCAAGTATCATTTTGCGATCTGCATTCGGCTGTTGTGCTAGCTGATATCGTACGAAGTAGCAGGCGAAAATATCGGCCATGTGTCATGCTTCACTGATTTTATCGGCCGATGTTCTGGTGCAACTAAACCACGCCTAGAAAAGTCGGCCAACTTTGTCATTCGTCTGACATCCCCTTTAGTTAAAGCAAAGTAAGACGAGTCTGACTAACTATGATAGCACCCAGAAAATACTACAATTAACTACAAATTGTGCAGGGCTACTGTTGTAACACTAACAACTGATGGAAAAGATACAGCTCCACTGATCAACAGCTCCAATGACCGAAGCAGTTTTGCTATATGTTATTCTACACTGTGTCCAGAAAAAAAGTAACACCCTAGACTTCGTGCAATAGAAATGTCAAGTCGGAACAAATCAGAATAAAATTTTGTACAGTTAATTTCAAATAAATTGCTAAAACAATCATCAAATTTTGTTTAAAAATATTATTTCTTAGCAGAAATATTAATGGTTCAATATTGATAACAAAATATCTTTGTTACCAATATGGCGTGACACAAAAAAACAACAAAACTTCGTGATACATTTGATACAGCAGCTTTTGTGAGGTCACCGAAAAAAATAAAGTGTCCAGTATTAAACAACCATCTGTTATTTTGTTTAATCCTGACAGTATTACTGTTTACATTATATTAATTATGTGAACAAACGTCGCTTCCAATTAAGCAACTGCAGTAAGTAATGCCATATTAGTAATGAAGATATTTTGTTAATGATATTCAACAATTAATAACTCTGCTAAGAAACAATATTTTTCAACAAAATTTGGTGTTCCCTTTAGCAATTTACTGAAGAACAAATGTATAAAATTTTATTTTTATTCGTTCAGATTTGACATTTTTATTGTACGATGTCTAAGGGGTTAGCTTTTTCCAGACACAGTGTATGTGCTGAATGGAGAAAACAACTGTCAGCTCAAGGTTGAATTTTGTTCTGAAAGCAAACAGACTTCGAGCAGGAAATTTTATAAAAATTTAACATTGCAGTCTGATAGTTTACTGCTTACCAATTAATTACTTTTAAGTCACCAGTCTGAATGTGCCAAGATCACGAACACACACATCAGTCTATAAACGTGAGCTTTTATAAACGCCAAGAACAGGATACGACAAAGACATGAAATGGCAACAGGGCATTAGGGACTGATCCAGACAAGAATGGTTTGGAATAAATGTGAGCTCTGCTGCTAAGGTCATGGACTCGGCAACTCCTTGTCTCCATGTGGCTTCTAGCAGACTAGCAAACTCAACATGTTGTATAATATCGAAACTAGAGCTGTCAAAGCTTTGATATTTTTAATGCAATAAAGCATTGCGCTAATTGTTCCAATGCATTAATTAATGCATTATTAATCCACCCAGCTCCGTCGAGAGAGTACGGGGGTAAGTTACCCCGAGCGCCACAACATTTGGGGGCCCACCTGTAGAATATAGAAAGTTAGAAACACATTTTAAAATGTATAATGAACAATAACTGACGTCATAGCCAGCATAAAAATCTATTAGTCTGTCGTCAAAATAACTATTTATTTACAGTAGCGATGGAATGGCAACTACAGTTTAGTTGCTTGAATTCATTCGACTGTCAAATAACAGCAGTTTAACGAAATATTGGAACTTTTCTTTCTCAGAATTTAGTAAATTAACATAAATTTACGTATGTGTTAATTTTTTTAACATGCGTTAATTTATTAACGCATTAACACGTTAATTAATGCATGAATCTGACAGCTCTAATCAATACATATCATGACTACAACATAGCAAGGGATGGTATAAACAGACACAGTGTAATGTTAAAAGTTTTGAACTAGACATACATCCGTTGGCAAAAAAACCAAGAAACAGTGTGGAAATGTACATTAAAAGCTTTTACCTTGCACCAACCACAACGACACTTCCTGAACTGCTGAAGCACATGTGAGTCGCAGGGGCAGAAAAGCGACTAAGAACACCGTCGGGCTGACCATCTTCAAACAGGTATGATTCAATCGCATTACCATCAGTGGCCGCATACAGACGTTCATTCTGCAGTGAAACAGCAAATATACTATTGGCAAATATCCTCTGACACTTTTCGTGTATGAATGCGAACTGGTCAGCTGTCAATATTACAGTCAATGCAGTCAGCCAACCATGTAGTTAAGAATGTGAATCCGACCAAATATGGACCCAAGCAGATTTTTTTTTGAAAAAATTTTTGCTGATAATCTGTCGTCAAAGATGTGCAATATTAAGTCAATGGAATAAACGTCTCCAACACAGTTTGTATCACTGGAAAAATAAATGCCCCAATATGTATTCAAAGACTAACTGCCAAGCCCTCCAGTAAATTTCAATATTTCTTGCATATTCTGAAGTCTCCCTGGGTTACAGTTACAGTACTGTGCACTAGTTAGCAAAACTTACTTTCTGCAGGTGTTGGGAATCTTTTATTGACAATGTATTGCACTACTGTTTTTATTTTATTTGCAAATGGCACATTATAAATTCTTTTGATGATGATGTTGACAATGTTTACTTGTGTTAGAAATAAATATGACAGCGATACCTTAACACAGACACAGAACACAGCATCTCCAATACGATATGAGACAGGATCATCGTCATTAAAACCATTGTAGATATGTACATCTCCATCATTTCCACATGTTATTATGTGTCTACAACATATCGTACAATTCATGAAAATCACGATATGTCAAAGGGAGTGTCTATGATCATGAATTCGTGATCACGGCAACCACGGTATTGCTAGCTATTTTTAGAACATCGCTGGGCATGGGCATAGACTAGACAGGTGGCGTTAGATAGGTGGCGCTAGTGGTTAGGGTTAGTTATTGCAGCTTATTCAGTTTTGTTAGCTATTAAATTTTTAGCGTGCAAATTTAAGGATATTTTGTACAATTATGTAGCCATAGATGTACAAACAAATTAAAGTTGCAACATTGGTTATGAATTCAAACCTGGTGCTGCCAGGCTTGACTGGCCGACTGGTATGAAGGCGTGATACCTTGGCATCGTACCTTGCTAAGGTTGATCTCATCAGTTGCTAGCTGCCGTGATCACGGCTGCCGTAAGAGGCTGCCTGCTGTAGGCAGGCACTTACGACAGTCGTGATCATAGGCAATTGGCAGATGTGACCAGGGGAGCACCGGTCTATGTCAAAAGTGCAAGAATATTTTTTTTACAAATTGTTACAAATGGTGCTAAATTTTGCCTGTGTGTTTAGAACATAACTGTTCCAAAATTTCTTCGTGTTGTATATAGGAAAATGGTTTAGAATACCGAACAATTGTCACAAATTTTCCTGAGACAGGTTGGAAGCTTAGCTTGATAAAGGCCAGGGCTATTGTTACGCCTAGTTGTAAATATATACGACAGGCTATGTTTATGCCTATATTGGCGTAAACACTATTTTTGACTAATTAATGTCCCAATGCTTCACAGACTGATGTTGAGCCCATAAAGCTTATGGGCATATCTGATTCCTTATGCAGAGACAGATGTAAGGTTGTGATATGTGCACACCAATATTTTTACGTGCAACAGCAGCTACTGCGGGGCGAAATAGCCAAGGGCGAATCAGCCAGGAGGCGAACGAGCCAGGCGGCGAAAGAGACAAGGGGCGAACAAGCCAGGGGCGAACCAGAACCAGCAAAGCGGTGAAAAAGCCATAATTCCATTATCACAGGTTTCCAGAGTGTATATTTACTCTCCGCTGTCATCGTAACAGACGTCAGTCTGCCCTTCGCCGTGTGCATTGCGTAATAAACCCTTAGATGTCATGGTATAAATATGCGTGAACTTAATACTGTTAATTTTGTTAGTTAGTTACAAGTTATGTAAACAAACAATCGCGCGCGAAAACGGTTCGTCTAAGTATCGGGAGGTTCCAATAGTTTCTAGACGATTACGGTCCGTTATGCTTATTGTCTTGTCTTTAGGATTGAGAAATAGTGAATTTGTGATGCGATTATCTTCCAGTTGAATAAAAAATTAGTAACTGCAATGTCAATATAAAAATAAGAAAACTAGCAAAGGTCTGAAAGTCGGCAACAGCAGTGCATACCGTACGCTTACATTAAAAGCTCTTCAATGAGCATTGCTCTGCCATTCTTCTGACCATGCTCCAAAATAGCTCTACGCCTTACTTGAACTCTTCCTATAGGCCTATCAATGTCAAAAATTGGCTGAATTTGTACAGCACAGTATCATCTCTATTGCGCTGTAACCATTCACCACTACAGTCATTGTAAACTATAATGCAGTGCGCAGTGCAGGGGTAAAGGAAAAGTTAACGCAGGACGTGTCCTCCTAGAGTAGGGTCCGGGGAGCCCTGATATGGGGGTCTCGATACAAAGTCCCCAAGTGGCTGCAAACCTTGGACGTGTGTGATGCCTGCATCACAGTAACATTACAGCACGAAGTTAAAATTCAAATGACTGTCAGACATTTAAGTATACTCATACGTATCTCCCTTGCTGTATTCATTTAATTGGTAACTACACGGTGTCTCAAAAAACATCCCAAACATTTTTGATTGTAACTTGAAGAAGGTTTATCAGCTTTTAATAATTTTTGGTAAAAATTATTCCTAAGACAACTGGCAATCAAATCGTTATGTAGTTTCCTACCTCACCCATCGTATGTTTCTGCACTACCTGAGAAATTAGAACCAATGAAATATTGCATTTTTACCAAAAGTGGTATTATTACTTAATGTAAATATCACACAAAACCAAATTTTGTTTACATTTTTAACACTTTGGCTGACACTTTATCTAATTGTTTTGTTTTTCAGCTGCCTGCAATAAAATTGATCGAAATGTTGGCCAATTGTGCAATCACAAACATAGAGACAATTTCTCCATTCATTGACAGCAGTATCGATAATGTTATGCTCCAGACTAATCCAGACTTCACCAGTCACTTCTTGAATTCAAAAACATTCCTTAACGTCATATGGTAAACATATTGCTGCACAACAGTCAAATCTTGTAATTGACTGGCTCTCGGCTCTTCAGCATATCAGGATAGACGGAATTTATCGATGTTTTTTTATCATTTCAATGCGTAGTTTGCTTGGCCTGATTTCCCCAGGTAGTGCAGAAGCAGACATTGGGAAACATAAAAAATGAATGTCCATTTAATGGCAAGTTCTGTCGGAAATATTCACACCAAAAATTATAAAAATCTGATAATTTTTGTTCAAGTTAGAATAAAAAATGTCTGGGATGTTTTTTGAGACAGTGTCAATGTTTCCCTTACACTAGATCGCTAGAATTTTCCTGCCATTGTTGTTGGTGTGGTTAGTGACTCCACTGATCAACAATGCATGGTCTAAGAATAACACATAACAGTAAACTTGTCACAAAAAAAACAACTAACCGATAACATTTATTGACAAATAACAATAGCATCATACAACTAGAAAAGCACGTGACCAATGATGTCATTTGCGGTGTGAAAAGAAAGGAACTACAAAGCAGTTAAAAGAATACAGAAGAAAAAAAATGTGCGCGAGGAGTATGTTAGATTGGTCACAATCTAAAATATTTCTTGTTTGAGTTATGAGACAGACAGACAAACTAACAGGCAAGACCCACAATGTAGCCACATAATAACAGTATCATAAAAATATTTTTCAATAATAACAAAAATACAAAACTGCATTGTTTCAACTCTCTACAGATTATACTTAGCAAAGGCAAAACTAAAAAATAACTTCAAATAACTAACAAATGTTCAAAGAATGTTTCTGCATCTACAAACAAAATGGCAGGAGCATGCACCATAATACACTACACTGTGTCCGGTAAAAAAGTAAACCCCTCGACATTGTACAATAAAAATGTCAAATCTCAACGAATCTAAATAAAAGTATCCCCAGTAAATTGCTGAGTTGACCGCAGAATTTCATTGAAAAATATAATTTCATAGCAAAGTTATTAATTGTTGAATATTGATAACAAAATATCTTTGTTACTGATGTGGCATTACATAAGTAAACCACTCTGCACATTTGCATAACTCCAACAAACAATGTCTAATTTTGGCAAAACAAAACATCAACAATGCATCATCTATTGGCAATCAAAGTGCTGAATTTGAGTTAAATGTGCCCACGCAAACAATAGTTACAGTGGCTTTTGTGATGAACTGTCCAGTATTAAGCAACTGCATGGACATGTCGGCCTAACTGACAAACTGTACAAGTGTGTTAGTGCAAATTGCAAACACACCTGAAGTTTGTGTTCAAAGTGGCCTCTGCATTCCCGGATGCAAACTCGAAAACACGACCATCTATTGAAAATACCATTTTATTATTGCTTACGTCGATTGCATCAACACACATCACTTCCGATCGAGCGAATGCAGTATTTAGCGTCATATTGGTAATGAAGAAATTTTGCTATCGATATTTGACTGTTAATAACTCGGCTCGTAAACGATAATTTTCAACGAAATTTGACACTCGCTTCAGGAATATACTGGGAACTAAGTGTACAAAATTTCATTCAGATTTGTTCAGATTTGACATTTTTATTGTACAATGTCTAGGGGTTTACCTTTTTTACCGGACACAGTGTAGCTACATAATCACAACAACATACATAGCATGACTGAACAAAATGGCAATACAGAGCAAATCACAGCACTTAATCAGGTCAACTCAGCCTCCTACCCTACTTGGGATAGGAAATGAGTAGTGACTTACGGGCTACGAGGTGAAGTCCTAGTGTGGCTGATTGGGGCTGTGGTATGTCTGCTAGCTGCAAACCGCTGGTCCAATTGTTTGTTAATGCGGGCAATGGATGGCCACCGCATAGTGCACTGTGGTATCATTAGCGCATGCCAATCAGCTGCCACTACCGAGATTGTAAAGCACTTCTGAACAACGGTAAGAAGTGCTATAGCAAGCGTTGGCCTTTACCTTTTTTACCTTTACCTTTAATGCTACTGTTCCGTTAACTGACTACAACAAGAAAAATATGTCAACAGCCGTCCGCCAAGTTATAGATCATACAGCACAACAGTAACCCTAATACCCTTCACCAGTTGAGTTGAAAATTGTACACCAGCTAAGCCTGCCCCAAGGAATGTTCATAGCAATTTTTTTTCTAAATATTATCAAGTAAAGATCTCATATAGGACAAACTACGAGACCCACAATGCTGCAACTATAAATGGCTGCATAAAAAATAACGACATCAGTTCACAAAGCAGCCATTTTTTACTTTAATGCTTTTGTCTGGGGCTGTACCAAATATTCTATTTGTATTCTATTCGGCCCAAATAGTAGGCTGAATAGTGTATATGTATTTGGACGAACACTAGCACCATAAATATACTAAATACGAATAATTCAGTCTCAAAGATAGCTGCTGTCAGCGCAGCTGTCTTAGCAGCATAACGCCCACATTCGATGCTTTATGGCATTTTCTTAACCATTTCATTTGCCAACTGTAAAGAGTCTGTCGTAAGTCACTGTCATGTAATGTTAGTAATGTTTGTCAGTATCACTCGTTTAACATGGATACAAAGTGCCCAATCTTGAAATTTTTCACCACTAAGTAATGAAACCAGGGCATTTGGCAATCTGTTTGAACTTGCGTCAACTATTCGTATTCTATTTGGCTGAATAACATAACATATTACTCTTATTCGACCGAATAGTAAAATTGGCTATTCGGTACAGCCCTACTTTTGTCATATCAGCGTCAAATAGTCTTAGAATTTGAACCTAGTTCAGCCGTAAATTGTGTTGCACTAAGTGGTTCAAGTGTTGATCTCCGTTCAATTCTGAACTGCCATCTGACCATCGATCAAATTTTGATCTCGGTTCAACTCGCGGTTAAGCATGCACACTAGGCAATAAATATTTTCGGTCATACTATTGCTGCAAAAAATTGTCCGATTCAAATCTTATCCTGTCCAAAAAACTTTCTCATATCGAATCATAAGACTTTTAATGCAATTATACTGATGATTTGGATATGTCAGATTTCTACTATATTCGTTTTATGTTCTCTTTGTGCTCGATAAATTAACAAATAGATAAATAAATCGCATTTTTCGGTGGCAATGTCTCGCTGCTACAGTAAACATACAATCGAACCTTAACCACAGCAACAAAAACTCATTCGTATCGATTTATAAGACGTTAAATTCAATTACACTTGTGATCAAGATATGTTATATTTGTGCTATATCTATTTTCTGTGGTCTTTGTGCTGGATAAATTAATTAATGGATAAATAAACAGCATTCTAGAGTGCCGATGCACTGTTGCTGTGCCGTAGCTACGGCAAACATATTATCTTGACAACGGACGTAGAATAATTAACGAATATCTATCGGAACACAAAATGCATATTTTCAGAACTTTATCAATGCAACTGTTGATGCGAAAATTGTGTAGTAACTTCAGGGAAACTTAAAATTCGAACAAATTACGGCCAATCTGTACTGGACTGTTTCATAAGCACTGCAGTCACGTCACTGTAGTTGGCCCGTAGGCTCTAGACCGAGCGTGTCGTCCACGGTATAACCACGGCCGTTCAACTGAACGTGATCAGCTGGTCCGAGTTCAACTTGGTCCAACATAATTCAGCGTGAACTTGGTTCAACATTTGATCTAGATTCAGCTGAATCGAGATCATGAACGACGTTGGTGCAACACGCCCTTACTGGTACACGATGCGATAAATTCAGGTAGGTTTGATTTCTGAATAATATAATATAGATAATATAACAGGCAGTGAACTAAAGAAAGTTAAGCACGGTGGGATCTTTAATGACCACCTTGTTCAATTTACTACCAACTATGCCAGTGAATGAATGACAAAAATAAACAGACATCTAATAATCTAATGACTTACTTTTTTGACTAACATTATATCCGTATTCAAGATGTGATACAGAGTGTGACTACTCACTTGCAGCACGTGGCCTCGTGAAACTGAATATAATTATTTGAATTAAGTAAAAACACTGCATATAACATTCACAATATAACACATTGAAGAACCATTTCAAACATCAGTAGCATGAAACAATAACACGACAAAATATAACAATAACATAATTGCTAACTGACAAAGTCTGAAACCGTTATGAAGCAGACACAACAGTGATGACTGTATGTAGTTGAAAATAGTCTACCGGTAGATAGAGTACTGGTAGAGCAGAGACGACACTTCCTGCTGATATAGCTGATCCTGGAATGATGCAACAAATAATTATTTAACGATGATTTAAAGCAGGAATAAATATCAACCAACGTCCAACATAAAACTATCATACAGACATATTACTAAAACTTAGTATGTCGAAAACAAAAGCAAAACTGATCTGGTAATTCGTACTAACATCAACAAAATATTCTGAAATAAGCACGATTTTCTAATAATGAGTTTGTGTAAAGTTAAAATGAAAAAAAGTGTGTGCAATAAAAACTTTCTATTGGCAGTCACAGTGTTACAACGAATGTATCTCCTTAACAATCTGCAGTCATGTGCTGACAATTCACAGTAATTAATAGCCAAAGATTCCACCACACCTTAGAAATGTCACCATACTACCTTGCAAAATATAAATATAATGTAACTAATTAACTGAAGCAATTTATTATATAACTGTTACACAATTATTACATACTAGCAGTGTATAAGTTGCTCACTCACTTATTCTCATTCCCACTTCAGAAAATGGTTTAACAAATAAATTACATGGGCTAAACTAGAAGGCGCTCGAGAGAGTGCATATCTCCACCAAGTTAAGTGATTTAAACATTACTGCTGCTACTACTACACCTACAAATACAACTACACCATGTCTCAAAAAACATCCCCAATATTTTTGACTGTAACTTGAAAACTAATTATCACATTTTAATAATTTTTTTGTACGAATATTCCAGAATATTCCTGACTGAAAAACACTGCCCTACAACAACAAGGAAAGGAAAGGGTGAAGGAAAAGCCACTTTGCGGAGAGAGGTAAAAGTAATAGCCAGCGTTGCTGCTTGCCTTGTTGGTGCAATGACATCGAGTCATTATGTACCCAGAATGACAGAAACACAGACAGAACGATCAATCTCCTAATCTTCTCCAATGTTCACTATGTTCACACTTGGTGAAGATAACAAGCTGCATCAAAAAATAAGAAATAAAAATGCACCACGTACTTCAATAAATCATATTAGAAAAGCAGACAAATGATGAAAGACTTACATCTCGGCTGGAGACAGGAACTGAGTTGGCTCGGTCCAGCCACTGAACCCCAGCTCTATAGTCACGTTTCTCTATGTGGCACTACAGTACACCATCACATAAAACCAGCGTATCAACATGATGCTCAATTAATATCATCTGTTTGCTACAAAATACAACCCACAGGGTGGCCATTCTCAAGTCATGATCAAATTCCCCGACTTTTCCAGACACTTTAAGGAAACATAGATGGAGTATTGCCGATCACAACAGTAGCGATATGACATCTATTGGCAACAATTTTAATTATTTTCCAGAAAGTTAACTGACCAAATTTAGTGCAGTTTAAACAATAAAGGCAAACAAAAGCGACTTACTGGCACCACAAATTTAAAAGTATGGGAGTAAAAGTCTGCAAGCGAAGCGAAAAAATGGAGCTGAACGCAAATATTCAACTAGAAATGAACAGTTTTGGGACACTTTTCCCAGACAAGATTTTTTCCCTGACATCTCCCTGACTGTTAACATAATCCCTGACATTTCTCTGACATGTTTCAAATTCCCTGACATCTCCAGGTTTTCCAGACAAGTGGTCACCCTGAACCCAATAACAAAGACCTCAACATCATGGTCTTGGTCTTGAAGTGCATTGTGGATTGTGGCATAGCAGTAACGCGTTTCATCTGAGGAACGAAGTTACTCTATGCCGGGCCAGGTTAGTAGAGGGTGGGCCAAAAAAACCAGACCTGTTTGAGCGTTAATAACTCAGCGATCGTTAGTGGCAGAAAGACGTGTGATACGTCAAAAGTTTCAGAATGCTGTAAAGAATAAACGACAAATTTGCATATTGAAGCATTTAAATATTCTTTGCCTAATTTGACAAATATTCGTCACCCCCGAAATTTTGCCAAATTTGACTGTAATTGATTTAACATGGATATTTGACCTTTTATAACTTAGCGATGTTTGTTGATGGAAAGGTGCGTAATATGCCAAAAGTTTCGCAATTGTGTACAGAAGAAGTGTACAACTTGCATGCCTCAGCATTTAAATATTCTTTGCCTGATTTACACAAATCTGCCTTACCCCTAAAATCATGCTAAATTGACAGTGACACGTGACTTTAAGTTGATTTTCATTTAGCATACAATGAAATATCAAAAGTCATTATCACATACGTTGAGTTTAGATGAAATTCGACATAGGCA
>Ga0209671_1006447_pt1 | contig 12048 bp, 4 predicted proteins | sample WorMetHERISLAND2_2_FD_187401 | JGI IMG/M metagenome (GOLD analysis project Ga0209671, IMG submission 187401) | Marine gutless worms symbiont microbial communities from Max Planck institute for Marine Microbiology, Germany - Olavius geniculatus... | ecosystem: Host-associated > Annelida >...
CTCGCGCAAGGATGTGCCTTTTGGGGGTTAAAAAATTTGAAATTAATATTTAACGTATTTATTCGCAAAAAATCGAAAAAATTACAATGGTGCCTATGGGGAAAATTAAGCAATTCTTTAAACGGTCATAACTTTGGCTGTGTGTAAGATAGAGTCGTAATTTTTAGTTCTAGGGTATGGTTTTCGGGGATGGCGAATCTAACAGTGTCATTTAATTTTACCCCGGACCCTCCCTCGTTGCCATGGCAACGAAATTTGGGACAAAATTGGCTACAACTCGGCAGCACATTGACACACAGTCAGTGTGATGCGGGCAATATCGCCTTTTGTAATCTTTGCTGTTTTCGATGTGCAAGTCCTTAAATGTTGCCGTTAACAAGTGTATAAACTAATGTTTTGTACATTTATTAGTACATTAAAGACTAAAGGTTGGCTGCTATCAGCATGCAATTAAAAAAACTTTAAACCAAAATGGTAAGAGACTCAATGCTTTGAGGTGAACACATTTTATCACACATCATTCACACATCCCTACTGACAGTGTGAGAAAAAGTTGTCAGTCTGTGCCACAATACATCAATTATGACAAAATGACAATGATAAAATTTGCACGTTAGTAAAAATCAAACAGTTGCAAAAATTCATAAAATGAAGCACCAGGTTTTCGTATATGAAAACATACGATCCCGAAGTTAATTTTGCACACTAGACAGGATTTACTGACAAATGTTATATTTAACATATAAGCTTTGGCACAAAACCATTAAGGAACAATTATAGAACAACATCATGATGAATGCACTGGCTTTCAATGACTATGAGATTTTGTACAAAAAAAACCTTTAGGCAGATGGACACTCCACCCACTCTACCAGCTCACCCACCAAGAGCAAGTAAAACTGAAAAAATGTACCACAGAAACTTCAACTATCATTTCACTGATCACTCTAGTAAGGTCAGCAAAACTACCGCTACTATCTGATGTTGACAATATTAACATTTTTTCCAATCAAAACAAATAACACAGTAAAGAACACAAATTTCTCAAAGCGGAAAGCTGTGCAATGCAAGCAGCATGCAAACAACAGTTTGTATTAGATGCTGCTTTACTCAGTACTCACTGAATGAAGCACCATGTAATACTAAACAAGCATGGCTGATGCTGCTGGCATAAGTTTAATAGCAGGCGCAACAGTGATGCAGTACTCAAGTCCAGTAATAGACTCAAGTCATACTAAAGTCCTAACAACAGATATTTTGTTATCGATATTCAACAATAAACAACTCTGCTAAGAAACAATATTTTTCAACAAAATTTGGTGCTTTCTTCAGCAATTATGAGGATTAAGTGTACAAAACTTTACCGAGATTCGTTCAGATTTGAAATTTCATTGTACAATGTCCAGGTGTTAAGTTTTTTTTCCAAACACAGTGTATATTATAACTGTACCACAAGTCATACTAATGTCCTTATTTTTCAACACTCAGAAGCGAACTCAAACCCTGGTGAGCAAGACTCGTACCAATTGGACTCAGGATCAGTTCTGTGTAACTTGGAAGTAATTGCACCATATAGATTTTTCGTATTTTAACTAATTCTTTCCTTAACATAGCATCAACAGACAATTGTTCGCTAATTTACAACCTTCTATTGTGTTCTTGTTTCTCAGCACATGCTCAAACTGTCTTACCGAGCTCATTCAACTTGGACTTGAACTTGAGCCCTTGCAAATAAAAGTAAATGGACTACTATACCACATCACTGATTTGCTGCAAAAATCTATTTAACATGCCAAGCCTCAGGCAGTGACAATGGTGCCAAATATTAGCCAAGAAATAAAAAAGAAACACATTCTATTTTCAACCACATAAGTATATCTACAATTTAAACACTGCACAACAATATAGCTGTCAAGGCTTTCTGTCAGAATTCTGATGACCACTAGCTATAATAAAACAAATAAAAAAAATCTAAAATAAATGGTGGAACTTAGTCAAATTATTATAAATTGTCATACATTTCAACATACAATAAGCTGTAACAACGATTTTCAATTTGCTGATATGTGACAGCAATAGGTTCAACGTTGCCATGATGTGTTTACAAGTTATTCATCAACAGTGAACATGCACCAGACAAAGACAACTTCATGAAAGTTGTGCATCATACACTTGTGCCTCTGATGTTGTATGATTTGGCAACTGCCAAAAAACTAGCGATGCTCTTCTAAATGAAAAATAACTACCACGTAGCTAAGATAATAATCGATAACTAGAAATTTGGATCATGACCAAACATGAGGCCAGCCCCCTGGTGCCACAAGTCCAATTGTCTTGGTCCATGACAGCTGATCCCATCAAACTGTCGATTATAAACTTAGTATAATGTTCCTCCCTCTAAAACCCCTCAACGGATCTTGCTGAAATTTGGCCTCAATTCCTATCAGTAAGATTTGTCCTTCCCGCCCCAATTTGGTCTAGACCCTTTGTACGGTTTTGAGGGAAAAGTGCAAAAAATGGGACAAAACAAACTAAAAACATAAAACCTCTTCTTACTATGTACAGGTTGTCCCTAAAATGAAATATTCTTGTTAACTAGAGTTATAAAAAAACAGTTGGAAAAACTGCAAGCAAGCAGTCTCACAACAACATAGTGCCAATGAATTAAAATAACTTTCTCAAAACAAAAAAACACCATGCAAATAATCAAATGAGTTCAAACATAAAGGCAACAATATCATGAAATCAGCAGACTTACTGCCACATTATTCTCTTCCTACAGGATGCAGCAAAAATCAAAACCAAAGTCACAGATGAACATTTTATAACCAAAACTGTAAACAGTCTAATTATCTTATAACACCTGATATCATAAAGAGTTAATATCTGACAATTTATTCTATTAGCTTTGTATTACCACTCTCTATCTCATCTAGAATACAAAGTAATTTTATGTATGAAACTAAATTACAGAATTATAAAATATTACGATAAAAATGACTTATTATAAAATGCAAGCAATGTATAATAATAAACAGTAATAATTATAATATTATTATTATTATTATTATAACAACAATAACATATAATTGTCACATGTCTTCATCATTATAACATTTCAGAGTGTCATATGCATAGCTACAAATCAAATACTTTATGTTAATAATAAACTAAAAAACAACGTTGTAACGCTAACGCAGAACAGACTAGTACTAAAACTAAGCACAAATGTTAACTCATTAAGTTAACAAATTAACAAAACGAATACCAAAAATAATATTCCAGCTAAAGCAAAAATTATACATGGATTTCAGCACCTCTACCCCATGGCACTTTTGGTTTCAGTATTCAAGTGTGCATTGAACTAGCAGTAATATACAATGCAATAATTAGCTAACACAAAAAATACTTCAAAAGTAAATTATGTGAACATAACTGTATCATCTGGCATTACTGTCATATTATGAATTATTTTCAAAAATGTTTAACTTATGGCATAAAACACATACTATTGGTTAAAGAAGAAAATCCTTAATTCTAAAAGTAATAAAAAGTAATAAAAAAAATTCTGCCTAAATCTAAAAATGTAAACCATCAAAGCGAGTGTGTTACAAAAAACGACAAACTAAAAAATACAACTTACCGTAGCAAGTTCATCAGACTGCAAATGAGTAGCAACATCTTTCAATCCTCCGACAAATGCACTGGCAAGTGTGAGATACACACAGCAATCAATTAGTCAATCAAAACACGAAATGCATAATGGCAAAGATTAGGCTGAGTGTTTATTTACAGTTACTATCCATGAGAATGTTACAAACCGAGAAGTTTGATGAATGTACAGTTATACAGAAGTGATCTCCAAACTGAAGGAGCATTAATGCTATAAAGGCGTTTAACAACAATGCTACATGGCTCATAACTAGTGCAGTCTGACAGGCAGCCTAGCTGAGGGATGGGTAAATGGAGGCAGTGATAAGCCAGTGCATTCATTCACTACAGCTTGATAACAAGCTCAGCTGCTCAATAACAACTGATAATAACCAACAGTTCCTGCTAGCCAGCACAAGAAAAACGTATTTCTACTAACCCATAACAAGTTTTCTACCCTACTAATGAATACCAGCAAAAGCTTGGATGTAAACAGGTACATTGCAACATGCACTAACCCCATATCCATGATCTCGCAGTGTAAACCATGCCTGGTTGAGGACTAAAGAAATGGAGACCAGCACAGCCCTATGGAACTCACAATAACAGAAAAAACTTATTTCACTGCTTCCTGTAAGCTCTCATGTTGTAGTGCTTGCCACAGCAATTTGCCTCAAATCTAAACACAGACTTTGTGATTTTTGCAGGCTGACGACCAGTAGGGCTTTCCAGGGCTGGCCAATGCTGGACGGACAATAGTAATCACATGCGATGTAAAAAAATACTGCCACAACTTTCGGCCTAACACCAAACAAGAAAAACCCTGCTAACGCAAAGAAGAACGCGCAACAGCGGTGCACCGTTGTATGCTAGTGATCCGTAGACTTCATCGGTAGATCTCATCCGTACGGCTTTCTGCTACAGTTTCACAAAAGACCCAGTAAAACAAAAAGAGTCTCCAGATGGCGCCAGATGACCTACAACTAAACATGTAGAGCGTTTTACTTGTACTCACCAGAGGGTGTCACTATCTCGCTCTGGCAACGCCATATCGGCTGGATATCGCAGATTTTCCCTACCCCCTCTCATTCAGCACCCTTGTTCAGGGTAATTCCCTTAAAACTTATGGAAAAGCTTTACAGTTCCCAAAACTAGAGTCTTCCAAGCAGCCGACAGTGAAGATTTGGTGATCCTAGCTTGCACCGTTTTTGACAGAATCACCCGTGTGACAGACAGATGGATGGACGAACGAACAGAACTGCGATGGCTAAGACACGCTACAGCAGTAGCTGCTGTTGCGCGTAAAAATCACTCACTTGTTTTTGTCATTAGTGATTTACTATTTTTGCATTCGTCCGGTGCAAATCATATTATGTGGCTAGTGGCTCAAGAATGTTACATACCACTGCTATAAAGCAAGTTATGTGGACACAGCAAAGCAGACCTGTTTGCAGCAGTAAAGGCTTTGCCTGCTTCCAGCATGCCATTGCACTGCTTTATCAGCTACGAAATGTAACACAGCACAGTTCTGGGTAATTAGCGAATGGCAATCAAAGTCAAAACACAAACGAATCAAACATGCATATTGCATAATGCCACAGACTAAACATGATGCAAACTGTTTATCAGACTTAAGTGTTAAATACCCTAAATTAATGAACAATTTCAATACTCTCATAAGTTGGACTTTTTAACTAAACTGAAAGCATACAAGTACAGTAAGCATAATGTAATATGATTGTTCAGACAAAAAAACAGGCATAAATAGTGAAAGCTTCTGCTTGTTCAGTGACTCTCCATTGCTTTGGACACTATATTTGTTCATGTTAACTGCTTGTTTACAATAATAAATTTTTTACCAAAACTCTCAATAAAAAAAAATTACTACAAAATACTAATAATAAGAATCAACTGAATCAAGTTTAAGGTATTTGGCATTTTCACTTTTACAGTTTACTCTTGCTTTCCTGTCTGCCTGTGAGAAAAAAAGATGGGATAAAAAAATGAAGAAAAGAAAAGGCAAAGAAGCGCAAATTTAGCAACAAGAAAATGGTTCTCCTGCATTTTTCATAACCTTGGCAAGTCTGATATCAGTCCCGATACGTTGTTTGCGAACTGCCTGATATAAGCCAAACAGCAGGCTGATACAAGCATAACGAGGGGCTGATATAAGCTCTGCCTAACAATGTGTGGCTCGGTAGTCTAACGGCAACATGTCGGACTTGTAATCCTGAGGTAACTCAAAGGCGCAGGTTCGACTCCGCACCGGGACACTGCCGGGTAACGACCTTAGGCAAGTTGTTCACACACATGTGCCTCTGTCACCAAGCAGTATAATTTGGTACCAGCTTCACCGCTGGAACATAAACAGGCACACCACGCGATACACTGGCCCCATATCCGTGGTCTCGCAGTGTAAAAACTGGTGTCTGGCTGAGGGCCTTAGGAAACGAAGATCAGCAATGCCCTATGGGCAATAAGGCTCGGGAAAGACTTTACGTTTTTTTAGCAATAGATAGAAAATACTAGGCGTGAGCATTTCCACAGAGAGACGCCTAACTTAGTTTGGAATTTCCAATTTACACGCATCATTGTGATGATGAGTCAGCAGTAGACATCTCTGATTGGTTAACGCCACTATCTCGGCAGACGATTTTTCAGATGAAACGTACGCTGCGTGTGCATGTACATATTTTTTCATGTTTTTGCAAATAATTTGTAAATAATTAAATATCCTGTTTGTAAATACCAGTACGACTATGGCAGAAAAAGTAAGGGACCTACTTGCCAATCGAATATTGGAGCTAGAAAGTGCCACTGAAAAGCAGAACACGGATCGTGATGGCCGCAACAGATTTGTTGAAGATGTAAACACCATCAAGTTCACAGGGGTCCACAAACAACGTATGGGGGCTGATATAATGTCGATCGTATGATAAAGAGATTAAAACACGGCAGTTTTCATATCGTCTCTATATCAAGCCCTCAGTCAAAGAACAACAATATAATTTTATGCTAAAAGCAGCAGTAAGCAGAATATCATATCAGTACAAACTATACATTCTACATCAGTTGTCATCACAGAACACATTTACCTTTTCTAACTTAACTTCCAGCAAATCCACATCTTGTTCTGCTTCTTCCAGTGATGCTCTAAAATCAATAGTGTTAATGCAATAATGCTCATATTTCATTTCAGTAGATAGGCAAAAATGACATAACACCAACACAACTCCGCAACTCGATAAAGACATACATCACAAACCTGTTGATCGTAGAAAGTTTAATACCAGTATAGCCACAAGGTTAATTTACTCAGACAGCCAGACTAATTGTTTTAGGTGAAAAGTGGACGATAAATCGATAAATAAATCAGGGCAAAATAACCTTAAGATCTATGAAAAAGAATACGACTACCTCTCAAAGTCTCAAATGCATTAGTGGACGGCCACGCCCACCAACTGACGTTACATACTAACCGAAACTTGGGAGAGTCCTTAAGACATTCTCGAAAATCAATTGTAGGTTTCATCGTTTTCTCGAAACGAAATCTACATAAATTACATCATTCGTCCATCAACTAAAGCCACACATAAAACCAAAATCCTTCCAAGTTTATAACTGCACTGTTTATCAATTTTAGCAATGACTTCCGCCAGTGACGTATACAATTTACAATCAGTATGTAAAATTGTAAAGTCGATGTCACACTCTGCGTCTGCGACCTGTTGACGATAAGGGTCACGAAATCTTCACTGTCAGCTCCGTAAAAAACTCAACTACCAGCTAGATCTCTAAAAGTTTTCCCAGAAATTCGAATGGGGTCACCGTCACTCCGATGGATGGCGGGAAATGAAAGAAGCGTTGGGACTAAAGACAAGCCCAGTTGCCGCTATAGGGTTGGCCGACCGTATCGTCTATATCTGAACGTCAGCGTCCGACTTCTGGTCCCAAAAAGAAAGCGATTTCTCAGATTAACTACTATCGGTGCACCTGGGTGAAGGCGTAGAAAATTGCGGTCATTGACAGCCTAAAGGAAGTTAGAAACTCGACATCGCCCTATCCAACAGTACCATCGCCGACCCCTAAAACATACGGTTTAGCCACAATACATGCGTGACAGACAGAAGCAAGACAGACGAAATAGCTGTTACTTCATGCTTAGAAAAAATTAACATGCCACTGTCTGTTCTGCAGACTAATGTGACGTCATGTTGGTAGCCATGCCAACGTCTGAGCTATCATCTCTGCTGCACTGCGCTCAGTGTAAGTTCTTTGTTGAAATAATCGTCAGAATTTTCAGCCTACCCTACTTAAGTAACAGTCGAGCTATTGGCATGGTTGTCGTCGTCATGCAGTCTGCACGTCACGGATGTATATTGTGTCTAAACAATGCGAGATAGGGCCTAGGTTACTATTGATCAATGATCACTAATAGAAAATCGCATATTGGCTTTCAAAGGACGTGCAAATTGTTGACCTTGGATGACTTTGAACGGTCATAACGCACTATGGTATGACAATCGTGCGGTATTGTGGCTAAACGGTAAGTTGTAGAAAGTCGGCGATGGTGCCGTCGGATAGGTCGCTGGCGACTTCTTATAAACTACCAATAGTAACCATGTCTCTATTTGCAGCAGTTTGGTCGCAATTTTCAATGGAAAGATTCAAGCTATGAGTGGCCCTATCTCGAAAACGGTGAGGGATACGGCCAACGTTACTATTAATGACTAATAAAAAGTGGCATATTTGCTTTCAAGTAACATAAATAATCATTGACCTTGGATAACCTTGAAGGCCACTGACAACCAGTACTGTCGGCTATCTTAGCGACAGCTGGGTTTTATTTTGTTTATCGTCATCGTGTGCGGTGCATATGATATTTAGGCATTTACATTTTGCTACTCGGCAATGCATCTCAATGCATCTTCTACATGCAGCGAACCCCACTACCGTGGGCGCCCTTGAAAAATATGCACCTTGGAAAGCGTTTAAAAACGATTAGCCTATTAATGATACCTAATCAAACAAAACAGAAACAGCTTAGTAATACATCTCTAAAGCGACCGCATGATGGCATGAAATAGTTGCCATTGCCAAGGGCCAGGGACATGAATCTTCAATCCGACCACGCCCAATTTTTGTCGACGATAATTATTTCCAAAAATGGCAAATTACGTTCGCTAACCATACAGAAAGGCCTACCAGTGAGGTTTATGCTCTCCGAGTGCCTCTAGTTGTTGTTGTTGTTGTTGTTAATTTGGCCTATTGTTAGCTACTGTTATCATATTGTTATTAATATTACAATGTGCAATGACGTCCATGCTATTTGTGTGCAAGCAACTTGCAGCAAGGTTGTTGTTCTTCGCTCCTGGCCTGCAAGGCCATGCATACGTCGACCATGGTTGAGCCTAGACGTTCAAAGCGGGGGAAACGCCCAGTGATCTGTAGCATCTGCGGGTGTCCGATCGCTAGCCAATCACCACCAAGAAAGAGGCGGAGAACAGGTTCAGCGGCTGCAGGGCATGGTGGCGAAGGTCATGACGCAAGCTCTGCTGGTTTGCCAGCCGCCGCCGTTGACCAACAGCACGCCACGGCTTCGACGTCTGATAATTCTAACGCCGCCGCAGCAGCACACCCTTCCTCGTCAGCTATCTCGCCTGGTTCTTCGGCGGCTGATGCCAATCAGATGTTTGCAGCCGCTGTCGCTACCGCTGCCGCTGCAGCCAGTTCCAAGACAACTGACCGAGAGAGCGGCAGCTTTGCCACCTCTCAGTCTGCGTCGCATTCAACCTGCACAACTGTTTCACCGACGGATCTGCTCCCAACCAGCAGACAATGGGGTTCGCCGGTCCAGCTCACTACAGTCTCTGGCAGTGCTTCTGTGAGCTCGGATGTTGCACAGTCATCGACTGTACCGTGTACCTCACCAGCTTCCAGCTCTCTCGGTTTACCCGCCGCGTCATCGTCTTCCGCACTGATCTTTGCGGCTCAGTCAGGCCACTCTACGAGTTCGGACAGAGCAGGGCGCAGTTCGTGTGCCTCGGGTTCAGGGTCTAGTCAGAGTCCGCTGTGTCAGTCGAGCTGCATGACCAAGGCTTCCAGCGCGCCGGTCGTAGGATCACTCATCATGGACAGACCGGAGGCATCTTCGACCAGTGCGCCGCCGTCCTTGTTTCCAGTTGCCACTCAGTCTCCATTTACCAGCAGCAGCAGCGGCGGCAGCAGTGGCGTCTGTACATCCGCTCAACTCGTGGCCTGTTCCACTTCATTGTCCACGCTCAGCAGCCAGCTGTGCGGCCAGTCGTCAACCTCTTGCACCCTCAGTCGCGCCTCGACGGAAGCTCAGCCATCTAGTTCCATGTTCTCGCCTCCACCAGTCTGTTGCCCCTCCACTTCCAGCGGTCAAGTGTTTGGTTGGTCCGCCCCCACGAATGGTTCTTGCACGTCTACCTCTACCACTACTAAGTCAAACACCATTTCTGACACCCGCAGTCGTGCGTCTACGTCTAGTTCGGGCTTTTTTCCACCACCAGTGTGTTGTCCGTCCTCTACCGGTGGTCAGGTGTTTGGTTGGTCTGCTACCACGTCAGCTTCAACCACTACCGAGTCAAACAGCATCTTTGGTATCTCTAGTTCTGCGTCAGCGGAAGGTCAAAAGTCTAGTCCAGTCTTCTCTCCGCAAGTGTGTTGTTCTTCCCAGTCATCCAGTGGTCAGGCGTTTGGTTTTTTTGCTGCCACTATTGGCTCTTCCTCCAGTACTCAATCAACCACCGTCTTCAGTTCCCAGACGTCACCGTGCGGCACTACACCTAACAGCCAGATCTTTTCGCCGTCTGTATCTAGCGACACTCGATGTGGCACAGCGACTTTCACTAGCGGAGCTTTCGGTGGTCAGTTTTCCACCAACGGCAACACTATGTCCTCCCAGCCGTTCGTATCGCCATTTTCCGCGAATAACTGCACCACGGTGACCAGTAGTGGTAGTGCTAGTGGCAGTATTTTCAGCTTCCAGTTCGGTAATGGAGTCGGGACCACGCAGATCAACGTGGCACTTGGCAGTCCGGCGTCGGCGACTGGAAGCTGCATCGTGCAGAGTCCCGCGGTGACGACCTGCTGGCGATGGCATGATAACAACACTTCGAGTCAGACTTTGTCATCGACGCTCGTTCCCTCGACAAGAAGCTCACCGTTCTGGCAGCCAGCAAACGGTACGACAGCTTCGGTTTGTGCTGACAACTAACAAAATTCATAAATTATTTTCACCAGGATAATTTGAGTTTCAGTTCTCATGCATAAGTAGGACGGGGCCAGAGAAAACTCTGGTGGAAGTATCCAGCGATACTGACGTGCAAGTCGATCGTCAAACTTGGCTACTTGGGTAGGCTTATAAGGGGAAAGGCTAGTTAAACTGTATACACCGTGCCAAAAATATTTTGCGCCATTGTTATTTTTTGAATAACTCCGTGAAACGATGCCTTTATTGCTTTTTAACACGTATGTGTTAAATGTTGACATAATATGCTGCCGTCCCTCAGTTGCCGGGCGTTTAGTAAAATGCGTGACAATATAAAGTAAATTTAACGACAGTTTGCAAGCATCTAAAACAATAGTCTACTCACTTTTTTCACAGAACGTCTGTCTACAATACTGAATAAAACAAACACTTACCAATTGCGTCTCAAAGCATTTGCTAGAGCTTTTAGTTAAATAACTTGCAGAAGTAAAAACGTGCATTGTTAGGCAACAAGCATTGTTAGTTTGTCATCCACATTGTTAGTTTGTCATCCAGATTAATGGCTAATTAATCATTTACTTTTGTAAAGTTAGCTTTTAAATTTTGCAATCGTTGCCAGCTTTAGTTCTAACTTCTAATATCACATATCTGATCTGATCTTTAGGGATGCAGTCGTCGTCGTGTCAGCCAATCTTCGGCCTGACCACCAGTAGTCGTGGCAACCAGACGGTGGACGTGGGTGGTGGTACGTCGTCTCGCTGCACCGCGCCATCATACCACCACCACCAGCAGCAGCAGCAGCAGCAGCAGCAAGAGAGTGCATCAACATGTGTGAGTTGGTCTGGTCAGCACACGGTGATGTCACCCCACCCCACGGCACCACGTGACACTGCGCTTACCATCTGTACTACACTCGGTATGTGGTTAGTACTGAACATAAGCTACGAGAAAAAAGTGTTGAATATAGAAACTATAAAAAATATGCGGGCCTAGTGCCGGCATATTATGCGGCGGCCGTCAGCTTAGAGCTGCTTAGCCGTAACATTATATAAACCTCTGATTTCTGACTTCTTGATCTAAAAATCTGCACAACCGCAATCGGCACACTGATGTTTTATACGCTAAAATTTTTTCCCAGTTAGAATCTCATTATATATATA
>Ga0209671_1006448_pt1 | contig 12048 bp, 11 predicted proteins | sample WorMetHERISLAND2_2_FD_187401 | JGI IMG/M metagenome (GOLD analysis project Ga0209671, IMG submission 187401) | Marine gutless worms symbiont microbial communities from Max Planck institute for Marine Microbiology, Germany - Olavius geniculatus... | ecosystem: Host-associated > Annelida >...
GTACCTTTTGACGATTTTCTCAGCTAATCATTATTATTATTAGGCACAGTTTGTTGGAGTTATTTCAAAACGTAATAGGGGTCCGGTTTTTTTGAGACACAGTGTAGATTTCGACGGTTTTAGTCCCAATTTTCTAGGTTTAAGGAAACTTGCGCACGAGGATATCAAAGAGCGGTACCCCCGTAAAAGTCGTTATTTTACCATTGTTGGTTAGTTTTTCGTGAAAACGGTTGCAGATATGCATGGGCATGCTGCCTGTCACAACAAGCAGTAGTGACGAGCTTTTTAGGAATTTCCAAAATAAGGGGTTTTTATTGATTTATGCGATCTTCGTTTGCAGTGCACACTCCATAAATGAACTGCGACGAAATGGCTGGAGATGGAAAGACACTTTGCGAACAGGAACTGCTATGGGCTTTCGCTCGTCTCTTGAGCATTAGCTCAAATTTCTTGTTTTCTTTCGTGTGGAATTAGTCTTTATTAACACAAACGCTGGGCTTCTTTTTACGGCACAAAGTGTCAAACACTTTAGTGTATAACCAATCGGTCAAAGACGTCTTTTGCCAGCGCGGCTGAGCGCAGGGCTCTTGGCACTGACATATCCTCGAGACCCCTGATACTATATGACCACCTGATACCTGTGACCACATTACACCACAAACTGTGGTACCGGTACGCCGCGTATTAAGGATTTGCCAAAAGGGGGTCGGTCATGGCAAGCGTGCAAAGTGGAGCCTATAATACGGGTCTAGGCGCAGAGCCCCTGATCAAAAAGTTAAAAAGGCGAAGGCTCCTGAAGCTGAAACTCTGTTGGCTTTTGCCTCATATCGATCGATCCATCGTCTGTTGCGGCGATCACCGCCGTAGCGCGGGGCTTTTTTGGGTCGCGGGACTTTTGGTACAGTACCAAAATGCCACCCCTTTCTCCTTAAAAATGGGCCTGCAATTACTCCGAACAAATCAACTCGCCGTTCTATCTCTGTGAGGTAAGTAGGCATATTGCTGGCATTAAATTAATGCTGGGCGGTTTTAGCTGTTTCGGGAAGCATGGAACAACACTCTGTGCTCTTACATGGCATGTATCACTCCGTAACTCGCAGACGGGTTATCAATAATAACTTAACTGCGAACTTTTCGTCTTCTGTACGCGTATTCGTGTTGTTGCACGTTTTTCATAAACCACTGATGTCGCATTTTTCGACACCAACGAAAGGGAACCAATAGGCCTAGGCCTATTGGTTCCATGCACATGTCTCTGAAGAAATTACCCGCAATTCGACTGTAGGTTATCTGACCGGTCAAAACGGTCAATCGCAGTTGCCACCTAGCGAATGGCTTTGAATACAGTGTACGTGTTACTGATTAGAATTATTCGCGTGAATTTTATTTTGTAGAGTTTACGGATTAGGGTTGGGGTTAGGGTTAACGTTTTTCGAAAATTTATGTGGCAAAAGTGGACATTACATGCTATAGCGTACAATATAGGTGCTAAATTCGAAGTTCCGGCCAGTGTCACCGGCAAGCAGAAAACTTGCCGACTGGCGATCTGTGATGTACGGCTGAGGTCGTCAGTTGATCGACTGCCGTCGTGTCACTGCGGCGGTACGACTACTGTGAGCATCAATCGGTGCTTGTACGTACCGGCTAAGGCTGTTCAAAGTCGTGACCGGTCAAATATTTGACCCTCACATGTGCCGGATGTTTGACCGGTCACCGGGTACGTTTGACCGGTGACAAAATTTGTCGGGTCATATAGCCTATACGCTATATTTGACCGGCTGCCGGTCAAATATTCTGTGCCATATAAATAAAATACAGTTGGCCCAATTTGTTTAAATTATTTCGTACTGACCACTACTGCCATACAAATATATACGTATTAAACAGAAAAATAAAAATGCGTGAGATAAAACTGTGGTGGACAGTAAGGTGCGAGTTGGCTGAAAATGCGTGAGACTCACGCGCGAGATGCACGCGTGAGACTTGGCAGGGCTGCTGTTGTATTTCGAAATTTTATACAGTGAACTAAGACAGATTGGAATAATTTAAAAGGAAAGTTCTGTCAGATTTGTTTGCAATTTTATGAATGTAAGTAAAAACTGAAACAATTTACAAAATTGCTTATCCACGCCTCGTGCACGCTGATGACACGCATCTGGTAACGGAGCAAATTTGACTTTCGGCATGACCGCTACATGCGCCAACTTGCGAATGGCGATTGCAGCCACAACCCCATTGCTGTGTTGCGTACATGACAGGTGACGCTGGCAGCACTGAGTAATGCCGAAGTCAACGGCTTTCGAAAGGAAGTAGCCAGACGCATGCTGCTGCCGCCGTGGGATGCATACATCAAGAGCAACATCAACGTAAGCTAAACGCCGAAAAAAAACTAACGTACAGCTAATGTTCACGACGGAGCAACCAAAGTTTACAAGCGAGGCGCACAAAGCGCGAAGTGCCGAAACGCCGGAGGAGAGGGAGTTTTGAAAAGGGGCGCGCTGCTCTCTTTCTAGTATTCTGGGAGCGATGTTCGCAGAAAGTGTGTCACAAAATTAACGTTAAAGTGTTGTATTTTTTTGCAAACGGACATGGTTTATCTGTATTGTTTTTTTTTTATTTTGGAAATATGCTTATTTCTGGTTTGTTTTTCTTCCAAGAACAACACTCTTATTCAGCTGCGAGCAACTTGTCCGCTTGGACATGTTGAAGGGTTTTTTGGCTCTACGTAAGTTACACAATTTTGTTTGTCTGTTTATGACGCGTTTGTCGCACGTTTTCGTTAAGACAGTCTTGCGTGTGTAATTTGCTTATTGGTTTGATAACATACGCGTATTTTACCATTAGCTTATTAGTTTGCGAGTATAAACGCAGGGATAAAAGTTACCTGGCTTGCTCGGATTCAATTTTGCAAGATTGAATCATTTGGTATCAATATAATGTAATTTTTGTGTCAGAAAATTTTTTCGTTTAGAAAATAGCAAAATTTGGGCCGCTGAAACCTTTGCCCCGTTTTGAAAAAATTAAAGGCAAAATTGAAATTTTAAGCACCCGTAATTTCATTCATCGATAGATTCTAGTGTCGCTAAAAAGCTGCAATTTTCTGTTCTGTCTACGTTTTTTTTAAACTTACAACGCTTCTGGCAGACTTATACCCCGTTTACACGAGGAAGCACACTTGAAGCAAGCATGAAGCAAACTAAGAGCACACGTCGTGCACGTGTATATTGAATACGTTTGCTTCATGTTTATGCTTTATCGTGTAAACATTCCATTATAGTTGCTGACACTGCATGGTGTCCGTTTGTGATAGATGGTAAATTTCGCGTACGGCGACAAGTACTCGCCGTATCTGCACGACTCCGTGCTATTGTACGCTGTCGCGCTGAACGAGGCAATGCAGAAGCGACTGGACTACCGCAGCGGCATCGTCGTCGCCAGCCAAATGAGCAATAAGCTCTTCACAGGTTCGTGCACGCTGCCCTAGATAGGCAGCGGTGGGCAGCGATAGTAAGAATGGCGTCAGACACCAACGGGCATTGAGCCCACGGTTGTCGATGATGATGATGAGGTTCGTGTCACACTTGGTAATGCATGCGAGAGACATTCCAAACGTTTCCGGCCTTGACACATAAAACAGCAATATTTTCCACAATCTGTATATCAGTAAAACGTCATTGTAATTTATGACGTCACAACGCATTAAATAAAAACGATTTTCAACGTCAACGCTAACAGCCTCAGGTAACTCATCATGACATGCTCTTATTTGTGATAAATGCAGATTTAGGCTGTTCTATATTCACTGATTCGAATAAGAAATGTATAAGCTCATTTGTCAGGGTTTTCACAAAATCAGATGCCACAGGGCTCCACTTTACAAATTCAGCTAAAGAGTTGAAAATTGTCATGCTACTAGCGAGCCTGATTTTTACGCTGTTTGCGTTAACGCTCCAACTCATTTCGGTTTAGTGCTCTGATGTCAAAAATTACAATGACGTCATATTCGCAGCAGACTCATATGAGCCAGTAAAGGATGCACGCTTTATTGATGTATAGATTGTGGAAAATGTTGTTGTTTAATATGTCAAGACCGGAAACTTTTTGGATGGCCCTCGTATACGTTGTGTCGCTAAAAACTGATATAACAAGCTCGATCGATAAGAGAGCTACGAAACTGAACTGAACTAATCTGCACTGAACTGACACGGGTCTGAGTAGTTATTGACAAACTGGCCGATAAAAAACAGGGCGCACCCATTGGTCATTGGCTGACGCCTGTAATAACGTAGTTACGGACGCCGTTAGACGGTGCCTACTGTCATACATTACTGCTTGCTTGTTCATTGGGTCACTTCAGTTCGTCAAAAACTTAAAGATGTCGGTTAAGTGCAGTCAGGGATGTGGTCTCGGTCGAGACGTCTCGGTCTCGAGACGGTCTTGTCCGCTTAGAAAATTTCGTGCACATCTCTGAGTTCAGTTTAGTTACATCGTTTTGTACTTGACTTTTTTAAAGCCAATTTTTAGATCCAGGTCGTATAGCAAATTTTTCGTGTAAACGAGGTATGAGTTTAAGCCTGAGTGTATAGCTGCGAAACGTGTGTGCGTTCGAATGAAGGAATGACGGGTAACGTTCTACTGGACGAGTACGCTGATCGAGAGCCTGAATATTGGATTACGGACATGGCCGCGAACGGCACCTTCGTGAAAATAGCAGAAGTCGTCAACATCGATCTGCAAACGCGGGTAAGTCAATTTGTCGACTTTGCGTTCTACCACGTAGGTATTGGTCGATATCACATTTTATCGAAAATGTTTCATCACATTTTCGATAAATTATGCATCCATACGACATTCAGCAAATATCGCACTCTCGATACAATGTCGATATTTCGTGAATAAGTAAGTTATTACAAGAAATTTGAGCTAATGCTCACGAGACGCTCGAAAGCTTATAGCAGTTCCTGTTCGCAAACTGTCAGTCTATCTCCAGCCATTTCGTCGCAGTTCATTCTTGGAGTGTGCGCTACAGCCGAAGATCGCAAACATCAATAAAAACCCTTTATTTTGGATGTTCAGGGTCTTTCAAAGTCATCGATGTTGATACAACCATAAAGCTCGTCACCAGTGCTTGTTGCGATATGTAGCATGCCCATGGTGATCTGCAACCGTTTTCACGAAAGACTGGCCAACAATGGTAAAATAACGACTTTTACGCGTGTACCGCTCTTTGGTGCCCTTGTGCGCAAATTTCCTTGAACGTAAAAAATCGAGACTTAGACCGTCGAAATCTACGTTCAATGCTGCAACTTTCATACGTAGCTTCTCCATGTTTATTCCAATTGATTTCGGCGCAATTCGCTTTTGAAATGTGTCTCGCAGCTCAAAATCGCCAAAAAATCTATAAAAAGCCCTATTCTGGCGTTCAAGGTCATCCAAGGTCATTGAATTTGGTGACAATCGAGAGCAAATGTACGACTTCTTATTAGTGATTAATAGTAACCTAAGCCCTATCTCGCACCGTTATTGAGATACAGCGACTTATTGGTAAAAAATCGCCAAATTTTTTACCCCTTCTTATTTAGCGCCTTCGTTCTGGGTGACCCCCTTCGAATTTATAGAAAAGCTTTACAGTCCTGTAACTAGAGTCTTCCGGGCAGCCGACGGTAAAGATTAGGTGATCCTAGCTTGCACCGTTTTTGACTGATCCACCCGTGTGACAGACGGACGACGGACAGAATTGCGATGGCTAAGACGCGCTAAAGCAGTAGCTGCTCTCGAGTGTAACAAGTAATTTGAGCAAAGACCACGACACGCACGAAAGCCTATAGCAGTTCCTGTTCGCAGGTAATCGTAGTTTATCTCCATTCATTTCATCGTAATTCACTCTTTTGCAGCCAAAAATCGCCAAAAAATCACGTTAAATCAATATTTTTAGGGTTCAAGGTCATTATGTTACGTAACTACAGTGTATCATGTTATGTAAATGAAAATGCAACAATGAAAGAAAATACTTAATTTTAACTATAACGGTCTTCAGCTGTAATAAAACTTAACTATAGCGGGGTGTATTGAAACACATTAAATGTCAAACAAATAGTAAAAATAATTCAATGATAACATGCATGGGCTGCATGCAGGTATTCCGCAAAGACGTGTATCCGCCACGCTGGCCTGGGGGCAAGATGGGACACGAGTTTGCACCACCGGATATTCCGCTTTGTGGATTTCGCGGAGAACTTTGTAGTACTGCGGACGGACAAGGTAATTAATCCAATCTCAATGTCATTATCTCGAACCTTTTATGCAGCAACTGTTGTGTATGCCTTCTTGTTCTATAAAAAGAGAAACATTATGCACACTGCACAGAGAACGCTTACCAGTAACAAGCCCTGAAAATGTCTTCTCCATTGCAGTCAAAAACATCCGTCACGAATGAAAAAATAACGTTAATGTTATAATGTCTAATGGATTGAAATTCCGTGCCTGACGCTGTTGTTTCGTTGGAGCCATTATCGTGCAGTTGCTTTTATAGCGGGCGCCACCGAAAAGCCTTAGCTGGTACTCAGCTTTTAACATTTTTACAAAACAACAAATACTGTCCTGTGTTATACAGATATGTTTTGTATACAAAACATACTTGTATAACACTTGACAGCATTTGTATACCACATTTTTTTGTAATATTTACTCACGATTGATGTAAATATTGTTGATTTTCAAATATTTATCTTTTACAAAGTAATGTCACAATATAAAAGGTGTATGGTTCATGCCATTAGATAGCATATTTTTTTTACAAAGTTTAGGCAGTTTGGCGTATTTGGTAACGTCGTTGGTCCCATGAACCAAGTTGACCATTCCAGGGCCGGTTAGTACTTTGATGGGTGACCGTCCCGGTATGTAACCAGCCACCCAAGTCAACTCAGCCTGGCCATCCCTCCGTGGATAGGCACAATGAGTAACAGCGAAAGCTGAAACATAAACAGGCACACCGCGCGATACACTGGCCTCGTATCCGTGGTCTGGCAGTGTAAATTAGTGTCTGGCTGAGGGCTGAGAAAACGGAAATCAACGGAGCCTTATAGACCTTTTGACTCAAGAAGGACTTTACATTTTTTTACTTTTTACAATGCAGTCTTGTTTTTTGGTTCAGAACGGCGGCGAAATATTGTGTTGTTGATATTATTGTGGTTTTCATCGTTTGTGTTGCGGTATCTTTTATTCTCGTATATTATACGCATATGTGAGGAAGTAACAGTGATCTAACGATCTGCCTGCTGCAGCTACACCATGGATCGTCGCGTCAGCAATAATTCTCACGGCGGCACTGATCGCTGCCACTGGACTTGGCATTTATCTCTTTTGGTAAGCTCAAGAAAACCGAACATAGCAGCTTGGCTAACCAGTTGGCCTACATGAAGCAAGGAACAGTTTATGATATTTTCGAATCTAGTGACGCAGCAATCGTTAAATCTTTGAATTACTACATGGACATAGCAACATACAGGATGGGCCAATAAAAAACGTGGCACAAATACTTTTGTCCATATGTTTTTAATTATTGACCGTTTTTCAAAATTTTTTCACTGGCACACTCTGTAGACATTTTGCAATAATATGATTATTATACATCCCACTACACTGTAAATGTGTCTCTACACTACCTTATGAAAAATAAATGAAATATGCGTATATAACGATAACAAATAAACATTTTGATAACATTGATAAAAAACCTTTCAGACCAACATTGCGATAAATGATCTGTATGACATTAAACTGTGTGAGTCTAACACAATCTAAACTGTGTCCCAGTAAAAAGTGGACTCCTAGAACATCATCAATAAATGCGTTTAACTGAAACTGTTATTAATGTAAGTTAATTGCCAACATTCTTAGTTAATTTGAACCGAGTACACAAAAGTTGGAGAAAAAACGTCTTGTCATCGGCTGTTATCAACGATGTTCGTAGGAAGCAACAGTTCGAAAACCAGCTTCTGAGGAACTCATGGAAAGTCAAGTGGGAAGACATTGAACCGGTGCGAAGCGGCAAAAACAAAGGCGGTAGCACGGTACGCGCTGATGATGTTTCGTAATTGCAGAAATTGTTATAGCAAAGTTGTTTGGAAAGTATGCAGAATGTAGTCTTGATCGTATCCTAGTATCAAATCCACAGCTATGGTGTATCATTAGTAGAAAATAATGCTAACGACGTCCACGGGCGTTATTTAGGGGGCTGGGACGGCCTCTCAAGAATTTGTGATTTCATTTTTTCTTGAGTGAGTTATAGGGTGTTTATACGATCCAGCAAACGTCCAGCAAACTTTCAGCAAATGTATTTAAAATACACGTGAATTGCTGGACGTTTGCTGCCATATGTTATAATGAAGCTGGACGTTTGCTGAAAGTTTGCTGGAAGTTTGCTGGATCGTGTAAACACCTTATTACGCGTAAACGACTGATGACAAACTTTTGGTTTCCGATTGGCCTTTACTGTGTAAACTGCACGAAATTTGGTCAGTTCATGCTCAGAAACATTATTCAAATTGCTGCCGCCAGACGTAACATTTTAAGGCCGAAATGGACCAAATTCGATTTTGGGTGGGACTCTGTTCCAGACTCCGCGGGGGGGATTACGCTTCCCTAGATGTCTTAGCTTTATTTAAAGGGACTATTTTTAAAGGTAGAAAAAAAAGAAAAAGCGGGGGAATAAAAAAGAGGGAGGGATGCGTAAGAAAGCGAGACCCCAAGGATTTACTGAAATGACGCGACTGATGACGTCTGAGGTCTGTACGCAAATTTTTGCATTCGTTTTATGCAAGTTTCACATGTACGTCACTTTTTGTGATTATAGCTGATAAACGAAAAATCATCAGTCTGCTATGTACTCGAGTGTTTGTGGCAAACAAATACGACTGATGATCTTTCAGCCAAAGTCGACGAAAGTAGAAAAGCGTTGTGCACAAAACAGACTCGGTTATAATCATTGGCGTAGCTATTATGCCCACAGTCCACTGTTATGCTAGCACTTGAGGCACTATAGAAACATACTCGGTTACTAAAAATAATGCCAAAATGCACCAAAACACTTTACTTTTAATCTAAAATCTAAACGTTTTTGAGGAAAAAATCGAGCTCTCTCTTCAGCTCTCTTCACATTTTTTTCAAGAAAAACTGCTTAGCTTTTTTCAGACTTTGTTACATTTAAATTCTGGCTACGCCACTGGATATTATCACTGTCAGCGGTAGCGACAGCAGTACTGTTTTCAGCTGATTTGTCTGGCTGTATGTTGACACGATAACTCATAAGCCGTTGTATTTGGTTTACAGGATCGTCTACATTGACATTTTTTCGAAATCTTAGAAAAAATAAAGGTTATAATAGGTCAAAGTCCGCGGTCACAGGGCCGAATTTCATACTTTTACCATTGGGTGATTAGGCAAAACAGCTTAATTGTGATAAACCGCTGCGCTGAATTTTACAATCGTTAAAGGTTAAAAGTTGAAGGGGGTGTTATAGCTCTTTATAGGAATTAACCCGTCACAGACCTGCAGTATGGGATCACACAGTGTTACCCGACACAGGTAAACGCGCTCCACCTTACCCCCAGCCAGATAGGCTGGTACTCGATTTACCTACCCCGAAGGGATGGAAGGCTAAGTTGACCTATAGGTGGTTGGTTACATACCAAGATGGTTTACCTGCCCGCAGGCAGTCACCCATCAAAGTACTAACCTAGCCCGGCGTAGAGTAACTTCGTTGTTCGGATGAAACGTGTTACCGCTACGCCAGGCCACCACCATTCGTTGAATTCGTGATGAACTTCGTGGTGTGCTCGGTGGTACACGCAGCCGTCGGTGACAAGCGGCGCCAGCAAGTCTCAAGCCAGCTTGAATCCTTCCGGCTCTCGCGATTTTAAGAACACCGTGCACGCCGTGGTCAACAACCCGTCCAAGTCATCTCAGAGTCAGACGCGTTCGATGCCGAGCATTGGAACCGGCGCCGGGCAGGTCTTCACCGACGTCGGTCTCTACAAGGGGGTCGTCGTCTCAATCAAGCACATCAAGAAGGACCATATCCAAGTCACCAGACAAGTCCTCGTCGAACTGAACGAGGTCTGTCCGCAGGGATGTGGTCTCGGTCGATACGTCTCGGTCTCGAGACGGTTTCAAGACGTATAACGTCTTGTCTCGGACAAAAAATATGCTCAACGTGTCGGTCTTGTCTCGGTCTCGGAGTCGTGGGTCTTGGGTCTCGTTTCGGTCTTGGCTTATATGGTCTCGTGCATTTTCTTGTTTGTCCGTCATCCGTTTGAACTATCAACAGCAATTATTATTAACAAGTTGACGCGTCATTAAAAACCAAAACTAATTAGTACTTGATTGTAAAACGTTGTCATCAATTATTAATTTATTTTGGTGCCTGAAAATTGGAACAGAGCCTAACGAAAGGCAGCTCGGTGCCGTAAAACCAAATGAAGAAAAACAAAAGGGTACTTTAAATTTTCTCGTAGCAACGTCACGTGGGACGCACGCAAATGCGCAATGTTAAACGAGTAGTCTGAGCGAAACTTGTTGAAGTTTACGTGACGCGCGACAACTGCATCAGTGCTACTGCCTGCAAATTAGTGCACAACGTGCAATATAATAACAGTGCGTTTTGAAAGGTACACACATTGTGACGTTTCCGTGCGGAGAACTCCTTGAACTTAAAATATCGAAACTTTACCGGTTAAAATTTGCGTTTTTATGCTGTGAATTGGACATTTATGTTTTATCGTGCATGCGATGTTTATTGCTTTGTACTTAATCCAGCCATTTGGCTGCAATACTAATAAACGCATGTTACTGTTACTGTTATTGTTATTTGCAGATTTTTTGGTCTATCTGCAGTAATTTCGGCGCAATCTACTGTTGAAATAAACGTAGTAACGCCCCAATTTTAAAACATAAATTAAATAAGTGCACATGTTCTCCAGTACGTGTGAAAGTTTCAGAGCGATCGGGCAACAGATCTTGGAGATATAGCACCGCAAAGTGCCAGGAAAAAGTCCGATAGGGGCTCAAATTTTCGTGGCATTAAAAGCAAATGATTTTTCCAGGTTTTTTGTAGCGTTTGAAATGTTTTTTATTGTAGTTTGCATTTACGTTTGTTCTGTGCAATAAAAAAGTTTGCTTCCTTTGTCGTTTGAGCCTATTTATTTACTGATCTGTAAACGGGGAGTTGTTCGGTCTGTTACAGCTAAAGGACGTCGTTCATGAGAATCTCAACGTATTCGTTGGCGCTTGCGTCGATCCACCTAATCTCTGTCTGCTGTGGCACTACTGTTCCAAGGGAAGCCTCAATGTTAGTACTCTGTGTCCTAAATAAATCCTCCACTTTGTTGTATCCATTCCGTCGCCAAATACTGACTGATTATCACAATTTTCATTTGCACATTTTGCGGACAATTTGCAACAAAGCGATTATTAGAAATCGGTCACATTTTAGCTGCGTCCCTACATTGCTTTGTCAATCATAAATGTTCAAAAATTGCCACAATCTGAATTAATGGATTGCAAAAGTTGTTGGAGCAGACGAGCAGTACAATGCAAATGCCTCTACTGCGGGCATCACAGGAAAACTTAAAAATGGTTAAATGATAATAGCTCTTAATGGGAAGCTGATCTCAGAGCTACGGAGCGTCACCTGCCGTATGGGATCACGCAGTGTTACCTGCCATCCGTCACAGGTGAACGCGCCCCGCCTTAACCCCAGCCAGATAGGCCGGTACTTGATTTACATACCCCGGAAGGATGGAAGGCTGAGTTTACCTTGGTGGTTGGTTATATACACTGTGTCTCAAAAAAACCGGACCCCTATTACGTTTTGAAATAACTCCAACAAACTGTGCCTAATAATAATAATAATTAGCTGAGAAAATTGTCAAAAGGTACTCAATATCGTAGTGTGTTACGGGCTTACGATATTTCATAAAACGGGGAAAGATGTGGATGAACTGAAGCAGCGCTTGGTGGAGGTCTGGTCTGGCCTACGGCAGACCGTTG
>Ga0209671_1006449_pt1 | contig 12048 bp, 11 predicted proteins | sample WorMetHERISLAND2_2_FD_187401 | JGI IMG/M metagenome (GOLD analysis project Ga0209671, IMG submission 187401) | Marine gutless worms symbiont microbial communities from Max Planck institute for Marine Microbiology, Germany - Olavius geniculatus... | ecosystem: Host-associated > Annelida >...
TTGTTTAACAATGTATGTGCTACATCGCACACCAGTATTTGGCCGACAACTGCTCTATGACCTGAACGACCAGGCTGCTGTAATCATACTTACCTGGCACGGGAGAGTCGGTGATCAGCAAGGCCGATCTCCCAGGGTGAGGCCCTTCCATTGCACTTCGGTTGGGTTGACCCCTGCGATTACCCCAAATGTGGGTAAGTCGAGTGCATAATTTCTGGTAGTGGGGGACTGCGTTCGCGCTATCCCCTGAAATTTTAATTCAAAAATCAATGTAAATACTCTTTAATAAAGCTTCAATATTTATGATATTCATGCGAAAATTGTAACTCGGCAAATTCTGAAAAAAAATTATTAGGCACATCGTGGATGAGTCCGTCCAACAATTTTTTTACAATGGCCAATCAAAAATTGGGTGAAAATTCAGTGAATGTTCGCCTATAACTAACTGTGAGGGTAGGGGATTAACCCCAAGAGACTGCTACGTGACATGTGCCGCGATTCAGGACAGGGCAAAATTAATGTGGAAAATTCAGCGCGATTTTGGACAACTTTAGATTAACCGCAAATGTCTCTGGAACTGATCAACATATAAACAAATCTGAATAACAAATGATCAACTGCAACCCTCCCGTTCAGCAAAAAATTGTGAACTTTGGTCCGCTAACAAAAAAGTTATAGGCCTAGGCGCACGTACATGTTCAATTTGGCCCACCCAAAATCGATCATTAATGCGCGTGCTACGTAGACCAATGAACTTGCATTCGTGCCGCGTGACGTTGCTACGAGGAGAATTTTAACCGTTAACCCAATCGGACTTAAGGCGCCGGGCGGCCTCACGTTTGGATTTGTGCCAAATTTCTAGTTAATTTTTTCACCGGTAGATTTTGCAGAAAATTTACGATGTGTTAAACGTTTTATTCTTTGCTGCGCCGGATACCATTACCGGTAGGCCTATCTAATTTTTTAGTGTAGTTAATCATCAATGTGAATACAATTTATCATTAAACCAAATAAAATTACATAAAGAAAAACAAATTTGAGCAGCTATGTCTCGAATTCAAATAATAACACATCGCTTTTGCCCGTTCTGACTTACGGCATAGGCTGCATTGCAAACGAACAGTCTTAACAGCGTCAGAGCACTTAAAATGATTTGCACGTACGTATGACCTAAAATCTAAAACTCGGAAACTCAGTCTACGTACGCGGAATGTCCGGAAACTTAAGTCTTGCCCATGTTTGCCATTTCCGAGACTCACTGTCGTTTAATTGACCTGCGTAGGTCAAATAGATGATGACGATCTTTGCACAAGTCTGTTGCAGCCAGGCCAGCTATAGGCTGAAGCTATAGTTGAGTAGGCCTAAAGCTTACTAACAGCTTAGGCTTACCTGTATAGTCTGTATAAGCTTGCTGGCGACCGGTAGAGCGTTACATAAGCACATACAAATAGCTACGTTCGCTCCTCCCACACGGAGCGTTCGGGAGTCACAATTGGTCACGAAGCGGATTCAATGAATATGACACAATCCTATTGAAGCGATGTTAGTCATCATAACTACTCAAGTAAGACATAGGCGCCTGCAGCGGCCGGGCATATGATGCCTATCCTGCTGCGTGATGTCCGATTTAATTGTTCGACCTGAACTACTTCTATTCTTCGCCGCATTCTGACTCACTTATGAAGTCACGCTGTCGTGCACAATGACATCGATTTAACAGAACGTCGGTCACTGAATAATACCGGAAAACAGAGCTACTGGGCTCTCTCAGACAGCTATATAAACCGACGTACTACTTCACTAGTAGGTTATCGGAGCTCGCAAGCCGGAATACACGACGATATACTTCAGATATACGTTGATAGGGTGAATTTATTTTGCAGAAATTCTGCCCTGTTAAACTTCAGAGATAGGCTGTTAATTAATAAGTATTATACTGCAATTTTGTTTATACGTTATATTTCAAACGCAAACATTGGAGATGATTTTGTCAGTTATCACGCTGGCAGTCTGTGCAGCTGTCATTCAGGTAAGACGTAATATTATTCACTTAAAAATATATTATGTGCTGCAATTAATTTCCGCCCAATATGGGCTATACCGTTTTTGGATTGCTGTGACTTGACTTGTAGCTTACGATAGCAGTATGTGCTTATTGTATTGTATTTTGTTATAACTGAGTCCTATTTTTTATTTGACATAATTCGAGTTTACATCTGAACTTTCATTGACACGTTCGCCTGTCACGTCGTATTCGTAGGGACACGTTTGTGACGAGCTCTCTGGTGCAATAGTTAGCCTGTACTTGTCACAGAGTAATTAGGCTGGCAAATATAGGCCTACAGCGGTAGTAAAAGTAACAGGCTACATTGAATTTTGTGTTGTCTTGTCTATATAGGGTCGAAGTTTGCATGAGATGGACGAGATCCGTTCGCGGTTGAATGAGTTACCCGCGACAGCGAGTCTGTGGCGACCGAGCGATGGACAGAGTCGTGAGAACTGGATGGCGTGTCACGGACAGCCGAGCGATGTCTGTCGACGCACTAGAAACAAGCTCAACGCACTCAAGAAACTCATTGCAGCCAACACACCGCATCAGAAGGACACTGACCACGACAGTCACCTGCCGAAACCGTCCAATGCTGTGCCGACTAGTTTGTCATCGGTAATGTGTTTTATTTCAGCTTATTCCGGCGCGGTCTAGCTCGTACTGCCTATCTCTAGCTCTACGTATGCAGACGTAGTATTTTAAAGAGTTGATAACTTTACGAGTGCAGTCATGCGTGATCAGACTACCGACAGTCGACGACCGTAGAATACGTGACTGTGTTAACCTGAACCACTCACTGTTTGGAGCGTTTATCTTCGCTTATCAGACGTAACAGTGTCGTGTCCACATCCCAGTTTCTTGGTATCATATTATAAGAATTATAATTTCGATCGTAATATAAGGCTGATAAATGCCAAATAGGCCTATCTGCAGCGGCGCAATACCGTCTTGACTTCGTAAACACTGGCAGATCGCAGATGGCCGGCCAGTGCTCAGAAAATGACTAAACAAATTTTAAAGGTTTTGAGCGTCTGAAATAAGCCTATTAGACAGTAAATCTCGTATAAGAACGGTCTATGGCTACTAAAACTATCAGAACAATCGTAATGCTTGTGTGGTTGTGCCTTCAAATGTGGAGTTTCCTTGGATCTTTGGAATGTTTCGAAATGTGGGATATCGACGTTGATGGGAGGAAGTGAGGTGTGTCGGAAGGATGGAAGCTCAGTAACAGAGACACGTTGTCTGTGACTCTCCGCTTCAAGTAGGTGCAAAATCCACATTCTGACACGCTACCACTATGACTATGTTACAAGCTATTGTGGCACACAGCTGTAACGGACTGTTGTGTGTTTACGTGCCAGGTGGAGCGAAGCCAAGACATGACGCCTGACGACGACGACACGCTCGACGGCTGCATCTGGCTGACAGAAGAACAGATCGATGCCATGATGCGCCAACTAAACAACGAAACGACCGAATCGGACGAAGTTCACAGTCGACAGAAACGAACTCTGGTGGATTTCTCGCGCTCGCCTTTTAGCAAGTGGTCGATGCCGATCACGTACAAGTTCGACGGAGCTCACTGTGAGTATATAGACTAAAATGCGCGCAATCGTACGATCTCTGCTGTCTCACTGTCCGAATCTCTTCCCGGTATCATCCAATGGACCATCCGGTTCCTTATCGTTATAGTTTTACTTTAATCAACAACGTTAACTTTTTGCGCAGTAATCTGTCATGTTGTAGGGCTATTTTGACGCCAATAAGAGTGCAGATTAGAATCCTCTTTTTTGTTTAGTTTCTACTCGCGTACTGCATAAACCACGCATTGGAGAAGCGTGCCGTCACCGTATACGTCCGGTTCTGAATCCGCCACCGGATTAAACCCAAACTTCGCTTGTAAATCTCGACTTGTTGTGGATTTGCTGTAGCCTATAGCAATTTGTATACAACAAGTCGATAACAAATCGAAGTAATGGAGTTTGTCCTTTATTTAATAGGTACGCTTGTTGTGTTTTAGCAATTTATCAGATGGCGACGATACGAGACGCGTTCAGTCACTGGGCTGACAACACTTGCCTTCGCTTCAAAGAAGTTCCCACGGACCAACACGTTTCTACAAACCATCTGCTTATTACCGCCGCATCTTCCGGGTATCAATCGATTATAAAAATCATTAACGATAACAGTGTTTACTGGTTATTTCTCAGACAGAAGTCCATACGGGTGTGGACTATATTTATTGTCAAAAGACCGAAGCTTATTTTTAACGTCCATGGGACTAACTTAATTGCACATGTCTCCTTGTAATTCGATGAAGAAGTTTTTTTACGTTGCCAGTTATTTCATCGCTGAAAAATTCCGGTACTCAAATTCGGGTACGGGTGACTAGGCTCTGTAGTTTTACAACTTTCAGTTTAAACGTAAAAAGTTAAGATGTAAAAGATCTAGTCAAGATGTAAAAAATTGATTTGGATTTTAAGTTTTTTTCTCAGTTTAACTGAGTAAAGTTGAATGTTGTTTTTGTGCTGCGTACAGCTGTCACTCGTACATTGGTCGCGTGAATTTGATTCCTCAGCAACTCAACCTCCAAGACGCCTGCGTCAGTCGTGTAAGTTTACAAGTCGCAGCAATTAACTAGATTAAAGCAAATGACAACGTTGCACGTAGACCTATAGTTATGGAAATTAAGTATCTTACAAATTTTTAAACTGATGAATTAGTTACCGGGTACATTTTTCTTATCAACTAATGATGACAATGTAACAATTACAATCCATTTACAAGAATGTCCCAATGTCCTACTTTGAAGCGAACGGACAGTGCTCTGTGCGTTTATTGATGTTTACAAATGTGCTTCCGGATGACGTCACACGTTACGTCAATGAAGCAACTGAGTTACGCTGCAATCAGTCAATCAAAACAATAACCACCACAAGTATGACCACTTATGTACAATATTTGCCTGAAAGTTAGAGTAAAACGTAGGGATAATGTACAAATCTTTAAAAACTTTATCGGAGGTAAAACTAAGCTAATTATTCGCGTAAACAATTTGCAATTAACCCGATCTATATTGCCTACATCAGCGTTACAGACGGACGGACAGATAGTCTGAGATAGACCTGGCAATACCGCGCTTTGCCGTATGTGCATTGCGCGGTAAAAGTCATGCGGAAAACGACAAAACATAGCTAGTGACCGTTGTGTTGCGAACAGTTCGGAATCCCGGTGCACGAGATCGGCCACAGCCTGGGCATGTGGCATGAACAAATGAGAACCGACCGTGACGATTACATCCGCATCAACTGGGACAACATCTACTCCGCGTACCGTTCCCAGTTCAACCAGATCGATACTCACGATATCGTCCAGTACAACTACGGATCCGTCATGCACTACGGCGCGCTGGTATGCATTTAAAGGCGTTTATAAAGCGACTGAACTGAACTGAACGGAACTGAAGTGCAATATATCAGTTCTTTTCAGTTCAGTTTATTTCTTTCTCTCTGTATTGTGTATACGCGTCTTAATGCAACGCATTCGCTGCGCCCTTCACGTGCGTAAACCTTCTATAATGGTCTATTATGTGCTGATGTGCCGTTAAGAAACTATTCAATTCTATAAAGCCTCCGGCGACTAGGCCTATTGTATAGGCCCACACTGTAGGCACGTGATAACTCATCCGTCAGCTATCTGTGTATACCTATTCTATTACTTTCACGCAGAGCAAAGCGAGTAGCCTAAAAATAATATAACATATAAAAAATATAATATATCGTTGATTTTAAAAAGAAATACGAAAAATATTGGACAAATGTCTGTGAGGTGAAAGGGTTAAGCACTAATTTGTCATGAACCATACAAAGCAGTTTATGTTTATGCTGCCTTTCGAATGCTAAACCGTTGGGCGAATTAAGCCGCTGCAAGGAAACATTGTACACGACATAATTTTACATCATTTTGTGGAGGATTTTGACTCAATGGAGCTTTTGACTCTTGAAGTCAAAATCGGCGCACCAGTAATTCCTGCCCTGTGAAATGTTTACAGGAAGTTTTTCTTGTTTTTCTATGTTATTCGTTTTTCGAACTATACAGTAGAATTTATACCATAGCGTTTTTTTTCTTGCCACGTTTTTATGTTTTTGAACGTTTTTTTTATTTTGCTCAGCGTTTTAAAAAATTTTTTTTTTAAAAAAGCACTGAAAATCTTATCAACAGCTTCGAGAAGCACTTCTACAACCACAGAAACAAATTAATAGGTCATAGTGATGTAGTTTACTTAGTTAGTCCAAATATAATTATAAAATAAATTTTTCAACTAGTATATTTAGTTAGTTTAATGTTATGGTTTTATGACAACGCGGTTAAATTGAAATTAAATAAAGTTTTCTCTATCTAAAGACTGGTTTCGGGTATACTGCACTTGCATCATTAGGCATTAGGTAAGAGGTTAAACAAATTATGGCTAACGTTTTTTATTCAACGTTTTTAAACGTTTTTTTATTCTTTTCACGTATTAACGTTTTTTAACGTTTTTATTTTTTTCTGGAACGTTTTTTACATCTATGGTTTATACGGGATAGACAGACGGACGGACGGAAGAAGGAACAGACAGGCGAACGGGCAAGATCCGTACTGCGGCCTAGGCCCATTACGACAGCCAGATAGTAAACCTCGGTGTGATAAACTACTGTATTAAAGTGCTCTATACCCTGTTTACACGATGAAGCAAACATGAAGCAAAAACATGAAGCAAACTTAGAGCACACGTCGTGCACAAGTATTTTGAATACGTTTGTTTCATCTTTGCTTCATGTTTGCTTCATCGTGTAAACGGGGTATTACTGCATAATAATGTGCAGGGAGGAAGTTCGGCGAACGGCAAAGATACGATGAGTGCCGTGAATCCGTGGTACCAGGGCAACATGGGACAGAGGACGGGACTTTCGTTTGAGAACATCAAGGCGATCAACATGGCTTACTGTGCAGACAGGTGCTCTCGCAGCTCACTGGCTCGACCTTGTCAGCACTCCGGCTACCAGGATCCTAACGACTGCACGCGTTGTATCTGTCCCGATGGCTTTGGTGGACCGTACTGCGACCAGATAGCCACTCCCACACACGGTCAGCTGTCTATTATAGCTGCCATATCGCATCTCACGACAGGCAGCGGCGTCGTGCGTTAAAACGTTATGGGAGAGCACGAAATTAGCCTACAATTTTTTAGCGACATACATCTGCAAATTTTTTAACAGCAGTATTACTGTTAATATTAAAATGCGTGCCCCCTATTTTTGGGAAAGAGGCAGAAACGTCGAATTTCGCACAGCTTCAAAATTTGATCGCAAACGTCGCCGGAACGAAACAAGATATCGATAATCGCAAAGCGGCGTTGCAAACCACCTAGAGTCCTAGACACTTTGTTAAATTGTGATGTAGTCTTGCGTTATTTGGTCTACTGACAAGAAGTTGTTGATTGGAGTCTTTGAGTCGCCCCGTTTTCAACTGCATCGCTACGTACCGTCTACTAATATTTTATTTTTAAAACTATTTTATTTTCCTTATTCAAATACAAACTTAAAGTCTGCAACTCAGTTAAAAAAAATTTCCTTTTATTTCAACTTAATGTTCAGCTTATCTCTTAACGTGTATGCCAACGTTTAAAAATTTAAATAGTTAAGTTTGTAGAAACTTATAAAACTTTAGTCAAAACCTGTCATGCAGTTATTTTAGTGTTGTTTCTGTTTCATTGAGATTGCGGCGCCTTATAAGTGTTTTTGCAATACTGGTATGACGTGTTACAGCTGACTGCGGAGGTGTAATTAACTTGGCTTCGGGAGCAAGTCACACAATCAAGTCGCCTGGATATGACAATGAGCGGTATTACCTCTCATACCAAGGATGCGCCTGGTGGATCAAGGTATTAACCAAATCTACACCAAATAAAAAGATTATATAATATGTACTATAATTATATAATTACTATATTATATACTATAATATATACTGTTCCTGACAGGCCTGTATTATACTTTATATGTTTATTCGCTTACACCTGTTGATTAATTTCAAAATGTGAAATTGCTACTTTAATAATAATTATATTAGGTTTGCAGGTTTTTCTAATTTGAGTTGTTTTATTTGACCGGCTTATTTTTGAGTTATTCTAAGTAAGCATGGTTCAAAATAAGAATCTGTTCGGAGTTAAAGTCGTAAGGTTTATAAATATGACTAATGCTCATGTAATATTTTTGTCGTGTGCAGTAAATATGAGACATTTGTCTGCAAATTGTCGTGGACTTAGTAGTTAGTTTGATATAATTTCACAAAATTATCTGCATGATTGCATGATTTTTTACTTAAACCCTTGTTATGTAATATGTACACTAATGTACATATTACATAATAAGGGTTCAAGTAAAAAATCAAGTTTAAGTAGTGTACTCAGAACTTTGTATTTTTGCGTATTTTACATGAAAATTAAATCAACTCACACTGTGTTGTTTTGTCAGGCTCCGAAAGATCACGTTCTTAAGTTGCAATTCGTTGGCGACTTTGGTACTTATTGCATCTCTCGTTCTTGCTTTCATTGGGTTGAAGTCAAGTACAAGGCTGACCTCGGACTTGAAGGACCAAGGTAAAATTTAACACTGTTTAAATGTTTAACTAAGTTTATTTCACTGCATACATAGTAATAGTTTATTATACAGTAGTTCAGGCTTAGTAGGCGAGGTTTAACTCGGTAACCACAATCAATAAAATAATGTGAAGTAATAAAACAATAAACAAAATTGTAATCATAGCAGGTGTCAGAAAATCAGTATTTAGTAGGTAAGTAAATAGGTAAGTGAGAATTTTTTTAATACATGTCAGACGCACATGCTTGCAAAAACAACGTTTTATATTTTCATAAGAACTTGGAAAAAGATTGCAAGAGAGACGTCATATATCTTTGTTTGCAATAATTTGAATAAACAGGTCAGGCAAAACTCTGGCCAGAAAATGGATAAGTGGATGTTAAAATAATTTGAAGGTTACAGAACTCATACAAACTTGCTTTTGATGTGTTAGGACGGAGTAAATGCGTAAATGGTGCCGTTTGTTGCAGATTCTGTTGCTACGAGCGACCGACGGCCAAAGTGACGAGCGAGTCAAACGAAATGATGATCGTCTTCAAGTCAAACTACAGCAACGATTACCTCATCACTCAGCGAGGATTTCAGGCCAGCGTCACTGCTGGTACGTTTGCAACACCAGCTAACAGCTTCATATTATCAGCGAATAAATGAATAATTTACTATGAAACAAATAGATCAGTCAGTCAGTGTGCTTATCACTTTAGTTGACTTTACCACCTGTTGTTAAATTTTCGCTAGACTGGATGACTTACTCTGCAACCTTGCACAGCACTTTTCCGTGAACACGTGCGTAATTAAGAAGCTCACATTCAATTCCTGCTCTTGATTTTAGTTAACCCAAGACAGTTTGCAAATCTGCCGACAGCTAGTTTTCAACAGTTAAATTTATTTGCGTCGGAAAAACATCTCAGCTTCTATATACTTAAAATTTACACTTGTGTACCAACAAACTTGGATTAGCATTAAGCCTACGACGAAAATTGCACTGGAAGGAGGAAATTTTCTGTTCGCGACTACTCGACTGTCAAGTTAGATTTATAAAGTGGTAATTGTTGTTTGTTATGTTTAGTTGCCAGAGCATCTTCGTCTGGAGAAAACGTGGAACCGTCACCGCCGCCATCAACAACAACCACAACTACAACTACGACAACTACGACTACAACTCCGAAGACGACGTCAACGTCAACTACAACTCCAAGTTCACCAGAAAGTGAGTTAATGTGGCAGTTTGATATAGTCGGTAACGCATTAATTGGTCTCGATCAACCTATAGTTGCTTTACGCCGGGCTACTACTAGGATGTGTGACTGTCTGCGGACAGGCAATTCATCTCGATACATAACTATCTACCTAGGTCAACTCAGCTTTCCATTCTTCTGGGTGGTTTTAACAGCTGAAATATTTGAGTGTTTTTTTCCGTTTTGAACATTAATGCTGTAAATTTTTTCTTGCTTCTTTAATGCGAGTTTTTGAGATTTTTTTATTTACACTTTTTTGACGTAGGCTATACGTCGGTAATTTGAATTCTGGAGGGGTACGATCTATTGGCTTCATGTGTGCAATATGCACCATCAGTCAATTGATGAATTAATTAATCAATGAATCCATACTATAGAGACATGTTAGTAGGAGTCCAGTCCAGGGAAAACTCAGAGTAAGGATTTGGTGAACAGTTAAGTTTTGAGTCACTGACGGAAGCTGGATAACGACTCGGCAGACGTCACGTCGTCCGGCAGGTCGTTCCAGGTCCGCGAGCCGACAACCAGAAACCGCGTTCAGTGTCTTAATACCTATTGGCTGTGTAGACTGCAAGCGTCGCGACCTGACGCTGGTTCTCGACTCATCCAAGTCGCTGGGCAACACGGATTGGAGCAAGCTGACGTCGTTCGTCGCACGACTAGTCGCGGAGCTGCGTCGTGGCGGAGTCGTGAGTCGCGTCGCGGTCGTGTCGTACAGTAAGCGTGCACGCGTCGTCCTACCGCTTGACAACCACGATATCAACGCACTGACCAGTTCACTGACGTTTACTCCGGGACATGGACGCAACGTCTCAGGGGCACTCCGACTTACTCGCACCGAGGTCTGTGATAAAAACAATGTATACTGTTCTACAAGACGCCTACATTACGGAACATAGTTGTTGCTAACTTGCGGCTCTGTTAATTGGCAGCGTTTCACTGTAAACTTTCTTCCACGTATATCAGTGCCATGTACGAGCAACAAGGCACTTTCCTGATTTTACGGATATCTGGACTTGCTTACAATTTTTTTGCTCGTTCTAGTTTTTTTTCCATTGTCAGTTATCATAATTTTACTTCTTTTTAGTTTTTCTTATCTCGAACTTATATAGAAGCTTGAGATAAGTATTTTAATCACTTTAATCAGTATTTTATCAATTAATTAATTAATTAATTAATTCACTTTTAGTCATGTCATTTTTATTTACAACATTTTCAGTTCGTTTAAGTTTAAACGATAGCCTACGCTGTCAGATTTTCAGCCCAAATCTCTTTTGTGTCAAACATTATCGTTCACACGCTAGCTGTTGTTCGTTCAGGTGATGCAGCCGGCTGCCACGTTGTCAACGTGTCTGCTGGTGACGACGGACTCTTCCACGGTAGACCGTCATCTGACACAGGTCGAGGCTGACTCGGCGCGTCAGAGCCGGCTCGGTGTCGTCGTGCTCAGCGTGGGGTCGCTCGTCGACGCCAGCGAGGCCGCCGTCATGGCCACCCAGGCAGACTCTGGCGTCGTCTACGCCGATAGCTTCGACCACCTGCTAGACCCCAGCGTACACTTCACTGACCGACTGGCCGGCAAGATCTGTGGTAGGCCTACGTATACGCTGCGATCCATTTATTTGTACAGTTGCGTAGGGAAATTAACGCTGGTTAATCATCACACGATTAATCATTAAATTTGTAAGTGATTACTTCACCAAATCATTACAAAATAGACGCAGTACGACAAGCATCCAAAATCGCTTCAATCTTCTTTTTTCCATAGAAGAATTCGTCAATATTTCAGTCCATCTAAGAGGCTGAGTTAGAGACACTCAATAATGTTAACGTACATTCACGCATTTGTTCTATTTGCAAACCAAACGATAGCTTTTTACGCGCGAAAGCAGCTACTGCTTTCATCGCGTCTTAGACATCGCAATTCTGTCCGTCCGTCTGTCTGTCCGTCTGTCTGTCACACGGGTGGACCATTCAAAAACCGTGCAAGCTAGAATCACCAAATTTTCACCATCGGCTGCACGGAACTATCGTTATGCGATCCAGATAGAGAATTTGGTATTTATATATTAACGTAGCGTGAACACCCCAATTTTCAGCTAATATACCGAACCGGAAC
>Ga0209671_1006451_pt1 | contig 12046 bp, 5 predicted proteins | sample WorMetHERISLAND2_2_FD_187401 | JGI IMG/M metagenome (GOLD analysis project Ga0209671, IMG submission 187401) | Marine gutless worms symbiont microbial communities from Max Planck institute for Marine Microbiology, Germany - Olavius geniculatus... | ecosystem: Host-associated > Annelida >...
TCACAAGGTAGTGTAGAGACACATTTACGGTGTGGTGGGATATATAATAATCACATTATGCATATTGTCCACGGAGTGTCAGTAAAAGAATTTTGAAAATCAGTCATTAATTGGCAAAGACATGGACAAAAGTAAAGTGCCATGTTATTTATAGCCCACCCTGTATAGCCTTGTAAACACACAATAACGTTCCACAGCGGTCATGTAAAATAAACCTCGTACGATATGGCCACCTAGTGATTGAAAATCGTAACAAATTTTTGACACCCAACCAAAATAAGTGCAATGAGTCTAATAACTTCATCTGCATTTTATCTTACTGCAATGCCAAAACACTTTCAAACAAGCACATTATAAAAAAACATAAATCAAAAATAACAAACATCAATATAACATAAACATTCAAATAGACTGTGTCTCAAAAAAAAACATTCCCGACATTTTTGACTGTAACTTGAAAACCAATTATCAGATTTTGATAATTTTTGGTATGAATATTCCTGACACAATTTACCATCAAATGACCGTTTAGTTTTTCACTTCACCCAATGTATGCTTCTGCACTACCTAGGGAAAGCAGATCAAGCGAAATGTTTTAAAATAAACAGCAAACCTGAAAAAACATCCCCGACATTATTGATCATAACTTAAAGAAAGATAAGCAGATTTTAATATTTTTGGCACAAATATTCCTAACACAACTTGCTATTAATTAAGTCTTTTAGTTTCCACCTTGCCCAACGTCTGCTTTTGCACTACCTGGGGAAAGCAAACCAATCATAATACATGTTAAAATGAATGAAAAAACATCAATAAATTCCGTCTATCCTAATCTGTGGGCCCCAACAGCCGCTCTATTATGAGGTTTAACTGTCATGCAGCAGTGTGTCTACCAGATAGTTTAAAAATATTTGCATAGTCAAGAAGCAACTGGTATAGCCTGGATTGGTCTGGAGCAGGACTTTATCGATATTGCTGTCAGTGAATGGAGAAAGCGTCTCCTTGTCTGTGTTCGCATAGCGGGCCAACAATTCAAGCAATTTTACTACAGGCAGTTGAAAAATAGACAACTGGATGAAATGTCAGCCAAAGTGTCAAAAATGTAAACAAAATGTGTTTTAAAACAATCATATCACATCGGACAAAAAGTGATATTTCGCTGGTTGTGTTTTCCCCAGGTAGTGCAGAAACAAACGTTGGGTGAGGTGGGAAATTGAATAGTTATTTGATGGCAAATTGTGTCAAGAATATTCGTACCAAAAATTATCAAAGTCTGATAATTGGTTTTCAAGTCACAGTTGAAAATGTCAGGGATGTTTTTTTGAGACACAGTGTATTAACAAAACGGAGTTGAAACGAAGAAGCATCACATCAGAAGTCACTAACCTGTTTCAAGCAAGAGTCTGTCTGCCGGTATTCCTTTTACTACTTCCAAGTTCTCGGCTGTTTTTAACGAGCTGCAGCAACAGACATGTGCACGAGATCAGAAATATCATCACAAGTGTCTTAGAAGAGCTAAAGAGTCAAAAACTGACTGCAGCCAATAATTTTTAACATAAGGTCTAAAAAAATTTCCTGTGCTTCCAGCTGAACTCAGGCAAAGAAGAAACGTTGTTTTAATTTTACAACAGTTGATAAAAACAGTGACACACTGAACAGCACCCTTGTCACATAAGAACTAAAGTCCAAATATTGCAGTATAACAGACTTAAAGCAGCTTTGTTTTAGCAAAAGTTTGAAAGCAAAGAAAAAAAATGCACTAATATTTTTGAGCAATCCAATACAAATCTTAGGAACAAAGGTTTTTAGGACTGATGGAAACCGAAAAGACGAAAATTTTTTATGCCACCAATGACAATTGCCACCACTATCACAGCAACACGTATAACAAGTATATGACTATCATTTTTTTTAAAAATTTTTTGTCTCACTGTCCAATAATTCCATTTATGCCAGGCATGCAAAAGCAGATTACTGTAAACTGTTTGAGCTGTATTCGTCTCTTACAAAATCAATGGCAAATCCCATTCATGTCAGTGAAGCAGCAATGTCTAAGAACTGAATACAATATCAAGAAGTACTAACAACGTTATGCATCTATGAACACTTGTGAGTTACTTTTGATGGCACAGAATAACAGAAGTGCGCTGCAGTTGAGAGAACCGAAATACAAACAATGAAACTATGCAACACCATTTACAAAAATATTAGCTTTTGCTTTAAAACTGGTCAAAAGCAAGCTAAACATAATGCAACACTGCACTGAAGATATTAATAAATTTAAAAGAGAACAAAAATGATAGCAATGAGCTTATGGCATCCAGCAAACAGACAGCATTTGAAAACTAGAAAGCAGTCAGAGACCACAGACCTCCGCCAATGCCATGTTGTTCGCCAGGTGGCAGCACCATCTTCGGTTTGGCAGCGGTTTCCCTTATGCCCCATTGAAAGCAATGTTAACGAAAACTTCAAAGTGATCCAGAATCCAGGATTCCTTCTGAATCATCCCCAAAATTGAACCACTGGTAGTTTTTGCCATTCCCGGCATTCCCAGAAAATTTCAGAAAGATCCGTCCATAACTTTTTAAGTTATCTTGCTAACACACAGACAGACAAACAAACTCTGGCAAAAACATAACCTCCTTGGCGGAGGCAATAAAAATGGTCATATCGACGATACATTTACCATCCATTGATGCCGATATAAAAGCCGAGATTAATAAAACTAAGTACATCGTCAGCACTGCCAGTAAATGAATGCACCTACAGATGAACACAAATACACAGCAGAGTAGACAAGGGAAGCAATCACCCAGACAATCAAGACATAAACACATATTTAAACTGCACTAAATTTAGTCAGTTGATTCTCAGATAAATAATTAATATCGTTGTCACCTGATCTCATATTTTAAAGCTATAATGCACCAAATGTGATTACGGCTGGGGCACACAGCACTAATCCAGACCACTTAGCTGGATTTCAGGGATGCTACTTCTAAGGGGAAGAAAAAAAGGGGGGAGGAAAAGGAAAGAGAGAAAGTGAAGAAAAGAAAGAGGAGAAAAATAGACAGAAAGAAAAAAGGAGTAGGAGAAAAAAAGGAGCCCCCAAATTCACGTTTCTGGTTACGCCACTGCACTTACGTAGTTACAAATATCATATTTTACATCAATACACATGAGTCAAAACAGAAAGAAGCATCTGGTTTTCCATCTAAGTCTAGCAACAAGTGACAATTTGAATGGACTATGCCAAAGAATTAGCAAATGCACACACTAGAAATAAACTGTGCAGGCAAAAACTGCGATGCGCAAATACACACTTGCAACTAGCTACTATACACATAAAGAGTACAATTTTGGACAATCATATTCATTTTTTTGTCAACCAGCCAATTTTCCACATTCACTTCAGGCTAGTCAGGATCACAGCAAAAAGCAAACTTTTCAAATTGTTGCAGCAAGCCTTCATACAGCATGAACGTTCTTTTTATTGCCCAACCAAGAGTGTCGTAGCACTAAGCCAACGACAACTTAAACAATCGGCATAGCTAGACTAACTACATCGTCAATGCCATACCCGGATGCAGGTCCATCTGGCCTACTGGATCAGTTGGGTTTTCTAAACTGCTTACAATCCCCTACGTATGTCAGCCTTAAGTCACTATAATGAAAATTAACATTTCTTATGTTGCAGACTGACAGCTGCAGAATGAGATCAATATACACTGTGTCCCAGAAAAAACATCCCCGACATTTTCGACTGTAACTTGAAAGCCAATTATCAGATTTTGACAATTTTCGGTACAAATATTCCTGATACAACTTGTCATCAAATGACCTTTTAGTTTCCCACCTCACCCAATGTATGCTTCTGCACTACCTAGGGAAAGCAGATCAAGCGAAATATTGTGTTGAAATCAACAGAAAACCTGAAAAAAACATCCCCAACATTATCGACTGTAACTTGACTAAAGATTAGCAGATTTTAATAATTTTTGGAAGAAATGTTTCAGACACAACTGGCTATTAAATAAGTGTTTTAATTCCCACCTCACTCAACGTCTGTTTTTTGCACTACTTCTGAAAAACAGACCAAGCATAATGCATATTAAAATAAATGAAAAAAACGTCAATAAATTCTATTTATCCTAATCTGTGGAAAATGGACAGCTGGATGAAATGTCAGCCAAAGTGTCAGAAACGTAAACAAAATGCGTTGGATAAAGAAGTGATATTTTGCTAGTTGTGTTTTCCCCAGGTAGTGCAGAAACAAACGTTGGGTGAGCCCAAAATCGGAAAAAAATCCATAAAACCCCCTATTTTGGCATTCAAGGTCATTCAAGATCATTGAATTCAGCACCAGTGTACGACTTCTTATTAGTGATTATAGTAACCTAGGCCCTATCTCGCACCGTTACTGAGATACAGCGACTTATTGGCCAAAAATTGCAAATTTTGTCCACCTTTTGTCCACCCCCTTCTCATTTAGCGCCCTCGTTCAGGGTGACCCCTTTCGAGTTTATGGAAAAGCTTTACGGTTCCTGAAACTAGAGTCTTCCAGGCAGCCGACGGTGAAGACTTGGTGATTCTAGCTTGCACCATTTTTGACTGATCCACCTGTGTAACAGACAGACGGACAGAATTGCGATGGTTAATATGCGCTGAAAGCAGTAGCTGCTTTCGCGCGTAAAAAAATCGAGTCCTCGAGCCAAGTGCTCTTCTCTCTGCTTAAAATTTAAAAAAAAAAAATAAAAATAAAATGTTGTCTCTTACAACAGCTCCAGAAATTCGTTGTCGATGTCGAGAAACTATATCAACAAGGTCAGAAGAAGCATTCCGACAGTGCAGGAACATTGGTAAACCCGTCTCCTCCGCGAGATCCAACTGACGTTCAAAGTACCTGCTCAAAAATACACACCGCTGTGTTTACTGAAACTTTAAAACTCACTTTAGTAATAAACAATTCATTTGTAAACATCAAAATGTGTCTTACTCTTTTTTTATATTTTTTAAAAATTTCATTATTGGTGTTGCATAATTGTATATTACAGCGCCTCTGTATAATAGCTGAGTGGTGCCTGATGTAATATTATATGACAAATACCAAATGGTGCAAACATTTAAATTATGCATGTCCACTATCCAGCTCCATGCTTTTATGCTTTGCATAATTTCTTTGTCAGCCTCATGACACACAGTGCTATATACTAATGTGACTTGACTGTATCGATGACTAAAAACTTACTTCAGCTGTGTTTCCTTTGGACAGAATTTCAGTCGATCATAATCTAAAAGTTGTAATACAAAACACAAATTTAAAATTCAAAAGTTGTACAAAAACAGACAAACAATGCTTCATTTCACTTCTTCAACAGGTGTGCCACAGAACTCTGTTCTGTTTGTTCTCTATGTCTCGCAAAATTTTACAGAAGTTAAGAAATGACCGATAATTAGAATGACCATCGACTCAATAGATAACAAATTAAACTAATCAATAATTTTGTTTGTATGTTGCTAGCATAACTGAGCGCCATGCCAGTATCCAAAAACTCAAGTTTTTTTTAACAAAATAAAGCTTAGTTTACGCAGAAATGGAAGGCGGTGGTAAGCCATAGAATTTAAACAATTTTGCCGCAGTAAACAGCGGAATTTTGTGAAGTGGCCCGCGGAATTTGGCAAAATTTTCCTTGGGAAACTGTGGGTCCTACTCATATCTTTACATATGCCTCCCCACATAGACATTGCCTCGCTGGCTCATCAGCAATTGGTGTCACAGGTTAAAAAGATCGAGACAGGAAGCTGCTCTCTCGACAAAAAAAATTCTCATAGAGGAGAGAAGAATTCTCAAGATTTCACTTTTGCCCACAAATTCCACTAAATTGGTCATTCTCAGCCCAATAATTTGTATTTTTGCCCAAAAATTCCAACTAAGAGAAAATTTTCCAACATGCTAAAATTGAAGAACAATTATCCCTCTCCTCTGCACAGTGTCATTGCTTATCACAACGCTAACGACTACAACAACGACGAAAAGAAGTCATCAGACATACTTACCAAGTCCGCATTCACCGATGGCAACCACCTTGCTGCTGGAGCAAGCCAGCTTGAGCAGGTTTGACAAGTACTCATCAGGGCTGGAGGTGGATTCAAACTCTGTGCAACGAGTTGGATGACAGCCCACCGTGCAGTACAGTCGATCTGCATTACACACATATCAGCATTACAAGGTAAAGGCTGTCTATAGCTCTTAAAGGTCCATGGCCACGGTCAAATTCACTCGTGCAATTTCTGCAAATTTAAATTAGACATTTAACCTCGCATATATAATATGTCGATTTGAGCTTCATAAATATATGAAATTAATGCGTGAATTCAAACGAAATGCGGCATTATGTTACGTCATGCAAAATATTCTAATCTATAAGTGCCTGCGGTGACGTCACGACCCTAACCCATATAAATCATAAATATTAATGGCCTAGCCGACGACGTCATCATTCTAGGCTAGGCCATTAATATTCATGACGTCTATAGGCTAAACTCATGACGTTACCGCAGACCATCATGGCGGCGCATTTTCTACGTCGTTTTCGTAGATCGCCGACTTCAAAAGTAAATTTTTCTGTGTTGACAAAACGCTGGGCGCCGATTTTACTGTCAAAGTTATCAGAAAATTCCGCACTTTCAGGAAAATGGATAAAATGTATACACTAATTTTGGCGTCCACGGACCTTTAATGGCAACCCACCTCAGAGCTCTGGAGCATCACCCACCACATGGAATCATGCAGTATTCAGGGTTAAAAGGTAATGATATAGCTTTCTGTGGCAAGCCCATCTCAGAGCTACAAAGCATTACCTGCCACATGGGATCACATTGTTACCTGCCACCCGACACAGGTGAAACACCGCCTTAACACTAGCCAGATAGGACGGTACTCGATTTACGTACGCTGGAGGGATGAAAGGCTAAGTTGACCTAAACAGCTAGTTACATACCAAGATGGTTTACCTGCCCGCAAGCAATCGCCCATCCAAGTACTAACCCGGCCTGGTGTGGAGTAACTTTGTTAATCGCATGAACGTGTTACTGCTATGCCACGCCACCAACCTGTGTTAACTGCCACCCGGCAAAAGTGAATGCCTTAACCACAGCCAGACACACCGGTATTTGATTTACCTACCAACGAGGGATGAAAGGCGGAATTTACCTTGACGGTTGGTTATATACCAAGATGGTCTACCTCTCTGCAGACAGTCACCCATCCAGTTAGTAAGCACTTGACCAGGTGTCAAACCCACGATCCATTATCTTAAGTCCAACCATTACAACTAAAAACAATGAAGAATCAAAGGGTTATCTCTAGAATTGCACTCAAATTTGAATCAAAAATAAAATAAAGTACAACATCAAAAATTACTGCACAAATTATAAATCTCATTGTATATTGTGTTTGGAACATATATATTAATCTACAGCAACAGACCGAAATGGAGAAAGCTCATTGCCCGACGTTCCGGCAGGAACTGGAGGAACTAAGGTCTATGGTAAGGAATTTGTTCAGTTAACCATAAAAAGTACAGTAATTGCTAGAAATCAACCCGAAAGCAGTAACTGGCTTCAGATCACAGCTCTCTGTTACCATGTGCACTATAAGTGGGAATAATACTGACAAAAAGTGTAAATACTGTAATATGATACAAACTGTGTTTGTTAGCCAGGTCCAATGCCTCTTTACAGTCGTCATAACTTCCACCGGTAACAATAATCTACACCAGTAAACAGAACAGTTCTCAACTTTGACTTCAATGAACCATGCCACGTGCTGTGGCCAGACCTACAAGTTACAACCAATCCATGACGCTTGCAGAGTTTTCAGTGCAGAGAAGATTCATGCGGATCACCCTTCCCCCTCCCAACTGGAAATGAAAAGACAGCAAAATCACCCGTATGATGGCACTTTCAAGGCCTATAATGCACTCAACCCAACTTTTGGGCTAATAATTAACACACAAGAAATTCCTACACCGAAAATTTTCACATCAATTTTTGTCTTTCTCCATTATTTCGTTTTCATGTTAGCACAATGTACGTGACGGACAGACACAAGCAAAAGATAAATGAAAGGTAAAAATAGTAATTTCGCTGGTTAGAATGGCCACATAACAAAACTAGACAACTAGAGCTTAACAGACAGTGTTCATGAGCTCAATAGTCTTCCAGCAACTATGACAGTGACATTTAACCTTCTGGCCTCGAAGCCTTATCAGTTTGTTAAAATGACAAATAGACAAACATGCATAAGAAAGGTGATAAACCTTATCTAGTGAGTTGTCCCAGCATCGTTGCAGCATATCATCAAAGTCATCTACAAAAGTACACCACTTTAACATGTCAGTTACGAGCACCCAAAAATGTGGGAGAACACCGTGCTACATAATTTTTCTACTGCACTGTTCTGCAGACACTTTTAGACAGTCGCTTGTTCTCACAGTATTAGTGTGTCCAGTGGATTAAAACTTCTTACGATAATGCGCTATATAAATTTACATTTGACATTTGACATATTGCATTGCTCCGCTTGTGATCAGAATTCAAGCATACAGCAAAAGTGGCTACAATTTAAAAACAAGAAATGAAAAATGTGCAATAAAACAATCAAAAACATTACATAGGTATTAATAATGAAATGTCAGAATGGTGACAAAAACCTCTATGCTTTGTTGAGCCATGGTATACACCTCTGAACATTGGATCTGTTAACAGACAGAAACACGGTTATATTATCACAACAGAACAAATCAAACATATGCTTAAAGGTACACGGACACCAAAATTAGCACATACATTTTATCCATTTTCCTAAAAGTTCATAACTTTCTGATAATTTTGACAGTAATATCAACACCCAGTGTTTTGTCAACATAGAGAAACTTACATTTTAAATTGACTACCTACAGTCACGACATAAAAAACGTGCTGCCATGATGCATGTTGTCTTCTGTAATAGTTGCAGTTGGTGTCGTCCATTGCAAACGCGGTAGTGGTGGCAGTAACAATCTGGTAAGTAGTAACAGAAGCTTCATGATGTAGAAAAAGTATAACGAGACATAATGCTAAAACAAAGATTCTTTGGAATGAGTGACATAGGAAAAAAATTGGCAAGTTACCTGCAGGCAAATAACTGAAAATGTTACGTATGAATCGTGCGCAAAAAAATGCATCTCATTCTTGAACAGAGACATATATAGAGCTAAGCTTTATCTCAACGAATTTTGGTATACATGAGTGCCAACAAATAGAAAATCTGAGATGGTCACCTGAAAAATTTTTTGCAGTATTGGTTGATTTGACATTGCAAAACACGAAGCGATCCCCTTCTATAAGCAGTAAATATGTAAGAAAATATAAGTATACTTCTCAAGTAAGTCTCTGAACTTCCTTATTACGTACCAGTCAAATTGGCTCCAATATCTAAAACACCAACAGAAGCACATTGTTAGAACACAATAAAGAGCAAAAAAAATAAACCAACAAGTACAAAATTTTTGCATGAACCAAATTCCTCAGTTCCTGTACAATACTTTAAACTGCGATAGTCGAACCTAATTAAAATTTATCAGAGCATCATCTAAACTGGCAGTACATTTCCTTCATTTCATTTATTCACGTGACAGCAGCTACTGCTGTAGCGCATCTTAGCCATTGCAATTCCATCCGTCCATCTGTCTGCTGTCACACGGGTAGATAAGTCAAAAACGGTGCAAGCTAGGAACACCAAATCTTTACTGTCAGCTGCCTGGATGACTCTAGTTTTAGGATCCGAAAAGCTTTTCCATAAATTCAAAAGGGGTCATGCCGAGTGAGGGCATTAAGTGACAGTGGGGTAAAAAAATTGTGACTTTCAGCCAATGCAGCTGCGCAAGATCGGTCATGCCCTCTGGCGAGTGTAAATGAAATGCTATAGATACTTAATGTCAATTGCTGAAAACCGGTGATCTAGATTTTGTTCGCAGTGGGCCTTTAAACATGCACAGCTGTCGTGTGTTCCGCTTTGCATTAGCTGGGCTTTTCTTGTTGTATTAGCAACAAATGACAATAAGCATTCTGTTACAGATGAAAACAAGATCATGAACATAATAAATAATCACACTATACACAAAATTTGCCAAATCTCAGACTATCATGTCAAAATCTTTTCTTCGGTTACTACTACTTTATACTCATACTCATAACAAGGACAACTCCCACAAGACTTAGTTCAACTGACAGGATTAGGTTTAGTAAGATATCAGACACACCCTTTGAATTAATGGAGACAATATAGACAACAAACAAGCTAGTTACATACATTCATGCAATGTTTTCTTTAAAATACACGGCAAGCTAAAAGTGCGGGTAAAAAGTGATGCCATGCCCCTTTCAAGAACGGTAATAATGCTATTTGGTATCCATAGCGACCAGAGACGTGCGGACGCGAACGCATTTGCAGACGTGACACAGTCGCAATTTTTGAAGCCTTTGCAGATGCGGACGATCCCTGAAAATAACGAGTTTCTTTAACGCAACGTTTTTCTACTTTTTAGCAACAACAATACTACAAAATTTCAGTTGGACTTGTAGTTTTTTATGCGTGCCACATTGTTAAAGGCTGGCACTGGAATCCAGAATATTTTAAACATTATAATTGTTGCTAGCAGTGCGGACGTAGACGCAAGACGGCTTTGGTTTGCGGACGCGGAGGCCACGCTGCAAACGCGGACCCAAAATTCCAGGATCAGCACATCTCTGATAGTGACACGACACACCGGACAACCAATAAACCTCAAAATGTTTACAATACCGATAAACTTCAACAGATTTCGAGCAAATGGCGATGCCATAATTTTAATGCAATTCTTGCACACTAATAGAAAACAAGTACGTTAAATACTGGAAAAACTCAACGGTACAAGTTTTATTTGCAATACTAATAGAATATTTAACACATTCGAAAAGCATTCGCACTCGCAGAGTAGGGATGGGTCGTTTCGACTTTCGATATCACAATATTGCAATACAATGATTATAAAAAATTATTTACCATGATGTCTTTTAATCATGGTAACGACCAAAAAGCGCTCAAAATTGAACTGTTGTTTGACGATAAAGAAAAATTATAGGCCTACTGAAATTGCAGCGCTACTTCAATTTTTTCAGTTACCAAGCTAATAAGTGTGATATTAGGGTTACATATAGGCCTAAAGGCCCTATATGTGGTCAAACTCAAAATGCAAACGCTGGATTGTGGAAGAGCAACCAGGCTGAGGAGATCTTTATCCACAAGCTGCTGCGCATGCTGCCACTAAACTCTCAAAAGTATCGTACGGAAAACATAATTCGACTATAGATGCTTAAGTAGGCATGTCCGTCAAAAAGTTCAGTCATGATGGGTTTGGTGTTGCCTCACAAGTGTCATGGAGTCCCATGTCAAACTTCTAGCAAATGTATTCAAAATACACGATGGTAATGCTGGACGTATGCTGGATCGTGTTTAACACCCTATCAGCCTCACGAGCTATAGATAGAGTAGAGACTAGGGAAGGGAGGTGCGGACAGCAGAGTGTAATTTTTAATGCCTAGAGTTGTGTCAAAACTGTCAAAGTATAAACTGGTGAGAGCCGGATTGGTCAGTTCACTAAATATGTACGTCATATAAACGTTTCCAGGTATTTTTGTACAGTGTTGCTGAATGTGCGGAGAAATGAAACCACAAAGGGAAATAATTTAGCAGCGGCTGAGGCAACGACTTTAAAGTCAAATTTTTTACGGCTGATATTTGGCTAAGGCTGAAAATTCGGCGGCGACGACTAAATTCGGCGGCTCTGGGGTCTACTAAAAAGCCAAATGTGACGAATGCACTTTGTTGACAATCTGTCGTCAAGCGAACGCTGAAACTTCAGATTTCATAATTTTGCCAAAATTGACAAGTTCAATAATTGGCAAACAAAAATTGTGTGGTATTTTCGACTGACGAAATTACAGCACTGTAGAGCTATAAAGC
>Ga0209671_1006452_pt1 | contig 12044 bp, 9 predicted proteins | sample WorMetHERISLAND2_2_FD_187401 | JGI IMG/M metagenome (GOLD analysis project Ga0209671, IMG submission 187401) | Marine gutless worms symbiont microbial communities from Max Planck institute for Marine Microbiology, Germany - Olavius geniculatus... | ecosystem: Host-associated > Annelida >...
GATAGCAGTGCACTTAGCATTCAGTTTGCGACTCTCTGGCATATTCTGCTTCATACTGGTACTGTACGTTCATTTCTGATTGATTGGATATCTGCAATCAATTTCAGTCACTGAATTAATACGGAAGCAAAGACAAATCAGTTCTTAGTTATAGGTGAATTTTAAAGATTGATTTTTTGTGCACTTTTGTAGAGTGAAGGTAAAAGGTAATGTAAAGTCTGGTATTTGCTGCAGTGCTTCTTACATGAGTCAGACTCAAGACCAGAAGCACTTTTACAGTCTTGGAAGCGGCAGCTGATTGGCATTAATAGTATGTTATGTTAGCTAGGTGATTGACTTAATTTTTGTAATTGAAATAACAAATACTGCATCAAATTGAGCTAAATTAAGTTAAAGAGACAGCTTAAAGGTACCTGGTATTGGATATAGATGTTAAGGCATCACTCAGAGATTTTGTCATTTGGATATTGATAAGACCATAGAGATGTACCAGCAACTTCTGCTCTGAATTCATGTCATGTCATTTAAATTTGTTCGAAGTAGTATGTACGACTGAAGGATGTATGCTGTAATGGGTGATTTATTCCACATTGTGTTTTGAAGTAATTTTTGTTATGAGCGAAAGCAGCTACTGCTTTCAGCGCATTTTAGCCATCGCAATTCTGTCTGTCCGTCTGTCTGTCACACAGGTTGATCAGTCAAAAGCGGTGCAAGCTAGAATCGCCAAATCTTCACCTTGGCTGCCTGGAAGACTCTGCTTTCAGGAGCTGTAAAGCTTTTCCATAAATTCGAAGGGGGTCACCCCAAATGAGGGCGCTAAATGAGAGGGGGTGGGCAAAATTTGCGATTTTTGGCCAATAAGTCGCTGTATCTCAATAACGGTGCGAGATAGGGCCTAGGTTACTATTAATCACTAATAGGAAGTCGTACACTGGCTCTCAATTGGCGCCGAATTCAATGACCTTGAACGCCAAAATAGGGGGTTTTGTGGATTTTTTTGGCGATTTCGGGCTGTGACACAAGTCTGTATCATTCACAAGGTGGCGCCACCGAACTATCATTATAAGGCGATCCAGATAGAGAATTTGGTATTTGTATATTAACTTGGTGTGAACACCCCAATTTTCAGCTAAACTACTGAACCGGAACTGCTATAGGCTTTTGCGCATCTTGTGAGCATTAGCTCAAATTTCTTGTATTAATTATGACAGAAAAGAAGTAAACTGTCTGATTTTCAGAGTGCATATATATTCTCTAGGAATTGTGTTTTTATGCTGTATAATTTCTAAAATACAATATATGTTGTATTAGAGCTGAAATATGTCATAGCTGTTGTGCTTTCTGTCTGTGCAACTGTCGTAACACCTTGCAGATATAATGGCATCTTGTGGTTAAAAATTTCAGATTGATCACATTGGTCGACTCAGCCTTCTACCCTCCGTGGGACGGTAAAATGAGTAGTAACTCATTTATATGGGTTACGGAAGGTGGGGACCTTGGTACAGCTGACTGGGGTTGCCTAGCTGGTTGCTGCGCCAGCCTGTGTCTGCAGGCTGCACACGGTGGCCCTGCGGCAGGCGGCTCTGGTTAGTGACGAAAGCGCATTAGAGGCGTGCGCATGCTCGCGACTGTGCACTATACAAATTGATGACCTTTACCTTTTACTTTTACATAAGCAACAAAAATGGAAATTTGTCTAACATTCGGTGAGGATGAGGACAAAAGTTTGATGTGTTATGTTTTCGAGATGCTGTGTAGTGTCATTGTGAATTGCTATGGTGCCATATGAACATTTTTTATTAAACATGGACAGTGGACAGATGTATGTTGTGTGTTGGCTGCTGCATCAGTGCTTGTCATTTCTGTGCTAGTTGTGCCGCATTTTAATAGTGATGCTGGTATATGAAATTTTGACAATACGTTTTTTCTTTGTCCTATTATTATTAACATCATACATAGCCTATAAATTCTCACAGTTAGTCAATTAATGCAGCACAGACTTAAATTAGGTGCAGAATTTTACAAAGTGACGATGGATTTGTTCAACATCTAAATTCTACATGCGCAAAGGTTCTTACTATTTATTATGATGAAGACGTCTTTATGAGCAGCATTGTCAGTACACTAATGTGCATTCTTGACAAGAAATCTGAGCTAATGCTCATGAGATGCGCGAGAGCCTATAGCAGTTCCTGTTCGCAGGTCATCTTGGTCTATTTCATCCATTTCATTGCATTTCACTTCTTTGCAGCCAAAAATTGCCAAAAAAATCACTTAAAATCAATATTTTTAGGGTTCAAGGTCATCGATGTTGACATTCCTAAAAAGATCGTCGCAAGTGCTTGTTATAATAAGCAGCATGTCTGTGCCTGTCTGCAACCATTTTCACATTAGACAAGAACAGTGGATAAATAACCATTTTTAGAAAGGTATTCCTCTTTGACGTCCGCGTGCCCAGACCTCTTTGAATCTAGAGGGTCTGGACTTGGACTGCTAAAATCAACGTTCAACGCTGAAAATTTCGTACGCAGTAGAGAGCTGCACAGTAATGGGGACAGCAGTAATACCGCGGATTTTCCCCGTGAACCTTGCGGTATTACCGCGGGGATGGAGTCATCGGTTGAGGGGTTACCGCAGTAATGGAACATTTGTTTGCAGTAATACCGTGGTAGTCAACGTCTGCTACCTTTAAAGTCTGAACTTTGAACTAAAGATCGCCTTCATGCGCTAATCGTAGGCTAGCACTGTAGCAGCAAGTTCATTAATGTTTTTTAAACTTTCGCAGCACGTACATCTCTGTCTTCATCGATTTTTTTTGCTGTAACGAATGTAGGTAATTGCAGCTCTGTACTATTACTGTCGAATGCAAATAGAGTGTTTTAACTTTCTGTCGAAACACTGCATGGCATATTACTTGAAATGCTTTTAGTACAAAACAACATAAGACAAATTCAGTTCTGTTAACCTTGGCTGTTCTTGATTTCTGTTTTTTTCATACAAGCCTAAATATTTCGCTTCTGGATTGTGGCACCCAAATATGTAGTTTAGTGGAAAAAACACAAATAAAATTAGTCTGAAAGTGCTTCAATGTACGGTAATATAATGCGGATGGCAACAATTTATGCGGGAACGAATTCGTGATCTGTATCAAAACGGTGCAAGCTAGGATCACGAAATCTTCATTGTGGGCTGCCCTAAGGTCTCTAGTTTATCGTGACAAAATTTCGTGCCACTGGGTGCAGGGGTTCCTTTTGAACGAGGGCGTCGAAGAGGGGTACCCCCCTAAAAAAGACGTCATTTTGCCGTTATTGGCTCGAATAATGTGAAAACGGTTGCAGATAGATGCTGCTTATCATAACAAGCACTGGTGACAGGCTTTTTGGATTTATCAACATCGATGACCTTGAATGACCTCGAACCTTTTCGAAAGGGGTTTTTAGTGAATTTTTCGCAATTTTTGGATGCTGCGCACATTTCAATACTGAATTGCGACAAAATGGCTGGAGTTAGACCAAGACAACCTGCGTACGAAATTTTCAGCATTGAACGTAGATTTCAGCAGTCTAAGTCCCGATCCCCTAGGTTCATGGAGCCCGGCGCAGGCGGACGTCAAAGACTTCAAAGATTTCGGGCTGCACAAGTCTATATCATTCACAAGGTGGCGCCACGGTACTGGCGTTGGTGGCGTAGTTGGTAACGCGTTTCGACTAAAACGAAGTTACTCTACGCCGGGCCCGGTTAGTACTGCGATGGGTGACTACTGAACCGGAACTGCCATAGGCTTTCGCGCGTCTCGTGAGCATTAGCTCAAATTTCTTGTCTTTAGTTCATGTGCGCTTAGTTTGTCGTTGATGTGCTTCAGTTGGTGCAGTTTTTTTTAAAATTTATCTCACAAGGTAGTGAAGCGACTCAATTTAGGTGCGGTGATATCTTTCACGGCGGTTTTATCGCATTAAACCGCAGAATGTGTCAGTGAATGAATTTTAATAATCAGTATTTATGGGCTAGATAAGATAGGGACAAAAGTTTAATATCACCTCTTCTGACTTTTCACCGATACAAATCACGGTTGCTGGCGTGGCGTAGTGGTAACGCGTTGTGTTCGATCAAAGAAGTTGCTCTCCACTGGGCCAGGTTAGTACTTGGACGGGTGACTGCCTGTGGGCAGATAAACCATCTCGGTATGTAGGTCTAACCAGCCGCCTAGGTCAACTCAGCCTTTCATCCATAAGTCGAGTACCGGCCTATCTGGCTGGGGGCTAAGGCGGGGCACGTTTACCTGTATCGGGTGGCAGGTACACTTCGTGATCTCATACGGCAGGTGACGCTCTGTAGCTCTGATGAGTTTCCTATTAAGAGCTACACAGTACTTTTAACATTTTAATCTTTAACCTTTAGTGCTCGGATACTTTTTTATGGTAATTTCGCCGCCGGAAAACTAAGAACTAGAGCCGAGCGTTCTGTAACGGCTACTCGCAGGCGACGTAGCTGAGCTGACGCACATCGACTGGTCGCTGACGTTCTGGCGCCGACAGTGTGGACTGCTGGTGTGTTGTTGTAGTTATCAGCCTCCTCGCGTCACCACGTGGTGTCGCCGCCAGCTCGGCCGGTGTCGTCAGACGGACGGCGGTGCGGGGCGACAGCGAGGCGGCGCGTGGAGATGACGTCATAGGCGCGGCGGAAGTGACGTCAATAGGGGCGGAAGTGACGTCACGCGGCTGCTCACCGAAGAAGCGCTCGAGTTTGCTCGGCGAGGAGCGCGGACTGCCGGCCGGCGACTGCAGGCGCTGCTGCAGTGGCGTCGGACACAGTCCGGAGTCGGTCGGCGACAAATCGACGGTCAGTGGAGAGAGCTGCAGACGATCTGAGTCCGGCGACGCCGCTTCCTCGGCGAGTATTCTTATCTCGCCTGATCCCTAAGCCTAACCATAAAACCAACTGAAACCCTAACGCTAATCTTAAAAGCTTAACCATTAGCCCCATTTTGCCTATTCCCGTTTCGCTTATTCCTTAAACCTAACTCTAAAACTAACTGTAACTCGACTAACCGTAACCGTAACGATAACTCTAACCATATTGCTAACCCTTTCCGTTGCCGTAGACGAAATAGTGTCAGACTCAGGCGAGTGGGATTAAGCGATATGCATGGAGGCCATCTTCATGAGTCCGGCGATGGTGCTATGTTGTCCTGCAGTACGGGAGTCGCCGATGAGATACGCGGTGATATGTCCATGAGACGCGGTGATGTGCGCTGTACGGCCGGAGCCAGCGAAGCGCCGGAAGTCGAGCGGCCCTGCGACACCGAACGCGACTGCGACTGAGAGTGGGAGTGAGAGTGTTCTTCGATCGGGTCGAGTCCGAGCGTCAGCGCGGAGCTGGCGTTCTGTCGATACTGCGCCGGAAGCATGCTGCGCAGCAAGCACTCCGGAGCCGAGTGAAGCCGACTGGTGCGAGTCACCCGCCCGCTGGGACAACGTGATGACGTCATGCGCACTGCGATGACGTCGCGCACTCCATGATGACGTCACTCGCCCGCTGGGACGATCGTCGCCCGTCAGAGACGTCAGACGCATAGACGCGGTCGTCGGACACACGGAGGCTTTGCCGACCCGACGCTTCGTCCACGACCCCGACCGCGAGCCTGACCCAAACGCCAGGAAGCAGACCGGATGTACGATGACTAGCACGTGACTCAGCACTGACGTCATTTATCACGTGACTCGGTGTTGTGTCGTTCGTCTATCCGTTGGATGATGACCACGACACTCTCTGTAATGTTAGATCAGCGCTGCCTCGGTGAATTCCTTTGCGACTGAACAGCCCAATCGCAGCGCAAAATGTTCTTCCACAATCGGCACATCTATCACGTGACTCAGTACTGACGTCACGACCGACCACTCGTAGAATGACGCCCGGTCGGTGAGCAGGGCGATCGCGCTGACCACGTACCACGGTGACGTCAGCAACAGCGACGACGTCGCCAGCATCGTCGTCATCTTCGTCCACTTCTTTTCATCAGACATCTAACAACAAACACCGACATTTTTATCATGCATCGCCATTACACCGAATATTTATGGTGTTATTTCGTTATGATACAAATAGGCTGACGACTGCTATTATCATCCAAATTGCACGTCTCTTTAAACATCATCGCCATAGCGAAATTATTTGGATGACACTAGTGTTTTACGATTTTTCGGAAAAAATGATAAATGTGTGCTTTACTTTTTTCGTTGCAAAAATAAGAGAATCGACGACGACTGATTCGAATAATTTCGACACCGCAAATGCACGCCAAACATTTGAAATACTCGTTTCTACATTACATCCTCCAAACTTTCATTTTTCCACCTTTTTGCTTGTCTTCTGTCATTATATGTTTGAATCTTGATTAACGTTTCATTCTTTTTTGTATTTTTGGTTTAGCAGTTTTTCTTCCCACACTGTCAATGCGTCCATGCGGGGTTGTTAAGTAGAGTTGTTAAGTTACTCAGCGCTTTTGCACAACTCGGCCGAAATCGCTGAGCTAGCCTACTTAACGCGCCTCTGGTCTTGGTACGCAGGCCATATGATTATCTACTGCTAGCAATAGGAAGCCGTTGACCCATTCACCATTCGCAGTTTTTGTAGGGCCGCGGAGAGACATCGATACCAAATATACTAAATAAAAAACTTATTTAGTATATTTGATGACACAGGAGAGTGAAAGTTTGCGGTACCGATACCTCGTCGTCGAGATGGGGTCGTTTCGTGGTGATGTCGACGTCGCGCAGCACGACCTCACACGCCGACGACACACTTCGCTCGACGACACACTTCGTCTCTCAGCGCTGACGACACTGAACCTCGACGAGCGACGACTCATTCGCGCCGCCAGCCACATCAGCGAGCTCTGCCTGCGACTGCAGCGCTGCGACATCGAGCTATCCACCATGACCTTCGTCATCGACACGAACTTCCGGTAGGCCCCGGCGCCGACGACAACCGGAAGTACACAGCCGACGATCAGCGACGCGAGAAGACTCAGGGCGACAGCGCCGCGACGGAAGATCACGCCGCAGACGAGCGGACTGACGAACGAGAATCCGCTGGCCACGCACACCGGAACAAGTCCGAGCACGAGACCGGTTAGCCAGCAGACAGCGACCGCCGTGACGACGAAGCGACGAGTTTCGCGGTCACGTGATCGAGCTATCGTTGCCAAGGCAACGCCCGTGACGTTGCCAAGGCAACGCTGGTGACGCTGCCCCGGCGCTGCTTCCAACTGTCCGCGAATTTTCGCTTCGTCAACAGGCACCTGTGTACAAACACGTCGCTCGTTTTTGGCCGACCGTACATACGATCGCGCCTATCGTACAAGGTATATAGTGTCTATCGTCTGTCTGTCTGTCTGTCTGTATCGCGTGTACTGTGGCCAAACAGTACGTCGTAGGGGGAGGGTCGGCGATATTACCGTTGAATAGACTTATGTCGAGTTTTTATAGGCTGTTAATAATAACCATGTCGCTGTCTCCAGCGGTGTGGCCGCCAATTTCCATACAAAGTTTCTGCCAGGATCCATCATCCACGTGCGTCGAATTGCGTATCTTAGCGTTGATTGTAGCGTTTGACAGCCGGGTTAACATAACGTGTATATAACTGTAGTAGCCTCTGGGAAAATACTACGGTCGGCTCACCCTAGCAACAGCTGGGCTTTCTGTCCTTAATTAACCTACGTCGAAACTCCGCAGTGAGTAAGTAAACAAAGCTATAGCAAATAATTTTTGTATAACCAAAGTATCTAGACCATATAGACAGACTGATGGCGGAATGAGGGAGCGTTGGTGAGCTAGCTGGCGTTAAAACGAAAAAGATATCCAGTGCCCATCGATACTAATAACAATATAAACTGTGATTATGTACGCACTTCGGTATGTCATGTGTTTCATCGTGATTTAGTGCGTCTAATGTTTTGATTTCTGATTTCGTAATCTTGACTTGTCCGTAATGAAAGTATTTTGTTACGACTCTTGAGGCGTCCGTACAGGCCAGTACTATAGCCTACATAAGAATTGAATAAACACTTATAACGAGCGTACAGAAACGTTATGCTCTGTTAACCTTTAACACGATAGCGCATGATTATGACATTTGTCTTCTTTACCTTTCTATGATGAAGCTAGCGAGCGTGTAGTATGAGATGACATGACTCAGTAATGTCGACAGAGTGTAAAGCCTGCAGCCGACGTCACCAAATGGCCATCTTCCTTCAACCAGCGTCACGACCAGCATCCCGCATCTTTCCAGCATCCCGCATCCACCACCCGCCATGATCCAGTCTCCGGCGACCAGATTCAGCAGCAGGGAGGAGCGAGCAACGCCGACCGGCTGTCTGCCGCCACGCCTCACCAGCCCGCTGACCATGAGGGCGTTGAGACAGACTGATGTAGCGACGATGATGCAGCAGACGACTGCGATGTCGTAGCGCCGGTCGGCCAGTAGACCGGTCGCGGTGTACGCGCCGCCAGCTGCTGATGAAGGCAAAGTACAGTTCTTTCCGTCCCATGACGTCAAAGTTCCGGAAGTCGTATTCACTTCCGGTTGGCTGCAGTTCGATGTCTGGCTTGGCTTATCTATGCTGGCGTTGAAGTCATGCATCCTGTCGCAGTTCCAATGTATTTATTGTGTAGAACTATCCAGTAGCCTATACGTGAGTTACTGTCAGCCCACTGACTCGCAAATGTAGACTCTATGACTCGAAAGCGTGATCAGCGAAAGTTATGCAGCGAACTCACGTTCTTAGAAAGGAAAAGTTCGAACAGCTGAGCTGACTACAGTAAGTGCTTTGGAGGTCTTTGTCCTGTAGATTTACGTAACTTTTAGTCTTATCTAAATGATTTTTTCACTGCATTTCAGACAAACAATCGAAAGTCATTTATGTGGCGCTATCCGAACGAGTCAAAAGCGCGTGATAGTAACACAGAATTAGCCTGCAACTCCACCTGTACGATCACTTTGGCGTCAGCAAGTCCAACTGCTCAACGACGCCCGATCTTCGCGAAGGCGAACGTGTTGGCAGTGAGACTGCTTATAATAGGGGCCTGAATGCTGCCAACGAGTGCTTTATCTTGTAGCTCAGACTACATGCGGCCAAAGATGCCCAGTGGCTGCGGCGATGTTCGCACCTGAAAATGCTTTCTCCGTCATGTGAGGCTGACATCTAACTATAAGCGAGAAGTATTTTTAGCGTTGGACAAAAAGTGGGCTAACGTCTGAAGAATAAGAGACCAGAAAGCATTCGGCGAGTCTAAACGATCGACGACCAACTGGTTCAGTGACTGTGTTGTGGGTGTATCATCGACTGCTCTGTCAGTGAGTGAATGTGTGAATTAGTCACCGTGTGAACGGTTACAGGTTGTGTATACATACTTCTTTCTACGGAGCGTCACGTGCCATACATGGCACTACACAATATAGCTAGCAGTAATCACTTGATAAGCTGATAGCGACCCAATCCGAGTCCGACACGCTACCGTCACGCCACCAATCTACGAAGAGCAGATTTTTACGAGCGAAGCACTATGTACTAGCGCGTGCTAGCTATCGTAATTCTGTCTGTCTGTTTTTTTTGACCAATTAAAGTTTGCATGCGTTTTTAACCGCGACAACAAACATACATTTTTTACTTCAAAATAAACCCTAAAAAGAAGACAGAAGTTTAATCGCATCAACCACATTGCGAAACCAAAGCCTACGTAAGCCCGTAGGCTGGGTTGTATGCAAATCCTATGCTACTGCTGCTGCTGTTGATGACGATGATGATGATGACGATGACAATTGCAGAACTTCAGGGATGTGCACGAGACCTTCTGAGCGGAGACCGAGACGAGACTGAGACGTTCAAAATTTTGTCCGAGACGAGACCGAGGCGAGACGTTTAAAATCCGAGACGAGACGAGAAGAAACGTTGCAGCTTTCGAGACGCTGGCCGAGACCTTCAAGCTCCCGAGTCTCGCCGAGACGTTTTCCGTGACGTATGGTGAAACACATTGACAATGAAAAAATTATACGGATTAATTAACTCGCATCATGGTAAGCACTTTTTATTTTTGATATTGTGAGTATTTGCACTTTAGTTTGACAATTATCACTGAATAATTAACGGCTTGCACCATAAAGAACTGCAACCGCAGTGCTATAGACATGAGCCATTACGTTTGTTGCAATTTGCAAGCAACTGAAACTACAGTAGTAAACTACAGCTGATTATAGCCTTATACGTCGTCTACATTTGGCTGATAGTATTCATTCTGACATCATACACTTATCTTCATTGCAACTAGGTCATTTTATTACGAAAAAAGACTGACATGACATAATTCTGCTTTATGATTAATAAGTAAATGAAAAACTAAAAACACTGTAGACGAATATGTCTAAGCCACAAATGCCATGCTGGTTAGTATCGCCCTAACTGCAGCTACAGTACACAAGGTATGCACGGCGAGCGCCTACACAAAACGTCTCGACGAGACGCAATGGTCCGAGACCCGAGACGAAACCTACTAAGCCGAGACCGAGACATATTGCTTCGAGACCGAGACGAGACCCGAGACGCATCGGTCCGAGACCGAGACGAGACCAAGACGTTGATGATTTTGTCGGAGACGAGACCGAGACGAGACGTTAGTACGTCTCGAGACCGTTTCGAGACCGAGACGTCTCGACGAGACTACATCCATGCAGAACTTGAGATTAATTTCTTGTCGTTTTCGTGAACTAAATGGAAGACTTTATATAGTAGCCAGTGAACTGCTCTTGAAATATAAAAATCGTATTTAAACGAAACTGGCACAAACCCTGACTACTGACCCTATCCCTGACCCTAACCCTAACCGACTCTGACTCTAAAGTGGAAAAATTCGAAATTTTTAATGAATTTTTGCTTTATATGAACTAATTTTTTTCGCCGTAATAAACGTGCTAGTTAGGAATAAATGTTGCAAAAAATGCTCAATTTATTTTTCTTTGCAACATTTAACCTTAATACCCCGTTTACACGATCAAGCAAACATCGAGCAATCATCGAGCAAACATCCAGCAAATATATTCAAAATACACGTGCACGACGTGTGCTCTAATTGTTCGATGTTTGTTCGACGTTTGCTCGATGTTTGCTTGATGTTTGCTTGATGTTTGCTTGATCGTGTAAACGGGGTATAACTGACACATTTATTACGGCAAGAAAAATTAGTTCAAAAAATGTTCTAGCCGGGATTCGAACCCGGGGTCAAAACCCTGGCGATCCGGCACGCCACAGGAACATTCGGTCGGAAGGCTGCAGAGATTCTATTTAAAACGTCATTGAATATTTAAAAGGAAGCTCGCTGGCTACAAAGAGAAGCTCACTGGATACTGGAAATTCACTGGCTACTATCTAGGGTCTTCCGACTTGAATGGGGTGCGTCAGTTAACTATCGATGTTACACTCAGAAGGATTGCGCGTATTTTACTGAAGATGGCTACAGCTTTTACTCGCTCGACGCTATTTTTGTTTTTACTGTAACGTTCTCATCAGCAACTGTTAACTCGTTAGATAAAACTGTGATAAATAAATATGACTATTATAATAGATAAATAAATATGAAGATGTTCAACGTTAGCTCCGTGTGAAACGCAATTTCGGACGGTCGTTGACAAAATGACGATTACTTTCCATGATCCATGACTTTCTATTGATCCAGCTGAGTGACGTCACCAACGGGGTCCCTGCTGCTCGCTGAAGTTTGATCTTGACGTTTCTCAGCATCAGCAGCAGCAATCTGCTCATCTTCATCTTCTGCACACGGATAGCATCGTAGCTCAATTAGCATGCGTTATACGCACTTAAAGAATATGCATTAAAAGCAGCAGTAAACCTGAAAAAACATTCCCAACATTATCGATCGTACCTTGAATAACGATTAGCAGATTTTAATAATATTTGGCAGAAATATTTCTGACACAACTGGCTATTAAATAAGTGTTTTAGTTTTCACCTCACCCAACGTCTGCTTTTGCAC
>Ga0209671_1006453_pt1 | contig 12043 bp, 10 predicted proteins | sample WorMetHERISLAND2_2_FD_187401 | JGI IMG/M metagenome (GOLD analysis project Ga0209671, IMG submission 187401) | Marine gutless worms symbiont microbial communities from Max Planck institute for Marine Microbiology, Germany - Olavius geniculatus... | ecosystem: Host-associated > Annelida >...
GGGGAAAGCAGGTGTGGGGATGGGCACAATTTCACGGGGATGGGGTGGGAATGAAATGCTTGTTCATCCCCGTGTCACTCTTTTATCCGATACCCCACTGTTAAGCCACCAAGCCACAGATATACATCCATAAAATTCACTTAACATACCTTCTCAGCCAGCCGAGCTGCCAGCATGCTAAATAGTGAACGTCTGTAACGCGGGATTGTGGAAGTGGGCTGCGGGTAAGAGTTGATCGGGGTGCTGGTACTGGCTGAGGCAGCCTGCCGCTGAGTCACCATGGGATGGTAATCGGGTGACTGTAGCATGATTGGTGACAGCAGAGAACCAGCTGTTGGCGTAGATCCGCCGATGTTGTCAAAGGTACGTGGGAATGATCTGTGGGTCAAACCTCCGGTAGGCCAAGATGATGATAACGACGACGATGCAGTCACCGACTGCTCAGGTGCCGCAACTGCTCACCAACATAAAGCACTTCAGTTCTCACCAAATTCTATGACATCAAATGCCGAAATAACAAGAAAGGTCAAGGCAAACAAAAAAGCAGTAATGAGAAAAAAGTTAAGCCTCTTCAGACATATCTGCAGAATGAATGAATAACATTAACACATTTTCTTGCTTACGCCAGTCCAGACTAATAATTGTTATTCATAGCAGCAGCAGCAGCAGCTGGAAGAAGTAGTACTAAGCAGGAGTAGCGTAACTGCTGTAACAGGCCAGAGTAAACGTAATCTAGGCCTAATGTAATGTAAAAACAATCTGATACAGTGCCAGCCACTGACACATTGTAACTGTGAATCCAAAGCACCATGTTGGCGCTGACCCATCCTAGGTATGGCAGGCTGAGGTGAACATTTTGGTGTTAATCCTAGAATTAAAAGTTGCAAAAGTACTAGCTGATCTCGTGTTTGCAGGAAGTTTGTCCCAGAGAGTAAAAGCAGCAATAGAGAATCAGTAAATCATGTAAGTTGTCCAAAACGGACATTGTATAAGTTAACACAGTGTTATAGTAGTAGTAGCACTGCTAACCAGGAGCAGTGCCATTGCTGTAATGGGCCGGCGTGACACCACGGTAAGCATGCAAAGAGTCGGTGAATCTTGTGAGTTGCAGTAAACAGACATTGCGTAGGTTCAACCAGTTGACAGGCTGGCTACTGAGGGTTGTCAAACAGAAGATCTGCTGGCGCTTGGACCGACTGTACTTGGCAATACGACTCAATTCAACACATGCCAGCATCTGTCAACAGTGCAACACACACAAGATTACCTGTCAGACAGTCACTCACACAACTGTAAGTTGATAACATGCGATCTGAACAACAATACTGATTAGGGGTGGCTTCTCATCCTTTACTTAACGGACCACCAGTTTACGTTCATTCGGCATTGTCCAATAACAGCTGTCATTACTAATAATGACAAATGATACAGGACAATGCTGATATGTGGTTATAAAAACAGACGAGTTACTAAGCGCAGGCACACATAAACTGAATATTAATGAACAACGCTAACCAACTGAGGGTATGACAAGTCTCGAAAAGCCTGATTTGTGCTCTCTTAGTGTATTTAAATAATTTCCCTACCTGCAGTAGTGGGTGAGCATCACAGTTGATAGCCTGATGAAGACATTTGTCCTTCACGTCATCAAATGTCGTCTCGATGGGAAATGAAAATGGCTGCAAACACCAAACCCCAATTTACAACGCTAAAACACCATCAGCCACACGGTAATATCAACTATGTGCGAGGCCGAAAATACGTACATCACAGGTCTAGAATGTCTAAAACATTTGGTTTATTTTCCACGACTTTCTAGGACCCAGGCCTAATGCCATAACTTATCAGGCCTGGACCACAGAGCTTAGTCCTTCCTCTGACCAGCACATCAAGCAGTCCATTTCTTCCAGTGTTGTTGTTGTGGTAGCCCACCCTCCAGACCCACGGGCCTCGACTGGGCCACAGAGAGTGTCGACAGACTTTGCAACCACATCGTTCGGATGCAGCTGTCGGATCCACCTCTTGAAGGCTCCACTCTTCTCTGTCTGTTGCAATAAGAAACAGGCCTGAAAATCTGAAATTCAAATTTCATGACCTTTCAGCATCTGTGTGCACACTGTGTTTTATCACTAAGAATAGTGACTGATACCTGCGTGCGGAAGACGGTGGACATGAGATGAGGCAGAGCGAGCGTGATGTCTACGCAGACAGCTATCAACAGCGCGTGAAAGATGAGAGAAAAATCCAACATGCCACGAAGTGTGTCCAGTTCTATTAGCTCACTGCAGCAGATACATATACAAACATATACGGCATCAAACTGGCTGTGTGCAGAAAACCGAAAATCAGTTCAGTTTCATTTTTAAAAACCAAACAAAACTGCCCAGAATTTTCAATTCCAGTAGTCAGTTTTTTGCAGCATTTGCAAAACCATCCATCAGTTGATTGTCCACAAGAATTGAAGTCAACAAATGCAGTGCAAACATACACATATAAAGTGGAAAGGCAACACATCATATTTCATACACAAACTCAATATTAATTAAGTGTAAATCGTTGTCAGAGATTGGTTGACCAGTTGATTGCCTTAACACAATAATGCAGCTCCCATCAGAAACTACAAAAAAAACAAAAAGCAGTTCCATGCCAGTTCCAAACCAAAACTATGGTTGTTTTTAACACAAGTAATTTGAGCAAAGCTCAGGAGATGCGCGACAGCCTTAGCAGTTCATAATCGCAGATTGTCTTAATCTATCTCTATCCCTTTCGTTGCAATTCACCGTTGAAAAATGCGCCACAGCCACAAATTGCAAAAAAACATTCAAGGTCATCGATGTTGACACAATAAAAAGCTCGTCACTATTGCTTGTTATGATAAGCAGCATGTCTCTGCCTATCTGCAACTGTTTTCACGCTACATGAGCCAATAGCGGTAAAATAACCACTTTTTAGGGGGGGGGGGTTGGTGGATTTGATGCCCGCCTGCGCCGACCTCCTTTAACCTAGGGAGTCGGGACATAAACTGCTAAAATCTACATTTAATGCTGAAAATTTCATACACACATTGTCTTGGTCGATCTCCAGCCATTTCATCGCAATTCAGTGTTGAAATGTGCGCGGCATCCAAAAAGTGCTAAAAATTCGCTAAAAATCCCTTTGGGGGGAAGGGTTCAAAATCGTTCAAGGTCATCGATGTTGATAAAGCTAAAAAGCATGTCACCAGTGCTTGTTATGATAAGCAGCATGTCTGTACCTATCTGCAACCATTTTCATGCTACACGAGCCAATAGCGGTAAAATAACCACTTTTTAGGGGGTAGCCATCTTTGATGCTGGCCTGTGCCGGCCTCCTTAAACCTAGGGGGTCGGGACTTGGACTGCTGAAATCTATGTTTAGTGCTGAAAATTTCGTATGCAGGTTTTCTTCGTCTATCTCCAGCCATTGTGTGGCAATTCAAGTGTTAAAATGTGCACTGCATCCAAAAATTGCGCAAAAATTCACTAAAACCCTTTTTTCGTGGGTTCAGAGTCATTCAAGGTCATCGATGTTGACAAAATTAAAAAGCCCGTCACCAGTGCTTGTTATGACATGCAGCAAGTCTGTACCTATCTGCAACGGTTTTCACACTATAAGAGCCAATAACGGCAAAATAACGTCTTCCTAAGGGGGGGGGTACCCCTCTTTGATGCCCTTGTTTGAGGAGAACCCCCTCACCCAGTGGCACAAAATTTTGTCGCTAAAAACTAGAGACCTTGGGGCAGCCCACAGTGAAGATTTCGTGATCCTAGCTTGCACCATTTTAATACAGTTCACGAGTGTGACAGACAGACAGACAGACGGAGAGATGCCTAGACGATGGCTAAGACATGCAAAGCATTCTGCTGTCGCATGTAAAAACCAAACTCACAATAATTCCAAACTGAACACTGCTTATTTTAAAACCAAACTAAATTGGAACTGTTAACTTTAAAACAAGAAGCCCAGCTGTCACTAGAGAGGGGCCGACCGTACTGGCTGTCACTGACGTTAAAGGTCATCCAAGTCTGATGATTTATCATCTGAAAGGACGTATGCCACTTCCTATTAGTGATCAATAGGAACCTTAGCCCTATATCGCACCGTTTCCGAGATATGGCCACTTATAGCTTGAAACATTCCATTCTATAGTGTTTATGACCCTTCAAGGTCATTGATTTATATGTCATTTGAAAGCCAGTATGTAACTTCCTATTAGTTATCAATAGCAACCTAAGCCCTATCTTGCACCATTTAGCCACAGTACATCTATGACAGACAGACAGATGGACGAACGGACAGACAGAGGACAATCATGACAAAGAGCCAACCGTAAGCTTAGAGCTTAGCGGTCAACCCAAAAACACTCCACACATCTATACAATAAATAACTACACTACTACAGAATCAGCTTGTAAACAAAGATCTGTTAACAAAATAAACACAGCATCATTCAACAGCTGTTTTGGGCAGCCAATTCTCACATGGTGACTGACTTGTTTCAAACTGTTCATTAGTGCTCATCAATCTAAAACATTTCATGTGTAAACAAGTAACTAAGAAAGTAACGACAAACATCAGTTTACCTGTCGACTTTAAGCAGCAGATTTGAGCTGATGAAACCCTTTGCAAGTCCACCTGCAACACGTATGACATTGTCAGTGATAACCTGAACAAAGATTATTAAATTCAGATAATTTTGGTACGTATCTGAACGGACGGCCATTTGATGACCAGTTATGTCAAAAACACTTGTACCAAAAATTGTTGAAATCCAATAATCCTTCTCCAAGTTACAACCAATAATGTTAGGGATGCTTTTTTAAGACAAAGTGTACAATGTGCATATATTTCAACTAAAAATAGCATTGCTAAAAGCAAGCTAATTAAAACAAGTTCATCAAAATACAACCTTAAGTTATTAATTAAAACTTGACAAACAGAGTAAGGAGTACTACCAACTTCCTCATATCTATGACAAATTATTTATCATGCGGCAATATCTAACAACAAACAAAAATCATTTTTAAAAAGGCAATAGCATCAACAAATCAGTAAATATAAAAGCATATAGCTTATAACACTAGTTTACCATTAATCAACAACTTATATGACTAGCCCAAAAATCATGCTCTTTCAACAGTAAAGGCTGTAGATTAAAAATGCACTATATAAGAATGGCCCATGAAAAGAATTAAACATGTAGGATTACCAAGCAGCAGATAATAGAGCAGATAGTAGTACTTGACGTATGTAAGACAGTGCTGACAGCATTCCAATACCATTACACTCAGTCTCGACTTTACTTCAAACAATCGACGCTGCTGCAAGTTTGCATATACATGAAGCAATACACTAAATCTCACAAAACGCCCTGTTTTTATCAACTTTTAAAAGAAATCTTAAGACTCATTTTATGTTTATCAACAGTCTTTGCCTAGCCATGTAACTGTTTTATTTTGGGAAGATTTTGAGCTTCAAATTCTGTATTTCTGGAAGAAGATTGTCAGACAAAAAATCTTCTGATAGACTAAAAACTGTGAGGAGGGCAGAGAAACGTTGATGCAGTTAGATCAGCTTGAGCATAAGAGTATGTAAATAATGAGAAGTGCATCTGCATCTGCAAAATAGCTGACTTGCACTAACATTTCAGCAAACATTAAGTTAACAGCAAACCTTGACAGGAGGAAAGGTCAGATGGAAGAATCCTGGCTGAAGCAATGTGATAATACGAGTGCAGGCAAAGAAACAGCCGCTCAGTGCAATGAATATGTAACGCTCATTCATACAGTGCTCTTCTCTGTAAACGATAACCACACCACATCTCTACATAACAATTTATTGCTTATTACAACAGCTTATTACTACCTCTCAACTCTCATCTAATAACACAATAACTTTAGAGCTAGCTGTAATGTAGCCAACTGAAACTTAAAAATGTAGAAATAATTGAGAATAACCTGATAAAACTGCAAAGGCGTTTTAGCATCACAAGACAACGAAAGCTGCTAAGCAACAAGATGCGTGAAAGCCAATAGCAGTTCCTGTTCGCAAACTGTCAGTCTATCTCCAGCCATTTCATTGCAGTTCATTCTTGGAGTGTGCGCTGCAACTGAAGATCGTGAAAATCAATAAAAACTCCTAATTTTGGAAGTTCAGTGACAGTCTTTCAGTCATCGATGTTGATACGACTGAAAAGCTAGTCACTAGTGCTTGTTGTGATAGGCAGCATGCCCATGCCTATATGCAACCGTTTTGACAAAAGACTGGCCAACAACGGTAAAATAACGACTTTTATGGAGCAACCGCTCTTTGATGTCCTCGTGCACAGGTTTCCTTGAACCTAAAAAAATCGAGATCTGAATTGTCGAAATCTACATTGAATGCTGAAAATTTCATATGCTGCTTCTCCACGTCTATCTTGATTTCGACACAATTTGCTTTTGAAATGTGCTTCACAGCCCGAAATTGCCAAAAAAATTCATTAAAAACCCCTATTTTGGCGTTTAAGGTCATCCATGGTCATTGAATTCAGTGGCAATCGAGAGCCAGTTTACGACTTCTTATTAGTGATTAATAGTAACCTAGGCCCTATCTCTCACCATTATTGAGACACAGCGACTTATTGGCTATAAATCGCAAATCTTTCCCACCCCCTCTCATTTGCGCCCTCGTTCGGGGTGACCTCCTTCGAATTTATGGAAAAGATTTGCAGTTCCTGAAACAATACTTCCAGGCAGCCAACGGTGAAAAATTGGTGATCCCAGCTTGCACCATTTTTGACTGATCCACCCGTGTGACGAACAGACGGATGGACAGACAGAATTGCGATGGCTAAGACGCGCTAAAGCAGTAGCTGCTTTCACGCGTAAAAATCACACAGTTAGTGTGAGGTTTAATCCTGACCCTGAACTGCTTGAAACGTATGGTGTCACAAATGTGTCCTGATAGGCTAACTGACTGAGTGATCAAAACCAGGACAACAGTTCATCTCTATGCAGATGCAATTCGTCAACCTACAGGGTGGGACAATAAAAAATGTACCACTTCACTTCTGTTTATATCTTCACCAATTATTGACCGATTTGCAAAATTCTTTTACTGGCACACACTGTGGACCATTTGCAATCACGTGATTGTTATATATCCCACCACACTGTAAATGCATCTCTACACTACCTTGTGAAATATAAGTGAATATAACAATATATAACAATAATAACAACCAAACATTTTGGTAAATAAAACAAAAAAAACACTTCAAACCAACATTGTTGTGAATGATTTGTAGACTGAATTGTCTAGACCGTGTGAGTCTAACACAGTCTAGTGTCATACTGATCAATGATCATTCACCGCAATGTTGCTAAAGAGTTTTTTTTGTTTACCTAAATGTTTGTTATTGTTGTTGGTTTTTCTTACATTTATATTTCACAAGGTAGTGTAGAAACGCATTTACAATGTGGTGAGATATATAACAACCACATTATTGCAAATTGTCTGCAAAGTGTGCTAGTGAAAAAATTTTGAAAAATGGCTAATAATTAGCAAAGATATGGACAAAAGTAAAATGGCATGTTTTTTACTGGCCCACAATCTATAAAACTAAAATGTCTGCCTTTCTTGTATACCAGTATTTTATCTGCATACTATGCTGTTTATGGATCCAAGTGATGAGATTCAATGAAATGAATAAAAAAATAAACATCATTGCTATATTCACTTATCATACCGGTTTGACAATCTGCAAACTTGCATTATAAAAGAAACTGTAGGAAGAAAAAATTGCACAGAAAGTTGCATAATACAGCAAATGAAAGATATACAAAATTTTCCAGAACATACTGAACATCGAATTGTAATAATAAATTAGCAGTATCTTAAGCAGCAATATGAACAACACACAAACGAGTACCCCACAGAGATAGGACAAAGAAGAGACGATCAATAATCTCACGTGTTGGCAGTGCATTGGAGTGAGAAAGCTCCAAGCTGTTGACCACTGAACTTCATGAAGCAGACCGTGGCAGTCACTGAGCACGCCACGTGACCAGTTATCAGCAGCAACTTGCGAGGCTTTATACAGCTCCATATTAATGACAGCCTTGTAGGCGAAATCTCACACCGAACTAGACATACACGAAAAGTAAAAAACCGTGGCAACACAAATCTTTGTCTATATCTTTGCTAAATACCGATCGATTATCAAACTTCTCTGACTGACGTGCTATATGAAAACTTTGCAATGAAAACTGTCACTAAATATCCCTGGATCTGACACTAAACAAAACATACATACACTATACATTCAGCTGAACTAACAAATATGGTTGCTTGACCCTATGTCTAAAACACTCAGTTGAAGAACTCAACAATATCTCTATCACTAATGTGACCTTCTGCAAACCTCTTAAAACCTGGCTCTTTATCATTTCAACAGTTATCTGTCAGACATCTAATTGCTTCATATGGTAAATTGCTAAATGGTTTAACTGTAAAGAAGCTTTACTACAATCAAGGCTGATTGACTGATTAATATAAAAACAAAGGCCAATGTTATTTTGCACTATATAGCATCACTACAGGCTGAATGGCACTTTGGCATGCAATGCAAATTCTGACTGAGAGTTTCAATCACCAAATAACCCCTTTCTTGGGAAAACCAACTCCCCAAATAACACAATTTTACTAGAAGACGCACAACTGTCGCTGCCAGTCAAAGAGCATTGCATTCTGGTTAACAGCTAAAGTAGAATGCATCACATGAGTGTGACAGACAGACAAATAAACATACCAAACTAGAATAATGTCTGACAAAACATTCCAACTAGAAGAAAGAAAACTACTAAGTATGGTAACATACACTGCATTGGCAATTTGGCATTGCAGCATAGCAAAGTGCAGTAACGAACTGAAAATCATCCATTAATAGCCTGATCAGCCTGCTGTCCATATGGAAACTAAGTCATGGTATACGTAAGTGTTTACCTTGGTAGAAAAGTGAATTGATGACAGCTTTCAGTAGCACACAGCAGCAGAGAATTGTCAGCACCTGCCAGAAATGTCTTGTCCACATCCGCAGCAAACACACTGTAACGACATGACCCAGATTACACTACCACTATTACTAATAATAGTAATATATCTTTATATAACATACATCACTTCTAAGCTGAGAGTCTCGACACAGGGCTAATTATTCATTTTGCTGACACAGACGGTTAGCTAATTGACCTCTAATGAATATAATTGTCCACATTATCACTTATCGTTGTAAACCAAGAAAGAATTATTAGATGAACTAAAATAAACAAATATTTCACGTAAATTTTCTGAAATAAAAAATGTGTTTACATACAGAAAACATCATCAGTACAACAGCATATTAACTAACATCAATTAAGAACACTGCGCTAAAATTTTAGAGGTACTGGTAGTGCAGTTACTAATCAAACAACATAATTCTTTGTATCCACACAGTTTAACAGACCTCCGAGGCACCCTTTGCAGTGTGACGTACTAATAAATACTATACAAGCAAGACGCGATTTGAACTCACAGTAAAAGGAAGTATGTGGATCAAAGAGAGAGAATGTGACAGCAAGCATGAAGCTGAGTGAGAGGGGAACAGTAAGAATCAGTGACCAAGCAGTAGCTGCGCCAGTGCGCCATCTCAGTACCTTCAACCAGTAAAGAACAGCATCATAATGTACAGTAACAAACTTCATTCTTGCAAGTGATGCATGTAGTGTATCACCATGTAAGACGTTCTGTGACACTGCGATCTCTGATTGTGTATTAAAAACCTGATGGATGACGGCTTTAAATGTATCCTAACACGAACAGTACGATATGCTGCAATCTTACAAGTGCCGCATGCAGTTACCCACTGCATACAGATGTTGTGCATGTTCGAGTGACCTGCATGGTCAACTGATATCACTGCGCTACTCGCCAGCACACAACACAGACAGCAACGTCGTAAGCAAAAAAGTTAAAAGAGAGAACAGAGAGCTGCAAATGTCCAACTGAGGAGAGAAGAAAATAAGCGGAAAGGGAATTGAAAAAGGGAGAAAAAAAGCAAAAAAGTGGAAAGGAAAAAATGCGAATAATGGGAAAAGGGAGAAAAATGCAGGAAGCAAAAGAGAAGAGAAGAAGATTAATCAATATCATGCATTCTGCTTTCGTTCCTACATACTTTCACCCCCAGGAGCGAAAGTTCATACCGGTATATGGAACTTTCACTCTCTGGTACTGTTGTTCCCTGGCACTTTCACTTCTTTCAGCAAAAATGACATAGAACTTTCGCTCCTCTTGTATAAAAGTCATTATCAGAGACTAGGGTTAACATTATAGGCCAAGGCAAAGCAGCTGGAATCAAAAAATGCCAGCATGCCGTGTAAATTCACAACGTTCAAAACAAGAAACCCCAGCTGTCGCTAGGGAAGATGTGCTACAGCCTATACAGTTACTGATGCAGTACTGACTTTCAAGATCATCCACGGTCAATGATTTTCATCTTATCTGAAAGGGCATATGCGATTTAATATTACTGCTCAATAGCAATACCTTCCTCCATTCAATCCTAAATTTTAAAATGTTCCCCTTGCACTGCATCCCCCAAATTTTGTAAGCTGAGAGCCTCGACACAGGGCTAATTATTCATGCAAAAGGTTTTCCCCTATACGCCCCAATCTTTAGCCAGAATACATTAGCTACCCACAGACGACAAACGACAACCGTAACATAAGAGATAACTGAAACTTTCAAACCCGAGAACTTTCGTTCATGGAAATGTTCTATAGGTGGAACTTTCGTTCGCTGGAACTTTCGTTCACAACATCAAAATTAGCATGGAATTTTCGTTCCCTACTTAGGCCAAAGTTCAACTAAACGATTAAAAATGGCGGAAAACTGGTAAACCTAACAGGAAATAAATCAACCAGTTATGCTTGGACTTGCTTATTTAATTGCGCCGCACACGCAAATGACATAATTACGTAACGTCTTACGTCACTGTGTAGCCATTACGGCGTTTATTTTTGGTACCAGACTGTTTTAATTTACTAAACTATCCGTGTTAGTCGCTATGTTTTCACTCAGCGAAATCACATCACTTTTTGACTTACGTAAGTACTTAGACCGAAGTTTAGACTCAGCGAAAGTCTCAGCGGAAGTCTAAGTCAAAAAAAGTGAAGTCGCCCAATGTATTTGGTAGTTACTTTAGACAAGATAGAAATTTCAATGCTGTTGTGTTGCGAATTGTCTGCCACGATCACAAGTCTGACCGATTTGCAAAATTCTTTCACTGCAAATGTCCGGGCAAAAATATAGACAAGAGTTTAGTGCCATATTTTGACTCATTACGCATATATTATACATTTTAGAAATACATCAGTTGCAAAGCCACGGCCGCTTAGGCCTAGCAGTGATGTGATCAATTACATAAGCTAAGCCTACACCCTACAGAAGTTGCTAACTTACTATTATTACTTGTATAATCTCATAATAGGCCTACTGTACTAAATAGCACTGGCAATTATTTTACTATACTTTGTTTCGTTGCAAATTCACAGCAGATAGGCCTAATGATAGGCTTATTTATTTTCAATAAATTTTGACGGCAGATAACACCTTGCATTTTGCGGAATGCGGAATTGTATTGGCAGCTATGTCTAGATCTGGATAGTTAGTCGGCAGGGCTCGACGAAAGTTTCTGTTTCTGTCCGTATCCTCTGCAAACTCCTGTGAAGGATATCACGCAGAGCGATATATTACTGTGTTCAGAGGGTATGGGTAATTTGCGAAAATGCGGAATGCGGAAAGTAATTTGCAGAACGAAATCTGCGGAATGTAAATGATTGGTTGACGGGCATGACCACGTGATCAGCCCGATTCCGCAAATTACTATACCTACCTTCCGAGCTTGGCGTGGTGATAATTTGCGGAATTTATGGTGCGGAATTGCTGTAGCTAACAATGGAAAACGACGAAAACGTTGCAAAACGTAGGAAAAGGAAAAGCGCTA
>Ga0209671_1006456_pt1 | contig 12042 bp, 6 predicted proteins | sample WorMetHERISLAND2_2_FD_187401 | JGI IMG/M metagenome (GOLD analysis project Ga0209671, IMG submission 187401) | Marine gutless worms symbiont microbial communities from Max Planck institute for Marine Microbiology, Germany - Olavius geniculatus... | ecosystem: Host-associated > Annelida >...
TAATTTATCTTAAATTAACTAAGTTCTCCTAATTTTTTCTCAAATTATACCTGTTTATAAATTTTTCCTTAAATATATTTTTCGTCAAGTTTTTACAATTATTAAATTCTATAGTCTCTTCCCTAAACCTTAAACTCATCTTTCGGAAAACCTTTCTAGGCTAGTTGTAGCACGTTCCCTAGCGACAGCTGGGCTTTCTTGTTTTAAAAGTTGAGCATTTACACCATGCTGGCGTCCTTTGATTTTATCTGCTTCTATTAAGTGTGTAGGCATATAATGTTAACTCTGAGTGAGGAGCGAAAGTTCCACCTCATTTTCGCTCACAGGAGCTAAAGTTCCAGGGAACGAAAGTTCCTGGAAACGAGAGTTGCAGGGAACGAAAGTACCAGGGAGCGAAAGTACCATTTATGGAACTTTCGCTCCTGGGAGCGAAAGTACGTAGGAACAAAAGTTCTAGCTGTTACCTCGTCGTCAGTTAGGCCTAGTGAAAAGTAAATTTTGATTTTTGAAGGTAAGTTTCAGATGCAGCGTATTATTGTGTGTGCATGGTAAGTTTAAATTTGTCGAAGTTATTTAGGAAAAACTGTAACTTTTTAAAACTTTTTTTCGGACACGATGTATAACGAGATGGTTTGCGTCCGCGACTTCAATCGTGATTTGTGTCCGCGACTTTTCCCGCGGGGAAGTTTTGGTGGGTAACAGAAACTTTCGTTCCCACGTACTTTCGCTCCCGGGAACGAACTGGTACTTTCGTTCTCTGGAACTCTCGTTCCCAGGACCTTTCGATCGTTCCCTGGAACTTTCGCTCGAGCGAAAATGAGGTGGAACATTCGAGCTCCTCACTCAGAGTTAACATAGAGACTAGAATTTAAAATAATGGTTATAACTTGACGAAAAATATAATTTAAGGAAAAATTTATAAACAAATATAATTTGAGGAAGAATTTGGAGAACGGAACTTAATGAATTTAAGATAAATTAATTAATAAAATAATTTGCTGGATTCCGCCATCTTTTACTACAATGAAGCTGTACACAGATACGAACAAGCTATAACGCCTTAATACCATTAGTTTGACAATTAAATAATCATAATTTGTGTTGGGGAGCGAAACTACGTTACGTTGACTGTGGGAACGAAAGTTCCATGGAACGAAAATACCTGGGAGCGAAAGTTCCACGTCACTTTCGCTCCCGGGAACGAAAGTTCTCGGGAGCGAATTAAGTTCCATCTATGGAACTTTCGTTCCCGGGAGCGAAAGTATGTGAAAACGAAAGTTCCATAATTCGTTTTGGTGAAAGTCGACGTAATGGAATTTGGGTTTTCGTTTAGCCACATTAGGCTACATGCGTTACAAAAAAGACAACAGCTAGACAAACGACAGACATGCAATAGACACAATCCCATCTTATAGAACGCGACCGTTACTACAACGGAGTGCTATAAATAGAAATCCGTGGTTACTACGGACTACGGTCGGCCAAAAACGATAACTGAAACGGAAAAATGTTGACAACTATAAAATGATAAATCGATGACGAAAATCACACCGATTTGCGCATGCGCATCGCATAGTGGTTGTCTTGTGTTGATGTTGTTGTGGAAATACGAGATGCACGGAGTTTACGGCCGTAAGAGCGCAAAAAGTTGTTTAATATTACAGTCGCCGTGAAAGAGTACTTGTAAAGTAACACAATTTTGCTACTCGTGGAAATGGTAACTGTATTGTCTGTTTGTATACGGGCATAGTGTGTACATGTATTAGTCTTGAGTAACATCCGCTTAGCGAAAGGATGGCTTAGGGAATGAATCATCATCTGTGTATAAACAGCCCATTGCTTTTGAATGAGGGAAAGTGTACTTTGCGGAATGCGGAATTTTCGGAAGGTGTATTTTGCGGAATTTTTGTTGCGGAATGTTCCGCAAATTACACCTTAGAGTTTTTCCACATTCCGCATTGCGCAACATTCAAATAAAGTCAAATCATCCACTTAGCGTAGGTTTAGGCTCATATTTAAGTCTCGAATTGACTCAGTAATCACATATCGACGTAGGCCTATTTAACCTAATGCTTGAAACGCCTCAAAGTCCGTTAACTCACGAGCAGAAGCCGGCACATCACACAAGAATGCGAGATCTACTCAAGTAGCCTAGGCACAATCTACAAATGATTCCTGACGCAGCGCAAAGATTTAGGGTTGCTGCCGTGGCGAGGGCCGAGTCGTTGGATTAGGTAATGCACAAAGACTGAGTCGCTTGCTCAGGTTATTAAGTAGGTCTGGCTACTACGATTTTTCACCCGGCGAACAACCGTTAAAGCATGATGAAAGAGAGCTAAAGAATTCAACTCAAATGGTCCTACTCAAAAAATGGTTGCTGCCGCGGCGACGGTCGAGAACTCTGCTCATGTAGTCTTGCGTTCACGATGACGATTGCAACTCCCATAAATGGTTTGGTGATAGTTAGGCCTACACTGAAGCTATTAGGAGTTAACTTTCTATACTTCGTGAGAAATACTTTCATTATAAGAACATTATTGCTAAAACGGCTGTCTAAAAAATGCGGGTCACATAGTTAGCGAAGGCCTAATACTAAATCAGCGTAACGTAGGCCTACCAAAACAATGCTACAAATTAGCTTACTATCTTAAGCCGGTGGCCACAAACTACGACAAAACTCAATAACAACGACATTGTCATTTTCCGCAAATTTTCATTTCGCAAATTACACCTTATTCCGCAAGTTTTTTCTGCAATGAAAATTCTACGAAATCCACCTTCCGAAAATTCCGCATTCCGCAAAGTACACCTTCCCTTTGAATGATGCTATATTTGGACGTATTCTGCCTGTTTTGATGTGTCAGACCATGTAATTTGTTATTATGGGTGTGATATTTGACTCAGAGTTATCCATTAAGCCACTTATCAGTAAAACTGCAAGTGCCTGTTTTTTTCCACCTGAGAAGGTTGCAGCAACTGTAGTAGTGACTGATGAAGTCACGAAACAGTTAGTGACGTCACTGGTTCTCTGCAGATTAGATTAACTCTGTGCTGTACTTGCTTCCAGTGGCTATGAGTATTGGGTAATAAGCAGATGTGCGGATGTGGCAACAGGTAAAAGGTGGATATAATCTGCAGATGCTAAGTGCGGATGTGTGAGTAAAAGACGGATTTATGGATAACAGTTGTCACTTACATTACCAGTCCTGAAAGTTGTAGAGTTTTTCAATCATTCACTCCGTAATTAACTGCTCAGCTGATGCTTTATAGGTGGCAGTCATCTGAAGTTTGCTGCTGTGAATTTCTTCACATTCACACTCTGCATAGGCCTAAACAATAGCCTAATTCTTGGTTGCAAATTTGTCCAGGCAGTTACTTAGAAAACAGCGATATGCGACGACAACAGCACACAACGGGAAGATACAATGACGATGACGTGCAATAGTGCACGACGAAGTGTGTGACAAAATGCGCAGATACAGTATACAATGGTGACGTATGATGATGACGATGCACGATGATATACAGCGACACGCGACAATGCACAACGATGACATAGGCCTACAGTGACGTCATGCGATGATGAATGACAACAGATGACGACAACAATGACTACTAAGTGCTGCAAGAAGTTACTATTGTAAACCCAGATTTGCCAACTTTCTTATGTTGCCAGCTTACGATTTAGACTCCAACGATATGCAGAGTACAGTAATTTCAATAACATGCCAGTCACAAAGCATGGCGCCCAAACGTCCGGCATCAAAAGGCCTCAAATTAATACATGGCTATACACTGCTCATTGGTCCAGAGGCATGGCTGAGTATGATGGGTAAAAGGCGGATGTCCTTCGCATTGACATCCATCTTTTACCCATTGCCACATTCGCAGATCCACACATCCACCTTTTACCATCTTTTCTGGCATCCACTCTGGCGCCTCTGCAGCGTGTGCAGAACATAACTGTTCAGCTTGTTCTTGGACTGGATTACTGGGCACACATCAGGCCTGCACTACAGAGTCTTCACTGGTTGCCTGTGAAGGTGTGAATTGAGTTCAAGATCGCCATTATTATACATACCAGTCTTTAGCCAGTCTTCATCAACGCGGCCCGGAATATTTTAGCAACATCGTCAAATTAAACACTGAATAATCTAGATGCTGGACCAGCATTTTTTCCTGTACAATGAACACACCTCTTGTTGTGAGGACATGGACTCATTTAGGGAAGCGCCCTTGACTCCATTTGCGATCGAAGTATTTGAATCCAGATTCCTCCCCACATCAGGAACCTTCATTCTGTTACAGCTGTTCAAAAATTTTGATGAAAAAGTTTTGAAAATTTATTCGATTCCATGGCACTTTGTTTTCATCTTCCGATTACATTGCTTTAGATATGGCACTATAACATTTATGTTCATTATTACGATTATCATATAGTTTTTTTTTACTTTTGTTATTATTTTTTATTTCTTTGTTGTGGTGATTGTAGCAGTCACCACTTCTTCTACAATGAACACTGAAGGCATTGAGTAATAGCATGTGATTATATTGATCTGAGAAGAGGAATGGGTAACATTGACTCATCGTCAAGGCAACAGCCAGAGCCTCGTGCTCTGAAGCTCAACACAATTCCTGCACGGCTGCCTATGCCTGACCATGCAGAGCTTGAGCGGCGTTTTACCAGGGTCCTGGTATGTTCAGATATTCTTTAGTACATAATTATTTAATATTTATTCTATGGTATGACTTATTACCACTTTGGCCTGCATCGCAAGATGCTAGATGGAAACAGCAGGACAGTTAGGGTTAGGCTTAGAGTTAGGCTGTGTGCGGACTTATGCCGGTTGCTATGTATATGGCTATAACTGAATTGTTTATTTAGCTGATTTACCTTACGATTTTAACTACCAGTGACGATGACAACAAATGCTTTGTTAACGTTTCAAAATAGTTTATCTTGACAAACACAAAATAATATGTAAAGATAGTTAAGTCACACAATCATCGACACATTCATACGTATAATGGCTGGCAAACTAGATATTTAGTCGTTCTTTATTGTGGCAAGGCAGGCGGCAAAGCAAGCCAGCTTTTGCATATGCCTGATTCGCTGATGAATGACTGGTCGTCGATTCAAATTCTCTTAAGTTTCTGCTGCCATTGAACAATGTAAATGAAATCTGAAATTCTTGTAAGCCAACATTTTGGAAAAACAGCTTTCCACATGTTTTGTGCAATAAAAAAATTCACTTTTGTTTTGTTAGTAATTATTAATCTGAATTTGGTTTGAAAGTTAAAAAGTTCTATTCATTAATCAATGCAATTTTTAACTGTCAGTTATTACTTAAAGGGAAACTATCATGAAAAATCATAATACAGGTAAACCAATAAACTAAAGCAATAACATGTCTATTTTCATTTGTAGCAAATTTCGCATACATAGCGTGCATACAAATGATGTGAATTGCTTTTATTTGTGAGCGATGTTACTGGATCTAAAGTAAACAAATGAGTCGACACAGTTTGGCACCAGTGATGCGCATATTGCGTGTGAGTTCACGAGTGGACTGGGATCTGCAGAATATTTCTGATTCGTGAATGGACTGTGGTATCTCTCTTAGATGAATAGTTGCTGACTGATAGGTAACTTTTTATTAGTAAGCATTCTGAAAGCTATAGGTAATTTTTATTTTGTTTTAGCTGTTAAATAGGTGACTTATGAATCATTTTTATCAAGTTTTATTTCTTTTTATGCAGTTTTAGGTACCTGGGCCTATAGAGACTATTGACCTGAGATAAACTGCCAGTCCATATATTACTAAACACTGTGGAAGCAAACGGATTGTGGATCAAAGTTTGCGTACTGCTGCAAATGCGGATATCAAATAGGAATTTGCGGAATCAATAGTCGAAAATCTGCACATCTCTGCTGCTAAGCTATAGTGCAAGGCCGGTGAGCATAATCGACTGTTTACGCGCAAGATTTTAGTGACGAATTTGTGACAATATGTTTGACAGGCCACAACAATTCCAACATAGACAATCTACAAGATGGCTGACCGTCCTGGCATAAAACGGACATACAGTGTTAGAATTAGTAGATTTATTGGTGCTTGTTTGGCGCACATTATTCAACTCTGCAGACAGCCTGCAGCTTTTTACCCACCAGAGCATAGCTAGCTATGGGCAGCTCTGGCGCATATTAGCTACGGTAATTCTGTCCACCTGTCTGCCTTGGTGTCACGTCCTGGTACCGTTCCAAGCCCAGGTGAGATATGGGGTGTTTACACCATCCAGCAAACTTCCAGCAAACGTCATACCATAGCAAGCACCAATGGCATGATTTTTAATGGTATCATCAGTGATAACCTTGAACCCTAAAATAAGGGTTCTTAGTGATTTTTTTGTGATTTTCAGCTACAAAAGAGTGAATTGCAGCAAAATGGGTGGAGATAGACCAAGATTACCTGTGAACAGAAACTGCTATAAGCTCTGGCACGTTTCATGAGCATTAGCTCAGATTTCTTGTAATATTTTGGCAGACTGTGCAGCGTGATTTCCAGAGTGCCCTGGTGATTGGAAAATCCTGTTTCAAAGCACTCCGGCATAGTATTCAATCAAAATCTCATCGAAATTGATCAAAATCCTATTTGCTCCATGTTATGTCACTTATTCCCAAAAGTGAAATTTTTTGTGATAGTTTCTCTATAAGAACAGTTAGCATTGGTAGCTTTTTTGCAGTGCATTGACTTTTAGCCTACCATAAAGAAGTAACTTTATGTGGATGCATGAATGTGCTACTGTGTACTACTGCCAATGATATGCATTAGTCGTTGACTGTGCATTGTACTGATTTCACTGGATGGCTCTGTCAAATGCTGATGTTAACCAGAGCCTTGTAACTTGAGTGCTTGCACTGAACAGCTAGACAGCTTAAATTGCCTAAGGACATCTATGTACTTGGGGGACTGTCTAAAAATGCACTGTGTGGAGCATTGCTATTGCCGTACGGAAAGTGGCCATTGGATCCTGGGGCTTTGTTTTGTAGTGTGGTAGACTGTTAAATTCTTAGGGTTGTTATTTTTCGTAGCTTAGCTTTAGTCATTCAGTTGAATGACTGGTTGAGAGATTTACTTAAACAATGTTTTTGTCTCACGGCTTTTATTATTGTGTTTCAAAAATGATACTGGTAGGTGATTTTTATATCAAAGGGGGTGTATCTGATGTGGTGATGTAGAAAATGTTTCTTGTAAAAAAAATGTTGCTGGTAGTTGTTTTCCGTTTGCTACCACTTGTGAAGATCCTTGTCTTCACGTTGATGCCATTTATTTGGTGCCCACAGTCATGGTTCTGTGTAAAATAAAACGTTTAAAAATGTTTATTGTAACCGTTACTGGTCTTTAATACCTGTTGAAGATGCCATCATCACATCGAGGGGGTGAAGGGCTGTTGCCTTTCATGTTTCAGTCTGTCTGAAATTTTTTGTCCAAATACTTTTTCCCAAAATTACTAAATTTTGGGGCGGATAATCTCCAGTTGTTGGGAATTTTGAGCACCCATGGTTTCCCGTGTTGGAAATTTGCAGCTGTCTGTTGGAAAATTTGCCCAGTGTTTCCCCTAATTTCTTAACCCACAGTGCCATTGTTTTACCACAGCCGACAATGGTGAATTTTTATACACTGCTGTTAATGGTTTACTAGTTCAAGTTGTTCATTTACGTTGGTTGATACAGGCGTCAATGGACCTGCCTCCAGATAAGGCAAAGTTGTTGAAGAGCTACGACGATGACAAGAAGTGGGAACTTATCTGTGATCAGGTATGCATCATCATCATCATTTGTTTGGTAGAAAGCAGAAGACACGCAATAGTAGTTGCAACAGACACACAGGAAACACAAGGCTAGGTAGCTAGCACTTACAGTGACCCTTAATAAAACAAAGACAATCTAAAACATACACATAAAACATACACATAAAACACGCATTTGTGAAAATAAGACAAACAGTGGACTCGAGGCTGACTTGAGTATAGGTTACTGATTTGAACTACTAGTAAGATGGTTACAGAAGTCAACCAACTGGATAGTTCTCTTAAATGATTCAAGTGTTTTGAAATTTACAACATCTGTTGGAAGATCATTCCATACATTTATTACTCTCATACTAAAGAAGTACAGATGTACACTGTACATCTGTACATTGTACAGCCACTAAAAGGCTTATACAATTTCTAGGGATGACCCCTGGTGCTTGCACTGCAAACTTCAAAATAATCAGCTACGTTTATACTATGCAGTTATTACACTGAGCCTACTGTAGTTGCAGTACGCAGGCAGCCTGTGTAAATTGATTTTTTTGTACTGCAGAATCATTTTTATTTACTAAATTCCGAATAATATGTGATCCGATCAGTGCTGCTCTTGTCATCTTGGCATGGTTTCATGCTGCATTGGAAACATGTCATGTCCCATCAACGTACGTAGTTGCCTTATGCTTGCTGACCCCTGTTATTAGTCTGATGGCTGATTGTTTTGGACAGCAAAGATAAACTTATTTTGCTATTTAAAGGCAACCAGTCACTCAGTTCAACTGAGCCTTCCATCTGTCTGGTCTGGGGTAGATCAGTCAAGTACTGGCTTGCATGGCTTTGGTTAAGGCAAGGACACATTTATCTGTGTCTGGTCACTTTGGTGATCTCATATTTTTTTAAAAACTGCCATTTAACCTTTATTGTTATCAATCATTTATTTTTTTGTTAAGGCTGACATTTTGTGGTGGCATGTATTTAACTGATCAACAAAGATTATTTTGATTCAGATATTGTTATCAGTGTACAGTGTCTGTACGTATCATGTATGATAAGCGTATTGCATGCAGGAAAGGTTTACAGCAAAAGAACCTCCGGAATATTATTTAAACAAGATGAGAGTGTTTCTTGATCCTGCAGGGAACAGAAGTTCTAGGGTACGCATTGTGAATTTTTACAGTTTTCTTAGTTTTACATTTCTGACTGATATGTTGGGACTTCACACTGATGGCTGGATGACAGGAAGGAGATGTGGACTGAGTTTATTTCCGAGGTCAACTCAGCCTGGCCATCCATCTGGGATGCAGAGGGACAACACTGCACGACCCCTGTATCCATGGTCTCGCAGTGTAAACTGATGTTTGGCTGAGGGCTAAGGAAATGTAGATCGAGCACTATTGGATCTTGTTAATGCTCAAGAAGAGAGTTCAACCAAAGCTGAAATAACTTTTTTCTTGCATGATTCTTGGAATTATTTTAGTTATTCATGGAAAAGCACACTTTTAAGGATTGCTAAGTGAGCATTTAAAACAAGAGTTTTGTTTCTTTATCAATGGTTTATTGGTTGTGCACCACAGTTGAATGATTCTTTGTCTTTTTTAGTTATCTCTATATATTTCAAACAGTTTCTGTGCAGTTACATGTGCAGTAGGAAGATTATGGTATTAATCGTTGATAGTGTTGTTACGGTTTCCCACTGGCAAAAGTCGGTCGATTTCGGTTTGGTTTCAGGGAAAAACCATGGTTTTGGTCGGTTTTGATTTCGATTTTCTGCTGGTGGCATGAATTCTAGATGTTTCAGCTGAAAACCAATTTAATCTCCGCCAAACAAACTAACAATGCACTATTGCCTTTGCACTTGGAAAACAAAGAAAAATTTTGAAAGATGGGGGAGTTTAAACGCATGTGATTAGTGAAAAATGAGAAATATAATTCATAATCTACGCTGTCAACAACCGGAAGTACAACACCAAGGAAAGGGCCAACTAAAATTTGTGACAGCCACAGATAAACATCAACCCAAGTGAATTCGGCCCAAACTAAGTAAGTAAGTAAATACGTATCATAATTTATGTTAAACTATGTTAACCTCGAACGTGTTAGGTGTGCTAGTGCCGCTCGTCACTGCGGCGTACTATTAGGCCTAACGTTCACGGCGCCAGACATTAGAGCTGTGCCGTTTACCAGAAAACCGAAACCGTCAATAGAGAGCCTAAAACCGTGGTTTTGATAGGGTTCCATATTGCTAAAAAAACCCGAGATGCCGATCTCCATAACCGTAACAACACTAATCGTTGAGTTGTTAAATTGTTTTGCGATCAGGCTGTAAAAGATCTTGGCCATACTTCATCGACACAAACTCTTCGTGATCTGGAAATATCTCTTCGCACAAATCACATAGAGTACGTCGATTGTTTTGTCTTTCTGTGGTAGATATATGTGACTGGCTTGAAGAATGTATAGTTTGTTCTAATTAGTAATAGTAATACCCGATTTACACAGTGAAGCACACATGAAGCAAACGTGAAGCAGAAACTTGTGCAAACATGGAGCGCATGTATTTTGAATACGTTTGCTTCAGGTATGCTTCCTCGTGTAAATGGGGTATAATTGGTACAACAGTGTTTGTGTCACTACAATTGTTTGAGTTTACCCAGTGTGGCGTTCGGCGTGGGTGGGCCACAATGCTATCAGGATGCCTAAGTAACTGAATGAAACTCAACACACGATATTGAGGTTTTAAGAGCCAAAGCCAACTTTATTAATACTAACGAACCGGCTTAACTGACAGATGTACGACTAAAAACTAAAGTCCGCAAACATAGGCTAATACTCAGCCTACAGTAGATAGGCCTACTCAACTCGCCATCTCAAACTTAAACTAAACCCCTCTACTCTACGCTAATCTACCCTACGCTAATTCTACACAACTCAAGGACTTTAGCTAAACTCAGCTGCCCCAACATAACCTTAGGACTTAAGCCCCTACGGCTGCCGAACAGAACAACCATAACCACGCCCGCATGCGTCTCAATCTGATGTCCAGCGGCGAGTGCCGGCTCTACGCAGTTCTGCAGACACGCTGCATAGCAGGCCCAGTCACGTGGTCGCAGAGGCTAGCCCATGCAGCCTGCGCGACCGTGACACCCAGTTCATCTGATAAAGTGCCATCCTGTAGAACAAGCCAAACTTTTGTATAATACTGCATTTTCTGTCAACATTTATTTCTGTTCATTGTGACGGCTGATATTTGTTTTATCATCCCATGGAGGGTAGAAGGCTGAGTCAACCAAGTGTCTTGTTATGTATAAGATGGTTTACCTGCCCACAGACTGTCACCCATTTGGATAATAATCTGGCCCAGTATAGACTGAGTGTGTTAAACGGACACAATGCTATTAAAAAGCTGTGCCACAGAGACTTAGATAGGTAGATTGATAGTAGCCTACACTGTACACTAATTGTGGTAACGGTGCTGGATTGAGATGTTCAGTGATTATAAGTCTCTGAAGTCAGGTTTGCCAAACATATCAGCCATGTGCTTTGATTTTAGTTTAGTCATATTAACAATAAAATGCATCGTTATTTAACTTAACTTTGGCTATCAAATATTTGTATATATGAGATGAATGATTGGTTGTGCAGCATAAGCCATAACTGTTACCAAGTGTGCAGTTGGATTACTTTTTTGCATGTTACTCATTTTGTGTGATTTTTTTGCTGTCAACTTGCTGTTTTCATTTTTCTATGTTTGTATTCTTTTAGATGGGTCCGAACGTTTCTGAGTGAAAAACACAACGGACTTGACATTCTGATAGACTATCTCTCCACTACACAGTTCATCATGAGGTAAAACGTAATTTTTTTTATCATAAGTGTTTACGTGTGCTCTGTTGAATATAGATTACTGCTTTCAGTAGTTTAGTACTTGCTTTCATGTACTGGATGCTATTGTGTATTTATGCTGATATTGGAATATGCTTGGTCGAAACTGCAGCTAATCACAAATTTTGCCACCTGCCACAGATGTGTAATAATAATGAATAATAATAATAAAGCGGATTTATACACGGCGCCTAAGAGCAGAAGTCACTAGGCGCCGCAGCTTCAATCAGTCAAACAAATGTGTCTTTAGTTGCGCTTTGAACTGTTCGTAGTCCTCTACGGCCCGCAGTGCAGCCGGCAAACTGTTCCAGACTCGTGGGCCGGCGACGGCGAATGATCTGTCACCGA
>Ga0209671_1006458_pt1 | contig 12040 bp, 8 predicted proteins | sample WorMetHERISLAND2_2_FD_187401 | JGI IMG/M metagenome (GOLD analysis project Ga0209671, IMG submission 187401) | Marine gutless worms symbiont microbial communities from Max Planck institute for Marine Microbiology, Germany - Olavius geniculatus... | ecosystem: Host-associated > Annelida >...
GTACAAGCTTGCTTGTCTCAGTTGGTGCTGTCAGTTGCTACCCTGCTTCAATGGTAAACTTAATCTGCTTCGCTGATGAAAAATGTTCATCACGCCAGCACTAAGCAACATGCGGATATGAAGTCAGGCGTTTCGCGATTCAAAAACACAACCATTTTGCAAGCTCGATGTGCTAGTCTTGCTCGAACATGTGAAAGTCCAACTATCCCCACAGACATGTAAATGTGATTGCTTTGCACGTTTTTGTGGCTGCAACTTAAAACTTCAAGAATTTGTCATGAAGGAACCAGATTTTTCATCATCAGAACAGGGGAGCAACTGACAGCACCAGTTGAGATTAGCAAGCTTGTACCCGTGACACAGCAGCGTTACGTCACGACTAGCAAAGAATATTTAATTAACTGCCATATTTTGTTTAAATATTTTGAATAAGCATGTTTTCAGCTAAAACTGGCAAAAATTTCGTGTAAATTGATCATCATTTGAGTGAATTATGAAAGAAAGAAAAAGCAGCATTTTATGAAACCCTTTTAAAACCCTTTTATGAAACACCGTGTATATAAACGTGTTCAGTTGCTAGCATACAGCACAGCGGCATGAGGTATAGTTCACGAGCACTTAGGCTTAGTTTACTGATATTTATCAATGAAAATGCATATAGTTTACCGTCGGCTATTGAATCGCCCAACGCGCCAAACCGGCTGGTATGATTTGACGCAGTAAATAAAGCTGTAGCCATACGCGTGATACGCGTCATACCGGGTATCTGGCTGGAACTAAAATCGGCCTACCGGTTATCCCTGTAAAACATTCACACCGATTTTTTTCTACGTACGAAACGGACAGACAAATAGATAGACGAACGAGCATGATGCGTAATGCGGCCTATAGCACGGATGCTGCATAAATCTATCGCTAGCACATGACACACCTGAAGTCAACCGGTGCAAATAAGCATAAGGCATATGCAATAGTACGCAGGCTACATGCAGTTGAACAAGTCAAGATTTGTATCTTCAGCAGACTGCTATGTGCTTTCTTGGACTTGTTCGTTTTCGCGTTAGAAGCTTGTACGGAACGGACGCGCATTGCGGCCTATTACGACGGCTGCACAAAACGCCCAATAATTAGCGAAACTAACCCGAGAGTGAAGCGAGCAGGTCTTTACGTTGGCTATGCCTACATCGAGATTTCGTCGACTACTTGTGCAGTATGCTAGCCGTGGCCCCGGCGACTTGAGTCGGCGTCCATACCACCACTGCAGCGGCCGGCCTCCCGCTACTACTGCTGCTGCTGCTGCTGCTGAACTCTAGAACTACTAGGCAAGTCTACAGTAATCATGCTAAAAGATAAGGCTACACCGGCGCCAGCGGCAGCGGTGGGATAATTCGGGAATGGTTCTGCAGAAGCAGCAGCAGCGCCAAGCGACAAGCTGCGGTAGGGCTTTATGATAGTAAGTAGACAGCTGATGTTGAAGCCTCTGCGTTCACCGTCAACGGTGGCTATTCGCTCGGTTAGCCGTCGCTTGTCAAACAAACAAAAGACGATGCACCTTTTCATGTTGAAGCCGTTAACACATAATGCAGGTTCCCAACTTCCCAGGCAGTGTTCACCTTGTAGCCTATAGCCTACCAACTCATGTTCAAGAACCATTAAGCAAACGGAGTCTAGTGAATGATCAGTATAATGTATGAACACACTGCACTGGCTTATGATGACTGCACGTAGGTGATCATTATCGGCCCCCTAACATTTATAACCGTGCTCATCGTGGCGGTCTACACTGAACAAATTACTCTGCTTTAGCCTTCAGTGTATGTAATGATTATAGGCTTACATGCAGTGTACTGGCCGACGATCGAGCTTTATAGCAGAAACGCCAAGGCATATTGTAGCTGTAATAATGGCTATTGCATTGGGTTTATACAGCTTATAATCTTACGAACAAAATGCTTTCACAGTTTTAAGAGCTATCATTCGACTCAGTCGTTGTTAGTCCAATAAGTTTTTATAATTTTTTCAAACAAAATGGGCTATATTTATCAGTCACAAGAAATAAATCACATGTTATGATTGAATTTATAAAGCGATATCCTACTGACACATTGAACTGAAAACTAATTTTATGTCGTTACTAACAAGAGGGTGCGGCCGTTGAGGGGCTGCCCGCTATGGGGCCGTCCTTGCAGTTGAGTACGTCCCGGCAATTTCCCTATCTTTACTATGGGAATTTCGTTTTCCGTACGAGTTACGGCTCACGTATCTAAAACGATACGTAAAAAGAAGTAGGCACGGGACAGACGGACGGACAGACGGACAGACAGACAGATAGACAGACGGACAGCATCGATACATAATGGGGCCTCCTTCCAGAAAGGACGGCCCCATAATAATGTGACAGTTTGTCGGCCGCTGACTGCATGGACTGACGATCGTACCCACCTTTGTATATTGCGTAGTTAATTTTTAGGCTCCCTCGGGAACGGAGTACCGAGGGTTCCAAAAAAATAATGCAAATAAAAATAAATTTTGTTTCAATAACCAAAATATTTTTACAGTGATTAAAAAACACATTTTTGGCAAAAATTCCTAAAATTGCACATGCAGTTTCAAATAAAAAATACTGTAATAAGCATATAAACGAAATTCACGTTATATAGACTATGGTTTTTATGTAGACTACGTTTGCGCCGTGGATACAGTCTAGAGTTGCTCTAACAATGCCAGCAAAGATGCTGGCTGATGCAAGTTAATAATAGACCCAAACTCCACTTAGGCTACTTGGATCTGTTGTGAATTAGTCGGACACCAAGTCGTACAGCAAGCTGTATAACTCGATTTAACATCTTGACATGTTGGAATGCTGTGGATTAGCTTGTAGGTTTTTGATTTGATATATGAACTTTTGCCATACAACTTGTCCTGTTGATTTACTGCAGACTTTCCATTTGTTGTGGATTTATCGTACAGCGTGTTTTGTACAGGACGTGGTCCAATACAGATTGAAGCAAACGGCGCTTGGGCTTACACGTAGCGGTGAATCAGACACACAAAATAGTGCGCCACGCATCAGTAGCTTGCATGCCATTGTAGTGACGCGTGGCTCAGCGTGTCCAAGCACGACACGCGTGAGCCGTCACGGCACTTTGTTGACAGGCGTCGCCAATAGTCTAATGGCCTCGCCTGCGCTCGTCATCGCTGCTGCTGCTGCTATGTTGCTATGGCGAGTCGCCATAGCAACATAGCAGCAGCAGCAGCGATGACGAGCGCAGGCGAGGCCATTGGACACAACGACACATTCCGTACCGTAGGCCCTAGACATAGCCTACACGCCTAGTCACATAGTAGGCCTAGACTAGATTGCCTGTACGTGTTGGAGACATTAGACTACTTTGACTGATTTTCGCACCTTTTAATGGTCTATCGCTTCGCGTTGATTTTCAGTTTTAGCGACTTTTCATTATTTTTTCTTCAGTTTCAGGCTTATTCTTGCCGTAGACTAAGCCGGCTACTGCACCTTGATCGGCTTGTTAAATTCTGCGCATTACCGAGGACAGCGCTGAGACGACGTTGCTCATCAACGCAACAGAAGGTTCGTATTTTTTGGTGTCTGCGCCTTTGATAGGTATCAGCGAAGTCATTATGTTTTCGGGTTGTCTGTTCGCGGGTGCGTCCGTACGTGCGTCATAAAAGTTTGTAACATGACGGCATTTTCAAACGCTGTGTGGGATTGCATCAAACTGCGGTGGTTATACTGAGACCAGTAACCCAGTTGGGGTTTGACGGTCAAACAATCGCGGTGAATAAGGTCATGCGTAGACTACAAACTTTTGGGATCAAATAAATACCGTTCCGAAAGATTTGGGGATTTTGAAACAAACAACGTACACATATTGTATACCAAAGTCAGACAAAAACGTTTGATTTTCAAGGTCGTTGAAGTCGCGGCAAGGTCACCTTTGAGTGAGGTTATCGTCCATGTATTACGCTTTGGTGTCAAAATATCGTTGTTGTCTACGTTTGTATTCACAAACTATTCCCAGCAGGCTGCAGTGTCTAGCAGTGCCGCATAGTCAAAAATACGTTTCGTGGATTTTGACACACAGCGGCAATAAAATGGACTGTAGCAAAAATTTGAGAAAATGCGAAAAGTTGATGGCCAGACGATCTACATAAGCTGCAGTTTTGAAGTAATTTTTTGTCTTAGCTGAAAATGATTTTGATATATAACCCCGTCTAGTTTTCCAAGAAAACTTTTAGAACTAATTCATACAAAATGTAATTATATATACGGCCACGTTAATTTTTTAACTACAAAACTTATCGTATCTGCAGTGTTTTGAACTGGTTGACAGACTACATAGTTATGCAACAAGTGATATATGCAGAGCCAGAGCCGACATTGTGCGGTCGTCCACTGATGAAGAACATTTCGTGATGACAGCTGGTCTACCGGTTAATCCTACCATAGAGAAAAGTTTACATGCTTTCGTTTTCGAGCTATACGGGACTGACAGACAGACAGATGGACAAAATCCTAATGCGGTCTATTAACATGGCCGCATAAAAGCAACTTTCTGTTGTACGGCATCGCGTATAGATCGTGTCTGGGATGTGTAAAGAAAGCATGGCGACAAACGAATCGTCCAAGTCGTCATCGTCGTCGGAGTTGAACTGTGATCTGGTGATGTGTAAGATCTGTCAGTTGCCGTACAATGAACCCAAACGTCTGCCGTGTCTGCACACGTTCTGCAAGGCTTGTCTGGTTTACCACGCCAAGATCAACGCCATCTCAACACCCGACGACCAACACACTCTCTGTCTCTTCTGTCCTCTTTGTCGACAGGTATATAGAAGTACATGTATAGCAGTATGCTTTTTGGAACACAGTGCACAAAAGTGTGGCTGCCATTTTGCTTGTGCAAATTCGAAGGTCAAAAACGCACAACTCGGCATGGAACCGAAATAATCGGATTCAACATGTTCAAATTGTGTTAAGAAGTCAGATTTTCAGTCTGTACCCAGATATGCCCTAAAAAGGCTTTTTTTCTGAATATTCGTTCTGATTAGTAGCAGTAGTAGTATAGTAGTGGCAGCAGCAGGTTTATTAGTTTATACCAGTAAACCATATGTAAAACGGTACAAATATTGCCAGTACCAATACTAATTTTCAAAAAAAGTATTGCAACACCGATACCAATGTTACTTATTATACTTTCGCCATTCTCTACTATTATCATCGACGTCCATCAAGTCAGTCTTAATGATGGCTAGTTTATAGTGATCATAGACTATATTTTACTTTACCACTAAAGAAGCCAACTGTCAATTGAAACTGAAACTTTTTTTGGTTTAGTAATTACTAATTTAGCTGAAATTCTGACCTAAAATAGCCGCGCAGATATTTAAGTTTTACAAACATATTTTTCACTATTCAGTATTCATATGTCACACATTTTTTTATTTTGACGTCATTCCTGATTGTCGCGAGTGCGACATCAGTTATTATTAAGTTCTGGAACACTTTTCAGAAATTGAGTTGCTGTTTTTTGTTCGCGATACGATTCAGCTATGTGAGCTGCCGACACAGCGAGGAGTGGAATCTTTGCCCGATCATCGCCTGCTGAAAGACCTCGTCGACGCAATATTGTCTCGAGCAGCGCGACACTGTGACGTCTGCGCCTTGACGTCAGCACAACAGCAGCAACAGCAGCAACAACATCCGGGGCATGATGGAGAGAAGACGACGAAGACGATGAAATGGTTGAAACAGCAGCGTGCGGGAGGTCGTCGTGCGTCGCACTGCTGCGTGAAGTGCGAGGAGTTTCTGTGTGACTTGTGCGCGCGCAGTCACAGGCTGCGACGCACCAGCGCAGATCACATTGTCGTCAGCATTAGTGCCTTGAGACGACTCTGCCAGTTAAGTTTTACAGCTGATCGAATGACCGACTGATGATTGATTCACAAATAAACATGATGACATAAATGTTAGCACTAAAACACAATTATGTGTAGCTTAAAATTTAAAAAAAATAAGGAAATACGTAAGTAAAAATTTATATGTCAATCAACGCCAGAAAAACCTCTAACGCGCTGTTTGCATTACATTAGTATGCGAAAAGAAAAAAATGTTTTACACCCGATTTATACCTGCGACACCGACGCCACTCAACTAGCAGTTGAGTCACGTCGACGTCGTAGATGTGAACTGGACATTAATTATTCGTCCGAAAACGGAGATGATGTGAACAGGATCACGCATATGTCTCGGCAAATTTGCTAAAATGTTGCAAAACACTTTAGCGTTACGAACGGGAGCTACATAGGACGTGGATGTACGTAAAACAAGACGTTTTTTGCATTCGACATTTTCGAGTCATGCGATTTAATTCGGCATTTTAGGATAAATCTTGCATTTTTCAGCTGATGTCATTTTGTTGTCAGTCTTTTTCTAGTCCTGCAAATTTAGCGATAATTAAACAGGAAAAATTGTAAGAATGAGGCATACTAAATGCGATCGCTTGTGCGGTAATATCGGTAATATGCAAAGATACATATTCCCATAGTCGTTAATGCGAGTTTAGAAAGCTATTGTATGGGGAAAAACATGCGATATGTCAATATTTTGCAAGATGTGCGATATACCGGTCTGTGTATGCATATCAATGCGGCTGTATGTTCGAATGCACAGGTGATAACAGCTGACCAGTTACAGAAGCCCAGCGTAGCGGCCAAGCTTATCAACAAGTTTTCCCTGACAGCGGCACGGCCTCCGTCCAGTGAGCCTAGACTAACTAGACCCGCCAGCGTGCCTGCCGCCAGACCGCGAGGTGCTTCGTCGTCCTGTCTGGAACCGGTGGGACTGGCACTGACGAAGACCGATGAGCTGGTGGTGGCAAACGCCGGCGATGACTGCAGTGTGCTGATGTATGACGTCGAAGGACGACTGACTCGACGAATTGACCAGCGGCACTTACTGCATCCTGCTGCCAAATGTCGGGATGATGCGTATGATTGTAAAGATGACACCACTGCTGCTGAGCCAGATATCAAGTAGCTTATATATCTTTTTTTCATTAATTATCTCGCGTATCTCGTTCTCGCTTTTTCTGCACTGACTGAGTTCATCGATCAACGCTAGAAGTAGATTAGATTTGTGTTGAAGTATTTAAGTTAATCAAAATAGAGCTTGGAGCGTCTCTATCTCGACATCAGACTCGGCTACTGGCTGACATTGTGCAAAATTACGACTGAAAATGCTTAACAATGGAGATGCTCATCTACAAACTGCCTTTAATCGTCATCGTAGTCTCACCAAAGTGGCATAGTGAATAGGCAATGTGGCCTCGGAAATTCCAAATATGCAGTTATTTTGGACCCCCTGCCTACAGGTCACGTGACACGGCGCATGCGCAGTGAACTTTTGGCCTATTACGTGGGCAAATGCAAGTTTGAGACTTTATATCTCCCTAACGGTGCATGATAGACGCATGGTTACAATGGACCACCTATAGGAAGTAAGCCACCCACCGCGAGTCAAATGGTCACGTGATTGGTTTGGTCACATTATTGCTTTTAACTCACAAATTCACAATTTAATTTGCTAATAAAACAGCAAATATTAACTTTACAAACTTACCAGTTTACATTACTGTGTAAGAGCGATCAAGTCACACATCCAAAACAGCAGAAATAATTTTGCTAGGACACAGAGTGATAGAATGACGAACTGGCTGCCCTTACAAACCATGTGATGTGACCACATTTAACCTTTTCCACTCCAGCATTATCTCGTAAGCTAATAAACGTAGTTAATGCAAATGTGATGCAAAATGTTTTCCAGCTGATTAAATGTACTGCTGGTCCGTAGCTAAAAGAGTCAAATTGGAAACAAAGTTGAATCTAGTCTTCCAAAAGAGATTCAACTTTGTTTCCAAAAAATCAATTAACAACAAAAAATCTATTGAATTAATGAGCACAACAGTAGTTGCCTAAAGTGGAACAAAATCTCTTCCCGCTGTTAACAGCCGTTAATGGCGAAATAGATGTCAACTGACTCAGTTGCTTGGCATATCTAAGCCAAAAGTGGGTTAATAAATACAGCTCAACACCCGTGACTGAGCAGTGCTGCAATAATATAAGCAAGTTTCCTTAAACAGAACATACTCAGCATTTTGTTTCAATTAGGGAAACTATAGCTGTCATATTCAGTGCAATTTAAACACATTTTACAAATCAATGTGCAGCAGCACAGCCGTTGTTTACATCACATTATCGCTTATACACCCGACACCGATAATAATCCAGTGTGCACACTGCACAGCAATAGCGGCTACGAAGTCACTTTCGTCCTGCATCTCAAAACACCGGACTCTACTGTCTGCGTGTGTGTCTATGTGTCAGACTGGGCTGCGTCGCCGTCACGGCGGAGGGATACGTCGCCGTGGCGATGACGTGCAATGATGTCACAGTTGGTGGAAGTAGTTCCGGGGGCAGCGGCGGCGGTGCTGCGGCGCCGGTGCTGGTAGGCGTCTTGGAGTCGCTGGCAGGGCGCGTGGTCGGCGAGTGTCGCCTGGTCAAACTGACGTCACTTCCGCCGCGTCCGTATGGCGTGGTGACGTCACAGACCGGTCACGTGGTCGTGTCGGACGCGGCTAACGACTGCCTGTACGTGTTCGACGCTGGTGCAGAGTACAGACTGCTGAGACGCATTGGTCGACGGGGAAGTCGCAACAAACAGTTCAAGTCACCACGACACATAGCGATTACTTCCAGCAATGACGTTCTGGTTTCTGATTACGGAAACCACTGCCTCAAGGCATGAATTAATTTCTGCTCTTTGCGACCAACCAGTTTCTTTTCGTTCTTAATTAGTGTGACTTTTTAGTCATCATCATCATCATCGCTAGTTATTAATGCCGAGTACTGCATATACGTTTGCCTATCTACGTGCATTATGTGCACACTGTAGACTGTTCAAAAACATAGGAAATGCGCAAACTAAAGTTCCCGCGAGCCACGTAAAATGTCGTGGCTCATATTGCAGCGCTAATCTTCGTTTGCTCAGCCCTTAGCCAGATGCAACCGTTTACACTGCCAGACTACGGATACGGGGCTAGTGCGTCGCGCGGTGCGCCCACAACATTTGCTGCTACCCACAGAGGGTTGGCCAGGTTGAGTTGACCTGTAGACTGCGTAGTTACGGTAATTTAACTTATCAAATCCGAGAAGTGGAACGCACGATAATCAGACACAATTATTATATCTACGATTTGAACCTGTGTGACACATGGCGCGACACGAACGCTGCTTACTGTTTTTTGATTAATTGTGTGTGGCTAGGTGTTTACGCTGGGCGGCAAGTTCCGGCTAAAGATGGGCGGCGTCGGTCGTGGAACCGGTACATTACTGCATCCGGCCGGCGTCTGTACGGACAAGTACGGTAACGTGTTCGTAGCAGATCGCGACAACCACCGCGTACAAATGTTCGACAAGTCAGGCAAGCGTCGTTTTAAAACGTTTAGAGCGTTGTTTTTTCACACAAAAAATGTCTATTGTGATTTTTTAAATCGAACGTTTTTTCCTCTAACGTTGAATGGTTAGAGTGAAAATGATGGTGATTTGCGATAACTGTGCGGCGCGGAATCGAAGTGCAACTGATAAAGTGATTGCTCTTATATTTAATTAATTGTGTAATGACGAAAAAGGTAAATCTTTGAAGCAAGCATTGGATTTAATCACTGTGACAAGTAAAAAATTACATTTTTTAAAGTTCAACGTTTGCGAACGTCTTTTTTCTGTGAAAAGTGAAAATACTGCATTTTTAACGCTTTGAAAAAAATCCTATGCAGGCAAGCACATTGCGGCCGTTTTGCCGGACACGAGCTCGTCTGGGCGTGACGTCAGACCGCTTGACGTCACAGTGACGTCACAGACCACGCGGCTGGTGGTGCTATTGACTGGTGTGGAGGGAGTTGAGTTTACCGAGGTTCACGTCTACCAACTGCGTTGTTCGCTGCCGCCGGCCGAGGTATCAAATCAAATCAAAATCAAATCAAATCAAATCTGCATTTCTATAACGCATTTACGATGACAGTATTTATTACTGTCCGCGGTAGCGACGACAGTATTGTTATCAGCATCGTTCTTAAGTTTTTGTTTGTTTGTTTGATTTTTTGCTCTGTTAGGCTTAAGTGTTACCGCGATAACTCATGAACCGCTGCACTAGCTCAGGTTGATGAAATTTTGTACGAACATGTATCTCAACAACCGGGCAAACCCCATTGAATCTCAAGGTTATAAGTCAAACATCTAACAAAAAATTTGAGCTAATGCTCACGAGACGCGCGAAAGCCTATTGCAGTTCCGGTTTAGTAGTTTAGCTGAAAATTAGGGTGTTCACGCTAAATTAATATACAAATACCAAATTTTATATCTGGATCGCATAACGATAGTAGCGTGGCGCCACCTCGTGACTGATATAGATGTGTATCGCAGCCTGAAATCGCCAAAAAAATTTTTATAAAACCCTTATTTTGGCGTTCAAGGTCATTCAAGGTCATTGAATTCGGAGCCAGTCGAGAGCCAGTGTATGACTTCCTATTAATGATTAATAGTAACCTACGCTCTACCTCGCACCGTGACTGAGGTACATGTACGGCGACTTATTGGCCAAAAATAGCAAATTTTGCCCACGCCCTCTCATTTAGCTCTTTTGTTCGGGGTGACCCCTTTCGAATTTATGGAAAAGCTTTACGGTTCATGAAACTAGAGTCTTTCAGGCAGCCGATGGTGAAGATTTGGTGATCATAGCTTGCACCGTTTTTTATCAATGGATATCCGGAAGCAGGCTGATGCCTTTATTTCTGATCCACCCGTGTGACAGACAGACAGACAGACAGACGGACGGAGGGACAGACAGAAGTGCGATGGCTAAGACGCGCTGAAAGCAGTAGCTGCTTTCGCGCGTAAAAACGTACTGAATATCAAGATCATAGATCAAAGGTCAAGGTCACATGGGTTTGTGGTTTTTTTGGTGTGCATAATACTGCGTCTGTCGCGAACCGTATGGACTTGAGCACGCCTTGACAGTCTAGTTTACGAAATAAAGCTGTTTTGGACTGTTGTCTGGAACAAGGTACGGAGCGTCGAGCAGATCGTGTCTACGATGCGAGCTCTGAGAGGACTGGGCGACGACGACTTCCAGGCTGCCGCCGCGGCCCCACACGACAACGACAACGACATAGGGGAAGAGGGAGACTGTCGTAATAGCCACAGAAAGGTGAGGTTCATGCTGTCGGACTCGCGAAAATCAACACAATCCACCAGCTCCAGCGTATCGGACGACCATGATCGCGCTACTAACTCGCACGTCTGCATTATCTTTTGAAGGGCACAAGGATAGTCTATTTCAGCATTAACATTACACAATCTGCGTATCTTTGAACTCGTTTTTACGCGTGAAAGCAGCTACTGCTTTCAGCGCGTCTTAGCCATCGCAGTTCTGTCCGTCTGTCTGTCTGTCCGAGTGGTTCGGTCAAAAACGGTGCAAGTTAGAATCACCAAATCTTCACCTCGGTCGCCTGGAATACTCTAGTTTTAGAAACCGTAAAGATTTTCCATAAATTCGAAGGGGGTCACCCTAAACGAGGACGCTAAATGAGAGAGGGGTGGGCAAAATTTACGACTTTTGGCCAGTAAGTCGCTGTATCTCAGTAACGGTGCGAGATAGGGCCTAGGTTACTATTAATCACTTATAGGAAGTCATACACTGGCTCTCGATTGGAGCCGAATTCAATGATCTTGAATGACCTTGAACGCCAATATAGGGGGTTTTATGGATTTTTGGGCGATTTCGGGCTGCGACACGAGTCTATATATCATTCACAACGTGGCGCCACGTACGGAACTATCGTTATGCGATCCAGATAGAGAATTTGATATTTGTATATTAACTTAGCGTGAACACCCCAATTTTCAGCTAAACTACTAAACCGGAACTGCTATAGGCTTTCGCGCGTCTCGTGAGCATTAGCTCAAA
>Ga0209671_1006460_pt1 | contig 12038 bp, 10 predicted proteins | sample WorMetHERISLAND2_2_FD_187401 | JGI IMG/M metagenome (GOLD analysis project Ga0209671, IMG submission 187401) | Marine gutless worms symbiont microbial communities from Max Planck institute for Marine Microbiology, Germany - Olavius geniculatus... | ecosystem: Host-associated > Annelida >...
GTCACCCATCCAAGTACTAATCATTTGTTAGTGCCACAATCGCGATGTCGAGTCGAACGCATGACCTCTTGATCGTAATTGCGACGCCCTACTGTTACGTCAGCAAGCGGCCGTTGATGTCAGGGGGGGGGGCGTGGTGGTATGCTGCAGAGATGAAGGATTGTGACTATGACGTTACGTCGGAGCTGCTGGTGGCAACGTCCAGCAACGACAACGATGACGCGTATCGGCGCGAAGTACAACTACAGGTCAAGCAGGTGGATGTAGACAGCAGTCATGCCGGCGGCGGCGGCGGCGGCGGCGGCGGCGGTGGTTCCGTGTACAAACTGTTCAACACATCACGCGCCGCGGCACCGTTCCTGTCATTCGAGATACCTCGCACTGCGTCCGTACTACGAGCTGTGTACGACGCTAGTAGTAGTAGTAGTAGTAGTAGCATTTGTTGTTGTAATTGCAGAGCTCGCTGTGTACGACGCTACAACGGTCAGAGATGACTCGACGCTTACAGCTGAATTGACGCGGCGTGCAAGTAGTGTCAGCAGTGCTGACAGCAGCAGCAGCAGCTGGGTGCTGACTGTCGCCGGGCAGCTGCTACGCTGTCCAGGTAGTCACTGTAATCGTAGTCCATAATATAGTGGTAAAAGTTATATTGCCCTATCTACAGCAATGAGACCGATATGGTGCATGACAGTGACTGTTTAAAGCTGCGGAAACAAGAGTCTTGAGAGCTTTCCGAAAAGCCGGAACAGAAATTACAAGTTTTGGGTGTGGGGATGAATCTTGCTTACTAAGGCCCAAACTGTAGTGCCGCATTTCGATTGCTGTCGATTGTTCGATACCAGTCGTACAGTAAACTATACAATATGTTAGGATTGCTATGGATTTGTTATGAGTTATCGATTTGATACGGACTTTTGCTGTACAACTTTTTGCACATCATGTTGCACAACAAACTCATAGCAAATTGAAGCAGGTGAAAACTAAGCCTAAGCTTGTTCTATGCAATCTAACGAATGCAACGCAATAATGTGAAAGGAATATTTGAACGGTAAAATCCCCAACCAAACATGCAATTACAAATTGCCGCTATTACCTGGCGAATAGAAACGAAAATTTGGGTATTCCACCTTTTACAAAATTACTTTGGTTTTTGTTGCTGTTACAGGAGCGTTTAGCATTGTCGTCAAAGACCCGCTGTACTCGAGTCAGCCTTTGTACGACTATGATGTCGGAGTGGCGTGTCCAGTTGAGTTCAGTCTCACGTTCAACGTGCCGACTGACGCCTCTGACGACTACGACAAAACTTCACTACTGCCACTACTACTACTACTACTACAACTACACTTTTTGGTACAACTACGACAAAACTCTGCTGGTTCACATCGTGGACTCGTATCGTACCATCAAGATCACCGTCTTTCGACCGGCGCCCAACCACACCCAGCAAACTGACGGTGCGTCCCCCGTGATGATGTTGAAACACAAAATGTTTTCATCTAAAAATTAATTACATTTATATGCGGACACGGTTCGTTGAGAAAGAGCAGTTTTTTGGTGGGAAAGGGTATTAATTTCTATCAGTGGCGCAAGTGAGTAGTTGCGGGGCGAGTAGATTGGAGCGGTCTTATGTCTGTTGGCTGCTCTGCGGGTCCAGTTTTTTTACGGAAGCGGACAATGGATGGCCGCACAATGCGCTGCGATATCAATAGTTCATACCACTTAGCTGTCACTTTTGAGATTGTAAAGCGCTTCTGGTTACTAGTCTGTTTAATATGGGCAGCGTTCGTGTATCTAGTACGTGCAACCTTTACCTGTTTTAGAGCGGTCGTCGCCAGTCAACTACGACGACGCAGGTGAACGCTCAGTGCACGTCGTGACGCCGCCAGTTGCTGTGCTCGCTGTTGTCATTAGTTGTAATAGTAGTACTGTAGTAGTAGTTAATAGTAATAATAGTAGTGGTGATGGTAGTAATAGTAGTAGTTGTTGTTGTTGCTGTGCTAGCTGTTGTTAGTACGTTTGTCATGGCTCTACTCGCCATTGCCTTCATCACTGATGCAGGTACACGATTTACATAATTATCGTTTCATCTAAGTATTCCGTAGGCCTGTACAGTATACAGATATGAATCATTCGCTTAGCCTTTTTTAGTCTGTCTTACTTCACGATTCACGATTCGGGCTTTATTTAGCGGAGTGCTCTAAAAATGATACATTTCGCGATACTAGTGATTTTGCTTTTGTATTTTTGTACCACCAGCGTGAAATTTGTTCCTTGTTTTTTTCTGTTTATTCATTTTTATAACGTTGCATTCTTCAAAACTGTTTACTCACGATTTGCTGTTATTGCAGCCTCCAGCTGTATTAAGTTTGTATTCAGTAGATGATTTAATTAAAATTGCTAAGGCCGAATTTAACATCTCTGGAACGACCATTAAAGGTCCCGCAAGGTAAACACTATTCTGGCGACAGTGTTGTTAGGTGACTGACATTGGCACTGCCAAGGCATTTAGGTTAGTTAAAACCGACCATGTTTTTAATACGGGCTACAAAAAGGCCTCATGTGACTGATTGGGGCGGTGGTATGTCTGCTGGCTGCCCCGCGGGCTAGTAGTTCGCTGGCGTGCGCAATGGATGGCCACGGTATCAATAGGTCACACCAATTAGCTACCAATTCCGAGATTGTAAAGCGCTTCTTGTCTGACTCATGCAAGCATCGCTGTAAATCCTGTAACAATTACCTAGCATTTACCTGGCATGGTGCCTTGGTGGTATCGATGGGTTGTCGGAATTACGATCAAATCGTCATGGGTTTGATTTCCGGTCGGGACACTCTTAGTGGTTACTACTTGGATAGGTGACTGTCTGCGGACAGGTAAACCATTTTGGTATACCAACACCAACGTCAACTCAGCCTTCCATTCCTTCTGTGTAAGTAAATCGAGTACCGACCTGTCTGGCTGGGGTTAAAGCGGGGCGTGTTTACTTGTATCGGATGGCAGATAACACTGTGTAATTCCATATGGCAGGTGACGCTCCATAGCTCTGTGAAGGGTTTTCTATTAAAAGCTATACACTACCTCTACCTTTTTAATTTTTACCGTTGTTTTTTAACAGGTGATGACACTTGGCATCATCATCATCATCAGCAGCAGCAGCAGCAGTCAGCTGTGGAGTCAGATGCGGTCGTCATGCCGACGTCACGTCGACTGCTCTTCGTTGTCTGTTACGCAACGTTCCGAGCCACATACTCAATCGTCGTCACGTTCACGCTCCTTATGTTGCTCATCCGGTACGCTAACAGGTCAGTCTAAGATTCTGCTCTTGTTCTCGCATTCAAACGATCTTCTGTCGAAAATGATTTATATCGTTAAGCAATATTATCTCATTTATTTCTAGATGCTCGTCAGTTATGGCTCAGCACCGCGCTTTAGCCGTTGCACAAAACTATAGTGCTGTCGTCTATTGTCTACTGTCTGCTTCTTTGTGTGCAACAAAATGTTTAAAGAAATGTAAAATACCTGTAATTAATTTTTTACTAGCGATAGTGGTATTGTTGGCATGAAATACTCATTAAAACCGATTAAAGCCAGCTGGATAATAAGTAATTAAATGAAAATAAGCCGATGTCTCATTGAATTGACGCATAACATCACTGCTCTACGAAATGTCGCATTTATACAGTGCGATGGAATGTTCATGAAAGCTCATGTTTAACTTTGCTTCTTACCTTTGTGGAGTGGGAAATAAATAATAACTTACGGGCTACGGGTTGAAGGTCTAGTGTGGCTGATTGGGGCACTGGCACGTATGCTATCGGCGTCGTGGCTCCAATTGTTCGCTAGCGCAGGCAACGGATAGCTGCATAGTGCGCTGCGGTATCAGCTCATGCTAATCAGCTGCCAGTTTCTAGATTGCAACGCGTTTTTTGTCACGAGTCTGGCTCATGTAAGCAGCGTTGTATCAAGTACCGGAATTTAGTTTGCTGCCCCACTTTACCTGTGCCGACGCTGTTTGTGTTCAGGGAATCCGTGGCGACGTTGGCAGAGTTTTCAAAGTACGTGGAACTTGTGGACAACGGACAGCGAGCAGAGATAGAGCGTCTACAGATATTAGCCAGCGATGAGGTACAGCGACAGAACGCCGTCCTCAACGTGACAAAGTCATCGTGTGAACAGCAACTGACGCGACTGCAGCACCAGTTTGAACACGTGAGCTCAGTCAGTCAGTCTAGGATTTCGTAGTATGAGGCGACGAAGATGTTGGTGGTATGCAATGTTGTGTATGGTTTACACGTATGTGATTAAATGTTGTTTATGTGTTATTGGTTGTGAAAGGCAAAGCAGCAGCTGCAGATACAGATGCCCAAGGACCGACTCATCACCGATGTTGTGCTGCAGTACACCAAACTCATGATTCAAAACCTTACCGAAAGCATCACCAAGTTTAAGTAAGTTCCACACCAGACTGTAGCGAGACAGGGTATACGGACATGCAAAAAAGAAATATCAGAGCTCCAGTTTTTTCAATGTTTGACCAAAAATTTTTTTGATACTTTGGTGAATTTTATTTTGCTTGAAATGTTTTATTATCGACTTGGCAATGTAAACCCTTAAACTTAACATCATTTGTTCTTAACAACTAAAGCGTTAAATTCGTTTTTTTCAGAATTTTCCAGACTTAGCTTTAGGAAATGCGGCCTACGCCGTTTCTCAGACATAGTTGAGGGAGCTCGCAGCACGGCAATATACACGAAGTAATCCAACTTATATGACTAGCCTACATTAATGATACACCCGACAGACAGTTAGAGAGTAGGACCGACGGACGGACCGACGGACCGACGGACCGACGGACCGACTGACGACGCGCTGGCATTACCGGGCCATACAATAGTATGGCGCGAATGATTATTATTGTAGTGAACCTCCGAGGGCGGGTAATGTATCAAACGCGTTGCAGTTAATATACTGTATGATACCACGATTCAGCGTACAATATCATCATCATAATATACATGCAGACAATCCCCGCTCAGACCCCAAATCCTTACTTCCCTAGCGACTCGCAGTCGCTAGGGTCCATGTCCCCGTCTCCCCCTGAATGGGCGCTCCCCATTGGTCACCGCCCATAGGCTACCAGAACCCTATCTCTCTGCAATTATGTCGTAGTAAAAATGCTAGATGAGCATGTAACTACAGCTGCAGGAGAAGTTCCGTAGGGGCAGGGGTCCGGTGCTCTTTGTCCCAAGCTTTGCCCCAAAACCCCAGCTACGGCTTTCCTAGCCCTTTTGCTACGAAAACGTGCCTTGAAAGTACCCGCTATACAACTCCCGAGTAAACAGATCGTGAAGTATAGCTGTAAACTGTGGTATTTACACATTTTACAGACGAGAGTTTACGGCGTACGCGAGCAAGGCAGTCGATCGTCTGATGCGCAGTATTGTTCAGACGTCGAATGCAATCCAAGCGAACAAGTGGCTGGCAGGAGCACGTCTCATCTACGACGTCGTCAAGTCTAAACGCGCTGCACTCGGGCTAAGCACCAAGCCGTTCTCCAGCTGGGCTGGCCTTGACCTCGACGTGCAACGGATAGTCGCCGGTCTGAACTTCACGTCATGTATCTGTTTCTATTTATAGAAATTTCGTCAGCCCACAAACGTCGGACTAATAACATCTGACATCTGAAAACTCGCCTGTTCTCCAGGTCTTTTCCTGCTTGGTTTCTCTTTCTTTCTGTTCTACAGACGGAACTTACGGATCACCGACTTGCTCGTGTCTTAAGCCATTAGTTTTGTTAACTTTGGTGAAGTGCAGCAGATTAAGCTAGTGCCGCTGTCTTTTAGGCGCACTATAAACGTTTGTTTATTTATTTAGGCCTACTTAATGCACGGATCGAGTGGATAATGCAAGGTACGTCGATTACACGCGCCAGGACGATAAGAACATAATGCTGTAGTTTTCCAGAGGCGCTGGTGGACGTTCACATTACAGTCGACTAAGACGAGTTTTCTGTACACGTAACTAACGAACAGATACAAGTGCACAATCGTAGCGGTATGCCCTATATTTTATATTGTTTTGTGGTTCAGATCTGTCGCTGAACGACTTTCCGCTGCCGAACATGACGCAGTTTATCAATCTGGCGAACTCTCCGGTACTCGACGACACGCCGCAGACTTCGCCGCCACTGCGCGATACCAGCGACCAACTGCCGCGCAACCAGTGGTACTACGAGTACGAGTCGGAGCCACACAGACGCCGGCCTCAGCGACCGCCAGGCGGCGGAGACACAGTCGAGCGAGACCGCCTGAAGTTGAGCCGCAGCCTCAGCGCGACTAACCTGACCGTGACCTGGGTGTCGTTTGTAGCAATTCTCGTCGTCGTCGACGTCGTCTGGTTTGTACATCGCATGGCAAGGACCTACTCGACCGCGAAGATGATCCTGTACGGCTGGACTGCACCTGGTGAAGGTATCGCCGGAATATGAACCTAGGCCGAGATGCCGTAATAGAGCGCTACTCTCAGAAACAAATCAATCAAATCAAAAATTATAAAAATGACAAGTGATTTCAAGTACATGCCTAAATGTATATGTCCGTTTTTCTAAAATTTAAATCAGAGATAAAACGCGCAGTGAAAGTTGAAACAGTAATGTTTTCTTTTCGTTTAAAAAACGCTGCAGTTGATGAGAGTTACTTTGTTGAGAGATTATTGTTTTAAAACTGTTATTACCTATCTCAGGTTATCTTAGTTTTTAGCCTTAGTCGTATAACTTACTTTTTACTTTGACATCAGTGAAAGTACTTTAAACTAGGCTTCAAGACATGGCTTTTTGATCGTTCTTACTTATGCCAGACAACTCTGAGAACTTCACGCATTTACACATTTTCCTTCACGCAATTTAAAGGGCGCTTATACAAATATACATTGATTGATTGCTTGTTTGGTTAATAAATGTGCATGCATTGGCCAATATTACAGTAACGATGAGCGAAGAACCTCTGCCGTCGAGCGTCGGCAAGTCTACCGTGACGAGGCGATGCTTCAGCTGGCTTCGAGACGTTAACTTGCGAGTATGTTTACTAATCATTTCGATCACTTCACGCTACACTGAGTCGACATTCGTGCCAGTTGTACACTGTAGATACTTGACGTTGTTCATATCATGATTTTTGCTGCTAAAATTTACCTCTAGTTCATTGGAGACTTAACGATGATGTAGTGGCTGTCGCCAGATATCGGTTGTGACGCTGCTGCTGCTGCAGCTGCTATTTCTAATACTACTGATGCAGTGACGCATTAGAAGTTTTTTGAACAGTATGCACTGTGTAAGTCTAAACTACTTTTTGCTGACAGTATTTAAACTTACTCAGTTACTTATGCGTTGAGTAGATAATGAAGACGGATTTCGTGCCCAAGTTGGTGGCGAGCATCAGTGCGTGTTGCGCCGTGCACGCTGCAGTCACAGTCGCTGATCGGCTGCTCACCGTGCGAACACTCGCATCCGTCGGCTACTTCGACGCTCTAGTGCGTCTCTTTCTCTCCGTTCACCCAAAACCTCAAAACCTTCAGCGTCGTGTTTAGACCTATTGGTTAGATCCACAGAACACGTTCCATGCGAGAGGAAACGCACGCCTATCAGTGTAGCCAGAAGCCCGGGTCCGCTAAGTATAGGCGAGTTTCCACAATTCTCGGTCAGCGTCAAAATAGTCTGTTCATTTATGTTTCAACGTAGTGGTAGTATGCATATTGGTGACATTTTGGTAGAATTTTTAATTTCGGACATATTTTCAGGTTCTTATCTTAGGTTTTAGTCTGGCATATTGTATACCCTTGGTCATTTTTGTAAGTGGCTATATTTTGAATTGATTTATTGATTGGTGGTGCTCCTCCCAAGCTATAATATCGTGCACGTGTCTGGCAGGTATCTCCAGTGGAGATGACATACGAGTTGGCTCGTACTCGTGTCCGTACGAACGCTGCGAGAATCAACCGGTTCGAGCTGGCGCTCTATGCGGACTTGGTCGACGCCAGGGCGAAGCGTCTGCGTCTGCTGCTTGACCTGTACGCCGAGGTACAGCGCTCAACACACGCTCAACGTGACTCCGAGTACTGTGCGTGGCGCCGCCTGGTGAATCCCGGCGAGACTTGTCGCTGTACCAGCGCCCAGATACCGTCACTGACCTTCGACGGATGCGTCCTGCCGCCCGTCGCACCCCAGCTCCTGCCGCGGTCTGTAGCCTACTACTTGTATCACACTAACTGGTTTTTTCACTTTGTCTTTTTGCATCGAGTCCGTAAGAACGTACCACTTTATTCGTACATAATGATATAACGAATAACAGGTGCTCGAACTAATTCAATCAATCATTTAATTCATACCAGACAAAGTTACAAACATAAAATCCAGTAACACAGTGCATGTGGTCTGATAAAGAACACAAAGGGCAAGCCTCTAATATGTGCCATAAAAAAATAAGAAAAATAGGCAATACAGAGAACAAATACAAATAGAGCTAATACCTATCACAATATTATGAATATTAATGATAGTTTACGTTACTTCTCTGGTTGACGTCCGAGTAACTGTTTTACGCATGAGGATCGAAAACTAAAGAGACGCTAGTATTTGGTATCGTGGACGACAAAAACAAAAGGACGACCTCACAGACAGTAGATAGAGGGCATCGAATGGGGCCGCAGGCAATTCTTCAAGAACAGTCAGTCGTGCGGCGATGGCGACTGATTGAGTATAAGAAACATTGGATAGGCTTATCTACGGGCGTTGGTGTGTCTGGTTGTACGAAGTCGTATGTATCTGTCTATCAGTGCGTCTGTGTCTTGTTGTTTGCAGACAAGACGTGCGTCAAATGCGTCGTCAACTCGTCGCGTCGGTCGTTCCGTACTTGAACGCCGCTCGCCAGATCGTCTCCGACACGTCGCAACTGATCGCCGTCTTCATTTGTGTCCTTGTACTTGTCGACCTGCTCGGCGCCGTGCTCTGGATCTATCTACGACGGTCAGTCACATAAATTATGGGCATATAACCACCAGCTCAATTTCGCTTGTACCGTGTACCATCCAGTGCACCAAAGGCACAAGCTAAGTTGCTTTGAGCACACTTGCCCATCACCCCATGCAGAGACGACTGGTTGTAGGTAGGTTGTCGGTCGACCAGGCGTGTAGAAAGCGACGTAACTGTACTGAACTTTAATTTCGGTTTAATTCATTCCAGTTCTGTCGCTTTGCACTCACTTTTAGTGATAAGATAATTCGCACAGCCGTGGGAGTGTTAGTTTTTAGGCACTAGAAATGTAAACTGCACAGCTACACGCGCGGCAAACTCACTGTCCTATAATTGCAGATCTGCCAAACTTCTCAGCACTTTTCACGATCACTGATCAAGTCAATTTAGACTGAAATCAACATCATGACTAATACGTCATTATTTAACTAAACAATGCTCGTGGAAGGATTGTTTTCGGTCAGTTTTCATACAATTTAATTTGTATACACTTTTGAATGTTATGCAATTTTGACACTTTAGATAAGTCAATCAACATCGTAAGTGATAGTGCGTAAGTGCAAAACTGACTGCATTTTTGAATAAATCTATTGGCTTAGGCTTAAACTGCGTTTCAGCTGATTTGAAGTCTGACATGCTAGAAAAGTCAAAGTCCTATAAACTCACTGTCAAACTCACTGTCCTATCATTGCAGATCTGCCGAACTTCTCAGCACTTTTAAGCGGAGTTTAAAAACCGAACTGTTTGATATTGCCTGTAGTGAACACAATCAGCCTAGTTAGTCTCTGACATTATGTCTGTGATTCGTTTGCTACATACGGTAATGTCTATTATAAATTGTTTTAATTGATTGAGTGATTAAACTAGAAAGCAGTCAGAGACCGCAGACCTCCGCCAACGCCATGTTGTTCGCCAGGTGGCAGCACCATATTCGGTTTGGCAGCGGTTTCCCTAATGCCCCATTTAAAGCAACGTTAACGAAAATTTCAAAGTGATCCAGAATCCAGGATTCCTTCCGGATCACCCCCCAAAATTGAATCACTGGCAGTTTTTGCCATTCCCGACATTCTCAGAAAATTTCAGAAAGATCCGTCCATAACTTTATGAGTTATCTTGTTGACACACAGACAAACAAACAAACTCTGGCAAAAACATAACCTCTTTGGCGGAGGTAATTATATCGAATGTAAGTAAAAAGTGGTCTGGCCGTGTGACGTTTTTGCTGCATTCAGTTGTGTTTGTGCATGTGGATATTTGCAGGTCGGGCGTGTTAGTACTGAGTCCATCGAATATAGTTAGTTTGCAGTCACAACAAACCGTAGCCAACCATGCCGTAGCGAGCAGCTGATATCCACACATAGGCCAATACTGTGTCACGTCGACTATTAGAATCAATAATTGATTTGCGTTAAATACCATTATTTCTGTATACGACAGCATTAACTTTGTGCATCGGATTAAGATTCACTGTTGTCTTCGCAGCTCACGCTTCAACTGAGTCTGATATCCACTGACAGCTGAAAGCCATGCAGTAACGCTCACTGTTGCTGGGTCCCGTGTCTGGAACACTCTGCTGAACTTCTAGCGGAGATAATGACATTTCAGTCACTTTCAGTTGACTTTCTGCCAAAGTCTCAAAACCTGGCTTTTTAGAAACTCATATTGAAATCTAGTGATTTGAACCACTATCGCATTGCTTCATTTTTACGCGCGAGAGCTAGCATAGTGCGTATAGTGCGTATTAGCTATGGTAATTCTGTCCGTCTGTCTGTCCGTCCGTCCTGGTGTCACGTCCCGGTACCATTACAAGACCAGGTAAGATAAAGACTTCAGGTTTTCACCATACGATAGCTTAGCGCCTCTAGTATTTCGTGACAAAATTTCATGTTACTGCGTGAAGGGGGCTTTTACGAACTGGTGGGAGAAAGAGAGACACCCCCTTAAAGGCGTTATTCTACCGATATTGGCTCGTCTAACGTGAAAAAGGTTGCGACTAGCTTTTTAGGAATGTCAACATTGATGACCTTGAATGACCATAAACCCTCAAAATAGGGGGTTTTAGTGAATTTTTCGGAATTTCGGGCAGCAACACGCATTTCAAGAGTGAATTGCGCCGCAATGGCTGGAAATAGACTAAGACAACCTGCATATGAAATTTTCAGCATTGAACGTGGATTTTAGCAATTCAAGTCCGGATTCTCTAGCTTTAAGGAGGCCTGCGCACGCGGGTGTCAAAGAGGAGTACTCGTGTAAAAATGGTTATTTATCCGCTGTTAGTTTGTCTAGCGTGAAAATGGTTGCAGATAGGCACAGACGTGTTGCTTAACATAAAAAGGAATGGCGATGAGCTTCTTTGGATTGTCAACATTGATGACCTTGATTGACTTTGAATTCAAAAATAGAACTTTTAGTGATTTTTTGGCGATTTTTTTGCTGCGAAAAAAATGTATTGCGACGAAATGGATGGAGATAGACCAAGATTAGCTGCGAACGGGAACTGCTATAGGCTCTCGCGCGTCTCATGAGCATTAGTTCAGATTTCTTGTTTGAACTGCCAAACGGTTTAAACCTGAAGTAGCTGCGTTTCTTATTAGGCCTATATTATGCTGAACATAAACATCAAACATGACAAAAACAATATCGTTTAATTAGTCTTTAACAGTTTAACAATTGTGCTGCATAAAATAGCGTAAAATAGGCCTAATCATTTTTTCGTTTTGCCTACAAGTCACCTTGTGCATAAAAAGTTTGTTATAGGTTTTGTACATTGCTAATCTCTCATAAGCGTTGACACAAACGTTACAGCAGCGTATCTTGTGTTCTTATGATCGTCGTATTTTGTGCTATTTCACACAGTATGTTCTGACGTAAACGCGATCAAATTAATCTCACAGTGAATCGTGAATAGCGACAAGCCAATAACGTCTGTATAGTAAATGCATTTTGCATCTACAATAAATTTAAACTAAACATAACAGCATATAATGAGTGCATTAAAATCACTATGCATCTATT
>Ga0209671_1006461_pt1 | contig 12038 bp, 7 predicted proteins | sample WorMetHERISLAND2_2_FD_187401 | JGI IMG/M metagenome (GOLD analysis project Ga0209671, IMG submission 187401) | Marine gutless worms symbiont microbial communities from Max Planck institute for Marine Microbiology, Germany - Olavius geniculatus... | ecosystem: Host-associated > Annelida >...
TTCCATCCGCGGAGCAGACGGACCCCAGCACGTGTGTCCATCGCTTGTAGTTTAGGGCCTACGTCTCCCTGCGTGCGGGCAGGCATCCGCTATGTTGTGCCTCGGTCGTTGTTGTGCAGCAGCCTCAGCGGCGCTGGTTGCTGACAAAAGTATTGGTATCGAATATTGCCAAAAAATAGCTGAAAAAGTATCGCCGATACCCATTTCGATACTACGGACGAAAAGTATCGGCGATAGTCATGCCAATACTCAAAAAGTATCGCCGATAGTATTGGTAGCGATACCAATACTGCAATATTAACAACCCTGCCTATTCGTGCAAAGAAAACCCGTTCGTTAGGCCTACAGCATGTGTGTAATACATAGGCCTAGGCCCCCTGTCGGTAGGCCTAAGTTTGTTTCTGCAAACGCAATAAGACGTGACACAACGATTAACGGCAAATACTTTTTATTATACAGAACAAAATCACTAGATTAAAACAGCATTCAACTGAGACCTCGGCGAATAAAAAAAACACAACACTGTAATAGGCTGAGCCGAGATGCAACAGTTAGCAATGGCTACACGTAAGCAAAGAAGACACATTAAAATTATTAAGCGTCTTAATGAAAGCAAGCCCCTATGGATTCGTCACTCATCGCTACGCGTACGTTGCGTAAAAGACCGAGAATTTAAAAAAACGCGTCGATGGAAATTCGTGGTTACAGTGCAGCACAAAACCTATTTCCACATAAACTAGAAAAGTGGCTGTGCCGTATAATTTGTAGCCAAAGTGACGTTTCAGTCACGAGTGAGAGCGCGTCTGGCTATACTACAGCGGCTCAATACAAGTTTCTCATAAATGCAGCAAATAGTCAAATACTGACGAATTTTCCCAAAAAATCACCGATACAATTTGCACTAGATTTGCAACTAAGTGACAGTTAAGTGATGGGGGGTGCCTTAACGATAACAGTGTTTTTAAGTTTTCCACTAACGTGGCTAGTGAAAAAAAATTGAAAATCGGCTAATATTTAATAAATTTATAAACGTAAGAAAGTCAGGGGCTTAGATTTTATGAACCACGTGATACAAGTCACGAAGACGTGTAGGCCTAGCTAACGGCGACTTAATTAGGCCAACTTCGTGAAACCGTGCCATTCGTCAATGTCAGCAATAAGTGTTACGCGTAACGACGACGAACAATAATTACGTAGCCTATATTGAACGTAACGTCACAGCTGAAACGAAAAAAGGCTGGAATTACACTTTTTGTTGATATGAAATATATTTTAAAAATCTCCAGTAATCGTAAGTTAATGCACTGTAGGAAAGTTGGTATAGTTTAACCGTGAGACGCAATAGAATAAGAATAGAAATTATGCGGCCGCCCTAACAGGCTACATTACGGGTCATGCCCGTTCGTCTGTCCGTCCGTCCGTCCATCCATCTGTCCCGTAGGGGTTCCTAACTAGAAAACAAGAAGCCCAGCTGTCGCTAGGATAGCCGACCGTACTGGTTGTCAGTGATATCCAAGATCGATGATTTTCATGTCATTTGAAAGCCAATATGCGACTTCATATCAATGACCAATAACAACCTCGCCCAATCTCGCACCGTTTAGCCACAGTACATCCATGACGGACAGACGGACGACGACAACCATGACAAAAGCTCAACCGTTACTTAAGTATGGTCGGCTAAAAAGCGTAAAAAAGAAATTGGCGTGACTACTCCCCTTCGACAAGAGTAACTGGGGAGCCAATTGTTAAACTCAAAGCGTCAATGGGCAGGGAGGGGGAGAGCAGGACACCAGCACATTATGTCGGCATTGGGCCTATACATGTTTCTAGTGTATGTACAGTTTGTACTCGTAATAGCATTACAACTACACTGTAATAGGCCTACAAGTACTGCGAATCTAACGTGCACATTGAGCAGAAACCATAGAATAGGCTACAGATGCTGTGGCTAAAGGCCACCCAAACTACTATACGCACTGAATGTAATTAAGTGTAGGCCTAATTAACAAGTGTAAGAAATGCAGTCCAGCTCAAAACTATACACACAACGTCACAGAACAACAGTGACAACAGGAACGTATAGATGGGGCTCCCTTCTTGGCGAGCGATATTAGGAAATTTCGTCTAAAAATTGTAGTTTTGGGTCGCACTATGAAGCACAAGCACAAAATGTTTAATCCATGGTCACAGTCAAGCGGTTGGGGCGAGGGTGGGGATTGTGCCGCACATTTAAAAAATGTACCAGAAATGTACACCAGCAGAGCTCCCCTTTGCACAAAAATACGTCTCTAGATGACAACGTACATTGGGAAAGAGCAGCAGCAGCAAAGTAGCGTTCCGACAACTAGGCTATATTAGTCAACAACGAAACGCTGGCAAGTTAACACATATAAGCTACCGCAAATTTTTGACAAACCAGAAACATGAGCATAAACCATTGCAGAAACATTTGCATTCATTCAGCAGCAAGCCAAAACGCTCGGAATCACAATTACATGTATTCCGATATACAATGCGAATTCGCGGACGAACGCCCAAAAATACCCTGACAGTCCAAAATTGCTAAAAAAAATCTATACACCAGCAAAAATTGTTGACACCAGTGGAAAAATGATGCCGTCACGTTTCGTATGCAAGTAAAAGAAAATATGGGGAAAACAATAATTTACGTTGGTGTTCGTCAACTGCTATCATTTCTGTGAGAGGCGGCTAGCCTATGGGAAGTGCGTCCCGTCTTTCAGGCAATTGCTGGTCCCTCCTGTCTCACGCGGATTACGCCAACGTTTCCCGACGCCACGCGGCAATGTGATGCACGACGCCTGGGAAATATGAGGAAAATGAATTTTTGTACTCGTAATAGCATTACAACTACACTGTAATAGGCCTACATAGAAATGAAATTTATACATTGATGACAAATTAATGAATTAATAGCACTTGTAGTGAGCCTGACGTGCATACACACGTATAACGACCAAGGCTGAAGTAAACACGCTAAAGGCTTGCGAAGGCAATGCCGTTCTGCTCTACACGGTGTCCCAAAAATGTCCCACTTTGTGATTGTCTATATCTTTGCCAAATATTAACCGATATTCACAATTCTTTTATCGGTACATTCTGTGGACAATTAGCAATAAAGTGATTATTGAATATCCCGCCACACGCTAACAAGCATCTTGGTAAACAAAATAACACTTCCAGCCAGAAATGCAGTGAATGATCTGTACAATGCTAGACTTTGTTAGATCTGTTTCTTTGGATATCTGGTGTATTGTGGTTTAGCAAGCATACCATTTCATCCACAGTGATCAATTACTGATCATGTTCTCTCCACTATGCCTATGCTTCAGTCTGCTGGTTTCATGCCTTTGGTCGGTGCTGCATGCTTCCCAAATCTCTGTTAATAACATTCCCACTCTTTTCGCCATTGCAGTTCATCTTCAAAAATTTTGCCAGTATTCTCCAAAAACTGTATTTTTTGAACCGGTACAAGTTCCTTATCAGAACTTTGTCTCCCCTGCTAAATGGCACATTATATCACCGGTATGTCGTCAGTGCATTAAAAATTATAATTTACGACAATATCATCTGCTTTTATTTACAAACATTAGAAATGTATGTAACACTAAACATAATTTAATTTTTGTATGAAAATTAGTAAAAATTGTTTCAGAAAATGATTTTTTGCATATGTATTATAATGATTTTAGTGATTTTTAAAAATTTATGTTTCACATGGTAGTGTAGCAACACAGTTAAAGCGTGGTGGAATATTTAACAACTACTTTGTAGCTAATTGTCCACAGTATGTGCCAGTGAAAGAATTTTGAAAATCGGTTAATATTTGGCGAAGCTATGGAAAATGACAAAGTGGGACGTTTTTTTGGGACACAGTGTATATATGCAGCACGGCGAATAGAACCTAATGATAACTGCTATAGGCCTACTATATACACGCAGAGGAATGTCGATAGTCAGTTCGTTAGCTATCAGTCACCAAACAACATAGCTCTTGTAACATATTCAGGGGCGTATTTAGGAAGCTTCGCGCTTGCACCCTATATAGTAGTCATAATTAAATGAAAAAAGTTTGCCAAGGCCTGATGTAGAATATTTCTGCTATGGCACACCCGGACCCTTCGATTTAAAAACAATACGCCCATGAGCACAATCAACACAAAACAAGACGGCCCGTTGATTCGACGTACGGTATACAGAATAAAAATTTCTAACACGATACAGCTCAGATTTAAACGTAAATACTGAGCCTAACAATAAGTGCTAGAACTCGAATGACGCAAATGACACTTAGTCGTTATAACTACTTAACGCACGTACGGCAGTTGTAGTCAAACGACTCAACAGCTAACACTGCTCGTTATAACAACACAATCCGCTAATATACACTGATATACAGCAGCGATTCACTGTGAAACGTCGAGAAATGAAATACTGAACAGGTACGTAATAATAACAACAAATGATTGACAATCGCAGTAAGCTTACTTCCGACATTCACGTATCGTGCAACAAAGAGCAAGTTTCAGGGTGCGTTCGCACTGCCACGAACACGAGTCCAAGTACCATGCCCAAGTTATAGCAAACATGAGTTTCCATTCCACGTAGGCCTATTCCAATAGCGGCTGTTCACGTTGACAAAAGTTCTGCACCAGTCAGTATACGAGCTGCATGAACCTGACTCGTACAAGTAGTTTCAGCGCAGGTCCTGTTTTCAGGCAATGCGTATATATGAATAAATAACAACCGGTATGCGGAAACCCGTACTCGGACTCGTGCTCGTGTCAGTGTGAACGCGGCCTCGGTTGCTGTAGATTGCACAGCAAGTCCACTCCCGACAGTATGAGATAGCACCAGCAGCAACATAGATTGTAGTGGGACGTCAACCGTGCTGACTATACGATACATCGCTATTCTGAGCCAGTCCTAATAGGCCATAATACGCATCTTACCAGTCTGTCTGTCCGTCCTGTACGGGTTCCTAACTCGGAAACAATAGATGCGGTAAAACCAAAAAATCAGCCCAGGACATGAGCAACCGGTGTGCTAACTGAAAAAAACTTCCTCCTCGCTGTTATGACGGAGCATTTGCTACAGTCCAAGATCCATACAGTGTGGACGCCCCTGTGCTTGGCCTTTTCAATACTTAGTACTAGAGCGAATGCCAGTTCGGCTAACTCAGAACATCGCCGGCGCGGATGACATCAGAAGCGGGTTACGTGGTCGGGTCACGTGACCGGAACAAACCTAATATTGCGCGGACAATCGACTAGCCGATCGTCCCGTAGATACTGTCCGGTGAAGCCGTCCACTCGACCGTGGGTGAGCAACTGTTCGGCCTGGGTGCTGGTCCAGGCCGTGGAGGTCAGTCTACCGGCGCGCACCGACTGTTTCTCGGCGGCCCAGGCGGCGTCCACGGCTCGCTGGTGGGCGCGGTGCCGCAGTCTCGCCCGCTCTGTGTCCGCCGTGCCGCCGCAGCGCACGTTGAGCGTCGCGTGCGGTCCGTGCAGGCGCACGTCCACGTACCGCACTGACGACGATGAGTCGTGTATGCGATGAATCGTCACGTTCAGACCACCCGCAGCGCCTCGCTCGCCCTGCAGCACGCGCCTGACGTCTTCAATGACGTCGTCGACCAACTTGTCGCGTCGCACGAAGTGTACGACATCACGTCCGTGCTGCGTCATCAGCCGTGGACCGACGAGCGTAGAGCCGTTGAGGAGGGTCGTAGCAAGTGTCGCCAGAGACTCAGCGGCAGAGTCCAGCACCGTGACGGTCACTGTGTCATCAGCGTCGGCCGTCAGTAGAACCCCGGGACCGAACACGTACGCACTGCTCGCCACCCCGCCGCCAGCACGCACTGACCCCGGCAGCAGTCCGTCGCTGCACGTCACCAGTGACGACGTCACGATCGACAGGTGCGTGAAGCGTGCCGCGTTACCGTCATAGGCACACCTGAACGCTGACGTCACTGCCACACCACTGCTGACGTCATCGTCGTCGTCATGGTGACGTCGTCCGACTAGACCGCTGTAACTGACTGGCGGAATGAGCGAGTTGAGATCATAGCCGAGCTCCAACAACCAATCAGCAACGTCTGCAACAACACAGCTCAACTCAATACACACAATGCATACTGTTTGTCAGCAGTTCACATAGGATATTTTATTAGACTGCAACCACTAATGACTGAAGTATTATAGTACAGCAAATATAACTGTGTCACATCACTGACTGTAATTTCAAACACTAAAAAACAGTGATGGGCATATTGCTTAGGTAGTCTTTAGGTACTACTTTTTAAACAACTTCGGCAGCTAAGTAGTTATAAATGTACTTGCCTTACCTACCACAAGAGTAGTTAATTATTTCAACAGCTACTTGTACCGTACCGCATAGGAAACGATGAAAACGGCTTCTGCCGTATAATTCAAATTATGCAGTCGACTATTACTGGACGAAAATGGCAGCGCTGTTATAAAAGAAAAAACTGCTTTCATAGGGGCCAGTGCAGACCTGTCATTGGCGCATCGTTGACGAGTGTTGGCGCGGATGTCCAGAGCAGCTCGCAGTGATAGAGGTTCGTCAGCAGCGGCTCAGCTGTCAGTCGTTCCACGTTATCAACAACTCGCCGATAATCTGCTGCCAGCCAGCGAGCAATGCGAGGATCATAGACACGCCGTCCTGCATTAAACATCACGAGGCGCGTCGACCAATCCACAATTCCACCTCGGTATCCGAACACCAGTAGCGCGGCACTGGGCTCTGCGGGTGCAGTGTCGGTCAGACAGTCACCCAGTGGGTCGTAGCTGAACTGACGCACCACGCTGCCGACACCGTTGAGTACGACCAGCGGCGTACCGAACGAATCGAGGCCGATGTAGTACATCTCGTCACCGTCGCGTTGCATTGCGAACAGCCGCCCGGCGTCGTCGTACACATAGCGTACAACTACACCCCCCGCCACACCACTGCCCCTGCCGCTGCTGTTGTACACGTGCGTCACGCGCTCCTCGAAGCGTGGATCAGCATAGAAGAACTGCATCACAGAGGACCGGGTGCCGACTTCCTGGCGGATCGCTAGTCGACCGTGCGCGTCATAAAAGTATCTCAGATCGTACTCGGCTTGACGGTAAGCACGCGTCAGTCGACCCAGCGAGTCCCACTCGAACTTCTCGGCGTCTCCGCGTGCTGTGAGGAAACCGTCGGCGTCGAAGACGTAAGACACATCGCCGGCGCTTTCGACGGCACCCCGCAGATCCACGACGATCGACCGCACGCTGCCATAGTGCGCCACAGTCACCAGACCACCGTCAGAGTCCGCCTCGTAGCGCCACGTCGACTGTCCGTTCTCCAGCACCTCGACAAGTGTCCCGTCCACGTTGTAGACGTACTCGTAAGCCTTGATGTCGCTCGAACGCACCTTGCGGCGCCACTGATGCACCTGGCCGAGCGGTGTGTACTTGGTCTCAACGGTGAAGACGACGTGGTTGTTGAAGCGGTACCAGACGTCAGTCATGCGCCCCCTGGCGTCAAACTCTCGCACTATCTCGACGTTGACATCGCGCGTCAGCTGGCGGTGCGCGTGAGGTCGGTCGAAGACGAACGGTGACGAGCGACTGAGTCTACCGGTCGTGTCATCATACGCGTACATCTGTGCCGGCAGAACGCGCCCACCCACTGTCAGTTCTAGCGACACCGGACGCAGGTAAAGGTCGTACGAGTAGCGGAAGTCGGCGTCGACCAAAGCGGGGCTCGGCCCGGCACCGAACGACACCCGCTGAGCTGTGACCAGTGAGCCGGCGCCGGAGCGCTCGTACGCGACCAGGCAGTCGTACGGGTCCCCGGCCAAACTGACCGCCCTCGCCTCACTGACAGCCTCAGTCTGCTCGTCGACGTAAGTCAGCGACACGTCGACCCAGCTGTGATGAACTGCAACAAGTCGATGTCGGCGCGCGTCCCAGACGTACTCGACCTGCCGCTGACCGCTCGGATAGCGTCGAGTCAGCAGGTGCCCGTCTGAGTCATAGTCGTGCACGTAGACTCCTTGTGTGGCCGGCGGCCGGTAGATGAGACGACGGACAGCAAACAGCGTGACGGAGTGAAAGTGATGTCTCGACATGCCGGGCGTTGTCAATGAGCGAAGGTCACCGACGTCATCGTAAGCGAACTGATACTGACGACCGCTTGTCAGTATCACCTCACTCGGCTACGATGAACAACAATCAAACGGTTTCACATCAAATGCTTCTTTAACAAAACAAATGACAGACCACAACTGATAATGATGTAACTGAACTTAAGATAAAAACAATACAGTTAACGACTTTGATAAAACGACACATATATGACAAAATTACACTATAAATAAAATATGCGATCCTATTATGTCTTCTGGCCTTTAAGTTATAATTCTACAGTTTGTGAAGAAAAGGTGTTTGCAAAAAGTATTGCTGTATTCATAGAAAACAGCTGAGTATCAGCAGCATACTAAGCAGAAGAACTGTGATACAAGTTTGTCTCGTTTGTCTCCACTTGTTCACGAACACCTTGGTGACCCTTCTGCAGACCCCAAGTCAAAAACTGTTGTTCTGTATACAACCGACAAATAGAAAGAAGGTGTCAATCTGCTTGCCTTGCTGGTGCTGTTCTTGTAAACGTAACGGCAGCCGGTCCTGCTACCGAGCCTGCGCTCGACCAGTCGTCCAGACGGCTCGTCAAAGACACGCCTCACGGTCAGATCGCCGCGACTCCAGTCGGTCCAGCGTCCCTGCTGGTCGTAGCTGACGTTCAGAGCGTCGAGATGTATTCGAGGACTGACTCTGGTCAGTCGGTCGGCGGCGTCAAAGTGCAGCTCCAACAGCTCGTTGTCAGTGGAGTCGTACACAGTCTCAGAGTGCACATCAGAGTCGTACTCAAATTTCAACACGTTCTCGCCGTTTACCTGGCATACAGACACATCAATGCAGGTCACTCGAGGCGAGAAAACCGCACAATCTAGCACCCCCCCGTGACGACTGAAAACGTGTAGACCGCCTTAATTACTGTTTGGGGACCCAACGCGTTGTTATCTCAAGCATTCTCAACCTCATGACACGAAATGGCCGTTATTAGACGTGCGATTCTGCAACGTAATAAACTTTGATCTTTCCTCAGTTGGCTCCACTGAATCTCATATGAATAAATCGTGAATGAATAAGTTAAGATTATATGCGTACCAGGAGTTCCTTGCCATGGTAACCACGCAAGCTGTTGCTACCGCCATCACGTGATCTCAGAGACTCGAACGGTCTCGCGTGAACTGCTAAGTTCTGAGCTGCAGCAGCAGGCGTTCTGGTGACGTCATTGTAGCCATTGTAACGCCACTCGGCCGTGTGCGTCACGTTGTCAGGCAGCACGACTCGCCGACGAATCACCAGGGGGCGCTCGGTGCTCAGTAGTGGGTGAGGAATCGTCTCGAAGCTGACGGCCATCTTAAACGGATACTCAATCGTCAGCAGACTGTCGTGTGGGTAAGACACTCGGAGTCCGCTCACGCCTGTAACAACATCATCAAAAGTACCAACTATCAGTACCATCAGCAGCAGCAGCAGCAGACAGCAAACAGCATCTTTATTCACCTTATTCGGTAGACAAGAAATAAACAAAGAACAAACAACGAAAATAATATTAAAGCTTAACTAGAACTTAACTAAGACAACAGATATTTTAACGTGGCCTACACAGAAAACTACTGCTACTAATGGCTCAACAGCCAACTACTAAATGACAGTTTTGATGTTCTGTGCTTATTTGTGTTAAATGAATCAACTGTCTTCATGGCAAAAAATAGGCTATGTATACAAAGTACAGATACAACAAAACATCAAAATGACAGAAATGCATGTAGATTAACTACTTAGTACACACTACCCGTAACAGTACTTCTTAAGACTTAAGGAATGGGTTTCAAAAAACAGCAAGGGTTTTAAAGAACAACTGGGTTGCATAAAAAACAAGTGACCTGCTAACGCAAACGGGAACGCGCAACAGCCGCGGTTCATGTTTAAAAGAACAATAAAACAAAGTCTAAGTCAGTCACTAGAGGGCGCCAAACGCCAGACGACCCGCGGTTATATTGTCTATAGTGTTTTACTTATACTTATCAGAGGTCGCCATCTATCGCTTTGCCAACGCCATATCAGCTGGATATTGCAGATTTCCCCACCCCCTCTCATTTAGCGCCCTCGTTCGGGGTCACCCCCTTCAAATTAATGGAAAAGCTTTACTGTTCCTGAAACTAGAGTCTTCAGGGCAGCCGACGATGAAGATTTGGTGATCCTAGCTTGCACCGATTTTGACTGATCCACCCGTGTGACAGACGGACAGAGGGACAGACAGACAGAATTGCGATGGCTAAAACGCACTACAGCAGTATAGCTGCTGTTGCACGTAAAAACTCAGCAAACGACTCTGACTGGAGATCGTGCCAAGCCTGACCCAGTTTTGTATCTTCTGGCTTACTAACATCACTCTTTTTTCTTGAAAGATTGATACGCACCTGCTGAGCTTATAAGTTTTCAAGTGTTCTTTTGTTGACCATTTTTTAAAAGTTTGTGTAGCTTTTTGATCTTTATCTATTGTGTTTTTACACTTAGTTTGTCTTATGCAACAAAATATTTGCACGCATGTTAGCTGCTGTCAGTCAATCAATCAGTTGCCTAATGGCACTAATTCACATCGAGACAAACTGTGCAGACCTGCAGAGTGGTCAGAAGCTATGACAATTCTTTCACCGGTCGGTTGAATCACAGCTGTCATCCTTCCATAGTCGTCGTATTCATACACGAACGTCTGTCCTGCATTGTCCTCCTTCGACTCGATGAGACCCGAGTTCCCGAGGTACGTGAACTGCATTGAGACGTTGTCGGTGGTGACGAATGATGCCAGCTGACCCATGCTATCCATCGTCAGTCTACAACGCTGTCCTCCAGGAGGCAGCAGTTCACGAGCCGCCATCTTGTAATCACGACTAATTGTCAGCGACACCCCTGCACTGTCGGTCACCTGGGCATGTGTAGTTCAGACCACATTCACAGTAATGGTTGATGACACTGGCAGACCTCGGAAACAAACTGAGTTCTACAACAGTACTGTGGGCTTTTGTAACGTACATGCTAAGAATTTGTAATTTATTTGTACATTAGTACTAAGTAGCAAAAATAAAGAGTAGAGGTAATACGACTGAAGAATATTAAAAACAGCATAGCATTGCTCAACTAATATGTTTGACAAGCTAATAGCTTAGGAAGAGCTGTCGCTGACAACAATAGAAATAAATAAATGAATGAATAAATAAATAAACAAAATTGCAGGTTATAGATAGACTAGGCCTACAAAACACATACGACGGTCGACGACGCGAGCGAGCGTTGAACGAACTCCGATGTTTGCCAATGACAAGTAATCACACACGTCAGACTAAAGAGGGCTGATCAGTCGTTGCCGTGAGACAAGGCAAACCGATAAATAAAAAATGTGACGCAAAATTCGCATTTTGTTTCGCACTTCACATTCAACAGATTTTGCGCTTTCGCATTGCTTCAGCACCAGTGCATAGGGTGCCTCGTATGATTGCCATCATTAGCCACACCGCTGCGTCGGTCAGTTACTTCCACTTCGCTCCAAAAACTAACGTTTACGGGCGGAATAAAAGTAAATAGCCACAATACCGCACGATTGGCACATCATAGTGCGTTATGACCTTTCAAGTTCAAGGTCATCCATGGTCAATGATAGCATGCCAGGACGCACGTGACTGGTGCGCATACTGCTGGCAGCTGCAGCAACGTCTGTCCATTAGACCCCAGAGCAGTGGCGCCGACACCATGGGGCACGGGGGGGCACGTGCCCCCCCACTTTTACGAATGGCTGGGCACGGGGGGGCACCGTGAGCAGAAGAACAGCAGACAAGAAATAGCAAAATACTTCTTATCATGATCGGCCAAAACGTCGATATCTGTCGGCGATATTTAGAT
>Ga0209671_1006462_pt1 | contig 12037 bp, 9 predicted proteins | sample WorMetHERISLAND2_2_FD_187401 | JGI IMG/M metagenome (GOLD analysis project Ga0209671, IMG submission 187401) | Marine gutless worms symbiont microbial communities from Max Planck institute for Marine Microbiology, Germany - Olavius geniculatus... | ecosystem: Host-associated > Annelida >...
CAACGAGGCGCAGTTCATCCGCCTTCTTCGAAGAAGAAGCCGTTGACCGCTACCTTTATGCCTGGGTGAGGACTGGTGAAGGACTAGCGCCCCGCCGGTTTTCAAGCCAGAATTTCTATGTTCCCGTGATGTACGCATTCTTATTTCATTTATTTGGTCTATTCATCTGGCCATCCTAACAGACTGCATTACGGATCTTGCCTGTGTGTCCGCCTATATTTGACAGATATCATTGATGCACTGCAGCAATGATGTAGGCGTCTTACACGGCTTTCAAATGACATTAAAATCATTGACCTTGGATGACTTTAAACGCACTATGATGTGCCAATCGTGTGGTATTGTGGCTACACGGTAAGTCGCAATAACCATCACGACATGTGTAGAATGCGACAGTCACCTAAGCTAAGAGACTGTATAAATGAAAACTACTGAACTGAACTGAAATGAGTTTATTAAACACCCTTGCAGCTGAATATATGAATATATACTGGGTATGATTTAGTAGAGAAACATCACCAGCCTCTAGGGCCCACACAAATCACGAGTCCCAAAAGAAGATTTCACATTTAACACACCGTCCCTCAACCTTTTTCTACACTTTCGATTCTACATCCTTTACCTTCCGTGTTCTGTATAACCGTGCATTATACCAACACTATCATCAACGGAAAATGGCAGCAGACAGATTAGTTATGTTAACTTTAGCGCTATTCAAACAAACTAGTCAAACAATCTAGTCTACTGCTCAAAAGTCCATTCCTGTAAAAATACATACCATCATTAGCGAATTACACACCACTTTCATTTCCGCATCAAGGTAAACATAACTGAAACAGTACGTGAATTCCAGAAAACAGTGGGAAACCCCAAGTGGAAATCACATACATTTTAGAGAGGCACGAATAGTGTAATTCGACTAACACAGTGAAATTTTAAAAGTTGTAAACTTGTAAACCCATGCAGAAATTCTAAAACATGTAAAGTTGTAAACGGAGGTGGATGCGTGGCAAGTCGCAGCGTTTGTTTAATATGGACGGTTTTTACGGTAACGGTACTGCACGCCAGTAGTACTCGACGACGTCGGCGTCAGTCGGCACTCGCGAGTAATGAATTACTTTAATTGCACAACCCTAGTAACTGCACGGAAATACACTCTGCAATTGCATGCCTTGTTCATTTCATGTATTAATGACCATATTTATTTATTCTTTATACAGTTAAAAGCGTTAATTTTATTATTACAGAAATGTATTATCACATTTTTTACAACACAGCAAAATTTAAAGAAAGTATATAAAAACTGTTTTGGTGCGGGGCTGCCGAACAATTTTTCAATGGCTGCCAATAGATGGTCGTTTACTGTAGATCAATTGGCGAATACTCCTAGCCGAAAATGTGGCATAGACAGCGAAAAAGAGATAAGTTATAGGCAGCAAGCTGCTAGTTTAATACAGGATATGGGGCAAAAGCTACAAGTGTATCCTTTCGTTACTTAATGGTTGTATTGGGATACTGTATTGTCTCCCTCGCAGTCACGGGTGGGAGCGGAAACGTGGGACAGTAAAACAGGCGCACTGCTTTTTCTTGTCTATAACTTTTAATATTTAGTAAATCATCTACTACCCGTTTTGCCACTATATCTTTCATAGCAACTTAAAAAGTCTACTGTGTGCAAGACGTGATGTGTGATAATAATCAGTGCATATTGATTGACGAGTGATTGCTTTTTTGGTAGCCCGCTTACATTGTCTAGTATTGTATGACAACATTGTATTTGTGTTTTTGGCAAATAAATACTCTCTCTCTCTCTTGAATCAAATTTTATTATAGCCTATGTGCAGTATCACACTGATCAGGGAAGGTGTAGTTTGCGGAATGCGGAAATTTGAAAAAGTGTATTTTGCGGAATTTCACCTGTGGAACGTTCCGCAAATTACACCTGAGATTTTTTCCGTATTCCATATTGTATCGCACGATCAAAGACAATTGCCACTGCCGTGAGTAGTTTGTGGATAGTTATAGACCCTTATAGGCTTGAGATAGTGGCGCCATCTAGTGAATACAAGTAAAACACTATAGGGCCTACATTTCAGCCGTAGGTTGTCTGATGCCATTTGGTGACTGATTTGTTTTCTGGGACCTCTGTGAAACTGTCCAAAAGCCTTACGGATGAGATCTATGGATGAATTCTACGGATCACTAGCGTACAACGGTGCACTGCTGTTGCACGTTCCTGTTTGCGTTAGCAGGGATTTACTTGTTTTTGTTTAGGGAGCAAAAGTTCCAGGGTATGAGAGTTCATTCCCGGGAGCGAAAGTACGTGAGAACGAAAGTTCCAGTTATCCTGAAGTATCTGTGAACAACAGTACTCTTCAGGTGTGACTAGTTACCAAAGTGGACCGGAATAAGGTCACAACAAAGCCACAAACTGATCGCAGTGGAACGGCAAGCTGATCAGAATGGACCACAATGATGGAGAATGTGTAGAAGATGAGTGAATGTTGACGAAGACGACAGATAAAGTGAACTGACAGAGATGCCGATGGCTATGATTGACCATTGCAAAGCAGAGATGAACAAATGAAGATGCCGACGATGGTGATGTTTAACGAGAGGGGAAGACGATGGAAAATGAATGGACAGCCATGGCGACAGCAAAAATAGCGGAGATGACTTTTCTTCGTTGATTTGTTTTTGCCGTTCTTCATGTATCTTTTACATCTATGTGTTTTTCTACATTGCTGTGGTCTGATGTGGTCAGTTTGATCTTACTGTGGCTCTCTTGTGGTCAGTTTGTGGTCCATTGTGGTCCATCATGGTAATTAGTCATACCGGTGCTCTCCAAATCATGCCATGTGCAGTGCACCGTTGTTCTGCTGCCGTGTCTGTAAAGCCTACACATTTAGGGTGCGTTGCACCAACGTCGTTCAACTTTGAACCCGGGTCAAATCTGAATTTGAACCTAGTTCAGCCGTGAATTGTGTTGCACCAAAGCGGTTCAAGCGTTGATTTCCGTTCAATTCTGAACTGCCATCTGACCACCGATCAAATTTTGATTTCGGTTCAACTTCACGGTTACGCATGCGCACTAGGCAATAAATATTTTCTGTGATACTATTGCTGCAAAAAAATTGTTTGATTCGAAACTTACCTTGTCCAAAAAACTTCCTCGTATCGAATTATAAGACTTTTAATGCAGTTACACTGATGATCTGGATATGTTAGATTTCTACTATATTTGTTTTGTGTTCTTTTTGTGCTCGATAAATTAACAAATAGATCAATCAATCGCAGTTTTTGGTGGCAATGTCTTGCTGCTACAGTAAACATACAATCGAACCCTAACCACAGCAACAAAAACTCATTCGTATCCATTTATAAGATGTTAAATTCAATTATACTTGTGATCTAGATATGTTGCATTTGTGCTATATCTGTTTTCTGTGGTCTTTTTGCTGGATAAATTAATTAATGGATAAATAAAAGGCATTCTAGAGTGCCGATGCACCGCTGCTATGCCATGCCTATGGTAAACATATTATCTTGACAGCGGACGTAGAATAATTAACGAATATCTATTGGAACACAAAATGCATATCTTTGGAACTTTATCAATGCAACTGTTGATGCAAAAATCGTCTAGTAACTTCCGGGAAACTTAATATTCGAACAAATTACGGCCCATGTGTACTGAACTGTTTTGTAAGCATTGCGTGTGACTGTCATTGTAGTTGGCCCGTAGGTCGAGCGTGGTTGACCAATCTGAGTCGTCCATGGTATAACCACGGCCGTTCAACTGAACGGGAACAGCTGATCCGAGTTCAACTTGCTGCAGCGTAATACTGCGTGAACTTGGTTCAACATTTGATCTAGGTTCAGCTGAACCGAGATCATGAACGACGTTGGTGCAACGCGCCCTTAGTGTTAGCGATACAATTAAGTTTATGAATATTTGAAACATCGAACGAATAGGGTTTGCAAATGGTATTCATATATGTCGGGAGCCATATTAGAAACATCTCTTGTGTGCATCTAACATAAAATGTATAAGAAAAGACATGCATGACAGCAATATCACAATTTCAATTTTGACATGATACTGCTATGTAGGAATGTTTAAGGTTTTCAATTCGTGAGATATATCAATAACTGACTTAACCTGATGTTATGTCACCCCAGAAATATATCACACAGTAGCGGTTATGGGTTATTTTCATTAGTAGCGTCAAATTTTGATTGTGTGTATTTTTTGCATAACAGGTGCATAAAAACTGATTGGTATTTGGTAATTTTTTGTCTACTCTATAAATCTTGGATATCTTCAAATGTAATGTGAACATACTTGTAGTGTTTGCCATGGTTGTTGATGCCTTGACTTCGCATTTAACAGGACTCAGTTGTGCATAAATACTGCTATTGTGTATATGCATCGCTTCTACATGTTCCACTCTTTCCAGAAGTTTAATCGTGTGGTATGGAGCTTTAAAATACTTTATTTTTTAAATAGTTTGAGTTGTAATAAACACTCACAAAATGTTTTTTTTGTTATTTCTGTGGCACATATTGACCAGTGTTAATAATTGTTACAATATGACATATTGAAATGAGCTGCAGCAGATGTTTCTAATCTGCCTCTTCTTTTGGCAGTATTTGAATGTTGAAGTGTTTATGTCTCAAACTTTGCTGTACGATTAATAATTATTAATTAGTCAGTTCATTAGTAATCAGAATCATTTATTTACAATAAATATTTACATAAACATCGTGTTTGTGGATCTAAAGGTTAAAGAAAGTCTAAACCTGTCTTGTTAATGGCTAAAAGCAGGCAGACATGCTGTTAAAAACAGAATGTCGTTTAATCTACAGCTGACATCGAAATGACTGTCATAAACATATGTACTGCTTTCCATAGCTTAAAGGTGCGTTTTCACTGCGTGCGTCATGCCACGTGATGGGCATCACGCGCCGCACACTGCGTTTAGTTGCGCATGAGAACGCACCTTAATTTGCTGTAAGTAGGCAATTGTGGCTAAAAATCACAGATAGTAATGCTGTGAACGTGTAATGTGGAAAATTTTCACTGACAATCTTGACACAGTTCAAGTGGCTAGTACTGTCTGCTGGAACTGTGTGAGTTTTAAGATTTTCTCATGTTGTGTCTGTGGTAAACATGTGATCTGTAGTTTGTTTATCATGCTATGTAGTATTGTGTGTGTGTGTGTGATATTCAGAGTATGTCCAGTGCCTGCCTGTTTTTGGCTGCTAAGATTGAAGAACAACCCAGGAAATTAGAGCATGTCATTCGTACTAGATATGCCATCACCAATCGCGAGCAACAACAGCCGCCTCAGCAACAGCAACCTCTAGATATCAAAAGTGATGTGAGCACTGCTGGATTATTCTGTATCTCTCAAACAAACAGCTGTTAAACTTAAGTGCTATGTCTGGTGCTTTGTACATTTCGGTTTTGGTCATTAGGTTGAAAGTTAACGGTTAAAGGTAGCTCTATATATATCACATAGTGTTAGTTGTCAGCCGGTACCTTGGTCCCAGACAGGCAGGCTGGTGCTCAGTTTACCATCTTTGGAGAAATGGAAGGCTGAGTTGACCTGGTCTGGTTGGTTATTGTCGAGATGATTCACCCATTAAAGCAGTGTCCACATACAAGGGTCACATACAAGAGTCGTTCGATGAATAAGTTACAAAAAAATGTCATTTTGTTAGGCTTCTAAAAATAAAAATTTCGAAATATACATTTTGTACATAATTTAATACTGAGTAACACTTGTGAGTTTTATTACGATGTCGTCACTGTGACATCATTTATGAACAATTAATACGGCGACGTTGACACTGAAATCCTGCCATAACAAACATCATGCTGTGATTGTTTTTTGTGGCCAAAATCTGAATGCAAATCAGATTCACTTTGAGATGCATCCAGTTTATGGTGACAAGTGTTTTGCAAAGGCAACAGTAAGCTTGGACCTACAGGTTTATTGTAAGAAAATGCTAGGTGGGCAGAAATTTGCATCTGATACTGAGACGCAATAAGTCATTTTTCATTGGCATGGACAGTGGCCAGCATCATTCTTTGCATCGGGCATTCAGAAGTTTGCTGACATAAGACAAATGTTTGAGCGAACTCGGACGATATGTTGAAAAATGAAACACTAATGTTTAAAATTTAAAGAGGGAGCATTAACTTGTTAAGCTTATTTATTGTTTTTCGTTTTTATGCTGTTTGTCATTCGCGAGTTATGATGGATTACTGGTGGGGAGACTAATACATATCTTCAATAAATAATTCCCTACAAAACATATATTTTGGATTTTTACACATGAAAGCAGCTACTGCTTTAACTGCATCCGTCCGTCCATCACACGGGTGGATCAGTCAAAAACGGTGCTAGGATCACCAAATCTTCACCATTGGCTGCCTGGAAGACTCTAATTTCAGGAACCGTAAAGCTTTTCTATAAAATCAAAGGGGGTCACCTCGAACGAAGCCTAGGTTACTATTAATCACTAATAGGAAGTCGTACACTGGCTCCCGATTGCCATCGAATTCAATGACCTTGGATGACCTTGAACGCCAAAATAGGGGTTTTTATGGATTTTTTGGCGATTTTGGGCTGCGACACAAGTCTATATTATTCACAAGGTGGCGCCATGCAACTATCGTTATGCGATCCCGATATGATAGAGAATTTGGTATTTGTATATTGACTTAGTGTGAACACTGCAATTTTCAACTAAACTACTGAACAGGAACTGCTATAGGTTTTTGCGCGTCTTGTGAGCATTCGCTCAAATTTCTTGTTGATATTTGGAAAACTAACGGAATGATGCTCTTTGTAACTTATTTATCGAACGACCCTCGTAATAGCTAGTGCACCAGGAGTTGAACCCATGCCATTTGATCAAGTTCGATGCCCTAGACTGTTATGCTACCAAGCTTGTTAAGGTGGCATAATATGTTTGTTGTAACTGTATAACTGTGGCATGCAGACCTACCTCGAAATGGCACAAGAATTGGTCTTCGATGAAAACATTCTGCTACAAACGCTTGGTATGCTGTGCTTTACTTACGGCACTGTCAGTAAGTTTGAGTGTGATGGTGTGACACGACACACGCTTGAACCATTTGCATGGCTGGAATTATTTGGCCTGAACAAGCCTTGCCTTATCCATTTACTTAGCTTTCATCAACACAGCAAGTCAACTGTTAACTTTTCCATAAAATTTTGAGTACCTACTACTCAAGTTGTCTATAGAGTTGTCTATGGCAATAAAGCCATATGCTCACAACTTCTTTTTCAAAGGTAGAGGACAGCACAACCGGCGAAATATCACTTTTTTATCCAATGCGATGTGATTGCTTAATAAACATAATGTGTAAAAACACATTTTGTTCATATTTCCGACACTGTGGCTGACATTTCATTCAGTTGTCCATTTTTCAACTGCCTGCAGTAAAATTGCTTGAAGTGTTGGCCCACTATGCGAACACAGGCAAGGAGACGCTTTCTCTATTCATTGACAGCAGTATCGATAATGTTCTGCTCCAGACCGATCCAGACTCTATCTTCTCCCTACCCTTTCCTTGTTGTAGGGTGTAGTTGTAGTTATAGGTGCAGTAGTAGTTGTAGTAATGTTTAAATCACTTCACTTGGCGGAGATATGCACTCTCACCAGCGCCTTTTAGTTGAGAGTGATTTTAACTTTTTTCAGTTGTATCTGATCTGGAAGGTGGATGACCATTGTCTTGTGCTTTATATTAGGCAATCGTGTTGCCAAGTATGTCATGGTAGTATGTATCAAGTTGTTGTATATGTTCTGTTTTAGGATTCGAAATCACTGTTGATCATCCGCATACGCACATCGTCAAAACATGTAACCTTGTTCGAGGTTATATAATTTTTTGGTGTATATTTTTTGGTATATATATTGCATGCAGTAATAAATGTTCTAGGTGAATTCATTACTGTCATTTTATCAGTAATTTGCAACGCCTTTGGCAGGCTCGGGCTGATGTTGCTCCCTGGCATTTTTCAAAATTTTGGCAAAGCCATCAAAATTTGTATCTGTCGAAGTTGTTGGCTGCATTTGGTTATTTCAGCAGTGCATGCAGAGTACTGTGCTTTTCATCATTTGAGGGACTAATGTACTTTTGTTCGTAGTCGACTGAACTAACATAGTGGTGTTTTATGATTGCAAAGTGCCTTTTTTACATGCCTGTGTTGCATTCAGGTTAGTCAAGATTGTGTTGTTTGAGTTTAACAGTAGAAAACTAATGATTATGATTTATTAATTTATGAATGTGTTGTTTACTGGAGTATTTTTCTATAAAATGCCAGAATTACAATATATTGGAGTAGGATACTGGAGCAGTCTGGTTATTTAATGTCCAGATGTCTGTGTTTACGTTCATTACAGCTAGCAAAGATCTTGCACAAACTTCGTACTTCCTTGCTACAAACAGGTCTCGTATGTGTTTTCTTAATACTAAATCATTTTAGGTTTCTTCATATTGTATTCTTAGCTTTAAATGCTTTGTTTGAATGATAACCGGTACAAGAAATTTGACCTAATGCTCATGAGATGCGTGAAAGCTTATAGCAGTTCCTGTTCGCAAACTGTCAGTCTATCTCCAGCCATGCATTTCATCGCAGTTCATTCTTGGAGTGTGTGCTGCAGCTGAAGATCACAAGAATCAATAAAACCCCTTATTTTGGAAGTTCAGGGTCTTTCAAAGTCATCGGATCTTGATACGACTAAAAAGCTCGTCACTTGTTGTGATAGGTAGCATGCCCATGGTAATCTGCAACCGTTTTCACGAAGGACTGACTAGCAGCGGTAAAATAACGACTTTTACGGGGGTACTACTCTTTGATGCCCTCGTGCGCGGGTTTCCTAGAACCTAGAAAATCGAGACTTGGACTGTCGAAATCTACGTTCAATGCTGAAAATTTCATAGATGGCTTGTTCATGTTTATCTCAATTGATTTTGGCGCAATTCGCTCTTGAAATGTATCTCGCAGCCCCAAATTGCCAAAAAATCCATAAAAACCCCTATTTTGGCGTTCAAGGTCATCCAAAGTCATTGAATTTGGTGCCAATCGAGAGTCAGTGTATGACTTCTTATTGGTGATTAATAGTAACCTAGGCCCTATCTCGCACCGTTACTGAGATACAGCGACTCATTGGCCAAAAATTGCAAATTTTTTCCACCCCCATCTCATTTAGCACCCTCATTTGAGGTGACCCCCTTCAAATTTATGAAAAAGCTTTACGGTTCCCAAAACTAGAGTCTTCCGAGCAGACAATGGTGAAGGTTTGGTAATTCTAGCTTGCACTGTTTTTGACTGATCCACCCGTGTGACAGACAGACGGACGGGCAGACAGACAGAATTGCGATGGCTAAGATGCGCTAAAGCAGTAACTGCTTTCGTGCGTAAAAATGGTTATTGGCTGACTGATATACTTGGTGAGAAGCAGTGTGAAAGTTGCTTGATTGTGTAAACTTGCATTAAATGCATTACTTAACAGAAATTACTAGCTGTAATTATTGCCATTATTTGCATGTTTAGTAACAGTTGCATTTGTATTTGCATTTTGCATTTGCATTAGTAACAATTGCATGTTTAGTACACTGTCACTTGTATGGGTGTTGAGGTCGTGGCACATTATGGCTAACTGTTAAACTGTGCCTTGCTATCTTAATTAATTACTTACTGATGATGATGTTTGCAGCCTGCATTTGACATCGATGTGTCTTCAATATGCACCGACCGTTGTTGCTTGCGTCTGCATTCACCTGGCTTGCAAGTGGTCCAGTTTTGAGGTATTTCTGCTGGTATTTTTTTGTTACTTTTCTTCAATTTTTTTTATTTTTGGCTCTTTGATAACTTTGTCAAATACAAGTACTTTGTGAAAAGCATAGTAATATAGTAAAAAAATTAGGAATGTACTGAGCTTCAATTTTCAAGGCCAGCCAAGTCAGAGTGAGATCTGTTTTTCTTAGTTTTTTACCATCATAATTAAATATCATGACATTAAATTAAACGTGCACTTTGTTTTTGTCATTAATTATGTCGTGTTTAGTTCCACTGACATTGAAAATGTACTCGAATGATGATGAGCCAAGACTAGTTTCATGTTTCTGATGTAAACCGTATACATATAGACCTTGCTTTGTTGAAATCTGGCCAATTATTCCCGGAGGTCACAGCAGTAATGGGTAAATCATAATTTAAGTTTTAATTGCAAAATCCCGGACCTTATTGATCTCAACAATTGCAGTATCTAGGTTTGAATCTCAAATCCTAATCCCTTTGTTTATTGTTTAATTTTAAGCTTGGGTCTTTTTTACTCAAATTCTTGTCACATACGCAGTATCACAGCTGTACTACCGTGTAGGTTCATGATCAAGCACGTCCATCCAAAAAGCTGTTTTAATCTGCAAAAGCAGAGCTACAGTTGAAACCCTTATGCGCTTTTGTAAATTTGTAGTGACAGGTATTATTTATTGTTTCTGTAAATGCTGGAGGTACGAGGTTATGTTTTCACTAGTGTTTGGTTTTTCCCATCTGTCTTTTTGTTTCGGTTTCTGTTAGACTAGGCAGCATCACTCACTGTGTTGTGTGCTTGATGCAGATACCTCAGTCCAGTGAGGGCAGGGCTTGGTATTCTTACGTCGATCCTAATGTGACGGCAACAATGCTAGAAGGTGCTGTCTCTTACTGGATGATGATGATGATTATGAACGATGATGATTACGTGGTGTTGTCGCTGATGCTACCTTAAAGGCATCCACAGATTGACCTGCAAGTCGGGTCGATCAAGTCGACTTAATTCGACTTGGGCCTTCCAAGTCAGGTCAAGTCAGTCTGTAGCAGCATCATCATCGAAATTTTCTGGCGCTGTCGGTTTCATTACAAGTCATTTCAAGTCGACTTCAGAAGTCAACCAGTAATCTTGCAAACAGCAGTTCTCTCAAACGCGGCTATCGATGAGTTCAGGCGAATAAGGCAATTTGTAACATATTTCAGTAACCATATACAAAATAACAGTATACCAATTAAGGTGAAAGGATCGAATTTCAATGCTTCACACAGTCCTAATTGTTAGATGATATGTAGAAACCTAGCTACTTGTGAATCAGACTAGTATGAATGGTGTAATTTCCATGTTGTTGTTCCCCTTGCACCAGATTGCTGAAATTTTCCATGCTTAGGTTTAAGACACATGGCCAATTATTCCAGCAAAAGTTTTTCTTTTCTGTAGGCTCTAACGGTTAGCCACAATTCATCTTTTACAGATCAATGGACAGATGGCCAGATGACAGTCGGACGGATGACAATGATGCCAAAGACGTCGTGCAGCATAGCTGTAGTGCGTCAAAAACAATCACATAGCACACAGTTTTTAACTGTCTGTACGAACTTCCTTCAAGAAATGACAACAACAAAAAATGTCCGCCAAAGGAATACAAGTTATACAACACTTTATGAATAGCCTACAGTATACGTACAGCGTTCATACAAATTCACGAAACTTCTGAAAGTCTTAAGTCCTTTGAAGTGGACCTAAGTCACTGTCAAGTCAAGTCGAGTCGGATGTGCTTAAGTCAACCACCGTGGACTTGGGGTCATTTTAGCCTCAAATTGGATCAAGTTTCTACCTCAGCGACTCGCAGGTCTATCTACAGAGCGATGTAACTGAACTGAACTGGCACAGTTTAGTTTTTGACAAACTGATCGGTGAGCAGGCAGGTCGAGCTGATTTGTCAAATATTTGCTGACGCATATGTGACTATAGTCCCATAGGCCACCAACACCATTAGACAGCACCTGCTGTAAATGCATTACTACTTGCCTGTTGGTCAATTTGCCAAAAACTAAACTGTGTCTGTTCAGTTTAGTCTCATCACTCTGTGCATGCCTTGAAGTCTAAGCTGAGTTGCTCTTGTGTGTTCTGTAGTTGGCAGTCTGTTTTGAAGCCCAGAAATATGCTGGGCCTACGTTGAATT
>Ga0209671_1006464_pt1 | contig 12037 bp, 5 predicted proteins | sample WorMetHERISLAND2_2_FD_187401 | JGI IMG/M metagenome (GOLD analysis project Ga0209671, IMG submission 187401) | Marine gutless worms symbiont microbial communities from Max Planck institute for Marine Microbiology, Germany - Olavius geniculatus... | ecosystem: Host-associated > Annelida >...
TTTTTTTGAGACACAGTGTATATATATATATATATACTCAATCACGTGTACACTAGAGGCTGTAAATATTTAGCACTGTGCTATTTTGCACTGCCTGCAATTGCAAACACAGTTTCTGTTGATATAAATAAACAAGAACTGCTTCAATATCTAATAACAAATATTTACAAGTGTGTGACTGCACGTTAAACTGCAATACAAATGCAGCAGTCAGATTCCAGCTGGCGTGCTTCTTTTCGCATGGAACCAGATAAACAAAAAAATCAGTTTGCATCAACGTCATGGACTAACTCGAGAATTATAGATCGTGGCATAAAATGTAACAATGCAACATTCAGCATTAAAAAGTTGTGCTGAGTTTACACATATTAACACAAAAGTGAAACTAATCTGCAGTGTGCTGCAAATCATATTAGTGATTTAGTATCAATTACAGCTGTTGGCCATTTTCTCAGCAATCACCTGAAATTATAACGTGAGAATTCACATATTTATTACCTGTTCATACCTACATAAACAGACCAAGTGACATCTGATATTCTACTACTGTTGCAAAGTTGCAGTATTTTTTGTGAGACAACATCATGATCGTGCATAGTCAAAAGCTTCGTGCCATAATAAGTGCATATTGAAAACAACTGGGTCCGTTTTGTGTTACTGATGTCAAAGTAATGTACCCTTTATAAATAAAGTTTGTACAGTCATTTGTTAACAAGAAATTTGAGCTAACGCTCACGAGATGCACGAAAGCAGTTCGCCTATAGCAGTTCCTGTTTGCAAACTGTCAGTCTATCTCCAGCCATTTTGTTGCGACTTTTACGTGGGTACCGCTCTTTGATGCCCTCGTATGCAGGTTTCCTTAAACCTAGAAAATCGAGACTTTGACCGTCGAAATTTAAATTCAATGCTGAAAATTTCATATGCAGCTTGTCCATGTCTATCTCAATTGGTTTTGGCGCAATTCTCTCTTGAAATGTGTCTCGCAGCCCGAAATCGCCAAAAATCCATAAAACCCCCTATTTTGGCGTTCAAGGTTATTCAAGGTCATTGAATTGGGCGCCAATCGAGAGCCAGTGTACGACTTCCTATTAGTGATCAATAGTAACCTAGGCCCTATCTCGCACCGTTACGGAGATACAGTGACTTATTGGCCAAAAATCGCAAATTTTGCCCACCCCCTCTTATTTAGCGCCCTCGTTCGGGGTGACCCCCTTCGAATTTATGGAAAAGCTTTACAGTTCTTGAAACTAGAGTCTCCCACGCAGCCGACGGTGAAGACTTGGTGAACCTAGCTTGCACCGTTTTTGACTGATCCACCCATGTGACGGACGGACAGACACACAGACAGACAGAATTGCGATGGCTAAGACGCGCTGAAAGCAGTAGCTGCTTTCGCGTGTAAAAATTCTATCATACTTGGTGACAATTTCTGATAAAAAAGACAAAACAGATGACCTGGGAGAACTTGCCAACAACAAGGCAAGAGATTAAATGCACAGGTGAAAGCTGGCAGCAGACACTTCAAGTTCTCACAGTCGGTGGCAAATTGTTTATTACGTAATTCAAATGACAATTTTTTCCAAGTGCAAACACTGCTTGGCTTTCGCTCTGCACATATTTTGCTGCACGAGAATATGAGAAATAATTGTGGTCACAGAAAAAAAATGCATAAGTCTGTCATAGGTACAGGCAATGAAATGCCCATTGGCAATTTTATGTGACTATGAACAGGTAATAAATGTGTAAAAAATTACTTCAAAATTCTGAGCAGTTGGTGAGAAAATGGCAAACTTAATGCCACACACTGTATAGTCTGTAACATGACTATGTGAGTGAAACTAATAACGATGCTCAACAGTCAAAAACACCTGCTCACAAGGCTGACTTAATGGTTTTAGCTACTTCCAACAATGCGAGATATACAAGTTAAAGTCCTTAACCGGGATCTGCACATACAAAACAAGCTTCTTGTTGTGTTATCTCAGTCCTTTGAAATGAATGAGACTAACATGTGATCAGTGCTTAACCAGGGCCGGATTAAGGTTTTGAAGGGCCATAGGCCCAAATATCTTGTGGACCCTCTCAAACATAAATGTACACTGTGTCCGGTAAAAAACGAATACCCTAGACTTCGTGCAATAAAAATGTCCAATCTGAATAAATCAGAATAAGATTTCGTACACTTAATTCTCAATAAATTCCTGAGGCGAATGCCAAATTTCATCGAAAAATATTATTTTTTACCAAAGTTATTCTGTTACTTAACATTTCAGTAACCCCAACAAATAACAGCTGATTCTAACAAAGATTTACACCAACAATGTGCTATTTATTGGCAGTCAAACTGCCAAAGTTCAGCGAAATCTGTCTAAGCAAACAATAGCTACAGCGGCTTTTGTAAGGTCACCCCAAAACACTTTGTTTCAGGTCTTTGTGAATAACGTTAAAACACAGACTTGAAGCTGAAGAGCTTTGGAGTGACCTCACAAAAGCCACAGTAGCTATTGTTTGCTTCGGTAGATTTTACTGGTATTTGGCACCATGATTGCCAACAGATGATGCACTGTTGATGTAGAATTTTGTTAGAATCATTTGTTGTTTGTTGGAGTTATGCAAATGTACAAAGTGGGCCATAAAAACCGTCCTCTTATTATTCTGCTCAAAATGCTACTGCATCTGTTTATATGGACAAAATGACACACCATATAAATTGCTAGTTTGTTCTGCACATATTGATATCAAAACCTAATGAGTATGTCAAAATGTTATTAAAAATAATACGATAGAATCAAAGCACCCCAACTGTACATTATCACAATAGTGAAACACAAATGGAAATACGTGCTTGCGTGTATGTCTAAGTAAAACAGCGAAAACTTTATACAGCAACAAAACAGTCAAGTAAACAACTGTTCAATGTGCCTTTCTGAATATATCTCAAAATTTTGCTAAACCCAGCGTTGCCTTCCTGGCTGCATATCAGTTTCGCTACACACCCAATATTCTGTGTTGTTTAGACAGTCCGCTTCCGTCCACTGCCGACCTTTCGAGAAATCGAGTTCGTCTTGTCAATTTTGCGCAGAAGATCTTTAACAGAACTGACCGCCCAATTCCTGTAAACTCTTTACAAATGCGTTTAGCACCACATCCCTTTTGTTGGTGAACGAGTTTGATCGACGCTTTATCCTCGTACGTTAAATGACGTTGCACTGTTTTCCCCATTGTGTTTCCTGTAGAGTTGGGTTGCTTTCATTAATTTTTTCCCGTTACGAAATTATTAAAAATATTTGCACATGTTACTCGGAATTGATTATATTTTAACGTGCATTATTCAATTTAAATGTACATTACTCTTGGAAAACATAATTAGCTGACATGTAGGGGGACAGTTTTTTATGGCCCACTCTGTACATTAATAGAGGGGTTGACTTGTGTAACGCCATATTGATAATGGAGATATTTTGTTATCAATATTGAACAATTAATAACTCTTCTAAAAAATAAAATTTTACAATGAAATTTGGTAATCTCTTCAGAAATTTATTGAGGATTAAGTGTACAAAACTTTATTCTGATTTATTAAGATTTGACATTTTTATCGCACGATGTCTAGGGGATTAGTTTTTTACCGGACACAGTGTATAGTACAAATTGCAATAAGCGATCCATTATCTAAACATCAAAAATTATTTTTAAAAACGGTTGTATATTTCATTGTGCGTAACTACTTAAATTCAGCTAAGAAGTCTGGGGGAGCTCTGTGAGCTCCTCCAGCAAGATCTGGGGCAGAGCCCAGAGGAAATCGAATTTGGAGCACTTTAGCCTTAAAATATGACATCTGGAGGCAATAATTTTGGTTATTTTCCTGAGAATTAACTGATCGCTTTTAGTGCAGCTTAGCACAGGGCCCCCAAAAAGTATGGGGCCCTAGGACATGGCCTCGTTGGCCTGAGAGTTAATCCAGCCCTGTGCATAACTACATGTGCACTAAGGAGTTGATTGTTGCCAATGAAAACAGAGCAAAAAAAACAAAAAAAACATGGCGCAAAGGCAAACAAATCCTGTGCTTCTAATAAATGCACTGACCACCACCATGGTATGACTGTTAACACACGACAATCCATGAAACGATACTGAATGTGAAAACTAAGAACTTAGCAAAAATACCAGTAGTTACTTTTAGCAATATGGTGCTGTCACTTGTAACTTGCAAAATCTGCAGTCCTATCATCCATAAAAATTCTTACAGTGAAAAGTTAAAACAAGTTAAATGATGTGCTAAACATTAGCCTTAAAAAGATGTGCATGACAATGCTGCGTAAAATTATGCACAATTGCACATATCATTAAACACTCACATATCATTCAAACTGCATACACCACACACTAAAAAATTTCCAGCAACTAGTGGCTTCAACAATAGAACATAATTAGAATTCAATAACACACTAGCATTTGCTAAAGCTGCTGCCTCAGTTTAACTTCAAACGCTAGTTGCAAAATGACAGCTATCGGACACTGGCGGCACTACCAGCACGACTTTCGCTGCCAATTCTGCATGTTGGTGCCATGCTCAATGCGACAACATGGCACTGATGTCAGTCGACTATGTGGTGCAAGCTTGCCCCATCATGTGTTCGTTTAGTAGCTGGATAACTCAGAAAGCTATGAACGGATTTGGATGAAAATTCGTCAAGGGATGGGTCATGGCCAAAAGAGGACGTAACCATATTTGGGTGGCAATGTGGAGTCTTTTGTAGACCTAATGCATCAGAATCCAGAATTCTTCAACGTTGGGAAACGGGATGGAAAGTGATAATTCGCGATGTTCCCAGCAAGTTACTAACAGATTTAGATGAAATTTTACTTTGGGATGTGATGTGGCCAAAAGACCAACTAGTAAAATTTTGTGGATTCCAGGGTTTCTAAACCTGGCTAATATATAATATATACAGGGTGCGTTTTGGCCACCAGGCAGCAACACCACTGTTGGTGAAGATTTGCGCTGCCTCAGCAGTGATAAATTTTTAGTCTGAAAAGAACACAGCTTGCATCTTGTGAGCAATGTAAACAACACCAGCATCTACAGGGATGGTTGCCATATAATACAGCTTGTTGTACTATGCAAAAAAACTGATACAATAAAATACATGTATGCAATGTACACCAATGGGTCACACTAATGTGTCACACCAGTTCTCTCGACTCACTATGCATGGCTTTGCTGCTATGCCTTACCACAGTTCCTCTGACATCGGATTTCACCTTCCAGCAAATGACTGCAAAAGTTTTTGGCCGTATTTACACAACGGGAAGCAGTTTCATAGAGCGTCAGTTTCGTATCTGGCACGTTTTACATCTAAGCTGGCAGCATCATCGCTGGCGTCAACAAGAAGAGAGCGTTTCTTCAATTCATCAGCGACGGCCAGCTGAGGCTGACTGGAGTCGACGGGAGCAGACAAACTATCGACTGCAGCACCCTCAGCTCCATCCTGGAAATCAGATTAACGGGTGTAAACATTTACACTCAATAACAAACACACACTGACACAAAAACATCCTTTAAAATGGCTTGCATCATTGATACATTTTAAGTGACTAACAGCACAGCATAACAGACAAATGAAATAAGTTAGGAAAGAAACAAGGGCAAGAAGATGAATTCACATGGTAGACAACTTCAAGAAAATAGACAAGATGAGAACAAATGGCAAACATTAAGAAGAGAGCGGCATAGACCAGCGTAATAAGAAGACGCTAAAGGAAGATCGGATTAAAAAGCTGGTAAACTAATTCAGAAAAATAATGACACTGGCAACCGCATTGTGCATAAAATAACAGACGCTGGAAAAATGCTCAGATGTATGTTACAGTGTAAAGTTATTAACCCATGGAAATGGATCAGAGAAATTTTAAATGAAATAATCCAACAAGTTACCTACTATGAGTAACAGTCATCTACGCATGAAGTCAGTTAATAGCACCTGATGAACAGTTGTGGCTGGCTGACTAAGACTCTGTTCCTCGGCTGACAGAATTGCTATGCCACCATTGTCTCCCGACATTTTCTTCTCACGGGACTCCTCTGCCAACAAGTGGGATGCTGCCACTGCGGCCTCGTCACTCATCCCATCCGCTGATGACGCATCTGACTTTACAACACGCTGCACTGGAGCAGTGACTGGGTCGGCTGCGGACGCTGGTGGCAGCTTGGCAGCAGTACTGCCTGCCGAACCAAACACAACCTGGAATGGCTGCAGACCGACCCCACTGCTTGGCAGCAGGTAAGGCTGGTTGTCGTTGGGCAGACGGCCGACGACGAACGCTCCACCCTGCAACAGCTTCTGAATGATAGCAGCCTGTGACGGTTGACTCGCTGCAACTGTCGGTGATACAAACGTAGACGCTGGCTGCGGGACCTGCTGGCTGACCTTTGCAGGCTGCGGTGTCACAACTCCGGGTACCAAGCCATCTCCCACTGGTTTCAACACTACCACTGCAGCAGGCTTATCTACACACAATCACAGTACAAGCATGAATGATGCAGATTTTATACAGTGATCTTCTCACTAACTGGTAACAAATTTTAAATCGATACAAGATGACAAAAGAAACAAGTGACAAGTGGTAGTTTATGAGCAATGTAGCTAATGTCATACAACGACTGTTGGCAGACTCTTTCAGTTCACTTCCACACTTCACTAAATTTGGCTGTTAATTGCTGTTGATTCACAAAAATCAGTAAAAATTGTGCAATATAAAAATAACTTCTTCATTACATTACAACAGACGATGTTGCAGAATACAGAGTTATTACAATCACAATAAAAACTACTGTACAGTAGCACATTACAAGTGTTACTAAAAGCGTTAGAATAGAAGATAAAATTTAGATGTTAAAATACAAAACACCGAGTCTTGTTGCTTGAATGCTGCAGCATCAGTACTCAGCTGTGTGGGAAATGTCAGAAAATAACACAATACAATGCAACAAAAAAAACAATACAATGTTAATCTGCACTGTAGCAATCAACAGTGAATGATACCGGCAGCTTCTCTAGCATCGGTGTTTCCCACGCCAGCAGCAGCGAGTGACGTAGCAGGGATGATGCCAGTGGAGGCAGCCAAGCTGGATACACCAGCAGCTTGCTGAGCAGTGAAGTAAAAGCCAGGGCGAGGAGCGGTAGCAGCTGCCAGCGACGCAGACAAGGGATGAAATGCAATGCCACTGGTCACAGCCGACAACTGCTGCGGTCGCACTACCCCTGTACAACAGAAAAGATATGCAACGTTATAGATAGCCTAAAAGAAACACAACTGTACCATACACAATAAAAAATTCTTTTCACAGGAGAAGCATTTCTCATCACATAGCCAGTTTCCTGCTCTATTATCATGTGACCATTAAGATTAGAACTATTGAGTTTTTACCAATGATGCCATTCACAGTGTTTATTAGTTTCATCTGCATCAGCCACTGATGTTTACTTAGTTCTGTACCGATATATTTTTCCCGTGTGCTTTGTATGTGTATATTTTCTGGTGGCGTGGCGTAGCGGTAACGTGTCTGATCAAATCAACCAAGTTACTCTATGACAGGTAGACCCCTCAGCCACCGACTCGCGCTGCTGCCGCCAGCCGGAATCATCTGGTGCCACTGCCAGCCGAAAAACAGACGGCGCATCGCCAAGCCAGCTGAAATTATGAGGCGCCACTGCTGCTGAAATTTTTACGGTGCGTCGTGGCTTGCAGTGATTATAGGCCTGGTCATCAAATTAATAAGGATAGCAACAGTTATAACAGTGTGTTACAGGACATAGGATCCTTATACTGCACTTAGTATAGTCACTGCATGTACGTTACTTGACGCTCTTCGCGTCTAATGTGCCTGTTGAAAGTAGGCTATGTTTTCTACTGCAGGCTTCATTACGCGCAAAAGCAGCTACTGCTTTTTTATTTTCTAGAAACATGCACTGAAAATCTCATCAAGAACTCTGAAAAGCGTGCACTTTTGAAATCACAGAAACGAATTAATGTTATAGTGATTGTAGTTTAATTAGTTAGTATAGTGCTATGGTCTTAGGACCATTTGGTTAAATTAAAATTCAATATAACTCTTTCGGTTGTCTACATTTCGTTCTAGATCATTCAGCAGGAGATTGAACAAACTATGCCAAAGTTTTTTTATTCAACATTTAAATGTTTTTTATTCCTGCTACGTTTTTAACATGCTTTTAATTTTTAAAAACGTTTTTTACATCTAAGTCTATGCTTTTGATAGCATCTTGTCCAATCACTAGCGTGGTAGGCTCTACTTCAAGTAAATGTCTGTTACTAACAAAACATTGTCAGAATACAAATAAAATTTTCAAACTTTTGCCATGCATGTACTAAAATCTGTAAAATAAAATTTACACAGCACAAGGTCAAATACTCTGGCCGTTAACAAAAAAAACGTCCAAAAGTACTGTTACACTGTGATCACTTATCATTAATTATAGTCGTGCTATCAAGGATCAATATTAAAAGTAGGCCTACTACAACACTAAGTTAGCATTTGTTTGTGTGTTGACTGAGTGGCGCCGACTCGAGCCGCGCCGCCACCGGAAAATGTTGGCACCGCTGCCAGCCGAATTTTCGACGGCGCGCCGACTCGAGCCAGCTCGCCAGCCGGATTTTACTACAGCCAGCTGAAAATGGTTCGGCGGTGCGGCTGAGAAGTCGACTTATAGGGTGTTTACAAGATCCAACAAACTTCCAGCAAACTAGCAGCATTAGCATGTGTATTTTGAATACATTTGCTGTAAGTTTGCTGGACGTTTGCTAGATGGTGTAAACACCCTATTAGCCTTCTACTCTACTTGGAATGGTAAAATGAGTATCAGCTGTCTAGCTGAGTAATAATAAATGGCGATGGTGAATGTAATCACTGTAGCTGCCTATCGGCGGATCTATTAGCTCAAACTGATTGGCTTGATCCAAAAGTTGGCAGCCACCTGGCACTTGTGCTACTGCTACAGTACATTCAGTCAAACAAACTAGGTGAACTCTCGCAACGGCTGAACCATGATGACAACAACATGAACATTGGCACTGGCATTATTGTTATTATCATTTTCTGTCCTGGTGAATAAAAATGCTCATAAAAAACACAAAAATACACAGACACCACCCATTTCATGTGCAAGCACTAACTGGCTTTAGACTGTAGACAACCAAAAAGTAAACAGTTTTATCAATGTAATCTCAGCCTGAAACTGACTCGGAATATTCTCAACTCTAAAATCATACGACCTGGTTTAATGAAAGGCATACTTTAATTAACATCAGGCATTACATCCAGTGAACTCAGCCTGGAAATCCCTCCCCTCCACGAGTATGTGCATTATGCAGTAAGTACCAGTGAAAGCCAGTCATGAACAGGCACACCACATGATGCACTAGCCCGGGTAACCAAATATCTTGCTGTGCAAACTGGTGTCTGGCTAACAGCTAAGGAAACAAAGATCAGTGCCACAGTAAAGACCTTACTGTCGAACCCTACATTACCTTACCTTAGGGGTAGGCAGGTTATTATGCTTGCCCAGCGATGAGGCTGTATCAATTCAGCCCAATGCGCAACAAGAACCTTATAGCCTGACTTTATAGCTTAGACTTTATGTAGTACAAATCAGCAATGGACGAAAACAAAGTTAGTTGGGCTGACCTTGAGGTGAGACAGGAGCAGAACGGGATACCGACAGATCATTGGAGAGTTGAATCAGTCGTTGCGTTGCTGCCACCGATGACATCACTGGTCGTACGGTCTTTATACCGGCACTCAACCCAGCGTCACCAGCACCCACAGTCTCCAACATCAGCCTGCCATCACCGCCATTCGGTGATCCAGGAGCCGACCTGTTTCCAACATCAAATAAAACTAGAAATTTGGGGCAAAGACCAACGTGAGTCCGCCCAGCGCCCTAAGTCCGATAGGGGGAAATTAGGGGGGGGGGTAAAATTTCCCCGGCATCAAAGTCACGTGGCCCAAACTCAAATGCATTGGTATACGCCAAACGTGCATTGTCGACTTAGGGTAGGTCAACATAAGCGCTTATAACTTTGTTCGCAGTGAACCGAATTTCACAAAATTTTTTTTGTTCAACGCCGTTTACATTTTGTCGATGTCTTCATCGGTTCCAGAGATATTTGTGCTCAAACTCGAAAGTTGTCGTAAATCGCACCGATTTTTGCACGTTTTTTGCCCTCCCAAATTTTAAGGGAAGGGGTGGTGCCCCCAAAAGTTGTACTTGCATTAACACACCCACCTAGAGACACGTCAAGTGCCAAAGTTTCGTCGGGCTACACCCCCTAACTCCGAAGTTAGAAGCGCTCCTTTATTGCATTTTAAGCCAATTTTTGACCCCCTTCAAAAAAAGTTGTAAGGGGGGGCCCCCGTTTCCGGTGGGGGGTGCGCTAGTAAGACTTGATGATTCTCTAGCGCGTGTAAAAATTTAGGGGGGGCAGCACCCCCTAGGGGCCGAAATATGGTCTTCCGAAATATGCGCTTTCGGTGGGTACCATTAAGAATCTAAATCTCCAAGGTTACTGGACCAAACTTCACCGGACTTGTTTCGCCTAACGCAGGAGGAATCGCGGTAGACTGAATAAAAATCCGAATTTGAATATCTTCATCCGTTTCAAAGATATTCGCTGCCGAACTTCGAAGTCGTCCGAAATCGGGCTAAATTTTGCATGTTTTTGGCCCCTGAATTTTTTCGGGGGTGCGCCCCCTAAAATTTTGGACCAGCATTATAAAATTTGGCCTAGTACTCACCATTGTGCAAAATTTCAAGCTGGTCAGCCCACGCATCTTGGAGATCTCGCGCTCGGAAAAAAATTTTTTTTTAAACATCTGGGCTAAAACTCGCTTTCAGGCGGACTAATAATTACTACTGACAAAGTAAAAGTAACAACCTACCCAAATCGTAATGTGTTACATATTATCTCTGATTTAGATCGTCTGCAGCACGTCACATGCCTGCTTCTGACAATGCAGTCTGTCATTCATCAGGGTGTGACACTGCAAAAATATAAACTATTTATCATAAAAGTGGGTTTACACCCTTACAGTAACTAGTGGCAAAATTAAGTAAATCTTGAACTAGATATAAATGTAGCAAAAATTGGCAATTGTGCATTCTTCTGCAACATACTAGAAATCAGCATGACACGGAATATGCTTGCCTGGCAATCATCTGCTACACAAACATCAAATTTAACAGCTGCAGCTGGTATACAGATGCAGATGACATCACAAGAACAGCTGCTCAAACATGTTTCAAATTCAACAATTAAGCTAAATTTTATGTCTTTTCGTAGATGCAAAAAAAATGTCAAATAACTAAAACAGACTACCTACATTTTGTCAAGTTTTTCTGCAGCAATTTAGCAGTGCCCAACTAGTAGAGAGTTTCAGTATGAAAGTCTTGCAGAAAAATTTAAAGTGGCAACATGCTACAGAGAATCGTGTACGTTGAGAGATTACCTGATAAGTATGCCAGCAGCTGACGGTGTCTTGAAGTTAGACACAATGCGCTGGCGACGGCGTCTAAAAGCTTGCTCGATGAGCTTCGACTCTGACGCTGGATCGATCCGCCAAAATGATCCTTTGCCAGGCTCCTCCTGTGATCTCGGAACTTTTACGAAGAAACGATTGAGTGAAAGGTTGTGTCGAATAGAATTCTACAGTCACACAACATCACACTTGCAACTAAAACACACACATTACAGTGTTTACTATGCACCCAGCCACTAAATCAAGTTGGCTTTCTAACCTATGAGAGATGGTAAAATGAGCATCAGCATTCTGGCAGTGTAATTGTAAATGGGATTTGTGGGTGTGGTCAAAAACAGCTAACATACACACAGCATTGTTTGACAGCATTTATAAAATTTTAACTAGCCCAATTTGAAAACACTTGAAAATTTGAAAATCATTAGCATTATTACTACCAAACTACACAAGTTTGTATAAATAATAGAGCTGTCACAGTTG
>Ga0209671_1006466_pt1 | contig 12036 bp, 6 predicted proteins | sample WorMetHERISLAND2_2_FD_187401 | JGI IMG/M metagenome (GOLD analysis project Ga0209671, IMG submission 187401) | Marine gutless worms symbiont microbial communities from Max Planck institute for Marine Microbiology, Germany - Olavius geniculatus... | ecosystem: Host-associated > Annelida >...
GATACATGAGCACTGCGAGCTTAAATCGTACTCGATCGGTGACATCAAGCCAGTGGAGCTCGTCATGCATTAATCGCGACAAACCACTGTCGTACTTCCGAGTGTCAGTGACGACGCGGGCAGCTGAATTCATCACTCTCTGCAACTTGTCTGTTATGACTTTCGGCGACTCAGCCAGCACAGCGTTACAGTAGTCGACGCGAGATGTCACAAATGCTTGCACGAGGGTTTTAGCCGACCCGACATCCAACGACTGCCGGACACGACGAATCTGTCTGAGATGAAAAAAAGCAGGTAGCACTGACTGCTGAGACATGTTTCTCAAGACTCAAATCAGACGACATAATAACTCCTAGGACGCGTACGTGTCCACTGGGCTGGATGGTGTCGGAGCCAAGCTTGATTGCCGGGCCACGACCATCGAGTAATAAATGATCTGGATGCCCCTATGACGCTTCAGAGTTTATGCATTAAGTGGACATTTAGGCAAATAATACGTGAAATTAGTTACATATATTGTACTCTCATTTTGTTTTTTTTTTCTAGTCACGAGCGGCCTGCCTGTTCATGGTAGTTTAATGCGGTTGGCTTATAGACAACGGATGTAAGACACCGTATCAATTGTACGTTACGTTAAAGTTGTTTACCGTAAAAGAGAAAAATATTCGGAATACGATCGAGGAGCTTCGCAGATCTGGATGTCGGACGAATATAGAAATTGCCTAACAGTCACTCGCTAAAAAATCGATTTCACGCATGATGCCACTCGGACAGAATGATAACCTATAACCTTTCTCTCTGTTTGTCTGTCTGTCTATCTGTCTGCATGTATGTACGATTGTACGTCCCGCTCGTTGCCGGCTTTTTACGCTTTCCGGAAGCTGCACGGCAGTAAATCGTTCGCTCTTCGAGCAGAACGCCTGAGCACCGACGTCAAGCGTTGATCGTCGTATAGCAATGGAGCTGTTCGGTCGGTGGCGCCCCCGAGCGAACACGAGTCGACGTAACGACGACCGTTAATTAATTCGACTCTCGTCTCGTCTTCGACGTATAGGCTAGCGCAACAAATCTCGCCGTTTCCACTCGCGCTGCTGCTGCTGCTACTACGACAGTGTTGTACTTGTCGAGAGAAGGAGGGGTTGAGGGGAACCCCTTTATTCTTCTGGCTTAGCTCTTCACTTATCACATGCACATTTACCCCATAGACTCAGCACCTACCCCCTCCCAGAGTTCGTCAGATTAATTATTTTAATATTTCATCCATCTCATGAGCAGCATAACCGATGAGCAAACGAAAAATTATGTTCTTGTTGTTGTTAACGTAACAAGCCTAGTCAGGCGCTGCCTATATGGGGGGCAGATGCCCCGAAGAGAAAGAATTCCACCAGATCGTCCCAGTTGGAGTGAGACCGGGTTCCCATCTCTCCCTTGTGACGTTGACAGCCATTTCATTGAACGGGGGCACCACTCAAAGGCGGCTGTTGTTGCCCACAGCTGACAGACTGGCAGGCGTTGTCGATTGTTGTTGCCAAACGGTAATCGTTAGCGAACGTTGACGGTTGACGTGCGCTGCCGAACTGCTGTCAAACTGCACCGATTCTTCGACGATAAGGTGACCGTCTGAAAAAAAGTTATGTACACCAGCACCACACCATGAGTATAACGCTCCAATCTTTGATTTTACTAGCGTAGAAGAGATAGTGTGATTATGTTTGAGTTTTCATGCACTATATAATAAGATCCGCGGCAGCCGGGTCTTTCGAAAGCACATGTATGGTGAGAATGGATCTGTATTCTGCACGCTCCACTCCCGTTCCCTGAACTCGGTCTTTTTCTAGGCAAATAGCACGCTGTGCTGCTGCTGCAACTGATGCTGTCACGAAGCTCGCCCGGCGCCGCGCCGGCTTTGTTTTTTTAGTTAGTTTTACTGTTCTGTCTCCATAGACTAGACCTACCTATCCCAGTGGCCAGTACCTGTAGATTATATAGACTAGAAGTGCGAGAACTTGTTATATTGTCCACGCTTTCGTGTAATTCGGCTCGAGATCTTCGCTGTCAACGATGTCGTCGATCCCGGGTGTTTTTGTCACTCACTCTCAGCTCGTTCTGATTGACTGATTTAGGTCACAAACACACGTGACCATGTTTACGTGACGTAACGTGTCAAGCTGACGCTGTATTTATACCGACGGTTGCATTAAGTAATTAAGTTTACAAAATACAATGCAAACAGGCACAAAACATGTTTACTTTAATGCACACATCAACTTACGTCTCACTTATATTCACTTGTAGTGTATACATGATAATAAGCTTATAAATTCACGCAGAATATCTGTGACCTTGAACGATTGCGCAAGGTTGTTTAATGTCATTGTTACCAAAATTGAGAAGTAAAAGTAGACGGAAGTGTTTTTAAACGTAACAATTTTATTGGACAACTTTTAGGTGTTTCAGTTGCTGTTTATTCGTGACGACATTTCTAGGCTTATCTGGGACCGCTGAGCTTTCCTTATTTTTATACTGGCAGGCAGTTTTATAAACAATTTAATAAAAAAAAGTAAACAGTGTCGACGGCGACGTATCCGGTTGGTTTGGGTTTTTTGTGTATTTTATCGCACATCAGCAAATCCTTGCAAAATTAGATGGTGGTTACGACTCCGTCGATTATTATGCCTCTGCAAACATGTGACAACTACAACTGTACAAGGCCAAAAAGCATTTTGAAGCATATTTGACCCCACCGTAAACTTGACCCTTACCTTTGGACCCCAAAATTTGAAGTGTTTCCGAAGTCCGTTAGTGGTGAAAGTCTGGTCAAATTACGGCAACAAATACGCGAAATATCGTACTAACAGGGCCATAAAGTGTATTTTGTGGCATATTTGACCCCACCGTGACCTTGATCGTTTGACCCTAAAATTTGACGCGTTCAAGAATTTTGACAGTGTTTGTTCGGGATGCACGTACGGACGCACACTCGCACGCACGAACGCAAGAAACATAATGCTTCCGGCCGCTATGTTGGCGGAGGCATAAAAAACAACCGTAGGTTTACAAGTGTTACACAACTTGTGCAAGTTTGTACAAAGCTGCAGAGAAGCTTTATTTAGTCAAAGGTGTTTGCACATACACTGCAATGAAACCAAGTACGATGTTTAGAGTTGTTTCAGCGTGTTTTATCACATGTTATTTTGTCGCATTGCACATGAGCGAGGGCCTTTAAAGAGCAGTACTGCGTAGGTCTGTTTATGTGGATAAACTGCGTGAACTAGCACGTATAACTCACACTGCGTCTACAACGTACGAGTGCCATTAACTGGAAGTCGTAACGACCCGTCTCCACGTCGTACGTTATGAGCTTTCGTACTGGAGCAGTGTGTGATGTCTGACCTTTTGTTTCATACACTAACGATATATTGTCTCGACGCCTGCCTTCTGTTGTCTCTGCTTCCAGAAGTCAGTGAGTGGGCTTGTGATGGGCAGAGTTTTATGTGCTGCTCGATACATTATAGATCATTTCGGCGAAGAATCTCTCCCAGACCCAGGCAATAATTGCATGCATTGGTACTTACAAACGGGATGGCATATTTGATGAAACGCTGAGTTCAGATCCCGCTATGTAGGCTACTTGGCATTAAACTGCCGTCGATAAAGTGAAGCAAAGCTAAGGTCTATACCTATACGTGCAAGAGCTGAGCACTGTGCACGGAACAAGACTAAATGGAATCAGTTCATTAAAGAAGCATCGTATCTTTGGTGACGATTCGCTACACTCGATACCGTGTGAAAAGTTATGTTCAAACATTGAAATTATTATTCACGCGGTTATTCAAAGTGCGGCAAAAAAGTGGATTTCTAAAGTTTTTCGCTGTTTTCTCAGCAATCGTTTGGGATTTTAATGTCAAATTTTGCGTCTTTATTTATTGAAACCATATACATTTAACTGCTAGGTAAAATTTGATTTTGTTGAAAAACGACGAAGTTATAGATTTTTCCACATGACCGTCTATCGATTTTTAGCATTAAAAATGTTCAAGCTAAAAATGCTATTTAATTTTCTAAAACCAGTTACCATGTTATTGCCGATGACGTCATAGTGACGTTTTGATAAACAGTAATTTATTTTATTTATAAATTATTACTTAATTATCGTTCTTTCATAGCAAGCGCCGGCTACCCACCGGGTTCATCTTCTATCAGGACGGCGCGCCAGCAACATACAGCGCACAGCGCACGGAACGGGCTGCGGGCTAACTGTCCAGATTTCATCACAAAAGATCAGTGGCCTCCAAATTTGCCGAATATAAACCCAGCGGACTATCGCGTGTGGGGTGCAATGTTGAAGGCTTACTACAAGCTTAAAACAAAGCCGAAAATAATCGCCGAAGTCAAGGAAGCGCTTCAGGTTATCTGGGGCAACCTGAGACAAGGACCAATCGACAAGGCTGTGAAAGACTTATCAAAATAAACGACTAAAGGCTTGTGTTGGAGCTTGGAGCTGGCGGTGGAAGAAAACAACGAAAAACTTTAGGGGTCCACTTTTTGCCGCGTCTTGTAGTCCTACTGCAGCAAAGTGTTAATGCGTTGTAAGGTTGTATGTTTAGTCGTCGCTTTATTGCAAATTATTGCATAATAAATTTTGAAAATCCATAATCAATATGTTTTGTTGGGACGGAAAAATCATTGTCAGTCAGTCATTAAATTTATTTTAAAACTCAGTTACAGTCCGTTTACTCTACACTGTGTCCCCGTAAAGAAGCCACTTTTATTTTTAGTAGCAAATAATTCACTGCTGTAATCGGCCAAACTACGACTTTGGCATTTCACAAGGTAGTGTAGCAACAGTATGAAAGTAAAATGGGAAAAATTGTAGTTGTTTTCGTCAAGTTTTTTTTTTGATTTTGCATGCCAAAAATTATTAAAATTGGTCAATTTTTACGGAGCTATTTAAAATGCTTTTTTGGGACGCAGTGTATAGAACTAGACCGTTACCGAATCTGTCGCAGCTGCTATGTTTTTGATGTTGCCATTGTTTTTCTTAAACACAACAGCAGCCTGCCACAGAATTGACCGGGCGAAAAACACGACTGAGACAAAATGCCATACGACCAACAGACTACGATATGGTGAAATGTGTATGAATAGGCGGTATCGCTTGCGCTCCAAGAGCGACCCCACCTAAAAAAACTGGCAGAGACGGCTCAGAGATAGCGGTAGGGAAGTAATTCCGTGTCGAGCAAAACGCAGCGACAGTGACGTAGACAATGGGGGCAGGAGCCGAAGCCCTTCCCAATCTTCCAGACAAAACATACGTTTAAACTGCATTAAATGTGCCAATTTGGTCAGTTTATTCTCGGGAAAATAATTAAAATTGTCGCCACCAGATTTAGACCACAGCTGGATTTTAGGAATAATACTTCTAAGAAAAGGCAGGGGAGAGAAAAAAAGAGAACAGGGAAAGGGATTTGACGGGTAAAAAAAACAAGGAAGGGGAGGGGCAAAAGGGGCAAGGAAATGGGAACGGAAGGAAGACGAGGCCCGTCCCAATTGGAATTTTTGGCTACATCACTGCGCAGCGATGCCGACACTGCGATCATCAGCGACCGTTCCAAATCGACGCCGCGACTCGCAATCTGCTTATACGACAAATTTGCGCGATCTATTTCTTCGTGCGTCCGGTAATCACGACCGTCATTACGTCGTTTGTCGGCGTCTGATCACCATGCAGTCTGTGTCTATCCCACGCAGTGTGCTGTGATATCTTTGCAGATTGCTGTCGGTCGGATGGTGTATGAAGGCAAGAAACAGCTAGAGGTGGCGGTGAGAACCGACATCCTGGACGAGGGACGACCTCTCAGATATGAACACTCAGTGTACGTATTATATCGAGTTGTATTCAACTAGAACCTGGCTGGCTCTCATCAAACGCAGCGCACACAACGTACTATGACTCGCGTGACGCAAACAACGCGAAACAAGTACGCAATGAACGCAAAAAGTACGCTACAAAAGTATGAACGCGAATGAATTAAGTGACGCAATCAACAAAGCAGCCAAAACACAACATCGGAAGCTGCGAATGTGCGTTGCGTGCATTGCGTTTGATGGAAATTAGGGTTAATACTAAACGTTTCTGTTCAGCATCGCCGGCAACAGCCGCGTGCGTTTGTTATATACAGTAACGTGTCTCGACGTTGATCTCAACGCCGAGCTGACGTTTGCAACTTATGCGAAGCGGGTTTCAACTCGTTGCCTCTACCAACTCCGCGCCAGTTGCGATCTATTCTGTCAGCACTCTCTGCTTCCATGCTTTTGTTGCCAGTCGCGTGGACTACTGCAAGTGCAACAGCATCTTGTATACCAAGTTGCGGCCGCTCACCTTCGTTCTCTTCAGTCTGTGCCTAACGCCGCAGCTCGTTTGGTGGTCAAAAAGCGGAAAGCGACTGCACACACCAACTCTTCGCTATGATCTACACTGGTTGCTCTTGCGTCGACGAGTGGACTTTAGGATCTGTCTACCCATCTATAAATGCTTGCACCAGATCGCCCCAGTGTACCTCACGTCACTGCTCACTCCAGTGACGGCAATCCTCAACCCGTCGGCATCTGCGGTCCGCTGATCTCGATGATTTGGTCACACCAAGGACGAGAACTGTGCGCTTCGGTCCTCGAAGCTTCTCGGCTGCTGGTTCATCAGCGTTGAACAGTCTGCCCTCGAGCTTAACAGCGCGATACTGACAGTTGGATAATTCACTGCCAGCTGAAGACTGGGCTGTATCTACGCACTAGGCATTAGCGCAGCCGTCGTAACTTTTGTTGTAAGATTTGCACAAACAATATGCTGTTACTGAACTAAACTGAACTGAACCGTATAGAGTTACGTTTAACTTAAAATACAGTATTTTTATTTTCCCCCGAACTTTTCACGTTAAACTTAATTAGGCAAAACCTCTATTAATCTCGGTTTTTACAATCTTGAGAATTATGCAACAAACTAAGATCTAGACGGGGACGCTGAAAATGCGAGACTGGAATTTTCGGCACCAACGCGGTCAAAAATGCAAGGGTGGGAAATGGCGATTACACAAAAATTACGGGATCTTATGTGCATTACGTGATAATTGCGGTATCTATAAAATTCAGGATTCTATTTTTTATGGCCATTGCTAGGCTAGCATAAAAATCTATAGGCCTACTACATTTATAGCAGACTGAAGCTCGAATACACAATGAGGCATACTCGGAACCATCCTAAGATTTTCCAAATCATTTTCTATAAGGTCAGAATTAACTTAAGACATAGTGACGATGATCAGTTACTTCGGGCAGTTGAGAGAGCGGCCGAAGTTTCTCTGTCGAAATCGTCCTGCAGATTATTTTTAGAATTAAGTCGTTTTTGTTTTTGTCCTTTGAATTTATAGAAAATAGCCCCATTTTAAGTCGACTCACCAACAAACTGTTCGAAGCTGAAACATAGTCTGTTTCTTGACATATTACAATAATAGTATTTATGTACCATAACAAGAGTATTACTTTTGAAAGTACCCAAAACGAAATGGCTACTTCAACGATAGCAGAACTCTGATTTGGGTGAGATAAAACTATCAAGCGAGCTGTCAAATGGTTTTCGCGGCTGTGTATTGCTATGCACGATGTGTAGGATGTCGTCTCGGTATATAAGCCAACGCGATGCGACGGCTTCAGCGGCAGACAAGATGTAGATGCGTCGCCGACGTCGGCTGGACGTATATATTGCGTCGAGCAGGTTCATGCCGGAATGCGCCTGCGCGGTGCCTGGTGACAGCAGCAACAGCAGCAGCAGCAGTAGCGACATTTATGAGTTCTTGGCGCAACGAATTTTGTGGATGCAAGTCGCCAAAAGCGTCAAAGGGAGGGCGTCTGTCGTAACTCCAAGGCCCCAACCGCTGGGACGGTTTCGTGCAGTTCTGTAGGGATACACCCGCTTAAGATATTATGCTATTTTGATGTTTGTTCACAGACCAACTAATAAGCCGATGGTTACAGCTCAGTGATCACAAATCCAACGCACGATGCTGCGTGCATTGTATTTGCTCTTTAAACATCATTTACACTGCTGGAGGGGGTAAGAGAGCGCGCACTTCAGACAGTGCGGTATCATATACTTGAACCACGCTTAGATGGCCTAGACTACACCGTCGTTTGCTTTATGACGTATGACTGCAGCTAAAAAATTAAGAAAACTAGAAAGCAGTCAGAGCCCGCACACCTCCGCCAAGGTCATGTTGTTCGCTAGGTGACAGCACCAGGATTCCTTCCGGATCACCCCCAAAATTGAATTACTGGTAGTTTTTGCCATTCCCGTCATTCCCAGAAAATTTCAGAAAGATCCGTCCATAACTTTTTGGGTTATCTTGCTGACACATAGACAGACAAACAAAGTCTGGCAAAAACATAACCTCCTTGGCGGAGGTAAAAATACCAGTGCAAGTTAAGTGTGGTTTACTGTTGTCCACTCTTCGACTCAGTAGATGGGGCATCAATTGTTGCCCTTGCTGCATAGGTGTATCCGCTTGTGAGAGAGCAGCACTGCAAAGAACAAACATCGTCGCCAGGTCGTTGTCGCCAGCATTACGGCACGGCAGCCGACGCGATTTATAACGGTCGACGATATCACTCACTGCCTGGTGAGCTTCCTGCACGCCCGATTGCGTTCAACTTCGACGCGTAGAGTTGACCTGCAGCCTACTACAATATGCATGACTCTCTCAGCTCTCGACGACAGAATGTGGTCTATGTGCGCGCCTTGCGTGCGGTGTGAAAGTGCACTCTGTGGATGCGACATTTTCCAATGCTAGGCCAAGGCCGTCCTTATATAATTCACGCGCGTGTTCTCTGCTGTCGAAACAAATACCGCGGGGTTGTTTGTTTGTTATGCTTATATCCTTTCTTGCGGGTAGTGTCACTCAGATGTTACGCTGGTGATGAGTTACGCTGGTGAATGAACAAGTCCAAAGTGATTTGGAAAGAGGCGAAATCGTTCTCACCATTTCGCGCAATGACTCTTTTTCTATTCGCAATTGCATGCTTTAGCTGTTAGTTTGACCCACTAAATCTTTTCTTCCTCTGGGTATCAGGAAACCTATCTAGCACAATGTATCTCTCGGAGATTTGCGAACGCGGACGAGGACGCTTTCTGACAAAAACCGATTTCTTTACGGCAACGTTTCTTGTTAATAGTAACAACAGTGCTACAAAATTTTACCTGCATTTGCAGTTTTTTTTGCACATGCCACATTGTTAAGGGCTGGTCCTGGGCGCCAGTATATTTTAAACATTATCACTGCTGCTGACAGTGCGGACTCGGACGCGGACCCAAAATTCTAAGATCTGCACATCTGTGCTGTCTCTGGACGCCCCAAGTGGCATGTGAATCCGTCGAATGGTGTAAGCCGGATGCACAAGTGTGGCAGACGACAGACCACGTACGCTACGAAGAAATTGTTAGCTATAGGCAAAATCGCTAGCGCTAGAGCGATGCCGCCAGCAATGGACTGATTTAAGAATGTTTCCTATAAGACTATATGCAGCCGATGTCGGCGCTTCGATGAACAAATACCCTAAGTTAACTATTCGTAGGTTTATGACTAGTTTTCAAGTAACCCAAAAACCTATAGGCCTATATGGCCGGAATAAATATTTCTGTATTAACACTGCTGCCTTCAGCCAAAATCTTTAAAACATTACTGTTGCAGCAGATATTAATTAATTACTTTTTTTATTATATTTATTCGCGTTTAATCTTGTAAACCACTTGTCCTTATTATGTGTGTTTTTATCTGAATCTGATCTAGATCTAATAGCGATTTGATATAGCGCCAAAATGTTACAATTTTAATTGCGAATCAGAAGCGCCGTTGGCGCTGACTTGTCCTATATGCGGTAGTCGGTCGCTGGATTAATTAAGACGTTCCATTCCTCTAGTACTTAAAACTATCGCCTGATTTTTTACAAGTTTGTAGTGACTGCGATGAGACTAAGTGTGTGAACTGGAACTGTGCAAAAGCATCGCATATATACGTATAGACAGTTGTAGTATAAAGTATTGACGGTATATATAGGATGGGGTGTGCGATGAACGGGTTGTTGACCCATTCATTACTTACCCGATCAATATTTCGGCCGACTCGACCTCGTACGGGCCGATGAAACTGCATGGACTCAAGCCGCATGACGTCATCGCTCCACGTCTTGATCTTCACTGCGAAGCCTCGTTTTCATACAGGCAACCTCGCTTTGATTTGTCGAGCAGATGTCATTCATGATTCAGATTTAAGAGGCGCTTACGTGTAAAGCCAGAATTGGAACAAACCACCCACATCGAACGGTCTTGCCTCTCATGTTAGTCTGCCAATGATGCTGGACGTTTTACTTAATGAATGATCTGTTTGGTGGTGTGTGGTTGTTATGTCGACTAAGACTTAGACGCCAACATCTAAACAACGTCATAAGATACTTTGGGCCTAAAAACAGAGTTGAAAGCGACCGCGTTTAGTTGTTTTACTGCAGTTTTATTATACTTTGTGGCACATGGGCGAGCTCCATAAGGCTTAGGCTTTGAGCATAGACCTAAGTGTAGGCTATAATGTGATGTCCCTGTATCTCAGGCGTCCAGAGAATGCGTTCACACTGTCCAGACAGACGGCATGGATTCTCGGTAGAGCCAGCAGCAGAGCGGCTAAAAAGAAAGACTGAATTAGAGACTAGATGTGAGGCAATGGAAGGAAGGGGTCGTATGGAGCGACGGACTGGCGAGCGACTGACGTGGGACGTCACCAATTAGCGTCCCGACGACGTGCTTCGGCGTTACTTCCGATTTTCTGCTGGCGCACTGCTGGCGCAGACCGTGCTACACTTGCAGCATGAAGGCGCCGTCAGAGCGCCGCAGACTGACTACGGCCGTCCATGCACTGACTTAAGCGGCGTTTCCACTCAACGCAACGCGCGCAACGCATTCAACGCAACGGACGGAACAGACGCAACAGCCGATGAAGCAAGCGACCTCCCCTTTGACACTGCGTCGTTTATAATTAATATTAAAATTGTTTGGCGTTTGCTTTTTAGCTGACCGTACTTGCGTAACGGTCGAGCTTATGGTACGAGTTGTCGTCTGTCTGTCTGTCGTCGTCGATAGCGGATATATTGTGACTAAGCGTTAGGGAAAAACTTTTCACACGATTATTTAGCCCTGTGTCTTAAACTTAAGCATGCAAAATTTCAGTGATCTAATGCAAGGGGAACATTTTTAAATTCGGGGTTGAATGGTATGGAAAGGGTAAGAGAAATGAGCGTTTTTCAACGGAAAACTGGCCATATCCCGGAAACGGCGAGAGATACGGCCAATGTTACTATTAATCAGTAACAGGAAGCAACATATGCCTTGTCAGATGAGATAGAAATCATTGACTTTGGATGACCTTGAAGGTCACTAACAACCAGTACGGTCGGCTCTTCAAGCGAGAGCTGGGCTTTTTATTCAGCCATAATGTTAAGTGCGATTTATTTTTGTGCATTAATGCCCACTTTATTCGTAGCACACCGTTTAATTGCGAAAGCACACGATCGAGCAGCAGAGGGGTTGCGGATAATTATTAAGACGGCCCGATGTTTGTTGCGTAGGCTATTTTCTTGCGTGCGTTGCGTTGAGTGGAAACTGCGCTTTACTGGCAGTCAGTCTGACTCGGCGTGGAATTGATCGGCGCTGTATAGGACTAGAGCATGCACGGCTGACAGGCCTGTCTGCAGCGCCGCTCTGATGCGGAACATCTCGGTACTCGAGATTCAAAAAAAGCCAACAGACAAACAGTTCTTCGCGGTGCCGCGGCCGACGTCGCGCCTTCAGTTGAGCGCTGTAGAAAGCCGAAGCTATACGCGGAAACACACGCCCACACACGTCGAGAAGTTGTGTGAATGAAAAGTTCTGCTGCTTGAACTCGCGGCAATCGGTTGTATGCACGGGATTTGGACGCGTTATCTAGTGCGTCGTGTCCGTTC
>Ga0209671_1006468_pt1 | contig 12035 bp, 7 predicted proteins | sample WorMetHERISLAND2_2_FD_187401 | JGI IMG/M metagenome (GOLD analysis project Ga0209671, IMG submission 187401) | Marine gutless worms symbiont microbial communities from Max Planck institute for Marine Microbiology, Germany - Olavius geniculatus... | ecosystem: Host-associated > Annelida >...
CATGTAGAGAGTTTACACAAAATGGACAAGTCTATTAATTTTCATTAATGTACAGTAATCTCTGATGTACTGCGGCATATAAACTTCATTTTTTGCAAAGACAGCACAAACTGTATCAGATCTTTTGCGCTTCAAATTTTAGAAAAGTGGGCAAATTTGCAGCTTCCATTAAACGTCAAAAAGTCAAAAGTGTTTCAGCTTCAGGGGACTTTGTCCCTACCCTTCTGACCAGGGGCTCTATCCCTGGACTCTGCTGGGTGCTGTTTATAGGGCCTCTAGCTACCTCAACTTTATTGGCTGCAAAGAAAAACTAGATACGTACTTCTGATGAACAATATATGACAATAATAAATATCATCATAGTAGAGCGACGACTAGCAGTGTGATCGCAGTAACAATATTTACAGCAACCAATGTTGGACTATGATATACAGCATAAACAATAGCGGTAGCAGTTACTTCACATCAAAGACGCAGCCATACAACGCCGATTAATAAGCACATCGAATAGTCACACAAAATAGAGGCCCTTCTGCCTGTTTCAGTCAGAAAGTAGTAGCTGATCAATCTTTATAAAACACAACTGAATACTGCATGCAACTTGCAGCTTTAATCAGATCAAGCAATTTTAAGTGCAAATAATACTTTTTAAAATGTACGTATGACAGTATAAAATGTACGTACGGCCCCATCCCTTGTCACATTTCAAAATATGCTACGGAAGTCATGAAATTACGCAATTCATAGTCAACAAAACTACTACGCACAAATATTGAACTATCAGCACACAAAGTTGCAATGAACATGTGGTACATTTAACATGAACCTTCTTGTATGCATCCATCTTTTACATTATTCAGACTATTAGATCCGATCCAAGTGTAAATAAAACAGCTAAGAAACCAAGCTGTTGTTACTTCTTTGGCCCAGCTCAGAGATAAACCTAAAGGATTTGTTTTTACGTGCGAAAGCAGGCAAAGCTATCGCAATTCTGTATATCCTTCTGTCCGTCCATCTGTCACATGGGTGGATCAGTCAAAAATGGTGCAAGCTAGGAACAGCAAATTTTCACTGATGGCTGCCAGGAAGACTTTTAGGATCCATAAAGCTTTTCCAAAAATTCAAAAGGGGTGACTCCAAGCAAAGGCACTAAATGAGAGGGGGTAGGAAAAATTTTCAATTTTTAGCCAATTAGTCGCTGTATCTCTAAAACGGTGCAAGATAGGGCCTATTAATCACTAATAGGAAGTTGTACACAACCTTTCGACTGATTGAAACGACCTTGGATGACCTTGAACACCAAAATAGAGGTGTTTGTGGATTTTTTTGGCAATTTTCAGCTGTGAAACACATTTCAAGAGCGAATTGTGGTGAAATCAACAGAGACAGACAAAGACAAGCTGCGTATGAAAGTTTTAGCATTGAATGTAGATTTCGATGGTCCAAGTATCGATTTTCTACGTTCAAGGAAACCTGTACATAAAAAGAGTCGCACTACCACGAAAGTCGTTATTTTACCGCTGTTGGCCAGTCCTTCATAAAAACGGTTGCAGATACACATGGGCATGCTGCCTACCACAACAAGCACTAATGACGAACTTTTCAGTTGTATCAACGTTGTTAACTTTGAAAGACCCTGAACTCCCAAAATAAAGGGTTTTATTGATTTTTGTGACCTTCGACTGCAGCACACACTTCCAGAGTCAATTGCGACGAAATGACTGGAGATGACTAAGACAATTGCGAACAGGAACTGCCAGTGTTTCGCGCATCTCGTGAGCATTAGCTCAAATTTCTTGTTACAATAAGTTTTTAACGGCCTTAGTCCTTTTCGCAGTCATTAATCCTAGTTAATTATAGGTCATGAGGCAGGCAATAAACATACATTGGAATTTCCCAATATGATAAGTCACAGAATGTGCTCATTCACGATGGTCTAAATAATACTATGTAAACGTTGTATGCTTACCACTCACACTGAATAACTTTTCAAAACATTTAACATCAAATACTCTGTGAAACCACAGAAAACTTTTACCACACAACATTAAGGGCCGGTTTCTGGATCTTAACTGACCAGTCAAGTTAGTGTTAACTGACAGATTTGCATAAATCACGTTTCCCGTTGCACTAACCAACGGTTATAATGGCCAAAAATTTAACTCGGATCGAATTGGTGCTTATCCAATGACGCTCGAGACATCTGGATGTGCGCGCTCGCTTGATTGGTCACGACGTTGGTTGATGCTGCTGATGTTGCAACGTAACCCCCGTCATGCGAAATAACCAGCACAGATTACAACATCATGCACAGACTTTTGTAGCATTTATTATCAACTATTCAATAATATTCTATCACCGTAAGACTGCGAATATTGCAGTGCACAGCACTTTGAAGCACACCAGATAATACAAATAATCATAAAGTGGCTTAAACACACATTTATGCACCAACTAATATGCCTTTTCTCCAGATACTCATTCTCATAATAAATCAACGAAATAATTATAAGCATTTGGGACATGGCAAAATTATTTTACTGTGAAGTATCAGTCCAATGACTACATCAGTATGATTGAGTGAGTAGGGTTCAACATCCCGCCCGATACAATATAAGTTATTTTGGGAACAGCCTTTCCAGGCAATGCACGTACACATAACAGCGGAACAAAAAATTTAAGCTTTACAGAATGTTTAACCTTTATTACACACAAAACCTAAAAACAACCTAAACCTAAAACTGTAAGAACTGCCAATTCTAAGTGTGCATACGTAACTAACAGTACTGGCAGTTCTAATAATCTTCCCTTTTATCCACCAGACAGTCATCAATGACAACATCAGTATGACTTAAGTACACTTTACACTTTTCACTACACAACAATCATGACAACAATATTTCAGCGGCATGATAACTTTTCATGCACAGTGAAAAATTCACGGCAAGTTACACAAGTTGACAGAAAAGATATCAGTTACATCCTTACCACTGGAAACGTAATATCAGACTAGAAATAGAAACAACAAATGTATACATCAATGTTTCATTATAGCGGTTCACTCGCTTTGGCTACATCTTACTATGCTCTCTGCATGGCCGGCAAACAGTTCAACATCTAATGTAGCAGCTATAGGGCTTGCTGATATCAGTTCACTTGAATGCATTTTTATTCGTTGCGAAATAACACGCAAGTACAACAGCTCTTCTTACGCTGTACACAATGTGTTGTCGCTATGCTAATAACCACCAATAAATACTGTAGAATATCACATCACTGAAGTGTTACAACTTAACAACAGGCAACATTTCTGCAGAGCAGATCTGTGCACGGGCCCACATCATTCACTATTCAGCACAGCCCATTATGATGACTCAGAATTTGGTGGCATAGACCAGCCCCAACCTGGTCCATTCTTCCGTAGAAAATTCCACCTGGCCCAGCCCTACCCAGTTTGATGGCTGTACGTCAGCTGGATTTTCACTGCCATGTTGCAGAATCAAGATCTCAACAACTTAAACATCACTGGCTTATACCGTTACATGGAATAAACTGATATTGTCCGGAAAACGATTATATGATGATATACTCAGTTAAAATACGTCTTCTGGGCAAACTTGTAAATACAAAAATTGCACTCCCCATGTGTGGCCTAGAGTCAACTCTAGAGACAGCCTCAGATGATTCCCAGCCCGGCCCACCAGGTCCATGCATGTCGCACATGCCTGCTGCAGATAAGATGTCAACCAACATTGATGGCAATAACGCTGCCAATGCATAACATCATAGACGGAGGTGGAATTACAAGTAGCTGAGATACAGCAGCTGACAGCATCCGATGGCTGCAGTGTTGAGACTGCATCAGGAGTTAGTATGCAGTTCGACTTGTAACACTCTGTGCCAGCTCAACTGCACTGTACACACCAACACATACAGGTTATACTGTGCACGTGCTGCTAGTGATTTGCAGCATTACCCATTTTAGGAACTGGGTACCTGGTTGCAATTATCCGAGTACACGAACCTGGTTTTAACTTTAAAGCAAGTGATTTTCCCACAAAGTTAAGGTTTTTTTATAAAACGTCTATAATGTGTCTGTGATACCAAATATATATGGTCTGTCAACGAAAATGACTGAAGTTGAACATCCCTTACTGTACTGAATTTCACCACAATGGCTGCAAGTAGCGAGATTCTTATCAGTTTCATAAAAAAATCTGTGCAAAAAATGAGAATCAATTACCCAGATTTGGAACCAGGTAATGAATTTTAGAAAAGGGAATGGGTACCTGGTTCCTGGTATAAATCATTACATTACATAAAACATGAGAGAGTGAACGAGTGAGTGAGTAGGGTTTTATGTACCGCCCGACAACCGCCCGACACAGTACAGGTCATTTTAGGAATGGTCTTTCCAGGCAAAATGCACACAAACACAAAATAATACAACAGTAAGTTTAACCTTTACAGAAACTTGAACCTTTATGAAACACAAAACACAAAAGAACTGCCAATTATAATTGTGCATATGCAATGATAATGGCAGTTCTAATAATCCTCCCCGTTATCCTCAAGACAGTCATCAATGCCATAATGGTGTCTATTGGAGGACAGGTGGGGACATGAGACACAGCTTACATCAGTTCCGTAACCCTATAACTCATTACAGATCAGCATTTTCAGAGCAAAGCTAAGTGAAGGTACATTTTTGCATCCCTATACACTGTAGCACTCTGCAGACTACTGTAAGTCCTATTTTTTCTTCTTCTTCTTATTTTTAACCTGGCCTCGGTACTCCATTCCCGAAGGAGCCTGAAAACTGACTCAGCAATACAAACAAAGGTAATAATTATACGTCATTCAAAATGCCAGCTTATTCCAGCCTTTAACTAGACAACAAACATAAGAATTACCAACACTTAGGTTTTGACTGTGGAAAATCTGTCAGAATGCTAGTTACTAAGTAACTCACTGCACGGAACTTTCACATAAAACAGTTTGAAAGACAAAGCCAATTCATTGGAGCATATTTTATGACCAACTTTGATCTCATCTGCCTAGATAATGCAATGCATCTCAACTAAGCATGATGTCCTTACGTACTGCGGAGAAAATATCAACTCCACACAGTTAAATGGCTCAATTTTTCTTCATGGAGATTATGTACAACAGTATCTTCCACCAGTCATTTAATACATCACTTACAATGTTCAACTGGCAACATTTTACCTTATACTCTAATACTGAACCCAAGGCTCTTCTTCTGCAATAGGGTCAATACAAAGTTTACACTGATATGTTATCATTTGAGATTTAACAAGTAAGCAGGGTATATATCACATAGGCACTCTAGCATAATTACACAAAAAATGCTGAATATATAATGCAGAAACCAATAACATGTTAAAATGATGAAAAATGCAACATAAATGAAAATATGGAGACATAAAATCACCAAAAAACTATACATAGATATATATGTGTGGATCATATTGCAACAAATCATAAAGAAATTGACTCAAAAAAGTGTTCGAAAAGCTACTAAAGATGTGTGATTGAATGCATTCAGCATATTAATAGCCATGTGCACACTATGCATAACTGTGAATAAGACAGAAAAGCTGGCATTAAGTGAAGATAAACAAAGCAATTTATTTCTGTATTCACCCAGCACTGCCAATGCCATCACTGCTCTCACTGGTCACAGGGCTATTGTAGCAAAAACAAAATAAAAACATCCACTGCATCTGTCTCAAAGTCTTGATAGTACAAATACAATATACTTCAGCAGAGCACCTCATAGAACCTCACAGTTGAAAACTACTCTACTAATATTTATGAAATAAACTGATATTCCTCTATAAGGCATATTCCTCTATGTGGCTTGGTAGTCTAACAGTAACGTGCTGAACTTGTAACCCCGAAGTTGCAGGTTTGACTCCGAGCCGGGGCACTGCAAGTAACGACCTTGGGTAAGTTGTTCACACACATGTGCCTCTGTTCACCAAGCAGTACAAATTGGTACCGGCTTCACAGCCGGGAAAGTGACAGCAGTAATATGCGGAGGTCTGGCCCTCCTCCCACATATAAAGCAGGGGCGGGTTCTCCTGTATCGGGTGGCAGGTAATACTGTGTAATCCCATACGGCAGGCGAGGCATCTGCGGCACACTGCTGGCTCGGGGCTTTAAAAACGGAGATAAGCACCGCTCGCATCGGTCACAGAGCTGTGAGAGGGCCTGTTGACTATCAGCAGTAATTAACCTCTATAAGCATCAGTTATTAACTTAGCGTTGATAACTCATTAACTTCATTCATTTTACAAGAACTATTAAGTGAACAGCAAAAGCATGTCAGAATTGTTGTTATCACTTTACAAAAAATCAGACAAAATTCTGACATCACACAATTAACAATAGAAGTGCCCTAAGTCTGTCATATACCCATACCCTTCCACTAAAAAGCTACAAAATCAACAACTGTTTGACTTTGCTGAACTGCAAACGATGCCAAACCTATTCCAACGTCAACTCAGCCTAATCCTTCCTCTGGACTAGATTAATCTAATGGCTGGGGTTAAGGCCAACGCACTCAGTGGTGTTGGATGGCATGTAACATGCATGATTCTATATGGTAGATGACAATCTATAGTTCTGAGACAAGTAAGTAAGTAAGTAAGTAAGTAAGTAAGTAAGTAAGTAAATGATTTATAAAGCACCAAAGTCTCAGAAAGAATCAGGGCGCATAGGATGATGGACGCTAGGTGGCAGAAAAGGCTGACTGAAAGTAGTGGGTCTTTAAGTGACATCTGAATGTAGCCAAGGTTTGACATTGACGAATTTGAGGAGTTAAGGAGTTCCAAATTCTCGGAGCAGAGACACGAAAGGAACGGGAACTAAAGGATAAATTATGCCGTGGAATTGCAAGTAACTGACTGGTAGTTTCCACGAAGAGCTATAAATACTTTTAACTGTTGCAGTAACCGTTAAATACTTGTTACAAACACAAACACGTTTGTTTACCTTTTGCCAACTTTGATGTGAATGACCAGGAACACAACACCGAGAACAATGCAGATGGAGCCGACTACCAGATAACCAATCCCGAGGAATGGGTTCTTTCCTCCAAGCCACGAGGTCGTTGTCAGCACCATTCGCTTTCTTCCACTGAATGACGACACTGGGTATGCTGCACAGCAAAGACAAAGCTCATGGGTTAAGTCATTAACTGCACTGTAAATCACACACCTTTGATTCTACACTTTACAGTCAAACCATGTGTGAAATAACAAACTCATTTATGACCCAATTCTCTAGATAATACAACACCAAATTGAACAAGTAAGTCAAATTTACACTGCCATTATTATAAGCCTTGACACATCATATTCATTACCCCCAATTATGATGAAGCACTGTATAAATTTTACTTCAATGTCAATTTGTCAAATGTTAAATAAATACATCCCAAACATCATCTCTCGGCAGCTTATAGTTCAAATAAAGCACATTATGCAATCAGATATCATTTCACCTATCTGACAAAAATCATAAATTATGTTTCAGCCAATTAGAATGCCAAAGTGTAGAAGTGCAGCAAATGGCTACTAACTGTATACAATGTTGAGAGAGTAGTTTCCCGCTGGCAGACCATTCTCAAACACTCCAGTGTGGTTCACACGTCGGTAAAGTTTGCGAAAGTTTGGAAGTGCTGCTGTGCGCATCCAGACAATCAGATCTTCATTCTCGTAACCGTTGTTCTTTGGATCACTGGGATCCAGTTCATACACCGGCTTCTGCCAGTTCGGCGGATGCGTAGTTCCATTAAATGCTAAAATATCACACACACACAGAACTGAAAACTGCACAACTAACAAACATTACCATGGATACTCGACCTGAACGTTATCATCAGCATGTAGCCAGCTTGTGCTGTGAATTTTACATCTCCATTCGCATTTTACACTCATCAGCTCACTGGAGGACAGCCATTGTCTTGACACATTTGTTCCAGCTAGCTGTTGCATGAGCAACACGGTCAACATCTCCACGAGTGTTGTGGTAAACTGGTAGTTGACCAAATAATGCATTGACATGGCAGCGCAAGGCCTGGTGTGCTGGGACAGTCTCAGACCAGACAGATGAGCAACGTTGCCAAACAAAATCACTCAATCTACTATTATACAACAAAGGCTAATGCACTCAGCAGAAATTGCCATTACTGAAAAGAAACCGTAAATGACTAAAATATGCTTGCATGCAGTAACTAGGGATTTGCAGTGCTTTCTCATAATAACCAAGCTAGCAACTGATCAGCACGAGACAATGCAGACCATGATACAGCTATTTACTAACATACTATTGCCACAGTTAGCCACAGTAAACCTTCATGCTAGAGACACAGCAGACAAACCACTATTGGTATTCAGAATCATTTCCCCTTTGCAAAGAAGACAAGAAATTTGAGCTAAGGCTCATGAGACGCACGAAAGCAATAGCAGTTCCTGTTCGCAAACTGTCTGTCTATCTCCAGCTGTTTTCACAGGCCAACAACGGTAAAATAACGACTTTTACGGGGGTACCACTCTTTTGATGCCCCTGTGCGCAGGTTTCCTTGAACCTAGAAAATCAAGACTTGGACCGTCGAAATCCACGTTCAACTGAAAATTTCATACGCAACTTCTCCATGTCTATCTCAATAGGTTTCAGCGCAATTTGCTCTTGAAAAGTGTCTTGCAGCCCCAAATCACCAAAGAATCCATAAAAACCCCTATTTTATCATTCAAGGTCATCCAAGGTCATTGAATTCAGTGGCAATTGAGAGCCAATGTATGACTTCCTATTAGTGATTAATAGTAACCTAGGCCCTATCTCGCACCGTTATTGAGATACAGCGACTTATTGGCCAAAAATTGCAAACTTTTCCTACCCCCTCTCATTTAGTGCCCTAGTTCGGGGTGACTCCCTTCGAATTTATGAAAAAGCTTTACGGTTCCTGAAACTAGAGTCTTCCAGGCAGCCGATGGTGAAGATTTGGAGATCCTAGCTTGGACTGTTTTTGCCTGATCCACCCGTGTGACGGACAGACAGACAGACGGAATTGCGATGGCTAAGACGCGCTGAAAGCAGTAGCTGCTTTCACGTGTAAAAACTGTTGAATTATGAGCTCTGTTAACTACTGAAATTCACCAGCATTACCTGCCCGCATGTTAACATCAAAGCCTGGTGGATTCCCATACTTTGATCTCTTGTCAGTAGTCCAAGCAATGTCAGTCTTGATCAGACCAATCGGCTGCCAATTCCCATCCATGTCGTAGTCGATCGTCAACGTGTCTGAAATTCACACAAGTAACAATGCCATTAAAGTACATTAATATCATCCAGCAAACACATAACTGACAACCAATGTCCCACTTCGGTAATGGTTAGAAGCTTTGCTGCTGAAATCAAGACTAGTCAATCATAATAAACTAATGTCCATTCTACAGCAACAAAAATGCATAGTAGATACTATGCTTTTTGGTTAAAACCAATTCTATAAAAAACCAGAGTGCTCAAGTACCCCAAAGTTGCACGTTAATTGTAAGCTGATAAGAGAAATTCAGACAATTCAGTACATTCATTAGTCAAAATTCTGAAATCAACAAAAATATTAAAATACTTAAAAGTTTTACTCAAACTACATCAGAAGCAAAGGTAACAAATCCAAAAACTTGTATGAAATCAAGCACCACAATCATATTTTACACTGACTGAAAAAAAACGCATATGTAAAGAATGTAACCAAACATAGCAATTGCAGCCTGACAAGAATCAAGAACGGCAAACATATTGCAGACACAGCTTGAGACATAACTCACTGTTATATATGGGAAATAATGGTCCAGGATTGAGAAAAACATTTGCATGCTGAACAACATCAGTTATTGTGCTAACAACATGTCCTTGTCGAAAAATCTCATCTTGTAATCTTGGCGTTTGACCTATGACCTTGAAATTCAAGATAAAAGCAGCTGGCAGAAGAAAACATGTCACACACCTGCCATTAGACAGAAGACTGAACAAGTAAAAAGTAACAAACCATTAAACAGACTGTTAGCAATTGCTCCACAAGGAGCATATGGCAGTCCACCACCCGGCAGTGAACCGTTGGCAACACCACGATATGGGTCACAGTCAGTACTAAGAGCTGAGTAGCTTCTGGATGCACCAAGCAGCTGGTAGTCATCTCGTGACTTCACGTACCGCCGATGGTTCTGGTAGAAGTTTGTCAGACTGTAGTACATATAAACCTGACCCTGCAATGACAGTTAGTAAGTGTTAGCAGCCATCACCAATACTGGTTTCTGGTACAGTAAGTGTCATGTATGTAAAATTTACAAGAAATTTGAGCTAATGCTTGCTTTTACGCGTAAAAAGTCCTTTGCAAGCTGCAAGCCCATGGGTGGGTGCTTATCTCCATTTCCTTAGCCATCAGCCACACATCATTCACACTGCATGACCATGAATATGGGGTTGACGCATCATATGGTGTGACTGTCTATACCTAGCTTTCACTGGTACTCACTGTGCGTACCCACAAAGAGATGACCAGAATAAGTTGGCTGATCTAAATGGCCGGTAACATAAAGATGGTTTACCTATCTGCAGATGGTTACCCATCAAGTTCCACCTCATTCAAACCAAAAAAATCACAAAATATGTCAGTAGAAACTAAAACAACATTGAAATTAATTTCCTTAATCGTGCGATGAACAATTATAAGTTATAACTGCACGCTAATTGCAGTTATAACACACATCTGCATTGTATTGCAGGTAGGCATAATCAAACATCTTGCTACTGTAAAACAAAATACAATTTACTAACTCAATATAATCCACCAAAAAGTAAAAAAATGTATGAAATGCAAACTTCATGTGATAGCTCCATGAAATTTAAATTCCATGCACTGCTCTAATTTTTGGTGGGTTATATTGACGATTCACAGTTATCATTTGTACCTAGCAGCATAGCCATAACTGTATGACTCAACTACAGATAAAAATATCATTCACAGAATCGTAACTTGTGTACAAACCTCAAAATTTTCAGTCAGATTAAATTTTATCTGACACAAGCAGCGACCGCCAGTGTTATTTTTCAGGAACTCCGAGCATCTGCTGTGAGGCGCTTGTATTTGCCTGCAGTCATCCGTGTAGTCAATGGTCTTCTCACGGATCTGCAACCAAATACAAATCAGATAAGACAATGACCACCAACATTAAGCTTCAGTAGTGCAACACTCATTCTGACAAATCACACGGTACACCTTTTACAATAATTCCTCTAATGGTTTTCTGCTCTAGTGGCAGATTTATGAGTATGACCATCCTTTTTCCCAGATCCTCTTATAGCTTCTTCACTGCATTTCTGCACTGTTACATAACATGTGAGTGAACCACATAATGAACAATATATAAATAACACTGGTAGTTTGCTTCTCAGTTCATGTTCTCATAATCTTCACTCATGACATTGCTTAGCATCAAAGGCAAAGCATATTCAGTTTGTTGCTTTGCCCAACAGCCTTCCTTTTATTCTATTCCGTAACACTCATTTATGTCTCCAGATGAGTAAAGTCCATCCTTACTTTTTTTCAGAAAACACAAATTACACAGAAATTACACGAAGAGCAAAAATGTCATACAATTTGTTGTAAATTTCCTTGCAACACATGCTTATGATAAAATATTGATACAAGAAATGAGATTACATGCACATTATATTACTGTAAAGACGACCTAGTGGCATTATAGCCAACTTACTTGCTATTATCGTTATTACCAAATTGGTCTTTCGTTCAAATCATAAATTATTACATGTAGTCAGTCACATGTACTGCACCAAAAATTGTGAAGTAAACATCAAGAAATTGGCCTAAAAAACAGAAAAAATACAAAAATCTTATGAGTCATTCCATATGAAATCAGCAAAAATCTGACAATTTTCCCACTCAAAATTTTTGATTTTTTGGAATTTTTTCCCATATGTTCTCC
>Ga0209671_1006469_pt1 | contig 12035 bp, 8 predicted proteins | sample WorMetHERISLAND2_2_FD_187401 | JGI IMG/M metagenome (GOLD analysis project Ga0209671, IMG submission 187401) | Marine gutless worms symbiont microbial communities from Max Planck institute for Marine Microbiology, Germany - Olavius geniculatus... | ecosystem: Host-associated > Annelida >...
GTGTACGACTTCCTATTAGGATTAATAGTAACCTAGGCCCTATCTCGCACCGTTATTGAGCTACAGCAACTTATTGGCCAAAAATCGCAAATTTTGCACACCCTTCTCGTTTAGCGCCCTCGTTCGGGGTGATCCCTTTCGAATTTATGGAAAAGCTTTACGGTTCCTGAGACTAGAGTCTTCCGGGCAGCCGACGGTGAGGATTTGGTGATTCTATCTTGCACCGTTTTGACTGATCCACCCGTGTGACAGAGGGACGGACAGACGGACAGAATTGCGATGGCTAAGACGCGCTGAAAACAGTAGCTGCTTTCGCGCGTAAAAACATTAATCTGCAAATGAAAAAACATAAAACATGTTTTTGTTTACTCTAAAAAAAACATGTAAAAACATAGCTTACATAAAAACATTAAACTACATTTGGCAAAAATTAGCACAGTAACGTGTTAAAAACAAAAACCTACCATTTGTCAAGAGTAAAGACCGACATGTACTGAATGTTGTTATGTAACGGTGATTATGGTACAGATCGAAAACAGGGCTAAACGCAATTTGCCCATGAGAAATGCATCATATTTGTAATTTTGTATGTTTATGTTTTAACAAGAACAAAAACGCAACATTACAAATAAAACAAAAACACTTTAAAAAATAAAAAAAACATTCTAAAAATAAAAAGCATAAAAACATGTTTTTAAAACTTTTATTAAAAGCATAAAAACTGTTTTTCCATTTATGGTTTGCAGGGCTACAAGCAACAAGTCAATGACTGTGCGTTGATAACTGCTGAAGACGGCAAGTGTCTTTTCGCAAACATTGAAGACATCTACGACTTCAGTCGGTCAGTTTAGAAAACTCTCAGCCAGTCTACACCATTAAGTCTATATTTCTGTCCATTTTTTTTCTCAGCTGCAGTCTACGTTTGATCTGTACATTGTATATTCTCTTTATTTTACTAAGAATGTTTAGTTGCTATCAGTAGACAAACGAGACAGATAGAATGATTACACACCAGAAAGTACATTTTAGTAGAGTACACGAATATACGCATAAAAGCTTTCGTCGATTTATTAACCATCATGGACATCTTTAAAGCTTTCGAAGTTAGACAATAACCTAAGTCTATAGCTTACAGAATGCAGCATTCTGAATGTGGTAAGCTTATGTACGGCGAATGCGTGTTTTCTAAAAATCGAACAAGTTAACAGAACATACATACTAGGCCTCTCATTATTTGATCCGAACAAATATTATTTTCACTGTATACACTTTTGCCGCACACAACATGTTAGGATCTATTAAACTATGAACGGGTACTAGGCCCTATCTGCGTTAGGTGTTATAAGCTAAAATTGATGATAGTCTGCGTGATCAAAGCAAAGCATAAAATAAAACATGCATAACATGCACATGCCAAAACAGAATGATCGGCGCCGTAATAAGTGTAACTGTTTAACTGTTATTATGCCACTAGCGAGTAATAAATCGCTATTGTTAACGGAAAGAATGACCGAATCGTACGCTCGTGACTATAGGCCTATAATTATGTGGGCGGTCAACTTGATCTACAGTATAATGTAATATCGCTGTAGGCTGAGTACTAGCTATAGCCTATGTCATGAGAAGACGTGTTTGGCACTCTACTTAGCCTACAGTAATCGTCCACATTGCAGTTATTTTGCCTTGACGCCTTATACAACGTTATTCCATGAAAGCCAGTATCTTATTATTTCGATCATATTGCCGGAGACTGTTGGTACTTAACAAAGACAATATATTTTCATCGACAGTCGACTTAGTGACCTTTGCCGGACATTTTATTTTGCTAATCCGTTTATTTCGTTAGTTTTTTTTTTTGTTTTTGGCCATCTGTACTTAAGTAACGGTCGAGCTGTTGTCATGGTCATCGACTGTCTGTTCGTCTGTCTGTCCGTCCGTCTGTCTGTAACAGATGTACCCCGGCTAACGGGTAAGGCGTAGGGAAAAACTATTTATACGAATGATTAGCCATGGATGCTAACTCGGGCATGCAAAATTTCAGCCATATACTCCAAAGGAAACATTTTAAAATTAAAAGTTAAATGGAAGGGGTAGGAAAAATGTGCGTTTTTCAACGGAAAACTGGCCATATCTCAGAACCGGTGAGAGATACGGCTATTAATCATTAGTAGAAAGTGACATACGCCCTGTCAGATTAGATGGAAATTATTAACCTTGGATGATTTTGAAGGCCGTTACGCGCTATTGTGGCTAAATGGTGCGAAATAGGGCCTAGGTTGCTATTGATCATTGATAGGATGTCGCATACTGGCTTTCAAATGACATGAAAATAATTGACCTTGGATGACCTTGAAGGTCGCTGACAACCAGTACGGTCGGCTGTCCTAGCGACAGCTGGGCTTTTTTGTAGTTATGTGGAATTAAATCAACTAAGCTGACTACGCGACATTTTTTACTGTTAGCGTACTTATATGCACGCACATTATTGCATCTTATCTGACTGCATCCACATTCTAACACACAACGTCATGTGAAAAAAACACGCAAAAATATCATCGTTATCGTTACCGGTACTGTGACTATGCCTGACGTCAAAACGTCGGCGCATTGCACATTACGACGTATAAGTACTTTTTGTGCATTCCTTAAGTTATGAGACTGACAACAGAAAGAAAAGTGCTTAGCTATCGTAACTCGTAGAGAACACGCACCGTTTGATTGGTGTGTTTATTTTTTTCAGAACCGTGCTGCCGCTCGCGGACGATGTGTTTGAAGTGTATTTCATTTTCGAAATTTTGGGTGTTTTCTATTAAAAAATACTAACTAGGTCGCCGATGTGGACATAAGCTAGTAATTATTCATGTGTTACTTTGCAAATTTCAAGTGACGCAACTTGTATAGTTACGATACACCAAGGTTACTGACAAACAGACAACACGGTGACGCGCTTTGCTAGGTGCGCATTCTGCAATTGTGAAACTACAAGCATAATAGTAGCAAACTAAAAAAGCAGTCAGAGACCGCAGACCTCCGCCAACGCCATGTTGTTCGCCAGGTGGCATCACCATATGTGGTTTAGCAGCGGTTTCCATTATGCCCCATATAAAGATATGTTAACGAAAATTGCAAAGTGATCCAGAATCCAGGATTTTTTCCAGATCACCCCCAAAATTGAAACACTTGTAGTTTTTGCCATTTTTGACATTCCCTGAAAATTTCAGAAAAATCCTTCTATAACTTTTGAGTTATCTTGCTAACACACAAACGGACAGACAGACAGACAAACAAACTCTGGCAAAAACATAACCTCCTTGGCGGAGGTGAGAAATCGGTGTGATCGGTGAGAAATTGTTCGTAGGGTTGTGTTTTAAGTCGCACCCTGTATACTGCACATGTTGACGGTGCATGTGTGTGTGTGTGAATGACGACTGCAGGAATCTTTTGCAAGCTCTGGAGCTGTGCAACTCGGACGCCGTCAAAGTGTCGCAGTGTTTTATTGCCCGCGCGTCTGGATTCGACGTCTACTCGTTCTACTGCTCCAACTATCCACGGTCCGTCAGCCGATACTCGCTTTTCAATGTAAACGTCAAACTAAACAGAAAAAGACTTTTTGTGGTATAATTTATAAAAAAAAATGTCAGCGGGTAGTCGGTGAGCAGTGAGTTTGCCTAGCCTATACTCAGTGACACTGCAGTGTTACTGCGTGGTTAAAAGGACAATGCAGGACTTGCTATTTGTTCTCGTATAGCTTGGAACGTGTAAATTTAATTTTTATTTGTTTAGTTCTAGCGCATTTTAGGCCCCTATTGACTTTTGTACAGTAATTTAGACTGAGTCGCACATGACGTTGAGAATACGGGCAATGGGGAGGAGCCAATTGTGGAATTTTTCATAAGTTCGAGTCTAAATGATGCTGCATATTTATAGTTCAGAGGCGGTTTCTGGGAGCAGTTTCAAAAGAAAATTCACAGCGACACAATTCTTTATCTTTCTATCGTTACAAGTCGCGTATTTCTGCGATTTGGTCATAAATTAATATGGCGGCTGCCTGTTAGGTTTTCACCACGCTTTGTTACGTGCATGGTCGTCCGATAAGCCGCATTAATCGTCTTGCTCGTCCGTCTCTTTCTGTCCGTCTGTCTTTCTGTCTGTCTGACCCGTGTGTATGAATATCCTTTGTGCAATGTGCAACCGTAGTCGCTGTGCAAATTTTCAGTTTTAAGGAACTGGCGTACATTATCGTTTAGTCGCAGGTGACAAATCACGCGCCAAACGGCTCGGGCGTCGACGGCAGATTAGGCCTATAGGTCTAACCCTTGTGCAGCGACCTAATTTGCTGTCAACGCCTGAGACGCTCAAATACATCTGGACGGAAGGCTGCATATTATTTAAGAATGAATGATCTGTTGCTCTTTTAATAATTTTTGCTAAACGGCGATGAATGTGACAGGGCGATGGAGCTGCTGAGTCGGCTGATGGCGGACCCGGAAGTGGCGGCCATGTTGAATTGTCAGCAGATGTTACTACAGCACAGCCTGCCGCTCAGCTGTTACTTACTGAAACCTGTACAGCGTGTCCTCAAATATCAGCTACTACTTCAGGTGTCGTATGTGAGACTTTGCTAGATTCGTCTTTCTGCTGCTACGATGAATGTAACAGGGCGATGAAGCGTAGAAGATCTAGAAAGTTACAAATAGCACAACTCCGCTACCACACGACGCGTACTACAAAAATTAAGAACACCGCGCGATGTGTTTGTTATTTTTGTGCTTACAATCGTGCTTCTGAATGACGTCACGTGTTACGCTGGTCTCGCATGTAATAAGTAACCGAGTTAGGCGTATGCCGCAGGCGATGTATTTCATATATAATTACAGCGTTACGGAGGGACGTACAAACAGACAGACGGACGGTCGAACAGACAACGATGCTAATGCCGCGCTTTGCAATACATGCACTGTGCGGCAAAGAGAAGCTTGGCTGTAGGAATGAGGAGAAAAGAGCTCGCTGGCTACGCGCCTCGTTCTAGTCTCGGTAGTCGTTAGTTGCAGCGTTGTAACTAACTGTCTGTCTTCTGAGACATGTGGTGAATATAGAACTCGGCTATATTTCAGCCGCCTTTACATCTATTAAGTCTGACCATAATTCACTGCAGTGTCGGAACGTCTGTGTGTTAGAACGCGTGCGAGCACCACGACTCGTCGTGCAGCGGTCACGACGTCGTCCAGCAGGCAGTCGACTGCATGGTCAGCGTGGCAGTCAACATCAACGAGATGAAACGACGTCATGAGAAGATCGTCCGAGTGATGGAACTACAGACACGACTTCTACCGCGCTACCTCGCTCACGACCTCAGCGCACTCGGACAACTCATTCTCGAGGTATAGCATTGATTGACGAAAGCACTGATTGTCCTTAGAGGTAAGCTACTTGAATTTTAAAAAAATAAAAAAAATACGTCAGCTGAGTGCTGGCATATGTTGCGGCCGTCCGCTTTTTTGTGCTTATGCCAAGGAGAATCAGCATGAGTACTATACATTCGTCTCAAAAGGGAGAACTAGTGTTACCAGTTATAGTTGATTTATGTGAAGTGCTAGCTGCACCACGTGTCCAACTATTATATGCCCGTTTTACGATGATCGCGTCGTACACTCCAATAACGTTGGCATTATCCATTCGTGATTTTACTATACTGCATGGTCGACATTTTACACCACTGCACGGTGCTTTAGTTAACCTTTTATTTGTCGTAAGTCAGCAAACAACCGTGGCCGACTAGACAAATGTTAAATAGCAATAAGCGTAAGCCTGCTACCGATAAAAAACAATGTCTGCGCAGGACAAGTGTCGAGTGAGTGGTGCTAAAGAGCAGAGACAGATATTTGTGTTCGAGAAAGCGCTGCTGGTTACGAAACACAAGTCTGACGGGATGCTGTCTGTCAAGGCATTTATCTCGGTAAAAATTCATTCGCATAACGTTTACATGTCGATCTATCCAAACAGGTAGGCCTATCCTGCAACTTTCAGAATTTATCAGTTATAAAAGAACAAAAAGCATGCTAATATTACCAGTATTGTTATTCTGGATGCGTTTCACTAAACAGCATAGCATACTGTTGCGAGCACTGCTAAATGACGTCGTGCTACGCAAGTGTGCGCGTAGCTAGTAGGGTGTTTACACGATCCAGCAAACGTCCAGCATTAGCGCGTGTATTTTGATTACATTTGCTGGACGTTTGCTGGATCGTGTAAACACACCATAAAATAACGCATGTACACTGTGTCTCAACCAAAAAAAAACATCCCCGACATTTTCGACTGTAACTTAAAAACCAATTACCAGATTTTAATAGTTTATGGTACAAATATTCCTGACCCAACTTGCCATCAGACAACTGATCAGTCTCCCACCTTACCCAATGTATGCTTTTGCACTATCTAAGGAAATCACATCAAGCGAAATGTGTTGAAATAAACAGAAAAACCTGAAAAAATCATACCCGACATTATCGATCGTAACTTAAAGAAAAATGAGCAAATTTTAATAATTTTTGGCAGAAATATTTCTGACACCACTGGCTATTAAACAAGTGTTTTACAGTTTCTACCTCACTCAACATCAGCTTTTGCGCTACCTGGGGAAATCAGACCAAGCATAATACGTGTTAAAATGAATGAAAAAACGTCGATAAATTTCATTTATCTTAATCTCGGGGCCCCAACAGCCGGTCTATTACAAGGCTTGACTGTCTTGCAGCAGTGTGTTTACCAGATAAAGTTTAGGAATGTTTGTGAAGTCAAGAAGCGACTGGTACAGCCTGGATTAGTCTGGAGCAGAACATTATCGATACTGCTGTCAATGAATAGATAAAGCGTCTCGTCTCCTTGCCTGTGTTCGCATAGTGGGCCAACAATTTTACTGCAGGCAGTTGAAAAATGGACAATTGGATGAAATGTCGGCTAAAGTGTCAGAAATGTGAACAAAATGTGTTTTAGGCGTTATGTTAATTAAACAATCTTATCGCATTGGATAAAAAAGTGATATTTCGCTGGTTGTGTTTTCCCCAGGTAGTGCAGAAACAAACGTTAGATGAGGTAAGAAACTAAATGGTCATTTGATGGCAAGTTGCGTCAGGAATATTCTTACCAAAAAATTATCAAAATCTGATGATTGGTTTTTAAGTTACAGTCGAAAATGTTGGGGATATTTTTTGAGACACAGTGTAGTTGATGCTTTCGATCTTTCTTCTGTAATCTGTAGGCTACAGACAATGATGTAGTGCACTTATCTGTAAATATATCAGTATAATAAATTTTCAGCAGCACAGAACATTATAGAATTTTATTCATGACCCCACGTTATGTGGTTACCAGAAATTCAAAAAGTTGTATGAACTGTTGCAGAGCTGCAATCTGATGTTGATCGAGACTGTTGCTAAGCAACCGTTCAGCTTCCAAGTCGTGCCGTTCGACTGTCCTCGTAATCACATCACTATCCATGTGCGTATAATACACATTCCAGCACTCTGCGCGAACTGTTGTAGAAAACATTCGCCAGAAAGTAAATATTGTAAAGTTGGTTTATTGCAAAATAGACTTTGAGTCAATATGACATTGTCGATCTTTCAGTGCTTTAAAGTTTTATTAAACCTCTTGCTCCAAACATTTTCAGTTGTGCACTATGTTTATGGTTACTTTTTACTTGATATTTGTGAAATAAAACACTATGTCAAAAATTTCCTTTAAAAAAGTTTTTAAGAAAACTTTAAAAACATCAAAACAATTTTCAAAAAGTGAAGCATTTCCCTCAAATAGCCTAGTTTTTTTCGACTTATATGTAAGGGTCATTAAACGTGTATGGCGCTGTGTAGGCGAGAAATGAAGAAGATAAATTGAAATGGTGCCAGTGCTTAAAGAAACTAATTCTTGACAATTACGACGTCGAAATACCAGCGTCAGCAAGACATAACATCCTGATGCTGGCTAGCAGTCACTGTCTACCACGAGGTACTTCTTCCATTCACACTAAGGCGGCAGTTGCATTCTGCATATTTGCCTACTTCAGTTCGGGTAAGACCGAGTTGAAATTATATAGCGGCACGTTTCATTTCTTTTTGTAGCTAATATTGTTAAAAGTGTTCGACAGAACTGTAAGCCTTACAATATTTTGCAATGCGACGTCGTCGTTTATCTCTGCATATTTGTTCAGACGACAGTCGGGGTAGAAGAAAAGTCCGCAGAAAATCAACCGGACTTATTCCCGGTCAGTTTGCTGTTTTTTGCTACTTGTCTCTCGTTAAAAATTAAATGCATGTCTGACACATTGACGGAACAGCTTTTTAATCCTGGCATATTATAGTAATACGTTTGTCATTTGGATTGAAGTAAAGTTTCGGTGGATTGTTAATTAGTGGACGCACGCAATGTCTTTCTTGTAATCACAACAATATTTGTTACGTTCACTGTTTTGAAATCAGTTTAATAAACATACTCGTAAATGATTGATATACGCATAGCTGAATTAAAGTGACTTTTAGTTCTATATTCTATTTATTAAATTGTATTTACAGATTTAAAGCTCGAAACAAGAAAAGGTAACAAACTTTACACTTTCAGCTGTCAGCTGTATTTTTTAATTTATTGTCGTTTTTGTTAGGATACGTTCTTTGTTATCCTTTGTTACGTTAGCGTCGTTTAGAAAAATGAATTAATTTTCACAAAATTCGTATACGGGTACCATTTTTATTTGTAGGCCTATATTACTGTAGTGGCAGGTTGACCCGTAAAGTGATGTCAAAAAATAATAGTAAGAATAATGACATTAATATCAATATGGTGTAATTATTGCAACGCTGTAGGTCGTCGTAAGAGCGAGCCAAATGTCAACAGGCTTCGTCGGGTCAGTTTATTTCACGTGATTGGTTGATTTTTAGCGACAATTAAATGATTACTGCTATCCAAGTTTTACCTACAATATTTATTTATTTATTATTTAATGTATCATATTTTTAGTTTTTTGTGTGTTTTGTGTGCTGCCAATGTATACGCAAGCGAGCAAAAATAAATACCACACTTTCCCGGAAAGCGAAATTATGCGGAGACACTCCATATCATTTCGTTCTTCTGCCGTCGCTGTAGCGTGTGCAATGTAAAACCGCAGGAATCGCCACAACTGGTAAAATTCTGTCAACCATATAATTATGACGGGTGTAACTGCGAGAAAAACTGGGAGGTGACGAAGTCATAAATGTGATGCGACCTTTTAGCTGATTGGCACAGAATTTAAGCGACCATAAATCTGAAGAAAAAAATCAAACGTTGTGGTCACACGTCTGTATTAGCTTGTTAACGAATTCTTAATCAGATTTAGAGCTGTAGAATTATTATGCTACTAAAGTGTAAACTAAGTTAGTCGGCTGTGGCTGTAGGCGGATGTGGTTCACCTGAGTCTGTCACGTGCTGACGAAGATTTCTCCGGACGTCAGGTTTGTGTAGTTCTTGAACTTGTTTTTTTTTGCATTTGCATGACTTTTTGTATCCATTCATTGAAAACAAAATCTAAACAAGCGTGTTTGGGATAAACTATTAATCTTACTTGCATTTATACTAGACAATTAGTAGCTGTAACAGCGTCAGTTACTTTGAACTGTTTAGATTAATTATTATTAAAATGTTAAAACTGGACTATTTCTAAGTGCTCTGGTTTATGTTGTTATTATTGTGTTGCTGCAGACGGCAGTAGGTGGCAGCACCGGCTGTTCGCCGAAGCACCCTGGCTATTCGCCCTCATCGTCATCACCGTCGCTGTGTTCGCTGCCCATCGAACTGCACTCTCGCGAGCGTGACGTCGCGACACCGTCACTGATGACATCATCGGTGACGTCATCATTGTCGGCAGGCTCGGATGCTTCGTGTGTGGTCCGGCGGCCGCGCTCGGCGAGTCTGCCGAATGTCGGGGGCCCGGGCAGTGGACAGGCGGCGGCAACAGGGGTGAGGTTCTACTGCGGCTCTCTGCGGCACAAGGACTCGATCCTGCTGCGCAAGTCCAAGCTACGTCACCAGATCCAGCAGTTCAGAGCGTCTTCGCACAGACTCCCGGCCACCGACGCGTTCAACTTCAACCACGTCGCTAAGGTACTACGCAGAAAAGCTCTTCCGCGGAATTTTTTGCACTGTCGAAAAGTTTACAACTCAGAAGTTTGAAGTATAGCGAACTGTACACCGTGTCTCAAAAATAGTGTGCTACGTTTATTTTTGAATAACTTCGTGAAACACTGGCTGATTTTAATAATTTGGCACAGAACATCGCGAAGAAACTTGACGTGAATGACTGTAGTTTTGCCCACCTCACCTCAATACTGTTGCTTTGCTATACCACCTTGTGAAATGTCGAAGTCACAGTTTGGCCGTTTACGACAATGAATTCATACTTGCGTGGTTATGATTACCGTTGGCGGTAAAAATTTTCGAAAGTAGGGTTAGAGTTAAGGTCAGGGAAAAAGTTGTGGTAATTGCATGAATTGATGTCTTTGGGCCTTATGGTGGTGGCGACAGTAAAGATACGTAAACATAGTAATCGAGAGTTTTGCAGTAGGTATTAAACAAACGCACCAGAAGCACCAAGATAAAAACGCGACCAGAGACGCCGAGGGAGAACAGAAAGTGTACCATTCGCATTCGACTAGGGAGTTAGGAGAGTGTTGGAAACAGACCTGTTAAAACTGATTTTGGTGCAAATTGAGCTTAAAAACATCGGCCTATTATGTCTGGTTACAACATTTGCTATTTTTCACGATCTGTCACATTATGCATTTTTGAACACCGCGCAAAATCTTAAATATGCATGCAGCAGTCGGAATTTAATTTAACGTTGCACAAAGTAAGTTTATAGGCAAATTGTGTAATGATGCACGCTAAATAAGCCAGTCTGTATAACTGTGCAGGTTATTGATGCTCGGAGCGACAGAACTTTCAACAGTGACGACTTTGACAGTAGTTCCAGACTATCGACTCGTGCGTGGCTGAGCACGAAGCCGGTCGTGTCAAAGCTGGGTCAAAGTCAAAGTCAAAGTCAAAGTCAATATCACACAGGGGTCATTGCCCCGTGGACGGGTGGTACCTGGCTGCCGGAATACGACGACCGAAACTGCCGAGAACCGGCTGCGAGTCGGTGGTGCCGTCAGTGCAGCTGTGCAGGAAACAACGAAGCGACGATTTACGGAAATCCGAAGACGACGACGACGAATAAACTAACCGTTATCCTCTCGGCGGTTGACCTGCCGTCGTACACGTCGTCACGATCGGCTTTACACTGCGAGTGCCAGACGACGCTGGACGTCCGCTGTCTGATGCCCTGTACTAACTCGTGGCGGTGCCGCGGAATGTCTACCGCCGCCAGCCACTCCTACGTGCGCGTCGCGTCACCTGGCGAAAGACTTCGGAAACACGCGGTCGGTCCGGACGGCAGGACGTGGTCGAGAAGTTCCAACAGGAGCGTTCACTACGACGACGACGACGACGAAGTTTCGCCGACTTCATTTAATCCTAGTCCAGAGCCGTTCGCACGACGTGAGAGCCCTGTTGCGGGCAATGATAGACCAGCGATAGACAGTAGTAGTGTCCGGAGTGTGTCCAGTGGCAGGACTGTCCAGTACCCGCCGTCTCCGGCCACTAGCCAGGGGTCATCCGGGGTCACGGAGCGGCGCGTGTACACGCTGGCGCGGGCGTACAGCAACCGTGTCAAGAAGCTACAGCGTCGGTCAGCGAGCAGTCAACGTCAGAACGTCGACGACGATGATCGACGTGAAGGTCTACAAGCACAGCGAGTCAGAGCTCACAGCAGCACGAGCACAGGACGCCGCACTGCTCTTCCCTTGTCACCCGCACTCCTGTACAGCTGATAGCACATTAGAAACATGCGTCGGCCCAGTGCCGGCATGTCATGCGGCTGTCCGTTGCGCAACCTAAATTTTAGCCCCGACCTTTTATCTTTCAAGTAGAAACTTGGCTCACCGGTTGCTTCTGTCCTGACCAGG
>Ga0209671_1006471_pt1 | contig 12034 bp, 8 predicted proteins | sample WorMetHERISLAND2_2_FD_187401 | JGI IMG/M metagenome (GOLD analysis project Ga0209671, IMG submission 187401) | Marine gutless worms symbiont microbial communities from Max Planck institute for Marine Microbiology, Germany - Olavius geniculatus... | ecosystem: Host-associated > Annelida >...
TTAGTCGCGACGTAGGCCTTACGTCCAAACTAAGCTACAACGTTGTTATGCATACCGCCCCAGATGCATAGTCAACAGCAGCAGCACTGAAGGCATTACCACATCATTTCATTGTTTTGCACATTGGATGGATGGATACGTTTATTTTAGCATTCTGATTCTGCTATAAATAATCTTCATTGTTTTTTGTTCTGATGGTTAAAAAATACACATTACACAATCTTTAAAAATTGTCTACTTTTGGACAGTTAGCCTCTTATTTTTGGCTTTGTCGTAAGTTTATGAGTTCTCTGAGGGGAATTGTTGACTGGCAATGCTCTGTGGACTTTCTACAGCAATTTGCATGCATTTTAATGTTGTTACTGGCGGATTTACATTAAGTTTCACTAATTCGGTCTGATGTCATGTAAATAAATCACTCTGTATAGTTTTGAGCAGATTTGGCGCTGTGGCACATTTGCTGCTAACTGTGCCTGTGTAGTTGTGTAGTTGTGTTCTGTGAATTTGCTAGATTTATTTGAGCCAGAATATTTTTAACGTACCTCCGCATATAATTCTTGATGAAGATGCTTCACGGAAGGAACATCCAGCAGCACGTGCTGCTTCCCTGAAGCAGTGTGAAGATGAAATTCATGAACTCACTGAGAAAATTTCTGAGGTATTTGTTTCACCTAACTTGTAGATTTAAGGCATATTATTGTTATTCATTATGTTAAGTTTTTGCTTGTGTGGCTTATGTTGCACTTGCACAATGACGCATGTAGTTTGATAAAATTTATATTAAAACAAGACGAACAACGATATGCAGTAAATGGCTATTGTCTAGGGAATTGAACTAAAACGTGAAAGCGCAGCAGCAAACAAAAAGTAACGTGCGACTGTCCTGTAGCTGGTCAGTGATGCGAGGTGGAAGCTGCAGGATGGCGGACGGAAGATGACGACGGACGATGGAAGGCGATAGTCGGGTGGCTGCCACTGAACCCGCTTACCACGTGCTGGAAGACGGAAGTCGGGTGGCAGTTGACGATAGTTGGATGGCTGGCGAGGAACCGACCGCCTGCCACATGCTGCATCGAGAGGGTCACACACGCCAACTGACTTGCAGACGTTGTGTCGTGTAGTCATAGTTGTATGGAAAAGCATTCATTCGGAAGTCATTTGTAACTGTAGCTTTGTTCGTACAATGTACAACATAGTACGTACGTCTTGTATCAAACGTTGACTACCCGCTAACTTAAAGAGCACGTGTTGACAGTTCGAGGGCTCAGCAGGTGATGACGTTCAGTTGTCGCCTCTTTGCCAAGAAGAGTTCCTGCACATGCACAGTAGCATCAATCAGCACGAGTGTCTACTGTTCAGGTCACATTTGCAGGGCCGACAGACAGACGACTGGCACGACTGTCGGACACTGCAGGTGTGAAAAGCGGACCGTCGTATAGATCAGACACCGCCGTCGACTAGTCACAGTTTACAAAAGATGCAAGCACGTGCACATAACTGAAGGAAAAAGGGCATTCCTAACAATTGCAAGATGTTTTGATTTGTTACATTCAGTCTTGTGTTTTGTTTTGGAGAGTTGTCAGCCTCACGAGCATAGTGGTGCTCCAGTTGTTGCTGTGGTCATATGGTATTCTTGAATTTTAAAAAATTACTATCAAGGCTCTTTCTTTGTAGTAGACCCTAGCCTATGGAATGTAGATATTTATGCGGTCATCTAAATAGGCTGCCCTACAGGTCTTGCCACTCCATCTGTTTTTCTTATATGGGCGTTTAACTCAAAAAAGAAAAGGTGTAGAAAAACCCAAAATTAGTTTGAACGTTCCTCAGGCGATTAATGCCAATTTTCAGCTTAAAGAAAGATGCAAGCTAACTGGATATCAGAAACCTTGTGAAAATACCGAATATTTAGCAGAAGCATGGTTTGTGTGGTGGCAGTGTAAAAGTCGACTTTTAGTTGAAATTAATAATAGCTAAATGGCGAGTGCATAATCAGACGTAATATGTTGCCAGAGTATTGTCAAATTTTTCTAGTTTGTATGTTGATACATGGATGTGTGAATGTGACAGTTGGAGCAAGTCAAAGAATCTTTTCGTCAAGAGCTTGCCGAAACGGAACCGTTAGTTGCTCAACTTCATGATGTTATTGACCAGCAAAGATCGCTGTTATCAATACGGGACACCCAGTCTAGTGAGTTGTATAGTACGCCACAGTATTTTGTGTTTTCATGATTATTGATATAATTTGACAGTTGTTTTGCCTCTCCTTATGTCCGTTATGTTCACTGATGGCTGAAAACATGGCAACTTGACAAAAGTTGGATTGCATAGTATAGTTTTGAATTAGTTGACCAAATGGCATAGATACTCCTGAGCAACCATGTTTCTTTTTTGCTCTCAGTTGTGATTTGCTGACTGAAGATATAATTGCTGTGCCTATACCAGAATTTGGTTCCAGCTTTAGCTGAAATGTAGCTATTTTTGCAAGTTTGCCCAAAATACAGCTCAGATTATTTTTTGTATTATTTTTAGATTTGCGTCAGATTTATGAAAAAAATTGGTCCAGTGTGTCTTATTGCTGTGAGGCTAGTTTGCAGCTATGGTATATATTTTGTTGCATCTGATGTTTAAGTCTTGTAAAGTGACTTTGATGGGTTACATGCACTTTGAGCACAACAGTTGAATAGTGAGTTTACCTCAAAGAAATTGAAAACTTCGTTCATAATTTGTGTGTGATGTCTGCAAATGTCATTATAGTAAATAATTTCTAACCTTAGGTCTGGTTGTGACAGAAATGTGCAGGTAATTTGAGTTTCTCACTAACATTGTGCACTTTATAAATGTGCTTACTAAACTGAACGTCATATTTCTATTCTATGGTGGTAAACTTGTCGGATTCAGAAGTTAGTGATCGGTTACAGCCTTAGAAATTGTTATTAATATCGTTAATAGACAGTTATGTGACGTTGATGTTTGATTGATTGTTTTCTTATAACCAGTTTTTGTTTATTGTATTCTTTAAATCTGCGATATAAGTACTTTGTGCTATTTGTGTTAAATTACAGAGGCCCATGATGCAGAGTTGATGCTAAATCAGCATCAGGATATTGACAAGTTGTGATCACCGCAAAGGATTTGATCATTGGCAGATGACGGTGAAGCAGAACGAGTCTCTTATGTTGAGTTCAAAACACATCAACTCGAAAGATGCCGATTGTTTCACTGTTTTGTATAGTGAACTCATAAAGATTTAGCAGTCTTATATGTTGTGGCATGTTAAAGGTAATGTGTAGCTGAGATAAATAGTGTTGATCTAGGAAATCAGCCAGTGGATGAAATTGGTTATCTGCAAACACTACTATTGGCAACTGTGCTCAGAAAAAAACTGAACATGTTGAGCATGAAAATGAATAATATTTGATGCTTTTTTTATTTGGTATTTTATTTGAATTAAGTTTTGAAACTGTTGAGTAGCTTACATTTCCGGCAGTACTTATTGACACCGGTTTGTCAGAATGTCACTCTCGTAGCTGAATGTCTTGTTTCCTTGATCAGTCAATCAAAACAGTATCACCTATTTTGCAAACAAATGATAGGTTTATTTTGTTAATATTCGAATTCTTAATTGTTATGCCGAGCCCATTTTCTGAGCATTCTGCATTCGAACGCTGTAAGTGAAAGTACTTACAATAGCTTCAAGGTCCATTGTGATCCATACAGGAAGGACAAATGTAGCTGAGATTTGCTTTTGGCATGGCCACTTTGTGTTGTAGGTGATCTGGGTTCTCTGAAAATAGAGAGTGCTTTCACTACAGACAGTCAGCATTAGCCAGTGTGATCAGTAGAGTTGTTTCAGCTCACAGGCAAAGTCATGTTTATTTGCCAGTTTTACTGATGTTCGTGATGCATTTGGTTTTCTGTCACTGTTCTAGCAATATTTACCTCCACCAAGGAGGTTATGTTTTTGCCAGACTTTGTCTGTCTGTCTGTCTGTGTGTTAGCAAGATAACTCAAAAAGTTATTTACGGATCTTTCTGAAATTTTCTGGGAATGTCGGGAATGGCAAAAACTAAAAGTGATTCAATTTTGGGGGTAATCCGGAAGGAATCCTGGATTCTGGACCACTTTGAAATTTTCGTTTCGTTTCAATGGGGCATAAGGGAAACCGCTGACAAACCAAAGATGGTGCTGCCACCTAGCGAACAACATGGCCTTGGCGGAGGTGTGCGGGCTCTGACTGCTTTCTAGTTTGTTATGTTGTTGCATGTGCACCATTATACAACTTAACATACTTAAGATGTAGAGATTTCACATGGATGATGTAATGTAAAAGTTGTTATTCAAAATTTTTATTTTGTTCATTTCTAGTTAGCCTTTTCCATTTGTGGTGATGTATTGTTTGAAGATGTTGTTTAGTGTAATTCTTTGTATAATTTACAATTCTGTGCTTTGCTTTGTACATGCCACCAATGCAACCATCCAATGCAGTGTGTGTGCTGTGTGTATTAGTGTTGACTCGATATCAGCGTATTGGGTTATATCATCGAAAAAAATATCAGCTTTTTCGATATATTGCGATATATTTCAAGCCAAACATTTATATGTTTTCAGTATTCGTAATGTCAGTAATTTTTTACAGTCAATTGCTAAACATTGAATGATTAAGTGTTGACAGAAGTTACAGAACAGCATTACGAGTCCAGTTCCATGATGTAATTGTTACTGTTTACGTCTGGTGTCGTTTGTTTTTAGTTACCACATTTTCAAAAACTTTCAGTTCTGACAAAAACAATGTATGACACTAATTAAGTTCACTGACATATTTTTAGTACCTATGTAAAGCATACTGCCTTGTCTAATGTTCGCATCTTGTTCCTGTTTTTGTATAAGGTTTACGTACTTATTATTTTTTAAAAAATATCGATATGATATTTTTCAAATGTCATATTGATATCGTATTTAAAAATAAAATTTTGATATTGAGTCATCAGTAGTGTGTATATGTAGCAGCAAGAACACGTGATGTTTTGTTAGCTGATTTTCTTACAGTAGAAAAAGAGTCCATGTTTGCCACATGCAGTGTTGTATATTATTGAATAGGTTCTGCTTTTTGATGGTTAAATAACATTTAGACAATACAATGCATTAGTAGCGGTTTAATTAGAGGAAAGGCAAAAATGTGTAGCTATTACTGGTGCAGACACAAGAAACGACAAATTAAATTCTGCTGCAGGAGTTACATTAGTATTATACAAGTGTTGTTCCATAAGTAAGCACTGTGTTTTCTTTTCATTCTGTGTCTGTTTTTATGTTTACTGTGTATTGTTTAATGGACCCTTGTGGTCTGATTTCAGATAAAGATGATGATGATGATAACATGGTGTTCCTTACGGGCGAATGTCACGGCAACGTCACCAAATTTAATGTCTATAAATAACGTCACAGCGACGTCATTGTAATAAAACTTAAGTGGTAACCAGGGTTAAATTCCCTAAAAACGTATATTTTGGATTTTTTGGTATTTGGAAAACTAGCGGAATGACGCTGTTTTGTAACTTATTTATGGAACGACCCTCATAGGCCTTATTTGCGTCACGTTGCGTGTAGTGTCAGTCGGTTACTACTTTTATACAAGTTGGAAATTAAATGAGTGGTATTTAAATAGTATTTAAATCAGCTGCTGTGCCAAATAATCTACTGTCATTTCGTATTTCAAATACTATTATAGGTGTTTGGTGAATTATTAATGAGCTTATACTACAGTCTCACACTCACTGTCTTGCAGTTTTTGTTTTTAAGACGGATGAAAACGCACTAGCATGTAAACCTAACAACGAGATCTCTGGAAATGTTTTCGACAAGCAGACTTAATCGCTGTACATGCACGCCACAGCAAGAATTCTCGTTGTGGTTATTCTACTGCTAGATTTTATTCACCTCCAGATTACTTCCAACGGCAATAAAACTGCAAATATTTTCCTTAAAAAGCTGTTCAGTTTATATACAGTGTATAGGTGACATCGTGGTTGTAGATATAAAACAGCACTATTTAAAAATTCAAACATCACCATTACACAATGTCAGAAGAACTTTGCTGACTGTGTAATGGTAAAGTTTGAATTATTAGATTGTGATTTGTGCTGTTTTATATCTACAACCACGATGTCACCCTTACACTGTATATAAACTGAACTGATTTTTTTTACATAAATAAATTTATAAACAGTGCGTCGGTACAGCTTAGTGCGACAGGTCATCGATGTGCGAAGACGTCCGAGACATCGATAGATTGAACGCGTCGGTTTAGACCTCAGGCTGATGTATCAGCGGCAGCGGATTTCACCTATCGACGGCACCCGGCGCACACGATCGGCGTCGGTCTTAAATCATAACGCTCAAAGCACCTGCTACAGACGAGGGTTTCTATTGACGAGAACAGCTCATCGTCGTCCGGCAGTCACCCTTCGATATTTTGCTTTACACAGAATGGTGTTGCACATTTATCGAAACATAACAAGTAATTTGAGAAAAGCTCACGTGACGCGCGATAGCAGCGGCCTTGCCACCTCGGCAATCAGTGTGCAGCAATAAGATATTTATGCGTCTTGAAAAAGTACTTAAATTTGAGGTCTCCGTATGGAAGACTGCCTGAATATAAGATATCGAAGCTTAGATTCTTAAAAATGTATGTTCTGTGCTAAAAATGTCATACGCAGGTTGTCCAGGTCCATCTCCAACCATTTCAGTGCAATTCACTCTTAAAATGTCTGACGCAGCCGGAAATCGCCAAAAATTCACTAAAAACCTTTATTTTAACGGTTCAAGGTCATCGACGTTAACACCAATAAAAAGCTTGTCACTATTGCTTGCTATGATAAGCAGCATGCCTGTGCCCATCTGGGGCTATTCCTGGAGGTTATATATAAGAGCAAGTCTATCATTCTATAGACGTGTTCAACTATAGAAACCACAAGATTACTGTATTGCGTAGTAGAAATGTAGTAAACTGTCATAACTGAATAAGCCGGATAGTCCATGTTGCCGCTTATTCAGCTATGAACATAATTATTATAGGCCCTACCTGTAATAAATGACCCCAAAAAGTCCAGCCCCAGTTGGAGTTAAAGTTGGATAATGCCCAAACTTTTATGACTATTGGAGTTTTTAAAGCGATTGTGCATGTTTTTGGCGTATCCTGTGTATATGTTTGTATTAGTCATTTAACTTATTGGTTTGCGGTGAGTCACTGCCAAGCAAGTTTACCGCTTAACGATTAAGTCCGTTCATATGCACCCGTAACAGGTCGGATATCGATCAACTTTTATTACCCTTCAGTGATGCTCATTACTTTACTGCAGCAACGAAAAATTAACCGTTTTCATAATTTCTGTGTGTATGAAACCTCTATGTCTGATTAAAAAATAATTAACCATACAAACGCTCGTTACTAAGAACTGTCGTTTAAAAACCCGTCATCACAAAAACTCCGCAAATATTCGCACGAATTTTGTACCACCCGAGAGAATCCCTGGGCCACATTTTTGCTGCTGCGAAAATGGTTTTTTTTTGTTTTCAAATCTTTATGGTCAGCTCCAAAAACGAGTGTTTTTCATGGCAAAGCGCGTATACTTTTCAAGGTTATTCGAGGTCGATGATTTTTGTGTCAATTTGAAAGACCTCATGCCACTTCCTACTAGTGCTCTCGACGTTTCTTCGATACGACGACTTATTGACCTATTTGACTTCTGCTTGACTCAGTGTTTGAATCGCCGAAGGGGTTGGGGGGTTGAACCCCCAACTGTTTTCTCAACCCCCTAACACACTGTCAAATTATGTACTGGGGGTCAGCTATATACTGTATACATACGATTTACATCATAATTTTGGTCGGTCTCCGACGGTCGAAAAGTTCAACCCCCAGCTAATTTTTCACAATTCAAACACTGGCTTGATCTGAAATTTTAAGTGTTCTTTTTGCTGAAGTTAGGCGTGTAAAGAGCTGTAACCACTATGCATCAACGTCACACCGGACGAACGGACAGTCAGACAGACAGACACCATTTTTGGCAATACTCGCCTATGCAAGTACATAGTGCGGGCAAAACAGTGACTTATGTAAGACACTTTGCAATTGTTTCAGTCGTGAGGAGCAAGAAGTGCGATCAATTCGGCCTCTGCGTTCTGAGCAGAACCATTGTAACTATCTATTTCTAATCACAGTGTAGCACGTAGTGCGTAACACTGTTGTAAGGGCGACTATCAAAGTCAATGAGAAACCCCAGATTTTGGGCACCCGTAGCCCCAAACCGCTGAATCAATCGACTTAATATTTGACTTGGATGATTATGTCGGCGGTCTAATCCTACATGCCCAAAATAGTACAAATCGGCCCAGCAGGGTCGGCGGGGCAAAGGGGTAAAATATAATGTTCAATTGGGTTATTTTTTTACTTTTCTTGGCAAGCTCTGGAGAACACATTTTTGGGAGTATCGCCGCATTTTTTTTACACTGGATGACGTGTTTCAATGAGGATTGATTTCCTAAGGGGTCTCAACATTTATCTTTCATATTTTTCGCTTTTAATCTCCCCAAAACCGCAAATTGTAGGCCCATTTTCGACTAAAATGTTTATTTGCTATTAATAAATCGTATTATCACTTTTATTATAAAACTGTGTCAATTTGTTTGAGCGGTAAGTTTCTACTAAATTCACAGTAGGTTTAGTGGTAAGTTCAAGTTCTATCCTCCCAAGGCAGCCTCACAGCCAGGCTTTGCGGTTGCTCTAAGTCATCCACATACGGGTATCATATTGATATCGCGATATCTGGTCAACATCGGCCATCGTTATCGTATCGGAATTTTAAAAATTCCGTATCTGCGCAGCATTAGTCCGTGCAGCAGCGTTCTCCGCAGCACATAAGTTCAGAAACGCTAGAGCGCTTAACGTCACTTCACTGCAGACAACTGAGTGTTGCTGACGTGGTCAATGCCGGAGCAGTCTGACCTTAACAACAAAACACATCAGCAGATTTTGCGGACATTTCCTAACATTTCTCCTAAGTTTCTTCGCAATTCGCTGCTTCACTTACGGTAAATTTTCTCATTGCTTGTGTTAGATTGCAACTTTACTCAGGTAGGGCCTACAGAATACGTAATGCAAAGATAACACGACTGTCAAGTCTTGCTCAATGCTAAGTAAACCTACTGCTCGCGTGTAGTCGCAATAACATGTACACATACACAAAAAGACGAAAAAACCATGTTACCATGATATTCAGTAAATTTCTAACGGCTATTGAGATGCATTAATGCAAAATTTTATCAATTATTTAAGTGCAGCGGTTCATGAACGTGTAAACAGAGACGAAACTTAGCGACGATGCTAAAAACAATAATGCCGTTTTTTTCGCGGACAGTATAAATTACACACAATTACGGGGCGACTGAAAACGCGAGACCTGACATCGCGAGACTAGACAACGTGAGACCATGTAGCAAGGGTGGACATCGCGAGACTTGTTTCAATGTTCTAGTATCTGCTTACTAATAAGTTTTTTGTTACTATGAGTGTTATACGAACTGTAGGTATCAGTTTGTCTTAATTATCTTAGTCATCTGTGTATTACTGTATACCGTCCAAGCGCGTTATGTTTAACGAAGCATGTTTAACGAAACAGTAAATAACGCGTCAAATACAATTTAATGTCTAGATAATGCAGTACGTCTAAAACGACAAAGTTTATAAAGCAACAGAAAATAAAGCATGAGATACACTTCAATGTCACAATAATGTAATACAAATAATAAGATAATTGTCAACAGCCAACATTTTCGCATTCCTACTCAGCCGGTCATTTTAGTTGTCAACGGACAGTTTTCTGATTTCTACTCAGCAGTAATAATCCGTCAAGGACTATTCAGTCCCTCTGTTCCACCGCTGTTTGATCTAGTGCTTAAACTACATGTCAGGTCTCGCGATTTCAGCGTCCCCGCAATTACACACAACAGTGTACTGTATAGTACCAGAAAGCAATAGTCTTCACACATTTATTTTTAAACAACATTTTTAGCTTTACTCAGTAAAGTAAACAAATCGACTAAAACATAGGTTGCAGCTATACATGAAAATCACAAACATGTCTTATGTTAAAAACATAAAAAATATTTTAGATTGTGACCAATCTAATGTACTCCTCGCGCGCATTATTTTCTTTTGTATTCTTTTAACTGATTTTTAGTTCTTTTCTTTTCACACCGCAAATGACGTGACTCCTGGAAGTCGACTTCCTATCGGTGGTGCATAGTGACTTTGCGTCTATCTATTACCGTTATGGAGATATGGCCGTTTGAAGTTCTTCTAGGAAGGCTCTTCCAGGAACAGAGGTCGGTCGTTGGTCAGTCGTCGGACGGTCGGTCGGTTCTCAATATTACACTGATCTTATATACTCCTCTTCGCTACGTTAGGAACGTAGGGCGCGAGGAGTAAAAATATTATGTTACCAGAAATTTGGCGCAAAGCCTAGCGTAAGACCGCCCGATACCGTAAGTCCGATTGTGGGGAAAATTTGAGAAGGAAGGGTTGAAATTCCCCCCGGTAGCAAAATCACGTGGCCCGAACTGAAATGCATTAATTAGCATACGCAGAACGCGCAGTGGCGACTTAGAATGGGTAAACATTAGCCGCATAATCTCTAGTGTTAGTGGACCAAAGTTCACCATTTTTTTCTTCGACGCGAGAGAGACTGTAGTTAATAATGCCGTTTGCCGCTTGTCTATAACCATAACTTTTAGAGATATTCGCGCTTTAAGTCAAAAACTGTCGTAAATTGCACCAAATTTTGGACATTCTTTGCTTTACCAAATTTTAAGGCGGCGGTGCTCCCCCCTCCAAAAAAAATGTACTATCGTTATTACCCCTACTTAGCAGGACGTCAGGTGAAAAAGTTTTATGAAATTACTTTCCTTAGCTCCGACGTTCTTACGGCTAATACGCTAAATTTTAAGTCAAATTTTAAAGCGGCGGTGCTCCCCCCTAAAAAAATTGTACTTGCGTTATTATCCCTACTTAGCAGAACATCAGGTGAACAAGTTTTATGAAGTTACTTTCCTTGGCTCCAACGTACTTACGGTTAATACACTGAATTTTAAGTCAATTTTTGACCCTTATTATAGAAACAAAAAATCCGAGCTAATGCTCACGAGACGCGCGAAAGCCTATAGCAGTTCCGGTTCAGTAGTTTAGCTAAAAATTGGGGGTGTTTACGCTGAGTTAATATACAAGTACCAAATTCTTTATCTGGATCGCATGACTATAGTTCCTAGGTGGCGCCACTTTGTGAATGATATAGACTTGTGTCGCAGCCAAAAATCGCCAAAAAAATCCATAAACCCCCTATTTTGGCGTTCAAGATCATTCAAGGTCATTGAATTCGGCGCCAATCGAGAGCCAGTGTACAACTTCCTATTAGTGATTAATAGTAACCTATGCCCTATCTCGATCGCACCGTTACTGAAATACAGCGACTTATTGGCCAAAAATCGCAAATTTTGCCCACCCTCTCTCATTTAGCGCCCTTGTTTGGGGTGACCCCCTTCGAATTTATGGAAAAGCTTTGCGGTTTCTGAAACTAGAGTCTTTTAGGCAGCTACGATGAAGATTTGGTGATCCTAGTTTGCACCGTTTTTGACTGATCCACCCGTGTGACGGACAGACAGACAGACGGACAGAATTGCGATGGCTAAGACGCGCTGAAAGCAGTAGCTGTTTTCGCGCGTAAAAACTGTTTGGGGATTTCGGTTCGGACGAAATACGTGCTAGCAAAATTTGGTCATTCTCTAGAGCGTGTAAAAATTTGGGAGCGCAGAACCTTTCAGGGGCCGAAATATAGTCTTCCGACAAAGTCGATCTGGGTGAGTATGATTTGACCTTTAGTTTTCCAAAGTTTCTGGGCCAAAGTTCACCGGACATTTTTAATATAACGCGAAAGGAATTGCTTTCGATCATGTACTTATCCGATTTTGAATATCTTCATCCATT
>Ga0209671_1006472_pt1 | contig 12033 bp, 7 predicted proteins | sample WorMetHERISLAND2_2_FD_187401 | JGI IMG/M metagenome (GOLD analysis project Ga0209671, IMG submission 187401) | Marine gutless worms symbiont microbial communities from Max Planck institute for Marine Microbiology, Germany - Olavius geniculatus... | ecosystem: Host-associated > Annelida >...
AGACAAAAGGCCGGCATATGTTTTAAACACGTTTGTGTCATGTGCAATGTTGCTGTTCATGGAAACCCATCTCAGAGCTACGTATACGCAGCACGTCACCTGCAACTCAATGCAAATGAACGCACCCCGCTCTGATTTCTGTCTCCAGCCAGACAGACTTACCTACCCCGGAGGTATAACAGAAAAGCTAAGTTGACTTGAGTGGTCGGTTATACGCCAATATCAAAATTATATCATGGTTTACCTCTCCGCAAACAGTCACGTGGCTTGGCGTAGAGATATACTCTGTTAACTGAGAGTGATTGAGTAGAGTTTAGGCCTAACGTCCCGCCAGACACAGCATAGTTCATTTCGGGGACAACCTTTCCAGGCAGGATTGCGCACACACAATAATAACAGAACAAAAAGTTTAATCTTTATGAAACACAAAACACAAAAAAACGACCTTAACCTAAAATTGTAAGAACCGCCGATTATAACTGTACATATATAATGGTAAAGGCAGTTTTAGTAATCTTGCCTGTTATGCTCCAGACAGTCATTAATCTCAGAATGTTGTCTATTGGAGGGCAAAGGGGATGTTAACTGAGACCAAAGCATTATTTTAATCACATAGATTGAAAGTAGGCATACTTCGCGTGTGAGTCGTTCGAGTTGTGTTCTGAGGTCGTCGACGAAGCAGCGTACGGCGTGCAGCATAGCGTGGAAACGCGCACCTGTCGTCACTGACCCGCTGATGACGTCACGTCCACCAGCGACGTCATCAGCGTCGTACTCTACCCGGCCCCTGTACGTCGGCTGCAATCAACCACATCATGTCACACAGCCATTGAGAAATTGAGAATGTTGTCGTTTGTACTGCCGTTTGTTTATGCCTACTTGGAGTTTCAGAGGTGGCCAATGGTCACCCGACCTGACCGCTTTAACACGATCCACCAGTTTATGGATAGACCCAACCCGACCCGAGCACAGTTACAGCTCAAGTCCCTTGACTTGAGCCGTTGGACGTTACGTCTTGTATGCAGTTTAAGATAAGACATGACGCGCAGGACCGCAACGAAAATCTGAAAATAAGGCATCTCGATCAAACTTACTGAAATTCGGCAGAGGGGTGTAGACATATCTGATGGTGCTGAAGAATATGTTTAAAATAACTATAGACCTTACACAATGTAGATAACAGATTAATTTAACTTAACCAAGCCTGTCAAAAAGGCCAGTAAGTTACTCAGGGCTCCGTGACGGTTGGGGGCCCCGCCTCGCTTAAAAATATAAAGGACACCAGAATGCGCCTTATTAACAAGCAAAATTTACAAATTTTCTTGCGAGAATGTTGTCCCCGGGCTTGATCCATAAAGCACAAACAACAACAAATAAAAATTTGCAGCTTTAAATTTAATATTAACAAGACGTGCCAGGTTCAACAGAAGCTTAGAAATAGTGCTAGCACGTGATACAGCAATTTACACTAGAAGATAAAAAATATGTCTGCTAACAGTGACAAAAACATTAAGGGTCGATTATGTGAAGCACACTCAATAGCTGAGTCTACACAACTCGCCTATTTGAGTTGTCACCACGCAAAAACCGCAAAAACGACTTCGCTGGGTGGCTAAAACAACATCGGTGCCGAATTCGGTTAGCATGCTCGAATGCGCCCCCGAGCCCCGCGGTTGCTCTCGACGTTCCTGAATTTAACAGCAATCCACAATCAATCTACAGGGTGGTCCAAATAACGTGCCACTTTACTTTTGTCCATATGTTCGCCAACTATTGACCTATTTTCAAAAATTTTTTCACTGGCACGCTCTGCAGACAATTTGCAATAATGTGAATGTTATAGATCCCACCACACCGTAAATGCGTCTCTACACTACCTTGTAAAATATCAATGAAATATGCATACATAACGATAATAACAAACAAACATTTTGGTGAAATTGAAAAAAACACTTGAGACCAACATTACAGTGAATGGTCCATATGACACTAAACTGTGTGGGTCTAACGCAGTCTAGTGTTATACGAATCATTCATCGCTATGTTAGTCTGAAGCGTTTTTTTCATTTACCTAAATTTTTGTTATTATTGTCATATGCTTACATTTATATTTGACAACGTAGTGCAGAAACGCATTTACTGTGTGGTGGGATATATAGTAATCAAATTATTGCAAATTGTCTGTAGAGTGTGCCAATGAAAAATTTTGAAAATTGGTCAATAACTGGCAAAGATATAGAAAAAGCAAATTGGCACGTTTTTTATCGCACACGGTGTACAAAAGTGATGCAGGTTAGACGTACACTGGGCAGCGATGACGATGACAAGTGACCAGAGAAATCGGTGAGACTGAAGCATCGCCTGCCGGAAGTACGATCAATCAGTCTTGGTGGTCGACAACACCACTTCGACTCATCGACACCAGGGAGATCTAAACCGTGTGTTTGCACCGCCGCGTCCGCCATCTTCATCACGTGATCAGTCTGCAACGTTGAAACGCGCAATTTTTGATTCAATGTCTGACCATCGTCTCTACAGCTCAACGTACGTGCAAGCGACAGGACGGCTGCTGATCGTTCACCGCAGCGCATCGATCTGACGTGTCGCTGAAGACATTCCTACTCTCGCCGTTCACACCTACAACGTGTGAGTGTGAACGACAGTTGAGTCAAGTCGCGTCGGCGTCGAGGTCGTCATTGCATGGCCATTACGCAACACAACAAAGGCATCATGTCATTCGTAAATATAGCAAGTCTCAGTCGGTGTCCCGCATAATCTCAGCAGAGATATTAGGCCGATCAACATCATCATAATATGGTGATGATGTTAATAGCGGACGAACCGACTTTTCATTCCACAGTACGTTCACTGTAGCAAAAACAGTGACATTATCTATAAGATTAAATGAACGAATGTTGGTAATTAAAATCCATGTTTGTTCGCGAAAAATACTAGACCTACACTAATTTAACATATCAGATGAATTGGTTTATCAGTTCAATTTGTTACAAGCTATCATGTTCTGTTTATTTCGGCGCTTACCGTATACTGGAAATAAGACCGAATTCAAGTAGTCATAGGCTTAATTTCCCAATATATTGTTGAAAAGAAAAAAAATATGATCAGACCGTCGTCAAAGCAGTTTCTGTCACATTATTCTGCATTTTAATAGATAAAGTACGTATATTTTAAAAAGTTGGCTCAGCCTGAACACGTACCGTCTTGTAGCCTATACAGAACACTAAACGATTGACTGACTGACGTTTTATCTAGCGCTCTTCAAACATCGTACTGCAAACAGCTTAGGCCTACCGCAATTCACTCTGTCGATGTTGAATCAACGTACATATCCATCTGACGTAAGTTGTCGACTTCGGTAAAAGATGCTGCTGCTCAAAACCGTTAAGTTGACGAGTTTTTTTGTCGTCGGTGTTGTTGTTTCCAGACAGTAGGCCTAACAGATGTGATCACGCCGCAAACATTTTACGTTAGACGCCATTCATGCATGCCAGTTGAGCGGGCGGTTTACATCACAACGCGTTGGCTATGTAGGCTAAACAGAGCATCTTTCTCCTCACTGTCAGCATCCGTACCCGTTCATCTTCCTCGGCGCTGCGTCCGCGCCTGTCCGTTCGTCAGTCAGGCAGGCTCTCATCCGTGGTGTTTCAACGCTGCAATTTGCACAGCTGACTGAGATACCGGCTGCATGTCAGGGGCGGGTTACGTAGACCATGCATGCCTATCTGTGATTTATCATCAAAGATCAACCGAGAAGAATACAGGTATGCAACTGCTAGAAATTCCGTCCTGCGAACACACACACAAGCCGAATGGTCTCCGAGCAAGCAGCGTATAGTCGCAATCGAGTTGTTAACGTTGATAATCGCGTCCCGAGCCGTTAAACCGAAAGCAGTTTTTGACGTCGGAGTCGCTGCTGGCGTCGCCCAGTAGGCCGGCTAGGCCCTAGCTCGTTCCACGCGGCCGGGTGATGACGTGGAATACGGAAGACAGGGCAGAGTGGCGTAGGCTATGTGCGGCAGAGTTTGAGGCGTTCGAAGGCTAGCGTCCGACTTCCGGTCGCAGAAAAAAATGATTTTCCAGAGTGACTAAGCCAAAGACATTACAGTCCCATACATGCTATGGTGACGCTAGTATATCGAGCACTGGAATAAGATGCAGTAATTCGGTGCACGTGGGTGATGGGTGCAGACAGCAATTTTGCATATTGCATTCAAAATTGAGGCCAAACTGCTGCAGATTATGTGACGGAAATGAAAATTCCCGTCACTTAACTGCCGTACGTTAATCACTATCGTTGCGGCGAGTATCGTAGAATTTTTGCGGAACTTACAGTTGGTAAAACTAATTGTTAAGAACTTTGGTTTGAGTTTCGAATTTTAGTTTCGATCGTTTGACCACTTCGAACGTTAAATCATTAGACCGTTTCGAGCATTCTGTTTGTTTGTAGTGACCATCGGTCCGTACGTCGTGTGATAAGAAACGTCGATAAAAAAATTTTGCTTTCGTTAACATCGATAGTGTAATTCACAAAGATAGAAATTGTCTGGCTGACTTTCTTTAGTGAGATAGTGATTTCTTTTCTTTAGTAATATTGTCTGTCTGTCTCCTATCCTTCTTGATACGAGGCTTGACAAGCGATAGTGAAACCGATTGTTGAACTTTGTGAAACTAACTTTCTTGTGGAACTGAACGTTGTTTGAAACTAATTGACGAACTTTTATGGAACTAACTATCCGTGAAACTGAACATTGTATTTCTTGTATGCTTGAATGAGAAATGTCTTTGTTCTTGCTGTAGTAAAATTTTAAAACCTTTTCCAGAAAAACTCTTGTCTTTGCTACTGTAATGATGAACAACGAGTCAGATGTTCAAGTTGAACTGTAGGCCTATGAGGAAATAGTAGGCGACCTAAGTTACAATTTTTCTCCCCAAACTGAAGTTTTTAGCCAGCTAACTAACGTTGTCTCTCCGTCGGTAAGGATCATTTCCAAGGACCCATATCAAACGAGGATAGAGAGATGAAGGAGTTGTTCGCCCACGGTTTGCGGCCCGCCCTGAGACATTCTTCTGAGATAGCTGAGGTTTTGCAAGTGCCGCAAAACCCGTGGTTGCGACAATTACTATTTTGTTCTTCTTCGGTTTATGGTCAAACTTCAACAAGTTGAAGACTCCAGACCAGAGTTAGAAACTTGTCATCGCTCGATCCAACGGTACCATTACCGCGATCCCATACGACGTACCGTTTAGCCACATTGCATGCTTTACAGACGACAGTGAACTGACAGTAGATTTTGAATTTTGTTGTTTCTTCAATTTTCGCTTAGGCCTACTGTATTTTATTCGGCAGGACTAGCGTCAAAGGTATCCGCGAACGGCGCGATTTGGGCCAGTTAACGTTAGTGTTCTGCACGCTCGCTCTATAATCTTTGAGTTGCACATGTGGTTGTGGTCGTTGACAACAGAGCAGGCGTGCTATTCACGAAAAGTCGTACTCAAGAAATCTTGCGCAGGACGTGCGTACGTTACCACGAGTGGTTATATAGTGCTGTGTTGACAACTCGTTGTAGACGATGCCTGCGTCTATAGATACCGACATCAATAATACGATGTTCTTCATAGATTTCTATGCGCGAAGTGTGGCGTATTTTGAGTTTGTTTACAAACATTGAACTTTGAACATTGAACATTGTTTGATCATTTGATGTCGAAAGTAAACGAGAGAGATAATGAGTATCGTCGCTGTTTTGCAGCGATTTCAGGCCACCTTCAAACGGCATTCGTTTGTTGGCAGTGTATTGGTGTATAGTTGTCTATATGGCGGAGGTGACATGGCTAGGCAGACGATACACAGAACACCAAAGAAAGACTACGACTATATGACGACTGCAAGAATGTCAGTCGTCGGTGGTGTAGGTCTTGCGCCATGCTTGTATGGATGGTACAGAATTTTGGACAGACTGTTGGTCGGCAAGACCATGCGAGTCCTTGTGAAGAAAGTGATTGTCGATCAGCTGGTTGCTGGCTCTATGGGCGTTTCTATTTTCTACGTTGGTGAGTGTTCAGGTTACGATAGTTTCTGCGTGGAGAGTTATTCTGTACTCATTGCACACATAATTGCTGACATTAAGCAGAAGATTGTTCACAGTCGCTGTGAAGTCATTGTAGCTTATTCAGTGGGCTGAGCGAGTACATGATTGTAGTGCATTTATGATAGCTGTTTGCTGCCATGTAACATTGAGGGTTAGGATAGGCTGAGTAACCAGGGTTATGGTTAGGAATCTTCAACTTATTAAAGTTTAGCCATACCATACTCAAAAGAAAGGATAGAGTGGGGGATATGAATTGGTTCTTTATATGGCAGTCATATAGGCAGTAAGTACGTGTTGGAAGCAGCTCTGTATGCAGTGGATACAGAGCAAGTCTGCGCATAACCTAGGTTACTATTAATCACAAATAGGAAATCGTGCACTTGCTCTCGATTGCTACCAAATTCAATGACCTTGAACGCCAAAATAGGTGGTTTTATGGATTTTTTGGCGATTTTGGGCTGCGACACAAGTCTGTATTATTCACAAGGAGGTGCCACGGTACTATCATTATGTGCACTTTGGCATGACTGTAATAAAGGTGTTGTATTTTATCCCAAATTCCCGCAAATCTAACTCAAACAGCGACAGATTTTCGTTGTACGATTTTGTTGTATTGTGAGCTATAATTTATTATTTAATACATTTCTGATGCACGGTATTTGATGAAACAGTTTGCATATCTTACAGCGTAATTTGTGACATTTTTTCGATGGCGCTGCCACCTCAGGAATCGGTTTACAACATCCAGCATTAACTAACACTGATTGATTGCATTGATTGAGTTGTTATATTTTTACGTGTGAAAGCAGCTACTGCTTTCATGGCATCTTAGCCATCGCATTTCTGTCCATTTGTCTGACTGTTTGTCCATCCGTCCGTCACGCGGGTGGATCAGGCAAAAGCGGTGCAAGCTAGGATTACCAAATTTTCACCGTCGGCTGCACGTAACTATCGTTATAAATGCGATCCATAGGCATTTGGTATTTGTATATTAACTTAGCGTGAACACCGCAATTTTTAGCTAAACTACTGAACCGGAACTGCTATAGGCTTTCACACGTCTCATGAGCATTAGCTTAAATTTCTTGTTTGCTTTATTTAATGTGGCACAGTGTGTTGTTATTATTTGATGCACACACAGCTGAATTGAAAATTAAGGAATTTTAGTGTAATGTATATTGCTGATGCTTTTTGTTTTACTTTTAGGTATGTCAGTATTGGAATGGAAGAAAGACATCTTCGAAGAGTTCAGAGAAAAATTCTTAAAGACTTATTTAGTTTGTATTTACTTGTCATTATAAAAACATGTTATTTCATGTCATCTGTGTCATGTTTTGTATCACATACAGTGAAGCATGATCTGTTTAATAATTTAATTATAATTATAATCACTGTAACAGACAAATAATTATGCATGACAGCAGGTACTGCTGTAGCGCATCTTAGTTATCGCAATTCTGTCCATTTGTCTGTCACACAGGTGGATCAGTCAAAAACAGTGCAAGCTAGATTCACTAAATCTTCGCTATCGGCTGCCTGGAAGACTCTAGTTTCAGGATCAGTAAAGCTTTTTCCATAAATTCAAAAGGGGTCACCTCAGCGAAGGCACTAAATGAGGGGGTGGGAAAAATTTACAATTTTTAGCCAATACGTTGCTGTATCTCAGAAATGGTGCGATATAGGGTTAGGTTACTATTAATCACTATAGAAAGTTGTACATGGGCGATTGGTACTGAGAGCAATGACCTTGGATGACCTTGAACATTAAAATAGGGGATTTTATGGATTTTTTGGCGATTTTGGGCTGCGAGACACATTTCAAGAGCGAATTGCGCCAAAATCGCTAAAGACTGATCTGGACAACCTGCGTATAAAAAATTTTCAGCATTACTGGTAACTGTAGATTTCAACGGTCCAAGTCGCGACTCCCTATGTTCAAGGAGGCCTGTGCACAAAAGCATCAAAGAGGGGTGTTTTTTAAATGTGCGCTTTCAGCTGCTGTCAGTTGCTGAGATCAGTGAGCTTAGATTTTGTTTGCAGTGGACCTTCAAACATGCACCGCTGTCGCGCATTCCCATTTGCGTTAGCTGGGCTTTTCTTGTTTTACTCAAGTCATATGGCTAGTCAAATAGTCATGCTCTGGTGATGCACTGTTTATTGCCTTTTTTTATCATCAGCCATATAGGCAAGGCCACTGCGAATTATTTTAGTTTCTGATCTTTCCAACATGTTTAACTTCAGTCTTTTGTGGACAATGGCAGCATGGTTGTCTTTTGCAACTATTATAGAGACCTTAGAACACTGATGCTGTGAACTGTACTGTGCGACTTAATTATATGCATTTGTTAGAAAGTAAACTGAAATGAATTTGTTTTTGAACCTTTATTACTGTACCTTTGAATAAACTCATACGTTGAAACAGTAACTTAATAAAATACCGGTAATTGTACTAGCAAAGTACCCTACGGGTGTGTTACTTTGCTAGTGAAATGAACGCACGCAAGAGTTTGGGAGGGCTTGTACGCAGTATGTGGTATGCGGTCGTAAAAACGTGCAGAGGGCGCCACTGATCCAATTGCCAGCGTGAGCCGGCACACGTTGCAGAGACTACGAAATTCATGGCAGGCCTTAGGCTGGGACCTTTAAGTGGCCGTCATTTACCAGATGTCGCCACGAAACTGCAGAGCACTATACTGACATACTGACGAACTTGACAGAATCAGGGGGGAAAGAAGACCCGGCAAATCAACCACCGCCCCCTCAGGCTGCTCGTGGAAATAGGTGGGGGGCATGGTGGGGGTCATGTACCTAAGGCCCAAGGACTCAAATGCTGTGGTCGGGTCAGCGACTGTGCCTCAGGAAAGGCACTAGAGGGGGCTGACAGACAAACAGACTTTTCGTCCATTATAGTAAGATTTTGATGAAGTTATTTAATTTATTAACTTTATTACAATACTTTACGTTGTCAATTTGTCGTCTGTGCTGCAGAAAGATGTTTCTTTTTATTGGGTTCTCATTGCATTTTCAAAGATTTGTACACGCGATAGCAGAATGCATCGCGTGTCTTAGCCAGCATCTAGGCATCCATCCATCTGTCTGTTCGTCTGTCTGTCACACTCATGATCTGTATCAAAACGGTGCAAGCTAGGATTATGAAATCCTCACTCTGGACTGCCCTAAGGACTCTAGTTTTTACTGAAAAAATTTTGTGCCCCTGGGTGAAAGGGTTCCCCTCGAATGAGGGCATCAAAGAGGGGTACCCCCTTAAAAAAGACGTTATTTTGCCACTGTTGTCTCTTATAGTGTGAAAACGGTTGCAGATAGGTACAGACTAGCTGCATATCATAACAAGCACTGATGACAGGCTTTTTAGATTTGTCGACGTTGACCTTGAACCCCAAAAGAGGGGTTTTGTTGAATTTTTCGCAGTTTTCGGCTGCAGCACACATTTCAACACTGAATTGTGACAAAATGGCTGGAGATAGACAAAGACAACATGCATACGTAATTTTCAGCATTGAACGTAGATTCTAGTTGTCCAAGTCCCGACCCTTTAGGTTCAAGGAGGCCTGCTCAAGCTAGCATAAAACAGGGGTACCCCTCTAAAAAGTGGTTATTTCACTGATATTGCTTCATCTAGCATGGAAACAGTTGCAGATAGGCACAGACGTCCTGCTTATATGATAACAAGTGATAACACTAGTGATGAGCTTCTTAAAAGTGTCAACATCGATGACCTTGAATGAACTTGAACCCCAAAATAGGGGTTTTTCAGTAATTTTTTTGGCGATTTCGGGTTGCAGCACACATTTTAAGAGTGAATTTCGTATAAAATTATTATTATTTTATTGCATGCTGTACACTGATTGCCAAAGTGGCAAGACCGCTGCTATCGCGAGTCACGTGAGCTTTGCTCAAATTACTTGTCTAAGTTAGTTGTCATAGAACTTAATGGCTGGTTTTTCCATGCAGAGGTTAAACGTAACCTAAAGCTTATCATGTTTGTGGAAAGCTGGCTCATAGTGATACAGTGCAGTGATGGTATCTGTGTCTTATGTGTTTGCTCGTAGACTGGCTGTATGTTTTGGCCTTTAGTACAAGTGGTCAATTTTCGATATGCACCACCTCACACTCGTACAGCATTTGTTGCCAGTGCCAGTTTTTTCTGGTGTATTATCCTTTCTTACTTCAAATCTGCAGACATTCTTCGTAAGTTTTCACATATGTCATTTACTCTTTTTCCTAACTTTGTCTCTTTGTTGTTATTGATTTTGACTATTTTTTCAAGGCCCATATATCACATTTTGCACAGCTGCTGTAAAGTAAAATCATCAAATTTGCAAAGCACAACTTACATTATTACAGGTATACTATTGCACGTACTTGCACGAAATTTCATATGCGAGCTAAGTTTGACATTATAGCCTCCCTGATTTTCTTCAAATGTTCTTCTGTGACAGCTGTGCAAAAACGCCTGTGATCTGGCATTTCTTTGTAAGTAATTTGTGTTAAGTGGTGTAACCTATATTATTTTGTTTGTTCAGATTAGCTAAATTTGCAAAATAATAAATTACAGGTGGGTGCCCTTGTCACTAGTCCTCTTTTTTTTGTATATGCTCCAGTTTATTGAAGATAACATACTAAATTCATATTTATTTATCATTTATTAACTGTTATTTCTGCATTAAGTCATATTAAAAATTAGGATTATTGAATGTAAACCATTATTATTATTGTCAATGGTTGCACTGGTTTGTTTGTATGACAGCGGATCATAGCACAGTGGAATTACATGTTTAACTCAGACATCATGGTGGCTTCCTTCAGAGATTTAATGAATATCAAGCCATCTTGTGATTACCATGATCACTGCTGATTGTTATTCGCATTTACCAACTGCAATTTGCTTCATATCTGCACCATGAGTATGTGATCAAATGAGAATGACAGTATTTCATTTTCGCACTTTTTGCACAAGTTTTTAATGAAATGCATTGGTGCTCGTTGCCACAGCATAAGTTAAATATGCTGTATTGTTACTATGCGAAGTTGCTCGTTTCGTTCTGTAACCTTGTGGAAATGGGTAACTGCTTGCAGTCAATTTGTTGCAGTTCTGTTACCTTCACCAGTGGTTATATTCTGACCCCACTTGTTTTGTCCATCTCTCTGTCAGAATAATGGATTTTGGTTAAAAAAATTTTTGGAGGGATAAGGCTTGGTCCAAGGACCAAGTGTGTACATTTTGGTATGACAGTTTTGATGAATCTGAAAATCCAGATGTGGAAATTAGTCCTTAGTGCTCACTCTTGGTGGAGGTTTTATGCTGTCCGAATGCTTTTTACATTTTATGTGATACCGTTTCGCTTTCATACCAGCAGTCATATAACTGTGATGTTCATTTTGTGATCCATGTAGTCTCCAATTAGTCCTTTTATGCTGTGATATATATTGCTGTTTTGTACATATACATACATTATATACTGGTGTACGAGTCTAGAGTGTCGTACTATTAGGTTGACCACTTTCCAGACCACATGAAATTCATGACTTCTGCCCGACTTTTCCTGTCTATTTACTACTTTTCCAATAGGGCAGGCAAAGATTCATCGATATACTATTTGACGTAATGGTCGACAGTCATTGCTTCACATTAATTAAAAACAGGCCAGGAAGCCCCTGTGTTTTCAGGATGTATCACTTTATGTATTGTCTGCTGCTGTATTCTGTAACAGCTATGACACATGAGCATAGTGAGCAAAAGAAAATTTTTAAAGAAAAAGTGAAATTATGCAATTGTTGGGAAAGTTTCGGGGCAGTTTTTCATGACAAGATTTTTTCCTTTTCCCCGACTCTCACTGAAATCCGTGACATTTCCATGTTTACCAGACAAGTGGTCCCCCTGTATGATGTATTATGTTTCAGT
>Ga0209671_1006473_pt1 | contig 12032 bp, 5 predicted proteins | sample WorMetHERISLAND2_2_FD_187401 | JGI IMG/M metagenome (GOLD analysis project Ga0209671, IMG submission 187401) | Marine gutless worms symbiont microbial communities from Max Planck institute for Marine Microbiology, Germany - Olavius geniculatus... | ecosystem: Host-associated > Annelida >...
GTTGCAGATAGGCATGGGCATGCTGCCTATCACAACAAGCACTAGTGACGAGCTTTTCAGTCATATCAACATCGATGACTTTGAAAGACTGAGTTTCCAAAATAGTGGGTTTTTATTGATTTTTGCGATCTTCGGCTGCAGCGCACATTCCAAGAATGAACTGCGACGAAATGGCTAGAGATAGACTGATAGTTTGCGAACAGGAACCGCTATAGGCTTTCGCGCGTCTCGTAAGCATTAGCTCAAATTTTTTGTTATTTTAGAGCTTCTGTTTTTAACTGCACTGCCTATATTTCTCATATGTTTTGGCATATTAAACGACGATAATGCTGAATGATAAAGACTGTAGGCTTAAGGACGTTCGCGTCATTATCCTGCATTTTCTGTAAACTTTTAATCACTTTAATTCCGTAAGTGGCGTCACTATGACGATAATTGCAATAAATATGACATACTGTATTGACATTATCATCCATATCCATATTAAAGGCATATTCTACTTTATTCTACTGTAGGGGCCTACTGTAGGCTAATTTCACCGTAAACACCGACGCAATCAGTTCAGTTCAATTCAGTACGGCCATTTCCATAGATCAATCAAGCACGATGTCAGACTGCGCCCCGGTATAGCCACCCTAAAACCAGTATAATATAGCTTGAAGTTCACGCCTGAAACTGTTGCCGGTAATGTCCTCGTCGCATAAGTGTAGTGGGAGGCTGTTCTACATGATTGTAGTTATGGGGTTGTCACAAGTAGGCCTAGTCCTCGGAACCAGCGCCGTTCGCCGCCGCCGCCGTTAAGGTCTCGAGCCGCAAACAACAGTGGAGATAGCGGTACTGGACCGCTAAGGTTCCACGCCGCCGCCGCTGATAAGCTATAGTGGTTTTAGCGGTTTAACGGAAAAAATTCAAACAATGCGTTGTGCTCAGACTGGTGCAAGCAGAGCCGGCAGCGCAAGTGCGCGTGTCCTCGTCAGTCGTCACAGTGCCAGTGGTGACAGTCAGTGAGTAGGCCTAAATATGGGAAAACGGTAGTTTATCGTATGTGGTTACGAATCACGTTAAAGTTGTTGCTTTTAGGTCTCAAAAATTACTGCCAGTGACGGACGTCTTAGTGACTTGGACCGCTAAGCCAGCCGCTAAGGTTTCAGACAGGGGAACCTTCAGACCAGCCGTTAAGGCCTTAGCAAACGGTTCCGGCGACTAGTCACAACTGCAGAAAAGACGCGAACCCCCGCCCCGTCACCACCAGTCTTCATACGCTTTCGTTCCAGCCTCCAGCCTGAATCGTCGTTCAGCCAACGCCCGCTAGGTGGCGTACGTCAGCATGCTAATACCTAGAACTTTGCGGCGGCGCCGGTCGAAGGAAACGAGGGTCGCCGGTTGGCTTGGCGGGGCTGATGCAGCAGCAATAGCAGCCGTGGTGGCGTCAGCCATGGCGTTAGCCGATGAAACCATGCACAGTAATGCTAAGCGAGCACGAACGAAAGCTGTCCGTGCTGAATATACTATACAGTAGGCGTACATCATCGTTGCCAACTAATGCTCTACAGCTGCTGTGTCTGCCGCTGGGTTCAACCGTCCAATCCTTCCTGCACTCACTCCCTCGCTCACTCTTTAATGCATTCCCGTCTCCCGCCTGCCGGCCACATTCGTTCTGAAGTCAATAAAGTCCATGCATCTCCATCGTTTTTATTCCGTCCGTAGCCGCTCAGTCTGTGTGCGTAACGTAATTGAACGACCGAGCGAGTCTGAGCCTGCTTTGCTCTGATCTCCGGCTGCACAGTGTCAGCTTGATCTGGAAAGAATGATGATGTACCCTGGTCAGTGGGCCGATATATCAAACGGCACGGTGCACAAAAACGCCATTGACAACAGTCACGAGCATGGAATGATAGAAAACAGCGGCTGGCCTGCTCAGCCAACTTTGTCAACAATATGGAAAAAGCGCACAGCAGGGAAAATGTTTACAACAAAACGGACGATCGTCAAGACAGTTCAAAAACAGTCTGTATTCTGAGGCTGAAATTAGATGTTTCCTCAAACTTGCCTTCTGACAGTCTGTGTCAATACGAATCTGGTGTAAGGTGGCTTGGTATACAGGGTGCGGCAGAAAAAAGTAGCCCCTTAAAGTTTTTCGCTGTTTTCTCAGCAACCGTTTAGCATTTTGATTTGAAAATTTACAGATTTATTTACTAAATTGTCCTACGGCGAAATGCCAAATAAAATTTGATTCTGTTGAAAAATGACGAAGTTATAGATTTTTTAACATGACCGCTTGCCGATTTTTCAGCGTGAAAAAATGTTCAAGCTACAACACCAGTTCAATAATATTGTTGAAACAAGTCAAACAACACAGTTAACTAATGATCAGATGCCAAAATTCCATTGTCACTGTGAATGTTCGAAGTGTCCACCGACAGCTCCAAGCTACAACACAAGTCTTCAGTCGCTTAATTTGAGAAGTCTTTCACAGTCTTGTCAATCGGTCCTTGTGGTAGGTTGCTCCAGATAAACTGAAGCGATTCCTTGAGTTCCGTGATTGTTTTTGGCTTTGTTTTAAGCTTGCGGTAAGCTCCAACATTGCACACCACACGTGATAGTCCACCAAGTTTGCATTCGGCGAATTTAGAGGACATTGGTCTTTTCTGATTAAATCTTTACAGTTGGCCCGCAGTCAGTTTCCTGCGCTGCGCGCTGTGTGTGCTGGTGCTGTTCTGCTGGAAGACGAATCCGGTGGGCAGACGGCGATTGCTTGAAAAGAACGACAATTTAGTGATAATTTATAAACAAAATAAATTACTGTTTGTCAAAGCGTCACTGTGATGTCATCGGCAGTAACGTGGTAGCTGGTTTTTGAAAATTAAATAGCATTTTTAGCTTAAACTTTTTTTAATGCTGAAAAATCGGTAGGCGGTCATGTTCAGACGTCTATAATTTCGTCGTTTTTCAACAGAATCATATTTCACTTAGCAGTTAGATGTAGAACGTTTCTGTGGATGAACCTGTAAAATTCCATGTTAAAATGCCAAGCGGTTGCTGAGAAAACGGCAAAAAAACTTTAGGGGGCTACTTTTTTGCCGCACCCTGTAGTGCTGACTTAGACTACGAGCGAAAGGTTGTTGATCGCGGTCGGGTTACTTACTATAAGTGGTTACTACTCAGATGTGTGATTGTCTGCCGACTGATGATACATTTCGGTCGGTACGTAGGCTAACCAACGCCAACGTCAACTCAGCTTTTCGTCCCTCCGGGGTAGGTAAATAGAGTACCGGTCTGCACGTCTGGCTGGGGTGAAGACGACAGGCAAGGCGCGTTCGGGTGGCAGATAACACTGACTCACCGAATGATTCCATGCAGCAGGTGATGCTCCGTAGCTCTGAGATTGGTTTTCCGTGAAGAAATGTACCGTTTAAACCTTAAACTTATAACCGTTGCGTGGTCTAATGTCGCGACCACGTGCAGTGACGGGTCATCAATGTTACACCTCTCGTCTTATTGACCGGATTTAAGAGTGGTAGGCCTACGTTATCTCTAACCATATCCGGTGACAATATCCGAATTTCACCGGGAAAAAGTCTGTAATTGGCATCGAAGAGTGGATCGATGGCTTGTGCATATTATCAGATTGTATTACCGACGCTGACGATGACATTGCAAATTTGCAATCCTGTCCTTCCGTATAGGCCTACATAAAAACGTCGTTTTGTAGCCCCCGTGGGGTTAATATGTCACCTGGCCCAATTGTGTCAAGCTATGAACGGGAAACGTTGAAACTATGGGGTGTCGGGCGCGACCCATAAGTCCATGCTAAATAAAACTGTCGCATAAAAGACACAGCCGACATGAACATAAAAGATGGTCATATAACGATACGTTTAACGGTCGATGCTGCAGGCGTGTCAACTGTAATAGTAACTCCAAAATTAACGACATGTCACAGACACATCTTGAGTTTTGTTCACAAATGTCGGTGTGTTAAAACGGACGGAGAACGTGGGTGTCAACAAAGTATTTCCTGTCATGAAACGTAACTTGCCAGGGGCGGGCAAAAGCAAAGTCTATATGCCTATAAAATGTGCCGTTTTACTTCATGGCCTACATCGCTTTACTATCTCTCACCACAGTGTCAGCAATGTTATAACAGCCCATAATCTCGCTCCGTATCTCACGACTGTTTATCACACGCACGTCCGACTGCAGCGTCATCAAATAAGCAAGCACGTTTCGTCATAGTCATGAATGCATTATACCTCTACGCTCGCATAATACATTCTGGCCGAGATGAAACGTACACTTCCCCAAAACAAACTTCTGGCTACGCCACTGTCGGCATCGACGAATACAAGAAATCTAGCTGTTGCTAAGGTGAGTCGACCGTACCGCCTACGTCCGAAGACCAGCATTCGACTTCCGGTCGCGAAGATAAAGCGACCGATTTCCTATGGTAACCAAGTTCCATACACATTATGTTAATGCTGCTATCAAACGCTATAATTAACGCTAGGATACAGTAATTCGACACACGTGAATCCCGGATGCAGTAAAAAAATTTGCATTGAAAATGCGACCAAACCGCTGCAGATAATTATATAGCGTCGTGCTTACTATTGACAGGTTATAGAAACTTGTCATCGTCCTATCTAACCGGACCCCCTACGACGTACCGTTTAGTCACAATACATGCGCTACAGACAGACAGACGACCAGTGACGTATTTAGGATTTGACAAAAGGGGGGCCATGGCGAGCGCGCGGAGCGCGATCCTATAGGGTCAGGGGGCGAAGCCCCCTTGAAGCTGAAACAGTTTTGGCTTTTGGACGTCAAATGGAAGCCGCAATATTGCCCATTTTTCTGAAATATGGAATCGCAGAAAATCACAGATATTTGCGTTGTTTCGCAAAAAAATAAAGTTTAGCAAGCCGCAAAACGTCGTCGCGGATTAATATGAATTATTGAAAACAATAAACTTCACAATATGCACATTACAGTACGGTAATAAGTGGGCCTGTCTGTCGTCGTCAGAATGCTTGATGCGTTGATTTTTGTCGCCGACGTCGTCGCTCGCAAGCGGTTTGCGTCGTGTCTTTGGCGTTCGACATCGTAAAACGTATGCGCTATAGATATCTTTATTTCGCCTCAAGGGCAGCCACAAACACAATTAAAACTGTAACAAGACAAGCACAAACACAAAGAGAGAAACATATTTTTAAAAAAAATAAAAGAACCGTAGAATGCAACCAAATACACACACATCCACACACCTACTCATAAGCCTATGCTAAAAATAGAGTTCTAAACGTGCACATGGCGATTTTAATCGCATATCGTATCGATATGACAGAAGACCATCAAACATTGTTTTATTTTGCAGTTATTGCTGGAAAATGGCAAAAACGCACCTTTTAATATAAAGTCGCCTGTAAACAATTTTCATGGTCGGGCCAAGGGGGGCATCGCACCGAGACTATACAGACGACAGACACAACCTTGTAAGCCTACCAAAACTACCAAATAGGCGCGACCTATATGGTACGGTGGGCCAAAAACCGTTATGACCTGAGCTGCATTTTGCAGTCTGCACAGTGCACACATCAGCATAGGCCCGTAGGCATATAATTATACGGTTATGATAAATGGTGATAACACATCTGAGCATAATCTGTCTCGAGACAGGAAGAGAGCTTAATCTACTTGAGGAGATGCTTTCTTTCACACGCACACTTCTAAGCAATCGATTTGTACGCAGAGATCTCCTAATTAAACAAAGAGATGATATTAGCAAAGTGTCGGGTGCAAGTGCCAGCTGCTACACTACTTCCGTTGACGTATTTATAGTAGGCCCCTAGGCCTAGATGCAGATTCTTGGGGCTATATACGCTGTCAGCATTTGGCACTGTACTGAGGCACTGTCAAAGTCCTTTATGCCATGTCATATCCACTCATTCACAGTAATTTTTTATTATTAGAATGAAATAAAATAATATTTGCCTCAAATACCTTGGAGGTATTTGAGTAGAATGAGAACTTTTTAAACTCAAATAAGTAACTTATTAAAATGAAATAGCGTTTTATTTCAAGTAGTTGTAGAGTAGTAGAGTAACAAAACAAAACACAAAACAAAACAAATCACTTCAAAACATGGCGGGCGATTAATACCGCGTGACGTAACGTAGCAAACTTCTATTTGCATCGGTATGCGTTATCAGTTATCAGTTATCATGCATTTAGTTTTATGCCATATGGCAAATTACGTAGTATTTCATACGGCAAAAAACGCAAATAAATGTACTTGTGTGTGTACAATGGCCGTGTGCAATGCATGCATTTAGGCTAAGCCAAATGTAGGCTATCACAAAAAGTTGTAATGTAATAATGTCATCAGTCATAAATACATGATGGCTCAAAGGTGTTCATCACTGAACTGTGACTGTTGTGTTATTAATAGGCGTAACTCAATTCTATTCAGTTAAATACGCAATACGTATCCAAATAACTTCGCTTATTAAATTCAAATAGGGCCTAAGGCGAATTATTTGATGAAAATATGACGTATTTATAGCAAATAAAAATACTAATCTGCCTCTAATAAATCAGTTCAAATAAGTTGTGCGTATTTGCCGTAACCATAGCGGTTTTGCTGTGTTGGGGCAATTCATTTATGGATCATACAGCACTCCAATGGCGTTGGTGTCGCTTTGAATTTAGTATGAATTATCGCACATTGACATTTAACCTCAGCGACTAGTTCTGTCCGCCAGCGCCACTGAAGTTTTTTTTTAGCACATACTGGCGCTTTACAAGTCAGATTATTATTATTATTATTATTATTATTATGCCAATTCCATCTTTTCGCGGCAGTCCTCTAAAGCAGCGTGGCTAACGACGAAAAGTGAAATATAAATATATAATTAATATACATACTGGCTTTACGTTTATAAATGTAAATCGAGCAAACAGACATAGTTGGAAACGATTAGCCTCGATCCCCTGCAGTAAAGGGCGGTGATATTAAGCTCTCGAACATAGCGTTATATGTTTCTTCACTATGTAGGCCTACGTGACTCGTTAATTATTACTACCAGAAATTTGGGCTGATGCTCACGAGACGCGCGAAAGCCTATAGCAGTTCCGGTTCAGTAGTTTAGCTGAAAATTTTGGTGTTCACGCTAAGTTAATATACAAATACCAAATTTTCTATTTGGATCGCATAACGATAGTTCCGTGTTGCAACCTTGTGAAAAGACTTGTGTCGCAGCTCAAAATCGCCAAAAAATCCACAAAACCCTCTATTTTGGCCTTCAAGGTTATTTAAGGTCATTGAATTCGGCTCCAATCGAGAGCCAGTGTACGACTTCCTATTAGTGATTAATAGTAACCTATGGCCCTATCTCGCACCGTTACTGAGATACAGCGACTTATTGGCCAAAAATCGCAAATTTTGCCCACTCCCTCTCATTTAGCGCCCTCGTTAGCGGTGACCCCCCTTCGAATTTATGGAAAAGCTTTACGGTTCCTGAAACTAGAGTCTTCCGGGCAGCCGATGGTGAAGATTTGGTGATTCTAGCTTGCACCGTTTGACTGATCCATGCACCCGTGTGACGGACGGACAGAATTGCGATGGCTAAGACGCGCTGAAAGCAGTAGCTGCTTTCGCGCGTAAAAAACGGAGTAGCTATTTTATATACCATCAGTGATAGGTCATCAGTCTAGCTGTTCATTGAAACGGTTTCTTTATGGTCAACAGGAAAAAATAAAACGCCTGCAGGTAACGAGAGATGAGCGGGATTGATCAGGTAGAAATACCTGGGAGACGTACTGTATTACAGGCAGGAAGCGTGCCGTGCTCAGCTAAACAGCTTTAGGCCTACAGGAAGGCTGATGACGGAACTGCATTTAGTCCTCGAGAGGTCAGCTTGATTGACAGAGCAATATCTACCTGGATTAGAACCGGAAATTAAACCTACTGCGCCTGCGCTCAGTTGGCGCTCGGCTTAACTCGTGTAGTAGTACTCACGTGACAGACGCAAATCAAAGTACAAGTAGATTAAGGTGTATCGCGTGTTCTACGAATTGTGTTGACTTTTGGAGGTAGCTTTTAAAGTGTTTTTTTTATATAGGCCCTACGCTTGACGAAAATTTAGTGAGAATGTTCGCAAACTAGGACGAAATAGCTCGGTTGTCAGTAGAGAAAACGCGCTAAAGCCTATGCAGTTGCTGTTGCAGTGCTGACCATTAAAGACGTCCAAAGTCGATTATTTTTTTATCTCATCTGAAAAAGCGTGTGCGATTGCTTATTAATGATTAATAGTAACTCTGTCTCTGTCTCTCACTGTTTCCGAGATATGGCCAGTTTTCCGTTGAAAAACGCACATTTTCCTACACTTTTCCATTTAATCCCAAGTTTGAAAATGTTTCCAATTGCACTAGATCGCCCAAATTTTGTACGTAGAGAGCATCTACACATGGCCAATTATTCATATAAAAAGTTATAAGACCTAAAGCTTAGCCACAATACATTCGTGACAGACGGACGACAGACGACAGACAGACAAACGATCCAATCGTGCCATTTTAGACGCGCTGTACAGCACAGCTGTAGCGCGTCAAAAATGACAAGGCTACCGAACTTTAGTAAAGAAGCACTGAACAGACACTAAGTACGTATCCACGATAATTATTATAATTTACGAACGAATTTACTGCTTGTCACAGGCGCGCGGTAGCGCAGCCCTGTGTTAATGGCGACCGGCTAAGTCAACGGAGAACGGCAAAATTCGACCCCTCGCAGTTCCGAAACCCCTGAACGATCGACATCAAATTTGAAACAGGTGATTACGTCGACGAGACGACCCCCGTGCAAAATTTCGTGCAAATCCGTCCATTGGGGGCTCCTCGGCAAATGGGTGAAATATAACGAAAATTTTTCCAGTATTATATAATTATGTCACTCCTTTTTTGTTGACTGACCTACAGGCCAGACCGCCCGGCGGATTTTCACGCACGATGGTTCAAATGATGCGGTCTCACGCAAGGGTGTGCTTCTATAGGGGTAAAAAATTCAAAGTTAATATCTTATCCTTGAAAAATCCCCCAAAGTCAAAAATTGGGCCAAACACGGACTTTAAAATTTTCGGTCTAAAACGTTCCTGTATAAAAATTTCACATACAAACGGCCCTTAATCGTCGCCGTAGCCCGAAAAAAGTTGCATAATGAATAGGCAATATGTCCACGGGAATTTCAAATATGTGGTTATTTTTGACCCCCTGCCTACAGGTCACGTGACACGGAGCATGCGCAGTGAACTTTTGGCCTTTAACATGGGCAAATGCAACTTTGACGCTTTATATCTCCGTAACGGTGCAAGATAGACGCATGGTTCCGATGGACCACCAATAGGAAACCACATATGCCGAGTCAAACGGTCACGTGAACGATGACGTCACGTGACCCCAAAAGATCAAGATCGTTACCACGAATATGTAAGGTTCTGTGTCTTCATGGCCGTGCAAGACGGATGGATTATAGTTGACCACCAACAGGAAAACATCGTTTTTGTAATAAAACAGCAAATATAAATGTACAAAACATCAGTTTATACACTTGTTAACGGCGACATGCAATGAGTGACACATCGAAAACAGCAAAAATCATAAAAAGGTGATATCACTCACCATCACATCGCCTAACTGTCATTTAACTTGCACATCGAAAAATGCATGGCCGACAAAATGCAGAAAGATGTAAAACATGCGCCATTTTTGAAGTAAAAATATCTGACAACAAATTAGTTTTCGCGATATGGGCCCTTACTACTACGCTGTGTTCTAAAAAAGAAAGCCACTTTTATTTTTTTTTTGAATAGCTCCGTAAAATTTGGCCAATTTTAATAATTTTTGGCGTGCATGATATACTTAAATGACTATAGTTTTGCCCACTTCACCCTAATACTGTCACTATACTACTTTGTGAAGTGCAGAAGTCGTAGTTTGACCATTTACTACAAAGAATTCCTACTGGGTAGCGCATGCGTCGGCTCAGAAAAACATAAATGATTAACTGAATAGCGATAAAGACGATTGTCTCTCAAAAAGTCATACGTGTTACGGTGTTACGTCACGTCATTTTTATTAAGCCTATAGCATATTCTCAAAATGTCCTCCTCCAGCACGAACGCAAGCGGTGAACGTTGACGCCACTCTCCAACAGCACGTTCAATAACCACATGAGCCCAAACGGCTCACTCACTGTTGATGCGTCATTTCAGTTCGTCGTCGTTCTTAAAAAGTAGGCTATAGATTTTCAATAATTTTGTGGTGTCTAAGCCAATGCATGCACTATACCTAGTATATGAATTTATTGCTGTAAACGGCCAAACTACGACTTCTGCATTTCACAAGGTAATGTAGCAACAATATTAAGGTAAGGTGAACAAAATTATAGACGTTTACGTCAATTTTCTTCTTGATGTTGCACGCCAAAACTCAGTGGCTTTTATCCCCCAAATTTGGAATAGAAATCGGGTGACTTTCCCCCACTTTTGGGTTCAAGTTCTTCCCAATTTCGGACTCAAATACCCTCCCCCTCTTTTGTGGGTTCCTTTCTCTCTCTAGGGGAAAGTTTTGTTAATGGTGTAGATTTAAAAATGGGGAAAAATAAGGGAAAATGTGGTTAAAAGTGTACATTGCCCAGTAAAACGGGAGAAAGTTTTGATACACCTTTAACAAAACTTTCCCCCCTATTTTCACTGGGCGCAAGCTGTGCACGTCGGATATATAGGAATAAAAGTTATTAAAATCGGCGAATGTCTCACGAAGCTATTCAAAAAATTAAAGTGGCTCTTTTTGGAACACGGTGCATGTTTCGCAGAGTCACGGACTTGAAAACAATTCCGCGAGGTTGCTTGTATTAATCGGCTTTTATTTTAAATTTTTAACGTTTTTAATTTTTTTCCTTTTCGAAACCTACGACAAGCGGTAGTTTTTTTTGTTGTTCTTCAGCGTACATCGTCATTACCGTATCTCATTTATGTGATTACACAGCGCTTTAGCGTCACGTCACTGTACAGCGTGTCATTACATACGTGCTTCCGATCCGCATGGCCACGAGACTCTCTCCATCAAGCAGTAGACTCGCCGATTACGTCGACTGCAGATGCTGTACAAGTATATTTGGACGTTTGAGATCTTTTGGCGCTTCTCTGTACAAGTATACGTCGTCGCATGTTCGTCGTATCCCGTCTCGGCGACGTTTTTCTTTTTTCCCCCTCTCTCTTTTTCTGTCCGTCTCTCTGTCTCCCTGCATGTTTTCTTTTCGCTGTGTCGATCGAGGTGTTTTTATGTCCGCTCTGGCCAGCAGCTGACATCCAGTTAATGTCTTCGGTTGCCATGGTAACTGTCTCCGCAGCATAGCGGCAGCCGATGTGGAGGCGTGTATAGCTCGCTGCAAACATTGATTCGTAGCCATTCGCTTGTCTCTAACAGCAGCCGTCCTATGTACAGCCTAGCACCGGCGTTACTTGGAAAAGGAAGGACGCGTGCTCACGAAATCGAATATATGGATGAGTAGCCTACACTGATGATCATGGTGGAAGATTAAACGACAACCGTATAGCAAACACTGCAAGCGTGTTGAATTCCTGTTCAACATTCCTATGAGCCTTCTTTTATTTTCGGATTTAATGAACATTAACTTTCCTGTTGAACTCAAAGTCTACTCCAGTTTATAGAAGACCTTCAAAAGTCTCCCTTAACTTTAGCTTAGTTAGGATACAGATTCTTATTTCGACAGTCGTTTTTGACAAACGCTGCGTTTCACCTAGATTGCAGTGTTGTGGGGATGACGTTTGATTCCGCCGTATAGCCGAAGATGCAATGTATCCATTTCCCAACCATGTCACCAATTTTAACCCTATATTTCTGACCCTACAATGCATGCAGTGGCGCCGACACCATGGGGCACGGGGGGGCACGTGCCCCCCCACTTTTACGAATGGCTGGGCACGGGGGGGCACCGTGAGCAGAAGAACAGC
>Ga0209671_1006475_pt1 | contig 12030 bp, 6 predicted proteins | sample WorMetHERISLAND2_2_FD_187401 | JGI IMG/M metagenome (GOLD analysis project Ga0209671, IMG submission 187401) | Marine gutless worms symbiont microbial communities from Max Planck institute for Marine Microbiology, Germany - Olavius geniculatus... | ecosystem: Host-associated > Annelida >...
TCTTCAGCCTCAGATTTTCTTAACACTTTGGGTGGTCGTATTGCGTCTCTGTCTGGAGATCACAGAGAAACGTCATTTTTGTGGCAGCGACTTTCTATTGTTGTACAGCGTTTTAACGCTATCTTGAGCAGTTGAATAAATCTTAAATACGAATTGTTATCAAACTTTACTGGATTCACATTTCAATATAGTATACGTTAATTTCCGCGTCTTATTCATCTCGCAGTGACGCGGCACACTGCAGTTTTAAAAGTGGCGAGAGGCGATTTACAACACGGGGGCGATTCTGTTTCGTTGACGGGGGCGAATTTTAGGACAGGAAGGGAACTTTTCGACGTCGCAAAATCCGCCGGGGCGATCTATTTAGGGGGAGGCGATTATATTTCGTGACACCGGCTTTGCTTCCAACACATTACTGCAGTCATTAAAACTTTACGATGTGCTGTCTGCCGAGTGCCTACTGAGAATAAGCAGACAGATAATTTTGCGTCAAACCATGAAATCAGATGACGCTGCTCGGTAAAAATGCGACTATATGCCGCGCAGAACAGTTGGTGACAACAAAATAATCTACTTAGTACTTACGTCAGTTAATTACTGTAGTACAGAATTAAGAGATAATTCGTGAATGCTAATCGGATGAGATGCACCGCATGTTGTTCGTAAAAACTGCACGACCGCGTTTGCTAGATCAGCGGCTCGGCCGCAAAGTTAAACTCAAACTCCATTTATTTTGATTTTTGTGGATTTGGTGTATACAACATGACGTACAACAAAAAAATTCCGCACAACAAATCAAAGGTCCGTACAGCAAAGCCACCGCAAGTTGTATAATAAGTCCACGCAAAAAAATCGAAAGCCCCTCCTCCTCCGCTCACCAAAACCACAATGTCAAGATAATTTACAGTTTGCTGTACGACTTGTCATTTGACAAGTCAATGACAAATCGAAATAGTGGAACTTGCGCGTTAACGAAACGATATCAAACAGCGCCGAGTAAAAGAACTTAACGAATGTTGCTTGATGGCGCCGTGACCATACGTCATCGATATTACGGCACAAGGAAAACAGAATTCTGGCAGACAGTGCAGGAAGGCGTTAAGAGAAGCCGTTTAGCGCAGCCGGTGCAGCGTAATTGGCACGCATTAACTTTCGGACAGACGGCGTGTCAACAGTTCACACTTCACTGCTGGAACTGAAATCAATGTAGACGTTTGCCTGCCGCTCAATCTGCTACGTAATTGCTCTGTCATGTTGCTCTACATTGATGTTGATAATTTTATACAGCAGCGTATATAGTTTGGCGATGCTCGATTTAGGGGGCGAGGAGGGGCTTTCACAGTTTTACGCATTATTGTACACTGCTCAATACCGCGCTCGAGTAAGCAAGTAAGTATGAATTTAAATAAAAGTTGTGTCACAATTTGCTAAACTTATAGGCCATAACGTATAACTATAACTTTTAACCTATCGCTTATAACGTGCGTTATAATTAACACGTTCTCATAGACCAGACCTAATACTGCGTCTCAGTTTTATTTTACTTAGTGTTTTTTTCAAATCTCCAATTGAGTATCGTATTCGCAAACGTTATGTAAGCAAGCAAATTAGTAAGAGAGCTTAAGAGGCGCTATTGACCAGTTAGCCATTGTAGGTCGCGATCTCAACATCCGAACAAAAAAGTTTTAGCTTAGCAGCCGCTTAAACTACTCAAAGTTAATGTCAGTTTGTCTCAAATGAGCTAAAAGGTTGTTTTACAGCCTCTAACATGCAACAGCAAAACATAAAATTATGTCTCCATAGCTGCTGCAGGTCCGTCTGACGACACATGTCCTTGAGTTGGCAGAACGCAGTTGACGACGACCTTCGTCAGAGACAGCAATGCTAATATCTGCGACCAGGTAAGCTGGAACCATGCCGGACAGTGACAGGTAGATCAGGATGGCCATCTTGAAATACACCCAACGCCGAATCGAAAGAAGTGCAGCTCCTGTGGCACCGGCGTTATTTGGTCATAGTTCTTTGACGGGGAAAAGCCAGTTTTACGCCGTCTGCGCTCTTAGCGCTTGATGATTACTGCGTAGAGCGCTTGCAGAGCGCGTAGCGTTTAAAATACGACAGATATTGACTGGCATCATAAGACCTATAGCTGTGTCAGTATGCACTACAGTAGGCGTCTTCTGCGTGGTATATATTGATGTGACCACCCATAGAGTGGCGGATGACACAATGGCCATGCAGTCGAAGAGATAGATACAGGTACATTCTCAGGAGCAACAGAAAGACTATGGGCGCACACTGGGGTGCAATCATTACGCGATCGTTCGTTATTATGCCGGGTGTGATTGCGTAGTATTCGACGAATACACGGAAGTTCTTGGATACAACGCCGCGAAACACAATGGGCCTGCGATATCTATATCTGTAATAGGTATTATTTACGTGCAGTATATTATTCGGGACGATGCATCACTATTTCAATTTTCGAGTGCTTTGCGGCCACGGCGTCGAGAGTAGAAAAGGTTGAAGGCAGAAAATTCCAATTTTTCGACCACAGTCAGTTGCAAATTTCCAACAGAGAAGATATGGACGTTCGCAATTTTATTTTTACCTTAAAATGGGATAGCGTTCAGCCCCGAATTTTGTTTTTTTAAATGTTTCGACAAGCTACAATTGAGCGGGGGGTATAGTTGCCGTCTGCCCCATGACTCGACGCCAGTGTTTCAGAAAACGGACAAAATCTGCCATTGCCACAAAATACTCGTCTTTTACGACAAGTTACGTAGAAGATTTTCCGTCAGACTACGTCGCGGATTCCTTTCAAGGTCAACTCTTCAGTGACTGTCGATCTATCTTCCGATTTTTTTAGATTCGACACTGGGCTGACGGCAAACAATATGTCATAAATAAAGTCGATAGGCGAATTTATGTAGCTTACTGCTGTATGAGTGTACATTTAAACTTGTAGCGATTTTTAACTAAATTATTTTGTACGTCAAACAGTGATATTGTAAATGAATGTCGAATGTGTTTCAACTTCAGATTATCCAGCGAAATTGTACCGACACGAAGTGTTAAATTAATTTGGAAATTATCGAACGTTGTTTGAGCTTAATATGGTTATGCTTACTGAGCACTGACAGTTTCATTGTTATTATTATTAATTAAGTTTAGTTAAAGTTTGTTTTTTTATAGTATTGTGCTACCATTGTATTATGGTAAATAAAGTTGTATATAAGCTACAAAACATTTTCACCGTAGGTCTATATTCAGCGCACACAGTATGTTGCAAAGTGAATGATTAGTGCACTGCCCTTGAAACACCTGCTCGTGATGTATTGTGTATCGCTTTGATGTACTAATTACGGCGGATCAAGCTCGACAGAGACTTTTTACGTACGGCGCCGATTGCTAATAATAGAAGTGTCTTATAATATTAATCTGAGTACAGTTTTGAAATGACGAGAAAAAGGCCTCTCGATCTAGCAGGAATTAGGAGTAACTTTGTACACATTCCAGGCTGTGCCACAATGGAGTAATCATCATAATATTTCACACTGCAAGAGACTGCAGCCTTTACTTTTTAGTGACGCTATATTGCTAATGCTAATAATATTAATGACGATTGATGTTTGAGTACTGGCAAAAACACTGTGAAACGCAGCATACTGCAGAAAGCTACGCACAATACGTAACCCACTTCAGCAAATAAACGTGCAGGATAGAACTGCATGTATATGACAGTAGATGGAAATGGACGTGTAGTTAGTATAGACATTGGCCGGCTTTCGGTCTCGGTGGAGTGTGGCGTGCTTGTTGACAACAAACAGACGGACAGGTCGACTCGTTGGACGACGACTAAAAGCGAGCTGAGCTGCGCGCCGGGAACCAATGACCAATAGCGAAGTGGATGAACCGACCCGTGTATCCGGTCGAGATATTTTTGTTCTCAAATTAACTCTAGTTTAAGTTCTTTTATACAGCTTTAGTTTGTTTAAAAGACTTGATTTTAGTTTCTATATAGTTTTTGATACAGCATACGTTCTTTTATATTATATACAGTTTTGGTTAAATTTTTATTCTGCGAAACGCCCGTAGAATGCCAAATTTGACTTAGGCCTATTTCGCATTTTAAAACGCCACTGTTGGTAACCCTGATGTTACGGAGTCGTTTTGCTGTGCGCTACGTGTGAAATGGTCTCGCTCATAACCAGGTGAGCCCCGTATACTTCACGAATGTTGCAACGTTTTTCGCTGAAAATTGCCGTTTTACAAATTGTTTGTCGACTGGTATCGCAACAGAAATCTCATTATCCTTCGTTCTGCGTAGATTCGTTTTAGTTTGTTCTACTTGCCGTGATTTTCATTGAATTCAGTTTTCGTTTTTCTTCAACTTAGAAATTTTATTTCCCGTTCTCGTAAAACGAAAAGCAGAACGTTTCGTTTTCGTCCTAGTTTTGGTTGCTAGAATATCGATGGTGTCGTCGGTGGGCCGGTGGTCAGGCGGGCTGTTGACATGGGCGACTCCGGCAGCCATTAGCCACATCCGTCGGGCCACTGTCGGTCCTCCGTCGGTCGGTCTAATGATGGCGCGGGTGCAGTGTGCACGGCTAACAGAATGCTGCCGACCACCGACCAGACCACTGACCACGGCGTCGCGACACTATGGACACCGCATCCGAGCTCCGGCCAACGACGATTCGGTACTTGCGTTACACAGGCCTATGCGACAGGGACACGGTAAATCTTAAGTTAAAGCTGAGATTTTTTCCTATAAGGGATTGTATTTACCGGCGCATCCTGTAGAGCACGCGGCAGGTGTTGTTTAATCGCTGCTGATCCTAGAGTAGCATGTTGCAGGTAATAAGCATTAGCAGCAGCAGCAGCACAGTGTGTGATGTAAATAGAGAGACTGTTTTGCCAGAATTCACAGAAACCACTAACACTGACAGCACTGGTGTCCAAGTATAAACACGCTAATTCGCTCATAATTTGCCTACAGTCGATATACTCAACTAGAGGAAATTATCTTTCCGGCTTGAGTTCTGCTGCACTGTGAGTCTTAAATGTATTTATCGTATTTATACAGATATCAGAAAGTGCATGCGCTATACTTATCAGCTACACGGTTACTAAATACATACTTTCAAATATCTGTCTTAAAAACCTTTACTTTTTAAATAACTTCTTGGAGTGACTTTTTCTGTGACTATAGTGTTTCGTGTTGAGACTAGTTTTTGTCTGCTAGCCAGTCCCAAACAACGTCCTATTCTATCAACAGAGGTCAGGGTTGCCAGGTTTCCTGGAAGTCATGTCGCCCAACACTGCGAAAAGAAGCCCAGCTTAATTTTTTTATAATGGAAGCCAGCGATTCAAAAAGTAGCCAAAAAAGTAGCAACCAAGGCGCCAAAGCCAAATATTAGGGCGCCAACGGCTGCAAAAATAGCCTAATTGGCGCTTTTCGTTTAATCTGGCAACCCTGCTTACCTGCTTACCTGCTTACCAAACTGACGCTTCGTTTATTCAGAGTAACCGCTGGCATTTACTAGTAGACCTTCTTACATGGTCGCTCATTTTCCACCTCCTAAAATCTGGTCGTGCATTTTCCGGTTCGCCGTTTTGAGCGCACTTCACTGTACCGCGGACTGCAGTCCTCTCGCTTTCAGACACAACCGCCTGCTTCACTTCACGTCAGACCGCACGCCGAGTACCAGTGTGTCCCGTGCGCGGTCGGACGACGGTCGCCACTCGCCAGCTGGTAGCAGAGCACCACCTGGGACTGTCGTTGTTTATTCCACTTCCGCTTTCCACCGGAGTGAGTGACTGAGTGACTGATACATCCGCGGCACGATCGCGACCACTGCTGTTGACCGGCCGCCAGAATGGTGCGGAGAAAAACACGCAGAAGGGTAAAACGCAGATCAAGATATTGCGAGCACAGCAGCACCGATGTTGACACAGGGAACATCGCGCGAAGTCTTTATTTCTGTTTCCAACGGTGCTTCCGGGTGAGGCTGGCGATAAATGAGTAAGTAAATTATGCCGCAGATGATGAATTCCACCCAAAATTTGCAAGGTCTCCTATAGGCCTATGCTGGGAAAAGTGAATAATTGGTAAGCTAACACCGAGTCTAGACTATAAATTTTCTTTTACATATATTCAGAATTTGACTATGTTCAACTTCTGGATGTCAAAAGCAGCCCATTTTCGACTCCGGATACAGGCGACATTTTGAGCGATCTGACCACACTGCAGCGACATTGTAGAATGTCTACATGTAAATAGTGTGGACAAGCTATAATTATTCTTCTAATTATTTCCAAGTAATCCAACCAATAATGGATTTTAGTACGCTCACATTTCTGCAGAGTGTATGGAAGTTGTACAATCTTTTTTTAGATGTTATTCATTGCACTTTTCTCGTATGAACGCTGTGCAACTTCGCTACCTCAACTTGTGATCCTCCAAAGTGAGAGTTTTATCGTCAGTCTTACTTTCTCGAGTTACGTGTATAAGCATGTGACAAACGGCCGAACATACAGACGACCAACAGATACAATTGTACATAATGCGGCCTGTCAGAGGGTGCCGCATTGTAGGGCGTAAACGAACGCGCGTGCGCGCATGCAGTTCGATTGTGAATGGTCTAAAACGTGCAGTGACTGACTGACGTGCATGCAACGCAAATTATTAATTTATGGACTAATTACTGCATCGGTCTATCCGCTTTAACACATTGACATTTGTCGACGGCTAATCGCAGCTTGCTGCTGACACGTTTCGCTACATCGATGCCACAGACTATGAAGTATGAACACAATGTATCACAATTAACCCTCCGCATACAGGACTCATTCATATCAGTTCGTTCTATTGCATAGCCTACACCTGATAATCAATAATTGTGATGTTATTTGTCATTACAATCAATGCAATTCAATCTGTGCTTAAAAGCCCGATAAAGCTTTCTGGAATTATATATAGTGGAATAAAAGTGGGGTAAGGCTACGTCCAGAAAACTAAATTTGTCGTTATGAATAAACTCAAACCAAAGACTATAACATAACTACGCTAAGACGCGCAGGCTCCATGAGCTGCATGGACTGCTTACACAACACTCGTGGTGCATGAAATCAGCTGATTAACTCGAGTGATTGCGTTCGATGACGATATCCGTGACTGTTTTTTTTTCTGCATGGCGGGGGTCTTATCCAGACCAGCTTGCCTCTTTTTATTTTATGCCGTTTGTCTGCAACATTCATTCAACATCTTGGGATGTTTTGCAGCTTGCTGATTTACGTGATTCCGTGGCCTAGAGCGTAGGTTCGAGGACGCGGAATTCGTAATGAATTAAAATCATGTACGTCTGCAGCAGGTAGTCGAATGGTCAATGCGATGAGGACGATTCGCTATCTTTCGTCTCGCGAAGTGACGATGCAGACGGACAGACAGACAGACAGGCACAAAAAGCAAGCAAGTAACAGGAGTGCCCGGTGCTTGGGCGTCACTTTAATTGACCGCATTCAGTCTTCATTGTCAGGCGCCGTCGATCGACCGTCGACAGTTCATTGGCTGCCACGACGTGACGTCACCGTGACGTCATCGCAGAACGACAGTTCATTGGTCACGTCGACAGCTGCTGCGCACTGGCCGGCAGTGGATTGAGATCTCGCCGACGACGAGATGTTTAGCCGCTGATGAACACATCTTGTTTCGGTCCTGTTCTGTCTGTCGGTGCAACACGGTGATTAGGCGGTGACCATACAGTAAAGGTGTGGTTACATGTGCCGACAACGACAATGACGTTGTCTTGCTGTAGACCAGTCTCCCATAGAAAATTTCTATCAGTAAAACTATTTATCAGTAAAACTTTCTTATTGTCCACCGTCACCTATTTGTGTGACAGGTTTTGTCTTTTTGCATGTTTCTTTGTTCGTCAGCTGAATTACTGCCGAACTACCAAATGATGGAAGTCCTCGATGCGAGGTTTGAATCGCGAACCCCGTCTCTGCGTACGTGCTTCAGAGGCTGCATGGGTTTATGCTACCAGCCCTCTCCCCCGATGGCATATGCAAGGAGCGATGATGTATCGCAGTTGATGAGGCTTGACAGCGAAGCAGTGCTCCGTGGGTTGAGTTGATGCTGATGATGTTAAGTTACAGATAATGCTGTTAGAGACCGACCTGCTGCTTCTGCTGCTGCTGCTGATGCTGTCACGCTATCGTTTAGTCAACACTGTCCGTCCGCATCCTGTCAGGTGGATACCGGAACCATCGGAACGCCGTTGCCCGCTGTGTCTGTCTGTGTCTCTGCGCCTCTGTCTGCTTGTGCGTCCGTCAGTCCGTGTTGACGGCACGAGTCAAAGCTCAGAGTTGATGGTCTCGTCGTCATGTCACGCAGAGGCCGATTTCAGCATCTTCAGCATGTTCGGTCGAATAGGGGCCCCACAAAAGGAAGCGTCCTCAGGCCAGAGAATGTCGGACAGCAGAGTTGGGACATTTAGAAGTTCATTTGCTGCAGCACTGTATGTGCTGTATTGCAAAACCCGAACTTTACGACGTTACTTATACTTTTCATTTCCTGAAAGACCAGTTTGCGTAAAGGCCCCACTTTTTTACCGAACAGGGCCTGATCCGGCCGTGCTGTCACAACATTATTGCATGCCGGGAAGACTGCCGCCAAGCAAACCTGGAAGAGAACAAAGCGGCAAGGACAAATGAGCGTTGGGTTGCTGAGACAAGAAGCTTGGCAACAGATGTGCAGAATGACTGACCGACAGTCGACCACATCAATACTGACAAATGGTGTTGTTGCCTTGTTTTTGAACCTGCAAAACCCGGTATCTATCTGACACTCTGTTTCGGAAGGCAAAATTTGTTTTTGTTATTTTGATCGCTGAATCAGATGTTTAACGAGCTAATTTTATCACTGCAATTCTTAGCGGCCAATGAAGTTGTAGCCAGTATGCTTTTACGAAAAATCAACTTATATAACTACACACATAATCAGAAAAAAACAAAAAATGTTATAAAAAACATACAACAAGCAGGATTTAACATGCGGGTTAATGTTACCGCGGAGCAAAGAGACGAAAGATTGGGCTGCCGTTATTACAGGGGCATCGCGGCCGACACGCATGCAGACAAACTGGTGAACGGACGAAGTCATTCATGCGATGCTGATCGATGACTAACAGTATCTCGGATACAGCGACAAAACGCATCCGTCAGCAGTTCGGTAGCATCTTGACTTGTCGTCTCGTGTCTGACGCGTCTTGCTGGGATACGATCACACCACCGTCATAGCATTGTGTAATGACTTTGGATGCATTATTGTGAGAATGGCCATTACGTGTGAGGTGTGAAGAACGGCAGCCCTTAAGCCCGTATTTTACTAGATTTGTTATACAAAATACTGTACAACAAGTTGAGCAACAAGTCCGCAACAAATCGAAGTAGTGGAGTTTGTGCTTTTGCGGGTCAAGGATATAGTCAATAGTCGGTTTATGGCCACGCTGTAGAAGCTCTAGAACACATATACAAAACTGTACAGTGTCAGTCATAAAATACCGCCACAGTATGGCATTTGTATATGATATGATATTATGATATGATGAATGACTTGCACTGGCACACAACACATAAACTACATGAACTAAAACTGGCTTAAACGGAACTGAAATGAGAACAATTGAACAAGTACATGTAAAGATTCAGAAACAGACGTTATGGGAGAAAGAAGCTTGAGATAACAAAACTAAAAGAGGAAAAAACGAGAAATGAACTGCTTAAACCGTTCGAAGGATTAAGATGCCATTTGGCAGATATATTTATGGGATCGAACGTCACAGTGTGTTAGATGGCATTTCCTGACCTTTGGCAAAGGGGAGATTTGGGGGTCAAACCTCTAGTCAAAACATGCAAGTGCAAGCTAAACCGTCAGTCCTATGCTGCCACCTGGGGAATACGAACAAAAAAGCGATTCCCCTTTGGCCAAATTACGCTGGTCTTTGTCGTTGTTGCTGCTGGTGGTGACGATGGTGAGTGTATATAGTTGCTGGTGATTGCATCGTTGACTGACAGTCGCTGTATATCAGCAGCGTTCGTCGAAGCATACAGTGTGCCTACTGCACGACTGTGTCGCGAAGTGTAGGTTTATTTTGATCCCTGAGATGTTTCGGGATGTTGGTTAGCAAATGTGACTGGTGAGAGAGGCCTGTCAGTAGGCGGAGCTAAGTAACCGAGACACGTCGTCGTGAATGTTTTCATAAACCGCGACAGGATAACTGACGAGTTTAGAGATTCACGCACAGCGAAACGTACATTCTTGACAGCCCAGGGAGGTGAGACAGTACTTACGGCACAACGTCTCAGTCAGTGCTGCAACTCGCGCACCAATAAACTAAAGACTGTTGCTCGATCGTTCGCTTCCCGGCCAGATGGCCGGTTGGTTATAAACCACAGACAAAACGAGGCGAAATTCACAACCGGTGGCCTCGACTCCGGAAGCAGAATCAGGTCCGTTTCCCGGCCACCGGAAATGGCGAGAGCCAACTATAGACTGGACACCGGCTTCATTTAGACTTGCTTCATGCTGCTGTCCAGGTATTGTGCTGCGTCGCTATTGGCATTAGTCAGCAGACGATTGACCGGCAAGACCAAAGCCTTTGAAACGAAAGCAAAATATATCTGTACCGCAGTGTGCAGATGTAGAGAGAGAGCGTCGAGAAAAGGCAACCACCGTCCGCCGTCCGTCGTAGTGCAATCTCTCGCGTTCGTATTAGACCGCACTCACGCAGCCAATTGCGTCGTGGCGTTGATTGCATTGCGGATTCTCGCTGATCGGTCGCGTGCGACGTTTTGTAGTCTCTATACTCGACTCGCTAGCTGTTCAAAACCCGTGCGATTAGGTGCCACCGCGCCGGCCGCGGCGAGATACGGGACTCGTTTAGTGATGTCATTGGCCCGACCACCCCGACTGGATGAACGATATTGCGAAGTCGCTCTATCGACGCCGACGCGATTCAACTCAACTCAGCTGTTAATTCGCGTCGCGTCGGCGTCGTAGGTGAGAATTTGACAATATGCTGAGATTGCAGAACAGTAAGCAATGGGACGGTGTATACATGCACGAACACCCGGTATCACGTGGTATGTACAGTAGGTGGCGAGGCAATGAGCCGCCGCGCACCTGCGGTGTCGATGCCCGGATATTGGAGACCAAGCGACTGCAATTTCGCGCCATCGCGCGGCACAGGGCGCGGATCACGGAGACCGATCCCGCGGCGCACCAGAGCAGTCCAGACCATAGACCACACCGTGTATAGCACCGGCGACGACAACCTCGTGATTGCAATGTCGCATTGAGCGACTCACAAACACACTCACAGACAGAATCTCGACTTGATCACGTGACTTGATGCAGTTGTCTAATCCAGGCGGACTCCCGTGCACAACACACACGATATTGCGTGCTCCCGGCGACACGCGCAGATCAACTGTTTTATTAAAAACCCGTCAAATCAACTCCAGCTCTACAGTACCGAACGTTTGAAGCTACGACTGAAGTAATGCAGCAGCAAACTCCATTTCATTACCGCGTGCGTGTTGTTTTGCCGGTCCCAGTCCCCTCTTTATGTCGTTTTCGTCTGTTTTTTTTGTCTGCTTGCTTCTTCGTCTTGCTGCCGCTCTTCTGAAGCATCATGGTGGATCGACGGCGTCGCTGCAATGCCTACAACTTATAGCGCGACCTCTTTTATTATTATTATTATTATTATAATAGGTTTATAACGCACGTTAGGTCTTTCACAACGTGAAGAATCTCAAGTGCGGATAAGGTCACATGTCAGTAGAGGAATGCACGACTGTATAGAACAGTTTTAAGCCTAGATTTGAAGGTATCAGTACAATACAATACAATACAATACAATGAAAAATTTGCACTCAAAAACTGACAAACACACTGTCAGTTTAATCTAGCACATAAACTAAAAAGAACTGAATTGTTTAAAAGAAAAATGAAATGAGAGA
>Ga0209671_1006476_pt1 | contig 12029 bp, 2 predicted proteins | sample WorMetHERISLAND2_2_FD_187401 | JGI IMG/M metagenome (GOLD analysis project Ga0209671, IMG submission 187401) | Marine gutless worms symbiont microbial communities from Max Planck institute for Marine Microbiology, Germany - Olavius geniculatus... | ecosystem: Host-associated > Annelida >...
GTATTACATCTATGAGAAAGACGTAACGCATTTTCTCGGTGAATCGTGCGCGTCCATCTTGGGTCTGGTGCCGGTGCAAGCTACTGTCGGCATTCCTCGCCTCGCTGATTGAAACAAATATTGCACTCAAGCAGCGTTCGTGCTCTGCTTCAACAGATCATTATTTCTAGCTTGTCATATCGTACATCTATGCACTGTAGCCTATTTATACAGGTCTACGCTATGTCAATAGAGTCGGTCATATAGCGGGCCACATGGTGGTCGACTTTCTTGATGTTGAACGCAGTTAGTTCGCTTAGGTCAAAAGAGCTGCAGTATAAAAAAAACTTCACTCGCATTATGATACAGAGACATTACCCATGACAAAAATGAAGAAAAACATGTATGTATAAAAAATTTACTAATTTACACAAAATTCCACGAGATGGAAATGTACATAATTGCAAGTATTTGAACTTATTAACTTTACTGTCGTAACTTTTCGTTGCGTTTGCGCCATCAGCTTTTCCTTAACAGAGCCGAGGATCAGTGCGGTTAAAGTTGAGCTGATTAATCATCTCGTGTGGCAGATTGATTATAAATGCCGGCTTTTCTTCATACGGTATTTCTGGCGCCACAAAGGATCTTAAGTTGAAATTTCGCGTGTAGAGAAAGTGTGTACATTGTGTCACAAAAAGGACCCCGACATTATCGATCTTAGTTTGAAGACGGGTTATCATATTATATTAATTTTTGGTACGAATATTTCTGATGCAACTGGCCATCAAACGACCATTTAAGTCCTTGCCTCACCCAATATGTGCTTTAGTTCGTTTGACAATGTTTGCGGTGTCATGCAGCAGCGAGTCTTATCAGATGCAGCTTAGAAGTGTCAATGAACTCAAAAAAACAACTGGTTGACGTCTGGAGTGTAACATTGGAGAACGTAACTGCGTGCCTTTGTTCACACAAATGGTCAATATTTCAAATATTTATTTGCTTTCAGCAGTGGCACAACTAAACAATTCTATAAGCGGTTAGCCAAAGTGCTAGACACTTAGACAAATTGTGCAAAATGCATGTTATTTTTATCAAATAATAATATTGAATTAAATAAAATGTAATATTTCGCTTATTCCGTTTTCGCAAGGTAGTGCAGAAACATACATTGGATAAAGTAGAAATCTAAACGTTATTTGATGGCCAGTTGTGTCAGAAATATTTGTATCAAAAAATACTATAATTTGGTATTTGCTGTTCAAGTTACAACCGATAATGTCAGGGTCCTTTTTGAGATACAGTGTACATGTAGCGAATGGAATAACTGCATAACGTTACTTCATGATACAAACGATCTTCTCACTACAAAACAACAAACTATTTGTTTTCTTATGAGATAAATAAGTAAAGGTGTTATTCGTGTTTGTCTGGTAGGGAGTGCAAAATAATTCGCGACCAACAAACGCTGAAGTCAAAAGGCTACGGCTTCGTATCGTTCGTCAATAAAGAGGTACGTTTGAGCATAAATATACGTTTTTATATAGGGTGGCGAAACAAGCGTCTTTGTAGCTTAGCGTATTGTTATTTATAAATGTGTATTATTGAATTATCATGTATTATTATTATTATGTATTATTATATCCTTACTATTATTTTTACATCAAAAAGAGGCATTTCGATTTAAGAATTTCTTAAGTTTATTAGTTAAGACAGGATTCCACGATCCTCATCTCGACAGCAGTTCGTGGATCCGAACTCCTCGTACTTGTGCTTTTTAAACTAGCAACTTTATTTATATAAGATTTACTTAGTCGCTTTTTTATATAAATTACCTGTTTTCTCAGCGTTGTCGTATCACGTTTGCAATAGTCGCATATGGAAAGAAATAGACTAACAAAACAAAATAGATGAAAATTATCTTTCCTCAGAGCCTGAACGTCGGCGATGTAGTCCTCAGGGAACACGCCAAATTTGACTAAAGTAGAGATAGGGTAGGATGGCTGTTCTTAACAAAAGAAAACCGACAATATCTTTGTAACGGGGCAAAATGGGATGAACGCTGTTATTAACCAAGTTGTTCGCAGTCACACATTTTCTGTATTATCGTAATAAAGGACTTGGAATAACTTGTATATAGTACGCACTCGACTACACATTGTTTAGAGCAGACATTTAAAATTTGAATGCAAATGTATTCACTTTGTCAGCTGCTGAAATGTAGGCCATCAATGCTTTTACAGGGTGGCATTTTGTTCATATCTTTGCTAAATATTGACCAATTTTTACAATTTTTTTATCAAGAAAATTTGTAAAAAAATTTGCTACTTAGTGGCATGCACAGTACACTTGTTACGTCGCCACACTACCTTGTAAAACATAAATATAAAAAAACTAGCAATAATTACTGATTGGCAGAAGGTATAATGGTAATTTTTAAAATGTTTAAGTAAAATGTTAAATATTAATTATAGTAAGTGCAAAAAATGTTTACATACAGCTACAGAGTAAGTTTGCATCTTTCAGCAAAACAGTGCACAGCTTGTAAGGCCGCACGATCATGCTCATGCAGGTAACTGAGAAAAAATTGCAGCCGCCAACCAGCATCAATGTACACTAAAAATTTATGCAAAAAGGGTTTACATTATTCGAAAAAATGTTTAATATGTTGTTCTTTACATTTACACAAAGATTCAGCTGATCGGGGTTCCTCGTCTGACATTAACATTTCAGTTAAATACTTAAAAAAATTATTATTACGCCTTCTGCCAATCTGCAGAAATCGTTGGTTTTGGGATATTTGTGTTTTACAAGGTAAAGTAGCGACACAATAGGTGTGATGTGCATGCCGCTGAGTAGCAAATTTCTTACAAAGTTTACTGCTAGAAAATTGTAAAAATTGGTCAATATTTAGTGAAGATATGGTCAAAGTGCAATAGCTTACTTTTTGGACCACCCTGTACACAGTTTCAGACTATCGCTTTAAAACAACTGCTGCATCGCGCGATTTCCTGGCGACAGCACGACTTCCTTGTTCTGCGTTAAAATGTGAGGTTGCGGCGGGTGCGAAACGCCTGGAATTGAACGACAATTCAGCGACGTAATAACGGAGAACGTAGCACAAACTCCACTAGTACGTTTTGTTGAACAAGCGGTGGACCTTCAGTTTTTATTAATTCGTTGTACAGCGGTGCCTTCAGCGCATTCTGCTAGTCCACTTCTCTGCTCTTGTTACCAACCATGAAATTCGTCGCCGCTCGGCTCAATCGCCTGTCACTCTGACAGTCAAGACCAAGCGGTTGAAGCTGTTTGGTCACATCGTTCGCTCCGCCCAGATGAAGACCACGCACGCGCTCTCAAGTTACGCCGGCATCGACGACCCGCCGAAGGAATGGAGACGACCGCGTGGTCGTCCGCGACAAACGTGACTGCACACCGTCGAGCAGGACCTCAAAACATTGGGTTATGGGCGGCTAGGCATACTGCACAAGACCGAGCTCGTTGGCGCCAAGTGATGGAGACAGCTATGCTCTGTCAGGGGCTTGCTCCGTGATGCTGCGTGATGTTATACAACTTATTTTTGCAGGATAGACTTTCGATTCATGGTGAATAATCGAATAGTTTGTTGTACGTGCAACAAACGAGAGCAAGTGGAGTTTATTCGTATACGCAGTGGACTTTGAATGAATAGACCACGCAGTGTGGCTGAGATCCCTCAGACTTGACTAATGCAATAGACTATAGCGAGTGTTCGTTCGGCTTAAGACCGACAGGGGGCGACTGTTGCCGATCGAGCGACGGATTCCGACTCAATTTCTCGCCTGATTAACAAGACCAGCACTCGCGCCGAATGCCGAAACGCTATAATTTACAAGAACGGCCCCGTCCAGCGCAGTCGAGTCCGGGACGGATCCTACAGGAAGCATCTCAGCGCCCCGGCCTGGCCTGGCCTGCCTAGTCGACTGACGTACAACAGTATATTTCCCGAGTCCATTGATTTCGTATTGTTCCACCATGATCACGCGTGCGTAATGCTAGCTGCCCCGTCCCGTTTCCGTCGCGCTCCCCCTCTGTACTTCCATCCCCGGCTCTGTATCGTCGTTTACCGGGCACAATAACGCGCATAAACGCGACTAGACTATTAGCGCTTGTTTATGCAGTCTATTTCGTGACGTCGCTGGCGCTGCTGCGTATATAAGGCATTACGAGGCTACCATAGGCCTACTACTAGCTACACAAGGTAGACATGCATGTACGTGACATTGTATAGTGAAGTATGTTCGGTCAGAATAGTTCGATTATGTATTCTTCGAGTACTTTATGTACATCAGCTCTGCATGTTTAAAGTTGAAGTTTTTTGTAGGCCTACTTGGTCACTAACGTAAACGACAACTCTACATCTCCGACATTTTTTACTTCAATGCTGAGTATTTTTCATTCCAATTAATATCTTGCATTTTTAGTTTTTTTTGTTTCAAGAAGTTCTCGTCTGCGTGCGAAATGGAATTATTTCCCCACTAATGCGAAGAAACGAAAAGTCTCAGACTTGTCATTCCGAAGTGAAGTGTGATCTTTACTTCTTATGGGATCATTTGTATCCAGTGCAAATCTAAACTTTGGCGCTTTGTGTGCTTTGGATCCTTTCGGACGAAATCATCGTATGATCGTCGTACGAATAAGCGAAATAAATCCGAAGTCCCGTCCATTTCGTTTCCGTGGTCTTCGGGCGAAGTATTTTTCGTGTTTCCGGGGTTTGAACTTTTTCGTTTCGAAACGAAGCGCTTTGCGCATTAAGGTCTGTACACATCAAGCTCCGGAGTGTGACTGGCTGTCGGTCGGCGACTGCTGCGGTTGCTATTATCTGGTTGCGACTCGACTCGCGCGAGCACGCACGCTGATTAGTTAGATCCAATCCGACTTTTGCACGAAATTCGACGCAGCTTTTTTAGTAATACTGAACGGATTTAGAAACAGATTTTATTGTTGGAAAGGGGACGAAAAAGCGCATCGACAAACATAGGGAACTTTTAGCCTAAATTGGGGGCGAATTTTGGGGGGCAAACTTACGAATTGGTACCTATTAGCTGCTATTTATAGACTTTGAACCGTTACACTTATAATATTTTAAGACTTGTATCGAAACGTTAGAGCGAATGTTATACATGCATACACATAATACTTAAGCACTCGGAGAGTGCAAACCTCCTCAAGTTTGATTATTAATGATCTCATATTGAAATAATCTTAGCCTATCAGCCATTTTAACCGCAATTATTAGTGTGTTTCAATTATCCAATCTGCGGCTAGCTTTAGTTCACAGCGATAAGCCCAATCTATCTGTATGTATTTAGCCGGGTGGCCATTTATGATTGCATGCGTCCAGAACGTTTGGGAAATTACAGACGACGATCCCTGCAGGACGGTTTCTTGTTGCTATGCGACCGGCGCAGTCATCTTCTTCCAGTAATGCCCGGCCGCGCCGCCGACTAACAGCCGGCAAGGACTCACGAGACCTGCCGCAAAGAATATGTAATCCACATCTGGCAGCCGACGTCGACCCCGTCTCACGTCGTTACATTTCCATATCTTTTTATTTGTTCATCCATATTAATTTTGCTGGGCGCTGCTGCGGTGGCGGCGACCGTCTCTAGCGTAATGGAGCGGCAGGAGTGCAGAGCGCGCGCGGCCGTACCGGCCGATAGGCCTACGTTTATTTTATGCGAGTGACGGAGGCTGGACGATGCGCATCTAATCACCCATTCATGGCTGAGTTATTGGAGCGTCGAGAACGAAACAATGCAAGCACTCGCCAGGTAAATAAATGCATGACGCTGTGGTAGCGGCGTCGTAGCTTTCAGCGGAACTACGTGCACACTTGCAATGGCCACAATAATCGACCCTTAACGTTTACTCGGCTGACGGTAAAAAACGTTTCCCAGCTAGGTTCTGCCGAGTTGAACGCAGAGCCGTTTCACGACTCTGCCTGAATATGAATGCCTCACAAGAAGCGACAGTCCGATCGTTGTTGCGTGCGTTGCTAAGCTCAGTGACGGATCCAGGAATTGCTGGTGGGAATGATCCGTCTTTCTCTTCCCTTCCCTTTCCGTTTTTCTCTTTTTTTCTTTCTCTTCTTGTTCCTTTCCTTCGTTCCCATTTCTTTTCTCTAACAGGCGCATCCGCAAACTCTGTTCAAAGAGCGTTTTACAAATTAAAAAAAACTATTACAGTTTAACGCAGTGAAATACAACACAGGCATCTTGCGTTCTTCGAATAAATGCTTCTATACTGTGTCCCTATACTCGTAAAGCATCTCCGACATTATCGATTGCACCTATAAGAAAAATCATCAGATTTTAATAATTTTCGCTGTGAATGTTTCTGATACAGCTGGTTATCAAATGACTGTTCAGGTTCCCACCTCACCCATAGTCCGTTCCCGCACTACCTGGGAAAAGCAAAACAAGCAAAATGTGCATTGAAATGAACAAAAAGTCAAGTTTCATATTTTCAGATTTGCGGACTCCAACTGCAGGTCGAATACTAGGTTTGACTGTCATGCAGCAGTTTGTTTACCAGATAACGTTTAGGATTGTTTATAAGTTCAAAAAAGCGACTGTAAAGTTTGGATTGATTTGCTGCAGAACATTATCGACACTGCTGTCAACTAATGAAGAAAGCGTCTCCGTATCTGTGTTCATAGTCTTTATATTTCCAACACTTCCACTGTAGACTTGCAAAATGGACAAGATTGATGAACTGTTAGCTAATGTGACAAAAATGTGGACCGTATATGTTTTGTGCGTTATTTTGATTTAGCCGTAGGCCTATTATTGCCCTGCATAAAAACGCAATATTTTGCTGGTGCTGATTTTGCTAGGTAATGCAGAAACAGACTTTGGGTGAAGTGAAAAATTGAATGGTCCTATGATGGCCAAAAGTGTCAGGAATAGGCTTATTAGTGTCAAAAATTATTAAAATTTGTTAATTTCTTAAAGTTACAATAAAAAATGTCCAGGATGTTTTGTTATTGAGACACAGTGTTGTTATAACGTGTCAGTAGTTTTAACTAACAAGATAATGTTCATACGAACACGCAGTCTGTCCAATGCATTTCAATAGTTTACAGTATATGTCCGTGTGAATATAATCAGTGAGCTGTTTAAACTGGTAGAAAAAAATCAAACAGTTTAGTTTCAAATTATACTGTAGCAATGATCCCTTCATCTTTTTCTATTATTTTAACTAAACAATAAACATTGTCAGTCATAAGACCATTCGATTCGTCACCAGGGTTTTACTATAAATGGTCTATCGTCACCATGCGTCTATCTTGCACCGTTGTGAAGATATGGCGCCTCAAAGACAATGGGGTCACAAACTTGACCTTTTGGGGTCACGTGAAGTCATCGCATTGGACAGACGAAAATGCACGGAACTGCTGTTTGTTTGGTGTATGCACAGCAATGTTATGAAAGCTTAGTTAATACGCATTCATTCGCCTGGCGGGCAGAGGACAGTTGTATATGTCCACCTAAATTTTACTTATTCATTTTTTATCCAAAACTCATACCTGTTATTAGGTTACTTAGATATTACCAATTTTGCCTGTACATATTTTATACCTCTGTGGGGCACTTATGCTCTTTAAAGGGTTAAAGCATTTAACGAGCGAGCAGCAATAGAAGTCTAAAATAGTACTACGTCGGCGAGTCTGTCTCAATAATGCTCTTTTGTGCGGAAGTGCATCGGACTGAAAACGAACGATGCAAGGTCACGGATAAATAGTCGTACGCCGTGTGTCGTCGACTGGCTGTATATAGCCTAGCTGTAGCAAATAAGACTGCAGGCATCGACCAGACAGCTAAGTTTCTCTTAGGATTATGGAGCCATTGTGTATGTATGCTCTGCATAACAACAGGAAGTTCAAGCGGCAGCAAATCATGTATAGCTCTTCAGACAAAGTCAGTGAAAACATTATTCAGCAGCGCCATGACGGCGTCATTCTAGCGCCGACTACGAATCTTTGACTAACTTACTTACTTACTTACTTACCCAGCCGAGTGCTTATAGCCTATAGCCTGGGATGCTGACGCGGGTGCCACGGTGTAACGACATCGGGATAAAAGATTCCTGTTGCAAATTGTTCATCGCCCTTTCTTGCCCGGCACCTGTTCCGTCGGCTTGCCGTTGTTGTCGCCATGGGAATGGTCGCGAGGAAATGACCTATACCGCGTCTCATATACGCACAGACACGTCCCACTGGCACACACATTTTCACGCACTTGTCGCCTTATCTGGCCGACCGACCCATATTTCAGGGCTATAAACGAAATTGCTTTCGTATATACATACCGGCTATTGCCGCCCTCCCTGTTAACAAATATCTCAGAGGCGACAAGGAGTCGTTCCGGCGCAAACAAAACGTTGCTGATAAAGTTGAGGTGGACAAAAAGGTTATAGACCAAGTCTCTGCATGCTGAGCTCGGAGGTTCAGAAGGCTGCGCTGATCTGATTCAACCTGATAGCGCACTGAACTAGACGCGATCAAAGATCTCAAACCTGCGCAGAGAACGGTGCTGCCACTTGGCGATTTCAAAGAACTTAATAAAGGTTTCTTTTTTTCTTTTTCTTCCTAATGGTTAAGAAAAGAATTCCGATCACCACTCAAATTTAATCACTTCGTTCTTTGGCCATGTCTACCCCCAACTGTTTTTGTTACTGGGCATCGTACAGGGATTAATATGATTCGAGAGGGTCGAACGCGGAGCAGTTGAAAAGAGAAAAAACATCATTGGTAAAATGATGCGTAAGACGGAGCTTTATACGATACACAATACTGGTCGGTATTAGTTGGGTGTTTGCCATTAAAACTGCTTTCCGAGAAGTCTAACCGTTATAGATGTTCTTCTTATGGTGCAATCGGAGACGCTGAAAATGCAGAGGCAAAAATAAAAGACTTGTGAAGCTGCGCGTCATTCTGTAACAACGCAGAGTGAAGTGTGCATTTTTGGCTTTCAACCGTAGCTTAAGTAAAATCATTTTGTTTTCGTTTTATTGTGTCAAAGCACACCGCAGAAGATCACAAGCTTTATTGTATCGTTGCGTCAGTATTGTTTGTATTGCTGTAAAATTTTGGCTTAGAATTTCTAACGATTACGAAAAGTACGAAAAATGAATTGTTGTTAATCTTGGGAGACACTCAATATGCTTATCTAAGACTTTCTTATGGCGTTACAGCACTGATAGGCCTAATTGCGCTTTGCTTACCATAAGCTACATTAAAGATGTCACGAGAATCGCTTGAAGTGATGCCAGCGTTATAACGAAGTCAAACAGTCAGAGATTATGACGGATGGAGATTTTCAATTATTTCGACTACCCGCCCGGCTACAGACAAGACAGCGCGTTAACGTTCTAACAAAAGCAGCTGTCAAGCTGTCAATAATACGCTGCAGCAGAACAATTTGCAAATAAATGCGCCAAATTTGTGACAGTCAACGAACAAACGTAATCCATCTTCGTCGCTTTTTTGCCGAACTCTGCAGCCGTCTTTCCCTTTCTGACAGCTTCTCTCCCGCACTCCCCGATCTCATTTTCCATCTCCGTTGATCAATGTGTCTAGTTTGGTTACGGCATCAAATTAATTAACGTCCGGGGACGATCTGTGCCCATGCAGTGACGTGGGTGGGCGCCTGGTCCGTTGTCGGACGCTTCTTGACGGATAAGGTTAGCGCGAGCTAGCGGCAGAGCTCGGGTCCCTGGTCGATCTTGCCCTGTGGTCAGCCGTCCCGTGGTGATGATCACGATGACGTTAATCCGTGGTGACAGGTTGTGACAGTTCGCACGCTGAGCAAACTATCCGAGCGGCAGACTGATACCAGGCCGAGATCCGCTCGCTCTGCCGCCGTGCAGTATAGGTCTATAGAAGTTCCCCTGTCCATCCGAGCATTTCGCGTTGCACTCCATGTCATTTTATGACCCAGACCTTTCGCTTCAGAGACTGACCAATGATCAATGACCAGTTGCAAGTTGCAATGATGTTGCAAGCTATGATGTCTTGATTCGAACTGTTTAACCGCCGTTTTTTTCTGCTTCCGTAAAACGGGTTTCTTTCATGGCACGTTTTATTTGCTTTAAAACACAGTGCTAGACATCTAAAACGACATTCCTCCAAGCCAAAGCTAAGAACAGTTCAAAACGTTTACAAGCGTTCTCCATGCGCTGTGCATGAATGGGCATTTTCACCCATCACTTTAACCAACGCAATTGCCGATGGACTCTAACATTTTTACGCGCGCAAGCAGCTACTGCTTTCACCGCGTCTTAGCCATCGCAATTCTGTCTGTCTGTCCGTCTGTCTGTCTGTCACACGGGTGGATCAGTCAAAAACGGTGCAAGCTAGGATTACCAAATCTTTACCGTCGGCTGTCCGAAAGACTTTAGTTTCAGGAACCGTAAAGCTTTTTCAAAATTCGAAGGGGGTTACCCCGAACGAGGGCACTAAATAAAAGGGGGTAGGAAAAATTTTCGATTTTTGGTTAATAAGTCGCTGTATCTCAATAACGGTGCGAGATAGGGCCTAAGTTACTACATGTATTGATGACTAATAGGAAGTCGTACACTGGCTCTCGATTGCCACCGAATTCAATGACCTTGGATGACCTTGAACGCTAAAGTATGGGTTTTTATGGATTTTTTGGCGATTTTTGGCTGCGATACACATTTCAAGAGCGAATTGCGCCGAAACCGATTGAGATAGTCATGGACAAGCTGCATATGAAATTTTCAGCATCAAACGTAGATTTCGACGGTCCAAGTCTCGCTTTTCTAGGTTCAAGGAAACCTGCGCACGAGGGCATCAAATAGCGGTACCCCCGTAAAAGTCTTTATTTTACCATCGTTGACCAGTAACTGCTATAGGCTTTCGCGCGTCTCGTGAGCATTAGCTCAAATTTCTTGTTTGCATAACAATGGTATTATAATGTTGACCTTTCCTGCCAGGGGGACTAGAGCCCATGTCTAATGGAGTGTTACTTGGGGCCACACGAGTGTCTCTGTCAAATTGTTCCTTCCGTTAGCTTTTGCACGGCGCACGAATGTGGCAAACGAACAAACAGACGGACGGACGAAGCTACGGTAACATCTGTCGCAGTAGTCATCAGCTTTGCTGTTGTTTTCAGCGATGGCGCCTAATAATGTAAATGCGAGCATTGCTGGGAGACAAAGGGATAGTTGAATTGCTATGCATTAAAGTCCGGCTAACTGCTACATCTGTTAGTTTTCTCAGACGAAGACCTAAATCCATGTAACAGCTCTTGACTTCGTCGCCGACTGGTCTTCTCTTTTCTATAGTCAAGTTTCTTTCATTAGCATTTTGGCGTAGTCTAATAGCACTGGCTTTTGTCTTTTTATATCTTTTCTCTTTTTATATAACCTCTACACAGTTTAACATATATTTTTCAAAGCGTTGACAATCGTTATTACTCACTTAACCTTATTCAGATTTCGTGCTTTTTTGTCTGTTTTCACAGTTACAGCTGAGTGAAGCAAACTTGGTTTTTCATATTTATTAGTTACGTTTGAGTGTGATCTAAAAGATTCTGGTCTACATTACCATGGCTGACCAATAATTGTAGCTGGTTTATCTATCTTTTTCCATTTTTACTGCCTGCGAAACGACGGTAGTGTTGTTTTCAGCATCGATGCTAAGTTTGTTTTCACTATCTACACAAACTGAACATAACCGAAAAACCGCTGCATTTAGCTCTATGAAATTTTGCACAAACATGTACAATAATAAACGCCAGAAGTCTATCACAGGCTGCGCGGTATCACAGGCCAGCCCTGTTGTAAAGGTGACCAGCCATTTCAATGGGAAACTCCAAAATTTGACCCCTCGTATTTCCCAAACCCCTTAATATTTCCACACCAAAATTTGTACAGATGATAACGTCCAGTATATCTCCTGATGTGCAAAATTTGGTGAAAATCCGTTTACGGGGGGCTTCCCCACGAATAGGTGAAATATAACGCTTGCGTGACTTTTTGTGCCT
>Ga0209671_1006478_pt1 | contig 12029 bp, 10 predicted proteins | sample WorMetHERISLAND2_2_FD_187401 | JGI IMG/M metagenome (GOLD analysis project Ga0209671, IMG submission 187401) | Marine gutless worms symbiont microbial communities from Max Planck institute for Marine Microbiology, Germany - Olavius geniculatus... | ecosystem: Host-associated > Annelida >...
GTAGTGTAGCGACATATTTTAGATGTGATGGATGTGTAACTACACTACCTTGTAAAATATTATTTTTGAAAAGTTGCACCAACCGATGCATGGCAATGTGTTTCATAAAATACCACCACTCGAATGTTGATCAATATGAATAAAATTTAAAGCAAACGTACTCCAGTTGACAAACTTCAATATGCATTTTTGACATCATATCCACTGAATATGAGTCAGTAAAGAATGCATGTTTAACTGATGATATATGGATGGTGAAAAATATTCTTGCCTAATATGTCAAGGCTGGAAACTTTTGGGATAGTCATCGTATAACAGAAATAATAAAATAATAGAATTAAATAATGTCAACAACATACTGCATGATAACTTCAATAATTAATAAATAATAGAAAATAATATAAGAATAATTTTTAAAAAATAGCTATAACAGCTTACTGCATGACGAGTTGCATGAGTTCTTGTTCATGCTGATCGTTCATGCCACCGATGATCACATAACTCGGTGCCATCCGGCTGTAAGGCAGATCTGCTGCCACTGCTGACGGAGCAGCATCTTTGGTCAGACAGGTCGGCAGGGCTCCCGTCGAGGCAAGTATCATTGCTAGCACCTGTTCCTGTATCATTATGTTTCGACGCGCCATCGACGCCGAGAATATAGCAAAGTCTGTCGTAGCAAGCACTTGCTCAAACAACCCCTGCCATCAACATAGTGCAGTAGGATATCATAAAGATAACATAGTTGAGACCTCTTAGTTTATGTCTGAGTCTAAGTTACGAAAGTTTTAGTCTAAGTCTGAGTCACAAAAAAATAAGGTCTCACATCCGGCTCAAGTCCACTGTCATACGGCAAACACAAATACACAAAACACAGAAAAAATATGCAATAATCTCCCCAATAAATGAAAAATACAGCTTTCTTTTACTTGGTTCCAAGTTATTATCAGTAGGAATCTAGTGGGTTTGAATCTAAGTCATGACAGTTCACGTCCAAGTCATGAAAATAAGCTCTTGAGACTGACCACAGTACTGTCCACTGACAGATTCGAGTACTAAATCACTGTCTCATAATACTAATACTGACTGCACACAGGACAAACACACAACATTTAAAATATTCATCAAAAAAGTTGAAATACAGCAGTTAAAATATTTCTTCCAAAAGTTTAAATAGCGGTGCAGCATAAATGCACTGCATTGCATTCCTGCAACACCACATGAATTACTACAATTACTCAAAACATGGAAACGGTGGTGAAGAAACACCCCACCAGAAATGGCTAGAAAATAAATGACTGCGTTATTTGCAGACTATGTTTAAACAACTTGTACTTGTACTGCTGCAACTATGCACACATTCATATCATGTAATAAGTCTATGTTTACCAGACAGTATACTGTACATTTTGCTTCAAATAAAAAATAGCATTGATAATAGATAACATATAATAATGTGCATTGATTCTGATGCATCTACTAGCCAGAAAATGAGTTCTCTCTGTGATGTGCATGTAGGCTGTAGCTAAACATTTTATATGCAAAAAAAAACAGCAGATTAGGCACAGCATTTGAGGTTTATTTATAGTCATTTCCAAAATGCCAAATCAAATACATCATTCTCTAGCATGAGGCATAAAAGCAAACAGCTTTTGTATTTTTCTGTTTGAAATAATGATCTGGCATGACAGAGTCATTAATTGCCAATTCTTATAGCAGACAGCAAATTTCACGGCAAATGGCAGCTTTCGCAGTAAGTGTTGTGTAAAAATCTGCATGCTGAAGTATGCTGCAAGCTATACTCAGAAATCCCACAATATCCTTAATAAAAAAGCATTATCACTTACATTAAATATTTCCTTCAGATCAGTTATTTTGTTGAGACGACCAATACACTGGATGGCTTCATCTACGGTTATACAGGCATCTTCACAGAATGCTTCCAATAAACCATCAACCTGCAATTCATGCAAGTAATACATAAGCAATCATGAGCCCATGTCTATGCAAAAAGGATCACTTTCAATCAGCATAATTTTTAAAAACTAGTATTTTATACTGCAGCAATATGTTAAGTTGCGAGGGATTCTTAAACAACTAGTTTAGTGCAAATTTTCTGGTGCAAGTGTGAAGGAATTCAGCAGTAAAATTGAAATTTTAAACACTCACAATCTCCTCTGTAGGAAATTTGTTGTTGTCTATTGGAATTCTGTCTGAAAGTTTGCAGTGTCTGTCAGAAAAATGCAACTTCCTGCCCGCCTACTGTTATTAACCCACAATGCCACTGGGAGCTGAGAATCTCCCATATTCTGTCCAATGCTCTGCACTGCACTGGACAATGAAATGATAAATATTATACGCAATGTATACGTCGCTGAGCAAACAAATGTACAGACCAGTTTCTTGTATCTTTCAAATATTTCTCTGTGTTCTTTACTTGGTTCAACATCTGGATCAAAAACTGTTGTTAAAAACACACACTGCATTATCTCACCAGTGGCGGTTTTAGGCCAGGGCCCCCCAGTTTTGCTCCAGGCCCCCCAGTTTTGTGGCCACCCATGATTTCTTGCAAAGCTAACACAAATTTTTGATTTTTTTGCCTTTCCAAATTTTTGAAAAGCGGGCAAATTTGCGGCTTCCATTGAACGTTCAAAAACCTAAAGTGCTTCAGCTTCAGGGAGGACTTTGGCCCCCTGGAGCCCACTGGGGGCTTTGCCCCCAGACCCTCGTTATAGACCTGCGCTACAGTGCTCGCCACTGCATCTCACTCAGACACAACAATATTTTCAGTGACCGCATTTCATCACAAACAAATGTCTACAAAGTTGTAGACTATATTTTCAGCCTATACAAGTAAGAATTTACATTAAACATAATTATACAACAATAATTAAGTTTAAACTACACCGTGTACAGTGTGTGCTAAAAAAGATACAGAAACAGTACACTATCCCACGTTACCATGATAATACATGATGATGACATTTAGAAATCCCAGAAATCCCAGTACTGTGTGCCAAAGTCGAACATTGTGAGTAGGTGGTTTCCCACCACTGCAGCAAAATATGGGATGAGTGAAGATGATGGGAACTATTCATTACTATGGGTAGTTTGTGATCAGCTTTTCCAGTGATTGCAAACGCTAAATAACTGACAAAATACGGCACTGCGATGAACAAACCTGCAAGAAACATATTCCGCTCGTTTTTCAATCGAATTTGTCATACAACGATTAAACCAGTGAAGTTTTAGATCGAAAATCTGCCATCATTCATTGTAGCGAAGTGCAATGATATCTTGTGTGCACTAAAGTAGTTCGCCACATTAGGGCTGTGCTGTTTTGAATAACTTATTACTGAAGTGCACTTTTTATGTGCACTGAATGGCATGCAAACGTGCAAGTTAAGTGCAAGTTAAGTGGAACTATTTTTTGCACGACTACACATAACGGTGGATCGGTTTGTTTTGTTCCCGTCTTCTTCACGCTAGCCCAAAATATACATCTTACTTAAAGTACTCAGTTATAAATAAATCAATCAATTTTGCAGCAGAAGAACAAGACAAGTATCTGCAATCTACCTAATGAAGTATAAACATACTTAAACAGTTTTCGTCCATAAAACTTTTCACTGGGATTTGAAACACTGGTTCGCTTAAAAAGCAAAGCAGTTCATCGAAAACCCTTTCTCTCTTTGCCATGATGAATTATAGATAGATTTTATCACTACCACTTCATAACGACGCCGTCGCTATGTAAACAATTTGCATCCGGGCCTCTCAGTGAGAAATCGTAGTGATGGGCCAAATCAAAGTATCGAATTTTTTGGATACGGTATACCGCATCGCGATAATATTTTAATATGGATTTTAGCGGCTCATACACTGTCTGTTAAGCGTTGATAAATGATCTCACATCATGTTGCCTTGATGTATCTTAATTTCGAGTTATCGATGTCAGCAGGACTTTCCACAAAGGGGAGCCTCGAAGAATGCAGAGCAGAAATTTTTTTCTAGTATACATTATACAGTCGTAATTAAACGTGCAGTTAATTGTTTATTCAGTTAATTGTTTATTTGCCTCCAAAATAGTTCCTTTTTACTCGACTGTGAATTAGATTGGAGTAGCTGATTTAAGTGCTGATTTAAGTGAAACCAGAAATATCTGAATCTGGAGGATGGGAACATAAATATGTACATCGTGTCTGCGTCCGTCGACATCGTCGAAACCGAATAAATTTGTTCCTTTTGACGAGTGACGACTTGACTGGTTGGTTGTGGAGTGGCGTAGAGTTTGTGGACTTGTGGCCGTGGAATCTAGTTTTTTCCATGCCAGAGGTATGCAATAGTTCGCGAATCGATGAAAACTACATAGCAACGTTAGTTGTTTGTTTTTGCCGTGTTTTTTGGTATAATTTCTGCATAATTTGGTTTGTTTAAGTCAACGTAAATCGCCTGTTTCGATAAACAGGCGTTGGATGAATACTTTAGCTGATGTTTTCGGTTTTGATGTTTAATTGACACAAGTCAATCACAATTTATGTGAATATGGGCGCTCTCTGCCTAAATATCGGGTCGGCCTAGCCTAGTTAAAGATGCATTCATAGAGGCATCTGAAATCTGAGCCGTGTATAACAAGGCTAGGGTCGGCCGTGTTTGCGATATGTGAGAAGAGTGAGCAATCAGTTTTGCCGCTCCGCGTTAATGAAGTTGGATTTGTTTCCCCCCCCCCGTTTATTCGCCTTCGCGGGTTGGATGATTCGCCCACTTCGTCTATTACGCTGTGGTATAGACTCAAGTAAAGTGATGAATCTGCAATATTGTGTTGAGAGAAATTGTGCAATCTGTCTGTCTGCAATTAAGAAATCGCATAGTGACTGATGGAATAATGCTAGTGATTGATTCAGTTATGAATATGTTTTTTGTGTTAAAGGACTGACAATTTATTGCATATTGTAGGAGTGGATCGGAATTATGAGTGAGTGACGGATCGAACTGGTGACTTCGGTGGAATGGATGGCTGTGAATTGAGCCCATCTTCGCTGCTGGCAGACCGACGCTCACTGAGCGGCGTTTCGACGGTGTCCGGGACGTCGGGACTGTCCAACTACAGCTCCATCTCTGCTGATAGCACGATCCTTGACGGCTCGGCATGGACGGCAATCTTTGACTACGAAGCCGCATGCGACGATGAGCTATCCTTACGTCGAGGCAAACATGTCCGGGTGCTGTCGCGGGATGCAAGGATCTCTGGGGATGAGGGCTGGTGGACCGGGGAAGCCGAGGGTCATGTTGGGATTTTCCCGAGTGCCTACATCGTGCAGGAGGAAGTCTTGAACCGCATCTCACCGATGAAGATGCGACGTCCATTTGAGATTGAGTTTTCCGACATCAACCTGAAGGAAATCATTGGTGTCGGTGGGTTTGGCAAGGTCTGGCGAGGGCTTTGGTGCGGGCAAGAAGTGGCTGTGAAAGCCACGTGCCAGGAGGCCAGTGACACAGCCAATGCAACTGTTGAGAAAGTACGTCAGGAGGCTAAGCTGTTCTGGCTGCTTGACCACATTAATATCATCGCTCTGAAAGGCGTCTGCCTGCATGAGCCTAACGTCTGCTTGGTCATGGAATATGCAAAAGGTGGATCTCTGAACTGCATTCTAACAGGCAGTCGTATTCCAGCAGATGTTTTGGTAGACTGGGCAATACAGATCGCAAGAGGCATGCACTACTTGCACGAAGTGGCACCGCTACAACTTGTGCACTGTGACCTCAAGTCCAGCAACAGTAAGTCTTGTTTTCTGCTGCACAGTAAACAATTTAATATTTCCTTAATTTGCAGTTAACTAATAAACTTAATGACCTGACTTGTTACCTATGCCAGTGTCATGTTTGGTGCAGTTTATTTGTTTATTTCTGTTAGTCTGTTAGCATTATTGCAGGAAACATTACAGACAGATTTGCCTGCAATTTCGAAAGGTTAGATTTGACCCAGTGTACTGTTGGTTAGATTTTGGGGGAAATGGTGCTGCCACCTGGTGAATACAAAAAAAGTTTCGCCCTGTTGCACTGAAACTTCTTATGAATTACCATTCGGTACCAGGGTATTTAAACATTTTTGTCGTTTTGTAGTTCTGTTACTCGAGAGTGTTGCGAACGGGGACATCAGTAACAAGACACTGAAAATAACCGACTTTGGACTAGCACGTGAGGTGCATCACAGCTCATGTTCAAGTATTGGTACTGCTGGGACGTATGCTTGGATGGCGCCTGAAGTGATCAGGCAGTCAACGTTCACTAAAGCCAGTGATATCTGGAGGTTAGTGGCATTGTGACATTGTTTAGTAATCAATTGCCTATACAGAGTCTATCTAAGCCAGAGTTAAATGTCTTATTTAATCATTGTGGTTGAGCAGCCTTGGTAGCCTAATGGGTTAGTGCACTGAATTTATGGATTACTGATAGCATTGGCATCAATTCGTTAAGGACATGGGGACATTCTTGGCTTGGTAGTTGGTAGCGTAGGCCTATGGTTTTTACGTTAGACTTGCGATTATGAGATCGTTCATTCGACTCCCAGTCAGGTTGCTATCAAGTGTTAAATAGTTGGATGGATGACTCTCTGCTGACAAACTGACAGGTAAACCATCACGGTTTACAGCCAACACTGGGGTACCCGCCTGCCTGGCTTTGGTATGGCAGGACACTTTCACCTGTGTCTGGTAGCAGTTAACACTGTGATCCCATATGGCAGGTGATGCTCCATAGTTTTGAGATGGGTTTGCCATGAAGAGCTATACCATCTAACATGATTTTATTGTGCGAATAAGGTCTTTTACTGGCAGACTGGCAGCCTGTATAGTGCATGCAGTAAGTGGGCAGGAAAAGCAATTTGATTTACATCAGTATATTACATATCGATAAAGTAACAAATATGTCACCCCAGTGGCGCTGGCTTATTATGTGGCCATCTGCCTAAAACTTTGCAGCCCTAATCTAACACTAGTTAGTGACTTCTATTTGAAATTTTACCCCAGTCACTCCTTCCATGTGAAAAGTTTATGCTAGTTTTCTGATTTTTGTCTGCCTTTTAGTTTGCGATCCTACTGGATGGATGGGCAAGACCCATCTATAGTAACAAGCTGCTTGTTCGGACAGCCACTGAGTAAATGTGTAATGTAACAGTAGATTGCAACAGCTGAAACTTGCTACCATAAGCCTTGTATTTTGTGTGTGACTGTATTTTAGCTCAGACATTAGCAGGATAATATTATAATATAAAAATATTGTAGTAGTGCTTTTACTGTGTATGCAATAGTACTGTTCATCTGAGACCAGCTGTCCATCATGCATCGTCTTCTGTTTTTGCCGTTGTTAAGGTTGATACTTTGTTTTATTGAGTTTTTTATTTATAATTTAATTTATTTGTATTTATAATTTGTTATTATTTGAGTTTGCTAGAAAGGATTTGCAGCAGTTTATTGTCATCAGCCAGTTCTATAGTTGACTTAGAAAATGCAATGGCAGTTCACATAAACAAAGTAGCCCAAAATAAGTCAAGACTCGAGTCCATTTTTGATAGATATTTTTTGATGATTTGTCACCAGGAAACTAACGATCATATTAAGGTTTAAAAACCTACCTCAATGTAGACGTGTTGTGTATGCTACTACGTTGTGTGAAAATTTAGTTTCAGTTCATGTTTTTAACCCGTAGTTACTAGTTGTATAACCAGTTGCAAATGAAAAATGTGGAATATGGTTCATAAATTTTTGAAGTAAATATACACCGATAATAAGACCTAAAGGCTTTGGAATAGTGAAATATGACATGCAAGATTTATCAGAGATGTCACCATTTTAGCTCCCATATTTACAAACAATACATAATGATAAAGGTAATGGTTGATGAATGATAAACGATGGCGGCTTATTTGTTGTTTTTATTCTGTTGGCATGATTTGTTGATTTTGGTTTATTTGTTTTATGTTTGCTCTAGCTGCATGTTTTTTTCCTGTTTTAATGATGATAGTAATAAATTGAGTTTATACATGGCACCTAAAAGCATTTTCAAAGTTTTGGATTTTTTATGGAATCAGGTCTAGAAAGTTCCTGAATGTTTTTTTAGAATCTTTGTGACCATGATGCGAAAATAATTTTTGTATGATGCCAGAACCGTCTATCATGGCATGGTAAAAACCTGGGAATGAGTTTTGTAAAAGGTATTTGAAAGTCTCGATAAAAGTTTTTGAATTTTTTGACTGTGACATGTGACATGTGACTGTGACATCCTATGACATGAATGTAAAGCTTAATTGTGATGTGCTTGCTTTGCTGTAGTTATGGAGTTGTTCTGTGGGAGCTTCTAACTGGTGAGCCTCCATACAAAGATATTGACACCCTTGCTGTGGCTTACGGCGTCGCTATGAAGAAGCTGACATTACCAATTCCTTCCACGTGTCCGGCTGCTTTCCGCTGGCTTCTTGAACGTAAGTTTGATTGTAATCTGCTGTTGATTAAGAGCGCATTGCACCAGCCATGTACTTAAACTTAAGTACATGCTTAACCACTGTACTTAGCAGAAAATGCATTGCACCAACACCACTGGCCTGCTTAAACGTTGCTTAAGATAAGTGGCCAAAGTTGCCCACTTAAATTTAAGCAGCTGGCAAAAATGAGACAGATGCCATCTTTAATTAATCGAACCACGATGAAGTTATTGTTGCAGATTTGGCGATTTTAGGTAATAATTGCTATTATACTACAATTAGAAGTGAAGAAAACCGGTAAATGCACATGGATAATGCTGTTTTATTATTCTGTATTTACAATTGAGACTGCTTAAGCAGCCGGTTAAGCACTAATTAAATTTAAGTGGTACTTAACTAAGTATGTACTTGAAATTAGTTGGTACAGCCGGCCCTAGATGTACATTTTTGGCGATCAGGTTTCACAGTGGCAAAGGTCTGAAGGCTTATTTCCATTATGGCTGCATGCTGCATTGCATTTCGAGTGATAGTTTGAGATATTTAGCATGATGAAGTGCTGTGACTAATACCAACTTTGATCTAACCCTAATGATTTGTGTGTGTGTGTGTGTGTGTGTGTGTAATGCAGAATGCTGGGATCCGGAGCCGCAATCTCGGCCCGTGTTCAGTACAATTCTTGACAGTCTCCATCTGATTGCTCAGTCGTCGTTCGTGGAAACACCGAATCTGTCATTCCACGTACTGCAAGATGACTGGAGGAACGAGATTGAGTTTATGTTTGAGGAGTTGCGATCGAAAGAGCAGGTAAATACTACCTGTTATTCTTACATATGGTTAGATATAGTGATTGCAGTCCCCGGATTCGGGATCTCAGCTATTTTATCCAATCTTAAATGCTGGGATTGGTGGCATCCCATTCCTGGGATTTTGAGATTGCAAAACATTAGCTAAAATACGGTAGTATTTTTGTGTGCTGGATGACAATTGACAAAGTAACAATTTTGGCAGTCTCATGATAATTATTCAGCATGCAAGAGTATTTTTTTCTGTGCACAATCACATTACCTACACCTACCGGTAGGGGCCTTCTGCATCCTATGAATGAAGAGTAAGTCTAGTGGAGCTAATTTAGTGCTATAGCACGGTACTTGACATTTGGGTGCCGCCATTTGGGTGCGACCCTTTGGGCGCCTGGACGTTTGGGCACCGCCATTGGGCGCCGGACGTTTCGGCGCTGTGCTGCTTTAGTGCCGTCTCCATCTCTCTGTCTTATGTAGTCATTGTTCTCCATATGAATTAATGTATGTTTATTGCTTCACATGATAAATTCAACTGCACTTCTTAAGGCCTAAACTACTTGAGTGTTTACTAATGTAGGCATTGTACGTTCTGTATGCGGTGGGTGACTTCTTTTGGGTGGTCCATTGTGACCATGTGCCCATTTGGCACCGTTGTGGAATGTGGAGATATGGCGTCCCAAATGTTGGACGCACAGACATGGACACAGAAAGGAAGATGGAAGAAGGGAAAGAGAAAGAGGAAGGGGGTGGAAGAAGGGAAAAGGAAATGGAAAGGGGAAGGGAAAGGACAAAAGTGGAAGAGGAAAGGTGAGTGAAAGGGGAAGGAAAAGGGGAAGGGATAAGAGAAGGAGAAAAGGAAAGGGAAAGGGGAAGGGTCGCCCCCAAATGGCGGCGCCCAAATGTCCTGCTCCGGCTATAGCAATAATGGCCAGTCTGTAAGACTAATCTCAAAAACAGGATTCTGAGATTACAAATTGATGATTGGGAGTTTGCCTGTTTGCCTTTGCCTAGACAAATCAACTTTTTTGCAGTTGACACTTGACAGCAGTAATAAGAGAAGCAGTTTCATATGGTACTGATACTGATTACAACCAAAGCATATCTTGACGTTAACTTTTGGGTTGTGTGAGATAATACGTGAATAGGCAACTTCGTGATCGTAGGTCCAACACCCTACCTTTATGTCACCAAGCCAGGTGCTCTGGTTGTGTAGGAGCTGCGTTCACGTGAGGAGGAGCTACAGCGAGTCTCCTTGCAGCAGAGAATGCAAGAAGAAGCTCTGATGAGACGCGAGCACGAGTTAGCCGAGCGAGAGATTGAGCTTGTGGAGCGTGAGCTTAACATGATGATCCTACAGCAGGTCATCGGCAAACCGACGCCGAAGAAACGCTGCGGCCGATTCCGCAAGAGTCGACTGAAGCTGCTCAGAGCCTCCGGAGCCAGGAATGTTAGTGCATCGGCAGGTTGGGATGATTCGTCTTTCATCCTGAGCACTTCTGATGATATGAGAGCCATACATTAAGAGAGCTGGTCATACAGATACGAGCATGAATGTAGTAGATAGGAAATTTTTTGATTGTCTTTGTTATCTTGTTCTTAGCTGACCAGAGCTCAAAAATTGCATTTGCTGGTGTCATTTTTGGTTATTTTTCTGCATTGCTTCCTGTTTCCAACTGATGGGAGTGGAGCGTGCGGAGGCAGGTTAGAACGATATCATTGAACTTGCCTTGGCTAATTGTCCATGTCGGGGCTCGATTCACAGACATTATCATAAGATTTATCTTAACGCATGTCTTAAGACCATTGCAAGGCAGCAGATTAGATGTCCTGTGATCATACATGTTACGACATGCTGTAAGTGAATTCGCAGAATTTGTCTTAGATGATCACAGTATTTGTCACAGAGTTGTAAGGTGCTGTCTGACATCATTTCTCAGTGGTGTCATTTCAGTAAATCATTGGGGGTCTCAGTCTATGTAATGTATTGTTTTTGCAGCAGTAACAGTGTTTCAAAGGTACGATTTACATGGAAAAAATTAAAATCATAAATCCTGGGGGTCTGTGGACACCTTCAGCCCCCCCTAAATGATGCCCCTGTCATTTCTTAAAATATGTTGTAATTTTATTTGTGAATTAAGTAATTGACTTAAAGTGACCGCTTGAGTGTGAAAACTGTTTTCAGATTTCTTAAGTTAAGATCTTCTGTGAATTGGACCTTTGGGGCCCAATTCGCAGCCGATGGTGTGTGTTACGGGATATTCAGACATTCATCAGCTGCATGCGGAGCAGCAGGCCAGCAGTAGCAGCAGTGCTGAGAGGGCAGTGATGTCTGGTGAGGCTACGGCGGTGCTTGAGAGAGCATACATGCTGTCTGCCAGTCAACGACTGTCCAGTCCTCCGGACTCTTTTGTACATTCCCCACGCCTCCGCGCCATCGCATGTCAGTCTCTGCTATCTGACGTTCATAGTATTGCTGTCATGCGATTACTTTTTCAATTGAATTAACACATGCAACTAATTATTTTAATTTTAATTGTGCATTACGCCTAAATTAACACATCGGTTGTTTATGTTCTAGGTTGCCGTCGACGAACGACTGTACAGCTCATCTATGAGATGTTATCACTGTTGAACTTTATCTTATTAACTTTTGTCAACAGTTAAGTGAAAATTTAATATTAGAGTAGTGATGGAGCCGCAACGTAGTAAATTAGTATATATATATATATATATATATATATATACACATATAT
>Ga0209671_1006479_pt1 | contig 12025 bp, 13 predicted proteins | sample WorMetHERISLAND2_2_FD_187401 | JGI IMG/M metagenome (GOLD analysis project Ga0209671, IMG submission 187401) | Marine gutless worms symbiont microbial communities from Max Planck institute for Marine Microbiology, Germany - Olavius geniculatus... | ecosystem: Host-associated > Annelida >...
ACAGTGTGTAAGTATACTCTATGTGCAAATTTCACTTCCAGCAAACTTATGAAGCAAAATTGCTGCAAAATCAGCAAGAACCAAATAAGCAGATACACTACTCAACCAGGGTCAACATGAAACGGTGTTAAACTGAGCAAAAGACAAAAAACCAACAACAACACTCAACTGCGAACTACAAACTCCCTAGTCTGTCTTCGTAAATCAATTCGAAAAGTCTTAGGAAAAAGTTTTTTAAAAAACTGCAACTTACTATCTCAAGAGGAATCTCCTAGGAAAAAGTTTCGTAAACTCGACTTATCATTCCAAACCTTTGCAACAGCGTCATTAAATCATGTAACGGTGTGCTCGCGACAACGACTATGCCTATGCTGGTGAAGCATAGCACTGTAGCTGTCAGCTCAGCTGCAATGAAGCTGTGTGGGCAAAACATGCAGTTAAAGGCACAATTCCACTGTATGTCACACAATAACAACAAGCTCAACATGTATGTGCCCTTCCATCCAGATGCCACGGGTCTCAGGCGTCAACAGTTCTTGGGCCTAGTTTCTAGTTGGCACTGGAGATGACTCATCGTCATGCTCCTGGGCCCGCCAGCAAGGAAATGATACAACTCCTATAAGCAAACCTCGTGTATGCCAAATATGCACCATTTTCTCGAGGTGTGGGCATCCGGTGACCTTGCCTTCTGACTTTTTGAACCAGAAACTGGCACGCTGATTACTCCCACACCAGTAATTGGTTTTGCGATGCCATTTTGTTCCTGTGTTAGGAACCGATATCAGACAGACGATCGGACACACAAATGGGCAAAACACACGATGTGGTCAGTATGGAAGATCTAGGATCAAATAGTGAGAGAGTTGATGATAAATAGTCGATCTTCCTCTTTCTTGATCCAGCGCAGAAGACGATTCACACCGGCGATGGCAACCTGCTTTGATGCAAGTGGACTAAACACTGCATAAAGCTCGAACCCCGATGTTATCTGCACAGATTAAAGACATAAAAGCATTCTAATAGCACTGTTATATGTGAAATGCACAAAAAACTTAGAAAATAAGCCGACAAAGGGCCAACATATTTTGTGATTCTCTGCACAGAACTGCACAATCATAACCTTAATGTGTTGTGCTGAAAATCTGCTCAGTGGTTACGCCAGTTTTCAAGTTGAGAACCCGTGTGAGACAGACAGATGAACAAGACCTGTACTGTGACCTGTTAAAATGACCGCACAACACATTCAGAATACAATGACAGCTAAAGCACTCACATATCCCATTCGAGACCGCGGTTTAACATATATTTATCTTTCATACTACAGTGCATTAAAACTGTTACAAATTATCCGTACCCCATACAGATGTCAACAGCTTTTCCATAGAAAAATGCAAGTTAGATTTGCAAAAAAAACAACACCTATCATAACGTTATTTCCGAAAAAGGTGGTAAGTCAAAATCAGCTGTCATCTGTAGGGGGAATGCAAATTTTTTTTCGAACAGCCATTACAAACTCTTATTGCCTCTGCTCCACAGAAATTTGGTGGCAATATTGTACTGATAGAACAATACACTCACCCAGCCGAGTATAGACTCATATTTGCCGACATGGAACAGAATCTTGAGTGCCCGGGTGGGACCGTGCATGCGATTGTGTACCCACTGGTAGAAAGCAAACAGCCTCGCCTGCTGCGTGGCTACAGTGTATGGCGCACTGTAGTCGGGAGATGTCAGCTGACTGGTGCTGCGCGACTTGTAGATGAAATGCCAGATCTCCGGGATACCGACGTCAGACATCAGATAATTGCGTCGTGACAACGAGTCATTGACCGCTTTGCAGCAGCCGCAGCGCAACAGTTTCTGTACCGAAACAAGAAATGTCACGCAACATCAATGACAGGCTTCTCAACGAACTCACTGTATGGCACCCTCAACCAGGCTTAGTTTTTGTCCCCAAAACTGCCAAAACTTTCAGGTCTTTGTATTTTATTCATCCCACTTTCTCTCAATAGTTATCAGCTTGGTAATAAATCATCTCAGTTACTGTATGTCATCAAAGATTTGTTCACCATGGCAACATCTCTGGTAACGAATAGAAATCATTCCAAAAGCAACATTGGTTGCCAAAAGTATCAATTATAACTTAAAAATTTACTATTTCTGCTGAAAAATTAAAATACAGTGCAGCTATCAGACATACCACTTCCCCAGTTAGCAACATCAGGCCTTCATCCTTTCATAACTTTTTGACTTATCTTGCACACAAATAGAACTAAACTGCTGAAACCATACCTCCTTGATCTTGTCCTTACATTCAGACAGTTTGAAGAACAAATCTTTATCAACAGCAAGGAGAAGCAGACACGTTTGACAGCTGTCGTCAAGGTACGATATATGAGCATGCAGATATCCGCTGCAACAAAAACCCAAAATAACGCCCAGTACTGAGTACAGTAAGAACCATAATTTCACGCAGACAGCAATAATGAACTTGTTTTTTTTCATTATTCATGGGAGTCAGATTAAGCAGAATGCTATCACATACAACGAGACCAAGCAACCAAACTTTCTGTTTCATTACTGTAAAAGTTGAACATTCTGTTCCATTATGATGTGTAAGTGCACTCGCGTGGAAAGGCCGTCCCCGAAATGACCTATACTGTGTTGGGCAAGACGTTAAACCCTACTCACTTACTCAACCAACTATAAATGAACTAACCTAGCATTCAATCAAATCAATATGAATCAGAATAGTTAGAAACAGACCTGGAGTCAAACTTTGGTAGACAGACGGGCGTCCAAGACTCAGCATGTTTGAATGAATCGGATGCAGTGATCAGGTTGAATATCATGTGCATGTCAACGGGATGAAGAAAACATTTCTTCAACCGAACCAATGTTATCAGCTGCCCATTCGCTATCAGTATAGCAAACACCAGGTCCTGCAAGCAGTCAACAGATAGCATATTACAGCAACAGATAACAAAACTTATTATTTGGAAACCATACCTAACTGCCAATATGAAAATGCCCTATCATTACTAAGTATTTATTAGAAGATGTGTAGCATCAAACAATGGCAAAATGACAATGCAACAGTAACGGTGCATTGCGACGTGCAAAAAAGCTTAGCATTTTGTTAGTTAACAGATTTAACACCGGCCGTGCATGCCTGAAACAAAAGTTGGAAAACAGTTTTCCGATTATTTCGGTAAAAAGAATTTTTTCCAGATAATTCCAACTTTTAATCATTCACACACTCTTCCCAACTACTGTCAAATTCTGACATTTCCAGGTTTTGTAGACAATTTATAGACATTAATTCATAGACATTTATGTGGAAACATAGGTACAAGCCAGCTTTCCTTCGGGCCACACACACTGGAGGTCAAGAAAAAAATGGCCAGTCATCTAAATGTTCTCCGCTGTACTGCAGGTAGGTCTTGGGGTCGACATCCAGCATCGTTGCAAGCTTTGTACTGCACATACACTCAGTCAACAGCTCTCTACTGTGCATCTTGTTGGGTGTCGGCTTTATCGGACAAAAATCTAATGACACTAAGAGGCACAGCATCGTGCTGCTGCACGTATCATAACAGGTTGCACCAAGTCTACACCAATTGCAGCCTGCATAATAGAGTCTGATCTACTTCTGCTTGCAGATCAAGCTGAGATCGCCACGGCCAGACTATACGAGAGCCCTCCGTCATCGCCAGGACACTCCCATAGCACAGGCCACTAAGCAATCAGAAGAAATCACCTGACGAGGTGACTTAGGACGATGAACAAGGCCCCAAGCTCATTGCCCAGGCAAAAAGTATAGCTGGCATGAAACAGCGGAGGACATAGCAAGGTGGGCAGTTATCGACAGTGCCTTAGCAGAACTGACCACCTTGGGCCTACCACCATGGATAGACCTGTCCAATATCCATTTTAGGCTTGAGGTAGAAGATCATCAGCTCAACATGACCCTGCCATCGGCCAGGATCATAGCTGCAACTCGGACACTTGCCACCCTTCCTCTAGCAGACATCCACTTGAGGACAGATGGGTCGGTGTCTGTAAATGGTGACGATGGAGCTGGCTTTGCCATCTTTATCTGAGGTACTATGCGGGTTAGCGAGGCCAGTCCAGCATGTCACGGAACATCCGAGCTCAGGGCTGAGGCTATGGCTTGTTCTGCTGGTCTACAGCCAGTCCTCACCTTACAGGATTATCAAGCTTGCCAGGGTGTTAGAGTCCTCACCGACTCCAAGCCATTATTCCAACGCCTCGCTCAAGGTCCTGCTCATCAAACAGACACCATATGCAGCTCCATCTGGACTTTCTTGCAACTACTGGTTTGCTGAACCTAGTCAATGTCCAGAAAATTCCGGAACATGTGGGTCTGGAAGGCAACACTGAAGCCGACCTTGAAGCAAAAAGAAATACTTCATTACCACAGTCCACTGCACCTATGGATTTCATTTCTGCCTGCACGGCCATCAAATGGCATCAACAGAGTTACAGAGTGTCACTGATGACAGGTATTGCAGCGACCCACATGCCAGAATCCATAGGGTGCTCGCCAGCAGTGTCAACCAGTTCCAGCACTGGCAACGAGATTGGGCCAGGGACCAGTGCGTGATGGTGGCGCAACTATGCACTGGTCATTCTCCATTTCTGGCAGGATATCTGCACCGTATCGGGCGCTGGGACTCTGCCACTTGTCCACACTGCAACGGCGCTGATAAGCCAGCACAGCACCTGGTGCTACAGTGTCCAGCTCACAACCAGGCATGGCGAGACATCTGGCCAGAAGGAAAATTTAACGCAGATACTCAACGCCTCTAGTACTTCTTGGAGCAGATCAGGGTGGTGACCCGCCCTCCCAGACCAGAAATGAGAGAGACAGAGAGAGAGAGAGAGCAGTGACCATGAAGTTAACAATAAAGTTTTCTGAATTGCCTCTGACAACGATTTTACTCTACTGTGCTTTATAAGTCATACACGTTGTATTTCAGCACATTTAATCTATTTTTATCATCTACTAATTATCGCAGTCCGTCAATTCTGATAAAGGTATTAAACGAAGTTCATAACTATGGTACCTTAACTTTGACGTGCTGTGCTATGGTCTGTGCTATAAGATCTCGTATGCCACTGTCCAGTGGTAGACATCGTACAGCTCCGAGATAAAAGCAAGGATCAGTCTCCAGCGCATCCAGAAGACTGTCCAGGAACTGATCAACTCCACCGAGCAACCGGCGCAGATCGTAGTTCTTCCGTGCGGAAAATATCGACTCCATCCGCCGGTATGTCAAGATACTGATGATAAGATTGTACGTATAGTTCAGAGCAAGGTTTAATGCGTGGACTGAAGTTTGTGATGATGAGGCAGCTACTAGAATCAGATGTTCACGAGTCATGAATACGAAGCGATGGGAACCAGCTGAGATGCTGCGAAGCATGTCGGTTTTTCCACTACCGTCGTCGCTGTTGCCCGCGTGCTGAACGAACGACACAAGCGCATGCATTGCACCCATCAGAGTTGCCTGCCGTTCCTCATCACCATGACTGTCAACAACAGATACACCAATAGAGTTGCACAATACACAAATAAAATTCATCAAAATAACTAACTGCAACTGAAACAAAAACAGAAATTATTCTCGAAATTAAAATAAAATAAAAACCACGATTCACTGATAAAAAACAAAATGGTACAAACTGAAATTATCTTAAAACAATTATAGTACCAATGACTTATGAGCATACACTATCTATTGTGCATTTTATTATAAGCAGCACAGATTATCAAACAGGTCATAAGCACAAAAATATACTATAAACACACAGGAAACAACAAGATCAGTAGGTTTACCACAATGAAGCAAATCAGTGTTCAAAGCAGCCCAAACTAAATCAACAACTATGCTGGTATGTCAAGCTAATGTACTGACCGAGAGTAGATTGGTTTGCCGGCAAAGCTCAGAATAAAAACATGACGCTTGTGCTGTCGCCACTCGCTGGAAATCCAGTCTGCAGCATCTGGAGAGTCCAGAGATGTCGACATATGCAGGCCGTTGACTGCTTCCTGTAATATATGTAACATCATTCATCAGACTGCCATTCAAACATACTCGCCTAAGTTACATGTATTACATAGCCTTTCAGATTGATAATTATAAACTTCGTGACAGAATAATGCTATACACACAACTAATCCGAATCCAGTGCAAAGCACTGCAGACATGTATGCAGCCAGCCAGCCAGCCAGCCAGCCAGCATGTAGTGACAAAAATTTTCTTAACCCTAACCTAACTAACCCCACAAAGTATTAGTAGGTAAGAAAACAAGTGAAAATTAAATGATGTTGACTGTGAAAAACCACAAAATTTCTTGGTATGCACAGACAATATTATGGTGTGTACAGACTTTCTTCAGGAAACCGTATCGTTTCAGTATTAGTATCAGCCAGATAACATCGAAATTTAAAAAAGAAACATATAACATCATGATAGACATCAGTGTCCACCGCAATCTGCTGGTCTTTATCAGCTGTCTGGCTTGTGATCGCTGGCAGTGGTGCGATAGACGATCGATTTCGTTCAAGCTCATCTTCTGATAATGACGTTGGAGTATCAATTCGCGCAAATATTGGCGGTGGCATCAGACGGTTCTGCAGACACAAACAAACATTGGCAGCATAAACCAGGGGATCCATGTCTTAAAGCAGAAAAACTGCAGAAAATGGCCATATAGAAATGGCTTGTTTTTTGAATCAAATTAATAGTACCAGTAGACTTACCAATGTTCAGATATTTATAAAAATTCTGAGGTATATTAATATATTAATATTAGGTATCATTTTATACGTGAGTTAGTCAAACTTTACTTTTCTACAAATTCTGTATTTTATCTTGTTTACATTATGACATCTCACTAGATGTCACTTTAGTGCTTGGTTTCACTGAAAAAAAAATAAGTAATGAAAAACATTTCCAAATCTTGTTGTAACTTGCGAGACCCAGATGTGACCTACTTACGTGGTGAGTTGGTGACCTTGTACGGGACATGTGGCTCTGTGCTGTGCCTTACGGCGGCCTATGTGCACATCGAAAAAAACTGAAAATGCTTCTGGCAGTTTTTGATACTAAAAACCTAACCTTAACTCTAACTCTAACAAAAAAACTACCAAAAAAACGAAAAAATTCTACCAGTTTTAACTAGTATATAAGCAAGCAAAGTAGTTTGTGTTTAATTTGTGCTAGCACCAAGTCCAAAACTTCAACATAACATAATACTGCTGATCAACAGTGAAACATGCAAATGCTTAAAGTGTGGTCTGTATTCTAAGAACACTTAAAAACCAGCAAAAAACTCAACATCAAACATCAAAACTACTCAGAGTCGGACTAGCAAGCAAGATTGTCATCAAGAGTTCGTACTCTTCAGCAAATTAGCAAAATCTCAATATCAAACATCAGAACTGCTCAGATTAGTAAGCAAGGCTATCATCAAGAGTTCATAGTCTGTCATGGTCCAATTGCAATTGTAAATCATTTCCGAAATTTTTACGGCTTTAGCAACCAATTGCCAGCTGATTTGGTCTTGACTTTGAACTATAGCAAAACTTCACCTTACACAATGGATAACTGCGCTCAGCACACAGCACTATCACAAGCCAACTGCATTTTACTGCATCAGCGCCGGCTGCATTTTAGCACAATTCTGCAGCCGAGTTGTAAGTGTCGGCAGACTGCAGTTCGGCCGGCCGTCTGCATTTTAGTGCCAACCCACTGGTATAGCTACGTGAAATAAATTAAGCACGTTACGGTTTACCTCAACATGGCCATCAGCAAGTGATCGTTCAGTGATGGCTGAGTTGCGCAAATCGGTCGTGGTGTGGTCCTTCAGCTGTTCAATGGTCCCGTGCGAGTGTCGCTCAGCTGCGATGTCGTCTCCTGCGTCCGTGTCAGCCAGTGTTGCCATGGCGTCGTCGACGTCTGTGGGAATGAGCATCGAAAACCGACTCGCTCCAGGCTCACTGCCCTGCACCACATCCTCAACTTCCGACACCGTCGGCGCGTCACGCTCGTTTTCATTGCTACTACACAGTTCAGCAACGTAAATTTGTCTCGTTCCTTCCGCCGACATATTTGTTGTCATTGTGTATAATGAATATTTAATTCATTTAGTGAACCACGTATGAATTATTTTGCTAAACCTCTTATCAGCAGTTTTTTTTACGCTGCTGTAGCGCGTCTTAGCCATTCGAATTCTGTCCGTCCGACTGTCCCTTTTTTCGTCACACGGGTGGATCAGTCAAAAACAGTAAAAGCTAGGATCACCAAATCTTTACCGTCGGCTGCCTGGAACTTGGCTGGAAGACTATTTTCAGGATCAGTGAAGCTTTTCCATAAATTCGAAAGGGGTCACCCCGAACAAGGGCGCTAAATGAGAGCGGTATGAAAAAAATTTGCGATTTTTAGCCGATACGGCGTTGGCTGAGCGAGAGAAGTCGCGTTCTCTGGCGAGTGCAAGTAAAACACTTGGCGACTGTAAAAAACATGAAAGCAGCGGTAGATAGAAAAGTTTTGTGGAAATTCTTAAAGCTGTAAAACAAGTTTTTTTACAATTTTAACAATCCACAAAACATTTCTATCTACCGCTGTTTTAATTAAACTGGGATAAAGATTGTTGTCTTTTATGCAGTCGTTTACTACTTTTTGATTTTGTTTTTGTCTGTTTTTTGACACTGGGTGAAAAAGACTAGACGCGTAGACTAAAGCTGCGATTTGGATGATAAAGTCTTAGCAAAACTTGACCGGTCAGTGGTCACTCAGTATTTGTCTTCTTTTCTTTTCCAGTAATGTACAAATTTTCTTGCGAATAATGTCGTACATGACAAATATGTGCATAAAAACAAAAACAGCTGCAAAACTTTAAAAACAAAACTGAAAAACTTAAAACAACTTGAAAGTTCAAAATTTAAGCACGAAAATACTTTTAACATTGCGCAGCTTTCTGCATTGACGGTACATCGATCGATAGTTAAATATTCTTTCGCAAGCGGGAGTTGTTCGATGCTTGTGTTTTGTTTATTTTGTGTATTGTAAAAGTTCTGATTTTACGAAAAGATATAAGGCTTTAAATGTAGTGCGAGTATGATTTAATATTATGTCGTTTAACGAGGATTGCAATGGTTTTAATGATTGGTTGTGAATTTGTTAGCCTTTGGCTCATTTGTTTCCTGGCTCTTTCGCCCCCTGGCTTGTTCGCCCCCGGCTTTTTCGCTTCTTGGCTTGTTCACCCCCGCACCTTATACGATTTGCCCCCATTGGATAAAGGTAATTGGACTTCGAAGTTTATAAGTGATATTTGTCTTTAGGGCTAGACAGTTTATGTATGTATGTATGTATGTATTGTAATTTGCTTTGAAACACACAAGTACCAATACACAGATAACATAAAACAGTGAGGCTGGACAACCAGGCAGTGCACTTACGGTTGCCCATATGTATGATGATGAGAATAAACGATTGTGTGAATGTTTAATGCTTTCTTCAATATTATGAAATAAAATCATCAATAATTCTAGCGGTAGATCGACGATCTTGCTGTTAGCTCTGGAAAATTGCTAGAGGTAGATCGGGTAGGTACATTATTAGGAAGATGGTAGAATTTGTATGCCTGGAAGACGTAGAAGTTCTACAAACCATGCCACGACACTGTCACGTATTTAAATCAGGCTTATTCAGTATTATATCAGAGTCCATCTCGAGCCAAAGCTGTTTTTGTAACACGGACTTAGAACTACAGTGCTTTTGAATAAATTTTATTTAATGTTTGGTAATTGATAACATTTCAGTTCTAACCACAGTCTTAGCAATGCAGTGAAGAAGAAATGTGGCTGCATTCTTACATTAACATTGAGATAAATGTAATTAGGTAAATGGCGATCTACTGCTAGTAATTTTCTGCTCTCTAGTGCGAGATCGCTGATCTACCGCTAGCAGTGACCTAAAATCATTAGGCCTATGCATGGATTTTATTATACAGAGAGTCAGAGACACCTTTTGCTTTTTAGTACGCTTTCTCGCCTTAGAATGTTTGCAATAATGTCTGACGCTGTCTAGATCTAGGCGTTCATCAAGCGGTTATTAGGCCTAGACCCAAGTATACCTGTAAGAATTCATTTCAAAGGAAGCCTGACGTTGACACAGAGCACGTAGAATACCAGCGAGTTTTTTACAAGCCTCAATAACGAATCAACGGTATATTCAACAGAGGGCGAATCGTCCAAAGTGAGGTGGGCGAATGCGCCAAGGGGCGAATCAGCCTGCAGGCGAACGAGACAGGTGGCGATTCAGCCAGGCGCAGGGGGCAAATCAGCCAGCCAGGAGGCGAAAGAGCCAGGGAGCGAACCAGCAAAGGGGTGAAAAAGCCAGACACCCTATCGTCTGTTTGTTGCACAGTGTCACTATCGACTACATCATTTAGTGATATGGAGTAGCTGTTGTTTTGTTTCTGTCTTCTGGATTTGTTCAGACAGTTAATAAGTTACTATTTTTGTGAATAATTGAATATGTTGTCTGATGAAGTGGTGTCAGTTAGTAGTGTTGGCAGTTTTATGAGAAATTTAGATGGGTTTTGGTGTGACTTGGATTTCTATTACAATTACAAATCTGACGTGTGGTACTTTAATAATAGCATTAAGCCTAGTTTAGTTTTTGTTGCTAACTCGTGTGTAAACTGCATATGTTAGACGAAAAACAGAAGCCACAGGCCTGACTTTGGATATTTATTTATGGTGATGTATGATGTATTATGATGATGTAGTGTTAATTTCAGTAGTCTCGTTACCTGCATATGTTATGGTTGGTTACATTCAGAGTGAAATCGTAAGAGTCGAGGTGTTTTGTCATGATGTCTGGCATACATACGCCGTGCCTGGCTACGGCTGCTGAGGATGTCAAGCTGTGGAGTCTTGACTCATTCACACTGAATTGTCAGTTTAACCCTCATCAGACCAAGATCACTTCTGTCTCATGGTCACCAGATGGCAGTGTATCCTTGACAACTTGAAATATTTGCTGGACACTGGACTGGACAGGGAATAGTGTAATATTTGCTGCACAAAAATTTAGCATAAGTGATGAAATGGAAGTGTGATTTTGCTTCGAAGATCATTCTGCTGTGGTCCAGCATATTTTGCTGATGCTTTTGCATGTTTGATAATTTTTAAGCACAGCAGGGTTAGCACACGAAGTAATTTTTGTCACTTCAAAAAAACTTTTAAGTTATAACCACATGAGGTTTTTTGATTTAGTTAATAAGGTGAGCAGTTAATTAATGCATTAATTAATGTGTTAATCAATGTAGTAATTTGGTAGCTTTAAATAATAATACTGAGAGATAATTTTTATGTGATGTGTACATGTTGTCCTTAACACAAACTTTAGATACTGGCAACTGCCAGTGCAGCAGGAGATCACATAACACTCAACTCTGTTAATGAAAACCATCTTTCCAAATGCCTCACTGCCAGTGTATGTTAGCACTCTGTTAGTTCACCCTTTTAGGAACTGTAGTTCTGCTGGCAGACTTCTGTTTTACCACAGATGTTTTATTTTATTACATACATTTTTTATTTTGCCACGGTATCTCCGAGATCTGTCGGCCAGTCGCTGTGAAATTTTGCATCATGATCGGAGGTCTGTCGAATTTTGAAAATTAGGTCCAAAAATTTTCGGGCTTCGCCAAAAACATTCTGGGGACCAAAAACGTGCAAAATTTGGGGCAATTTTGGATGACTTCAGACTTTGACCGCTGTCATCTCTGAGCGGATAAACTATGAAGATGTTCAAAATTGGACAACTACCGCTTATATCTACACTGTGTCTCAAAAAAATCTGGACCCCTGCTACCTTTTGCAATAACTCCAACAGTCCTGGTTCAATAGCAATAGATTTTGACAAAAATAATCGTTAGAGAATCAGCACTTAATAGCATGTGTTACTTTGCGAGAAATTTTAAGAAC
>Ga0209671_1006485_pt1 | contig 12019 bp, 5 predicted proteins | sample WorMetHERISLAND2_2_FD_187401 | JGI IMG/M metagenome (GOLD analysis project Ga0209671, IMG submission 187401) | Marine gutless worms symbiont microbial communities from Max Planck institute for Marine Microbiology, Germany - Olavius geniculatus... | ecosystem: Host-associated > Annelida >...
GTAGCAGGGGTCCGGTTTTTTTTGAGACACAGTGTATATTAAGTAAGTCATACTTGATATCTAAACCGATTCTTTTCCATTTACGTTTGTCGACACATAGCTTGAAACTGAGCTGTAACGCTTTTGATGCGGCGTTAACAGTCTGTCTGGGACGAAACTTAATCCAATATCACCTCTCTACCAGGAGACGACCGTCCGCGTTGATCACTCATGATAATGAACTTGAAGATAACGCATTTAGCATCAGTATGCACAGTCCGATGAGAAGCGATTGCTGCACTCATAGACACCTATGTATAGGAGCTTATGACTGTACGCTGCGATGTTCATCTGCATTAAACGTCGAGACAAGACGTCGTCTAACATAATTATTAACATGACGTCGTTGATTTGTAACGAATTTAGACAGCTTCAAACTCTGAAACTTGACGCGTATAGAATTGCATAATCACAGCGGTCACCCCACCAGATCGAAGCTTCTTGAACGATCTGCTTTTGTAGATCTCGATTTACGCTGTGTCTCAAAAAAAGCATCCCCGACATTTTTGACTGTAAATTGAAAACCAATTATCAGATTTTGATAATTTTTGGTACGAATATTTCTGACACAACTTGCCATCAAATCATCGTTTAGTTTCCCACCTCACCCAATGTATGCTTCTGCACTACCTTGGGAAAGCAAATCAAACAAAATGTGTTGAAATCAATAGAAAACCTGAAAAAACATCCCCGACATTATCAATTGTAACTTAAAGAAAAACTAGCAAATTTTAATAATTATTGGCAAAAATATTTCTGACACAACTGGTTATTAAATAAGTGTTTTAGTTTCTACCTCACCCAACGTCTGCTTTTGCACTACTTGGGGAAGCAGATCAAGCATTATACGTGCTAAAATGAATGAAAAAAGTCAATAAATGCCATCTATCCTAATCTGTTGGCCCCAGCGACTGGTCTATTACAAGGTGTGACTGTCATGCAGCAATAAGTCTACCAGATGAGTTTAGGAATGTTTGTGAAGTCAAGAAGCGACTGGTACAGCCTGGATTGGTCTGGAGCAGAACATTATAGATACTGCTGTCAATGAATAGAAAAAGCGTCTCCTTGCCTATGTTCGTATAGTGCATGGCCAACACTTCAAGCAATTTTACTGGAGGCAGTTGAAAAATAGACAACTAGATGAAATGTTAGCCAAAGTGTCAGAAATGTGAACAAAATGTGTTTTTACGCGGTGTGTTAATTAAGCAATCATATCGCATTGGATAAAAAAGTGATATTTCGCTGGTAGTGTTTTTCCCAGGTAGTGCAAAAACAAACGTTAAGTGAAATGGGAAACTAAATGTTTATTTGACAGCAAATGGTGCCAGAAATATTCCTACCAAAAAGTATAAAAATCTGATAATTGTTTTTCAAGTTACAGTCGAAAAAGTCGGGGATGCTTTTTGGGACACAGTGTATATGCAGTTTGTACTGGTGTTTTCTGGTCCGAGAAGAACTAATTGTGAAAAACTCATCAAAGTTGGCATACAACCGAACAAAATGTTGTAACAGGTGCATTCGACGCAGTTTCACTTTTGGACGTCATAAATCATAATGTACGTTCTCACTAGGAATCTTATTGATTCGATTGATCAATTTCATTGATTCTTTTGAATTGATTAAGATATTGAGAGTATAAGTATTCAATTTCTGTAACTTATAAAGCAAGTAAAAGCGCCGAACTGACAATTAACACGGTCTTTGTAATGGAAGCTATTTGCAAAAGTTAAAATTATTTTTGTTATTACATTCTGTCTAAAACAGCGTGTTTAAAACAGCGAGTCAGTCTATAAAAACATCATACATTCGCTTTACAAAGTGAAGCTTAGTTGTTTCGGAGCGTCCGTCCGTCCAAACGCCGCCATGAATGACAATCATTTGAATGATACTCCAAATTCATGCTGAGCCAAGCGTTTCCCGCGGCGATGTAAAGGGCGCGGCAGACTTGCGTCTGTTGGTGTCGCGGCAGTGGCGTCAGCGGCTACACGCTGTTGTAAATGCCTTCCACAGCTCAGTGATGCGGCTGTACGGAGTGTGCCGCCCGCCGCTCAGCAACCAACCATCTTCCGATAGACCACCCCCTGAGTTGCCCATCAATCGCCTGTCCGTCATCTATACGTCCGTATTTATTGTTACCTATCGCTTGCAGTTTCCAGTTCCTGCTAATTCAATGTGTGCCGTCTTTGGCCGCGAAGAAGTCCGGCAATTTTTTTCTTATTTACGAAATCTATTCATTTATGTACGTGTTTATAATGCGTCTACGTAATCCCGTTCTGTCAGTCGGTAGCCTAATACTCAAACAATAACAATAAAATTTGTAATTTTTTGTTACGCGCGATAGCAGACTGCTTCACGCGTATTAGCCATCGTCTAGGCGTCTGTCCATCTGTCCGTTTGTCTATCCGACACACTCGTGATTTGTATCAAACCGAATCAAAAAATCTTCCTATGCACTGCCCCAAAGACTCTAGTTTATCGTGACGAAATTTCATGCTCTTGAGAGAAGAAATTCTTTTCAAACGAGAGCGTCAAAGAGGGGTACTTTATTATATTATATGTTTATAATATGTATAAAGCCTACCTTAAATGCGGTCTCAAGTTTTAGTTCTTAGTTTTTGGATTTGGGATTTAAGTTTCTTTCACTTTACGTCACTGGTTAAGAGTGAACTTATGAGTTTAACGTTCTGATTATGTTTTCTTTTCTGCAATTCCATCGTTGACATTACTCCAGTAAACACTGAACTATCGCTCCGCTCAGCTGTCTCTCTGGAGCTATTGATTTGCTGGGCTGATCCAGAACAAGAGCATTATGATGTACTCGGACCTGGACGTAAAACATCTTGAGAGAAGATCAAAGAAAAGTCAAAGCAAAGAATTGAGTCCGACAGTGTCTGATTGTTTCGCCGAAAGCTTTCTAGTTGCAATCGATCGCACGCAACTCCCGCAGCGTTGCACGATGTTGAATGAACGATCTAAACGTGCGCGCCAGCAAGTTGTTCGCACCGCGGAGGATAAAAGAAGAGCTACAGCGCGCTGAACACGGCGGAAGAACACATTCTTGTCGGTCGGTCGTCGACAGCTGATGCGGCTACTGATGGTGTTCGACGAAGATGGGAGTCAGTCACTCTCTCTACAGAGGCCCAGACGCCAACTATCTATACATTTGTAGCGCCCCGCCCCGACCCGCAACAACCGTCGATTCTCTCTGTTTCCGCCGAAATCAGGACGCTAGCTCGGCTCAACTCTCGGGCGTTTTCTTTCTCTTGAATAAAAGCGACTGCATTCCGCCAGACGTAACAGGCCACAGAAAAAAACCGTCTTGACGGAAAGGAACGACGTAAAATTCGAATCGGCGCCGATGTTTCGGCTGACCGACCGTGATTAGTCTACTTAGTAGAATAAAATATTTACAAAGAAATGTTATGCAAATGTTTGGCGTTTTGCGTGCAACCATGCACGGCCTTGACACAAAGAACGTGCGAAGAAAAAAACTCGCAACGCAATTTTAAGAGGCGTACAGAGCGATGTAATTGAACGGATCTGAACTAAGCTGACACGGTTTACTTTTTGACAAATTGACCAATGGGCAAGCAGTAATGCATTACAGTAGGCATTGTCTAACGGCGTCGGCGACTACGTGTTTACTCGCACGTACGCGTCAACCAATAATCAATGGGCTTGCCCTGTTCGCCCATTGGTCAGTTTGTCAAAAAATAAACCGTGTCAGTTCAGTTCAGTTCAGTTAATAGTTACGTCGTTCTGTACGCGTCTTTAGGATCTCGTCGGCTCGTCATCATTGGTATACAGGGCGGGCCAAAAAATGGCACCATTTTTGTATACCTCATAGCTTCACCAAATATCAACCGATTTTCAAAATTCTTTTACTCTCAGAATCAGGAGACAATTTGCAATAAAACTTTTACTATAGATCCCACCACACCCTAAGTGTGTCACTACATTACCTTGTGAAATATCAGTCTCTTGAGAATAACAATTAAAAACAAGATGACTTTTGTAACAACACATTTTTAAAAAATTAACAAAGAAACAACGCGCTTTTGTCTCAATTATTGTTTAAAAATCACATTTTTATAGTTTTTACATCAAATTTTCAATGTGTCCGCCTTGCTGCTGGACGACGCATCGAAGCCGGCGACGCCACTGACCAATGGCGCGATCAACCAAACGCTGCGGCACTTTGCCCCACTCAGCGACAATGGCTTTTTTTAGCTAATTGACTGTCGTGAATTGCCAACATTGGTAGGCCATCTGTTGAAGGACATCCCGAACAGCATAATCAACTGGACTTAGGTCTCGGTTGTTTGGGGGCCACATGCCAGGCTCGATCAACGTTGATCACGCAACCGGTCAGTGGCGTCGCAGACTTGAGTGCGTCATCTGATATTTCACGAGGTAGTGTAGCGACACACTTAAAATGTGCTAGGATCTGTAGTGACAGTTTCATTACAAATTGTCTCCTGATTCTGACAGTGAAAGAATTCTGAAAATCGGTTAACATTTGGTGAAGTTATGAGGCGTACAATAAATGGTGCCATTTTTTGGCCCACCCTGTAGTTTCAGCAGTTTATCACCACACTTGTGTTTCTTCACTGTTACAGTGAGTGACCGACGTAACGTGTGTATAAACTCATAATAAATAAAGCAAAATAATAGTAGTTAAGCTTGTGGCGTTGTAATTGCAACCACGTCTGTGCTAGCTGCCGAGTTTCTCGAATGCGTGTGGGTAAGAATGATCGAAGATGCTTATTTCCGTTGTTTCAGCAACCCACTGAGAAGTCATAGTCGCGTTGAGTGATCTGTTTCCCGTCCAGCCGTTGCGTTTGCGCTTTAGCAATCCCAGAAAATTGTATAGCAAGAAACCCGGCTGTCGCTAGGTTTGGCTGACCGTATCGCTTATATCCGAAGGCCACCGTCCAACTTTCGCAAGCGTTTTTTCACAGTGAATAGTCTCGTACACGCTATGATGACGCTGCAATATCAAACGCTATAATCAACGCTATGATACGATGCGGTAATTCGGCGCACGTGAGTGATGGCTGCAGGCAGAAACTTTGTATTTAAAATTGCGGCCAAACCGCTGCAGATAGAGACGCTAGATTTTATCGTTGTACGAATTGACTGCTGGTGCTAAATAGGAGATAACGTTTATTTATCTACGTCACTTCTGGCAGTCTGACGTGTTAGCTGGGCATATTTTGCGTAATACCCATAAAATACCGCTCCAGACTACGCGTGAATATCAAGCGCTGAGCGACATTTGAAGGCATAAAAAGTCGCCAGGCGTCCATACGCGTATCACGTTCATTCATGGAACCAGCAAAATGTCAGTCGCATACCGTCCGCTAATAACTTGGCGGGGATCTTCTTAGAATAACGTTCTTGCGAAAATATTTAAAAAATTAAGTAGCATAATAGTTGCTGTCTTATAACTTACATTTTTAATATTTTAATATTATTTTAATCTTCTATAATTGCCGATAATTTGCGCGAAAGTTGCAGCAGGAGATGGGCTCAGCAGAGACTGTTAGCTGTTAGAGCTACAACACGGTGATCTTAAAGAGAATTAATGTTAATTTTGTAGTCTTGTCAGAGAGTCTTCTTACGTGGCATAGCAAGGAAGCGATAAAGGGCAATCGCTTTTCTCCCCGATTTTAGTTGTGTATGCAAATTTGTGCAGCAAGTCATTTATTGTATAGCTTCTTTATTCCCAAAAAGCGTCTGCGGCCGGAGCACCGCCCCGGACCCTGCTAGGAAAACACTCTCACAGACCCCATAGCTGGTGGGAAATGGGCTCGCTGCCCCTGACGGAGAAAAAAAATTATCTTCGATCTCGGAGTTTCAGACCGCTCCTCCAAACTCTAATTTCTGGCCACGCCTATGCATGACTGAAGATGCTGCAGCTCGGTTCCGTTACGGCAGAGCTGTATCGGCTTATATAAACACGACATGCGCGTGTGGACGAGCGGGAGTGAACGTTCAGGAAGTACAGTATATAGCAGTGTATCTTTCTGTCGAGACACGAGCACTGGCTGGTCAGATATCTGACGAGTATGAAGCGTGACACACAATATGATAGGTCGTCACTCGGCAGCGTTCTGTTTACATTGCCGTTAGCGCTCGGACTGGAATGGACAGGGTGGGTTGGTCCCAAAGGTGCTCGCCCACCTGGTTCCCGGTTCCTCGTCGAAACAGCTGCAGGACTGGACCAATGAAGACTGGACAGACAGATGAACGGACGGCGTCCGTACGTGCACGATTACTACTGACCGAGCTAACGATTGTGGGACGATTTGTGAAGTCTTTTTGATGGCTGTATACGGACGATTCGTGCACTGCGAGGACAAGACAGTGAATGTCACGAATGCTGTTTTACTGGTTAACTCTTACAGCCAACAGATGACTAGAACTGCACAGTAAACTAACTAGGCCTGCAGGTAGAAGGTTAGAACTCATTGGCAACGTAGGCCTATACGACTAGAATCAAGTCATTATGCACTATATTTTCTGCTTTTGCCTATTTCGCACAAGGTGCTATCAAGTCGGAACAAACTGTGTATACCGTGCACAAATGGTCCTAATGCAGCATCAAAGGAGGTGCACGAAACGTCACATTACCGAGCTAACAGCTGCGATGATCTGCACCGATGATGCTGCACCAGACAAACCCGCATCTGTCTGTCTCTCTGTTCTTCCGTGATGCCGCTGATACACGTGTTCTACAGTCCCGCGCGTAGGCCTATATCAATACTTCCGCGCCGGCCGCTAAATACTGATCTGAGAATGCATGTACACTGCTCGCTGTCGAAGTAGGCCTTTATATCGGTGCATTGCATTGAGACGGTTGAATGCCAAGTTGAGCTGTTGTCGGCAAAGAGTGGCTTAAGGATCACACAATTTCTCAAAATTGATTGATCGATTGATTGACGTGTGACTGCCTAGCTCCTTTTTGTTACTAGTGTATTTTAGACAAGAAATCGTTTTATGAATCTTTCGTGCATTAAACAGTTACTTAGTTTACTTTTGCTATTAATATCAGCTATAAAGGCCTACGTAGTTTAAACGGCTGCTAACGACATTTATTAAGAACGCGGTTTATTTGTGACTAACTGTTAAATTGCGCAATTTAAAGTATTTTTAAAATTTATTTAGCAAGGTTACGTACTAACACTAACTCGATATTATACGTGACTGCGTGTGTGTGGTAGGTCTGCCCGGTCCTCCCGGTCCACGCGGTCCGCCAGGTAGAAAAAGACGGCGAGGCGGAAAAACCAGCAGCAGAGTAATTCCAGTAAGTCGCACCATCTGCTTCTTCCTTTTAGTTTTTTTCATCTTCTTGCTACACTTTGTCTCCGTAAATATTCTATCTTCATTGCTTTAGCCTAACCAATGTAACTATCTCTCGTCAATATTTCTCCAGCAAACGCGATTCCAGGACCAGACATTGTTTATTTTCTTTTTGGTCATCTATTGCCTTTATTCACTACGTCAACTGTACATTGCTTTATGACCGTTTGATCTACAAAATTACTCTTAAGATGCACATTATGCTACTGGAAAAAAAGAAAGCACAGTGTAATTTACTTTGTACTTTTTTGATGTTGTGCTTTTTTCTTATGGTAACTTTTAGTATTTTTTGTAACAGCAGGTTATTTTACTCGATACGATCAAACATTTTATAATGTGATAGTATTAGCGATTGACTAGCGATTATAGTTCTGCCGTGGAAACATGGCTGCGAGTTTTCGCAAAAAAAACGAACAATTTCTGCTAGTTCTTGCGATCGAGTTAAATGTCTTTGCCGTAGCAAATGAAGCATGCACAAACTTCCGCAATCCACTCACGCCTCTCATCATCCATCCGCATCATCTGTCCATGTTGCTGCTGCTGCTGGGTCTGCTGTTTGTACACTGTATTGGTGGCTTGTAATTTGTAAACAGAGCATCATATACGCTCTGTGTTGATTGCGATAAGGATGTGCATGACGGCCCGTACGTTAATGCTCGTAGTTGCGTGATCTGGTCAATTAAACTAAGTGTCCTTTGATCGCCTGACCTGTCTGATTCGAACAACGCTGACGGCTACTTAGTTCGTTTACATTCCTGTCGCTGGCAGTTATCAAGACGTGCTATTATAAGCCGACTATTGCTACCAAATGAATTTTAACAGAGATCGTTTTGCACTACGTAATCACCAAAAATTGCACAAATTTAAAAAATAGTTTTTTTTTAATTTATGCAATTTTTTTAATTTATGTAATCGGGTAACTACAAGAACGTGTTATAAAATTATAAAAGGTTTTCGTAACAGTAGAAAATCTTGTTTTTACAGTCTGGTGCGGATGTTGCAATCTACATGTTTAATAACTGTATCGACGCACTCTGAAAAGATATCGACGTTTAAAGCTTCGGCGCCACCAGCTCATTATTCTACAAGCACATTTACAAGTAATTCAACGTGATTCAACACAAAGCTCTTCGAAGAGAGCCAAACAGCCTTAGAGCAAAAAAGTACAAACTTTTATAAACTTTCTATTTTTTTATGAAAATACCGAAACATTTTTGTAAATTGTAAAACTGATGTTCCTACGTCGCAACTGAAATTATTCCCTGCAGCGTGTGAAGGTTGTTAATTATTATCGTTGGTGCGTTTTCGTTTGGTTTGTTGCACATGCTGGATAAATTTTACCTGTATTTTAATGTATTTGATGTGATGCAGAGTCCACGGAACGCGAGGAGAAGCTACGTACAGGTAGATCATCATGTAATGCGATGCGATGTTATCAATGTGATGTTACGCTGCCTGTTGGCTGAACGCGCGCGTATAGTGCATAGATGATGGACATCGCCGTGTTTAGCCGCTGTACCTACCTGCCATAGTCTGTCTATCCCTGGACTCTTCAGTTCATTAGTGCTAGTGAATTCACGAGTCTATGGTCTGTCAAACTGTCTCGTCATCCGATACACCGCAGGCCACTTACATCATGTCGTCTTTGATATCTGACCGGTTCATATCTCAGCCTGGAGCTCATTATCTAATAAACCTCGCCGATTTGTGACAACAAATGCAAGCATTAGGCGCATTTGTCACGTTTTTGCGTATGTATACACAGTTGAGCACCTGATTTTTGAACATAGACCTAAAAACCTCAAAACACACAAAGCATAGCAAAAAGTATAGAATGACTTTATGATAGCTTACTGTCGAGTTTTCGACGATTAACAGCGGCACTATGTTGGGATGGTTGTAGAGAGAACTGAACGAAACGCTAAGCGGCAGCCCCGAGCTCAATGAAATTGCGATCGGCCCTCCAGGACCGCCCGTGAGTCGCACTTCTCTTTATTTTTTTATTAAGTCCCTGACTATTTCAGGATTTCTCCATTTTTATGCGCGATAGCAGAATGCTTCGCGCGTCTTAGCCATCGTCGAGGTATCTGTCCATCCGTCTGTCCGTCCGTCCGTCCTTCCGTCACACTCGTAAGCTGTATCAAAACGGTGCAAGCTAGGATCACGAAGTCTTTACCGTGGACTGCCTCAAGGTCTTTAGTTTATCGCGACAAAATTTCATGCCCATGGGAGAAGAAGTTCCCCTCGAACGAGGGCGTCAAAGAGGGGTACCCCTCTTGAAAAGACGTTATTTTGCTGTTATTGGCTCGCATAGTGCTGTTAAACGGTTGCAGATAGGTACAAACATGCTGCTTATTATAACAAGCGCTGGTGACAGCTTTTTAAATTTTATGAACATTGATGACTTTGAACGACCTTGAACCCTCAAAATGGAGTTCTTAATGATTTTTTTTCGCAGTTTTTGGCTGCAGCGCACATTTCAACACTGAATTGCGACGAAATGGCTGGAAATCGACCAAGAAAACCTGCGTACGAAATTTTCAGCAATAAACGTAGATTTTAGCAGTCCAAGTCCAGACCCCAAAGTTCAAGGAGGCCGGCGCAGGCGGGCGTCAAAGACGGCTACTTCCCCTAAAAAGTGGTTATTTAGCGCAATTATCTCGTGTAGCGTGTAAACGGTTGCAGATAGGCATAGACATATAACATAACAAGCAATAGTGACAAGCTTTTTATTAATGTCAACGCTGATGACCTTGAATGACCTTGAACCCCAAAAATATGTTTTTTTTTGTGAATTATTTTGCGATTTTCGGCTGCGACCCACATTTTAAGAGTGAGTGAATAGCGCCGAAATGGTTGAAGATGGACCTGGACAATCTGCGTGTGACATTTTTAGCATAGAACGTACATTTTTATGAATCTTTTAGAAGTTTCGATCTCTTAAATTTAAAGAGTCTTTCGTACGGAGGCCTCAAATTTGAGTACTCTTTCAAGATGCATTAATATTTTATTGCTGTATGCTACTGATTGCCAAAGTGGCAGGACCACTGCTATCGCGCGTCACGTGAAGTTTTCTCAGATTACTTGTTTCATTTTTTACAGTCGTTGAAAATATACGCAGATTAAGATAGCTGTATTGGACTTGATAAATTTGCAACGTTTCTGATCGAACAAAGTCAAATTTCTTCCTGAATTCTGATGTACGAGTATATATGCTTTCCAGGGACTGAAAGGGACTCGCGGATTTCCAGGATTTCCGGTCGGTGGTTTTTTTTGAGTACGCAAGAGTACAACCTTCTGTTTGTTTTTGACGATCCAATGCAATGCTATAACAGAGTTTCAAAAAAGTGCACCCCACTTGCCGTTGTTAACAAGAGAATGTTCAATCACGACTTACTGCGTACAGCTGTTACACGCGGTGGCTTAACATGCTTGCAATTTAACGCTGTTTCTGTGGCTTATAGTTTATTCATTCACCACAAAGGTAAACAAAACACAAATTAACAGACCGACAGACAGATAAACATTTTTGTTCGTCGTTTTCATCCTGCTACAACATAGTCGCTCTGCAATATTCTTTTCCAAACTTTTTCGCTTGTTTGAGGCGTTATTTGTTGTCGAAATTGGCAACACACTTATATGTCATTATTCTGTAACTATAAAGCAATGCGTTTTATTGATATTCATCTATTTTTGCATAATTTTAATTTTACCGATCTGATATTAACTAAACTGTTTGACCTATATTGAGCGCAAAGCAAGGTTTTTAACGGACGATACTTGAAGCATAGATGTTTTTATAGGCCTATTTTTGTTGTTTGTTCATGAATAAACTGTTTTGTATTCGAGTTGTTCATTTCCAGCCGAATGTTACTAACCGCTTTTTACTGTGATCATGTTTGTATTTAACCTGCAACATTAACAAAAGCATGCAGAATGTGGATATTAAATTGTCGCTGCGTTCACAAAAGAGCTCAGCTGCTAAAATATTCTGAGCTTTTTTATGTATTTCATAACATTTGTTTTCAGCAGAGATAGCAAGAGACTATTAAAACCGACCACACCTCAAACGCTTAGCTACATTACATATACGTAAATACTGGTATTTAAAACCTGGCATTTTATTGTTTTAGAAGGCGGTTTAAAGAGCAAGTTCCGTTACGCCGACTTGCAACAAAACTTTCCCGTAGGGAAAGTCGCGGACACAAACCATCTCGATGTTGAGATGTCTTCGACAAGGTCCGTGACAAGTCCGCAACAAACCCGTTTGTTCTCTAATTCTCTAATGGAATTTAGTCCATTACAATGCACGGGAAAGTCGGACACATATAACGAAAGTCGGTGCCATGTTTTGTGTCTCGAACTTTCATGATTTGTGTCTGTGACAATTGTCGCAAAGTCGGCGTAATGGAATTTGGGCTTAACGAAGCGTTTGGCGTCAATTTTTTGGACCCCCTTGTACACATCTGACTACGGGCTTATGCATCGAACTTTGTTGCATGCGTTACACGACTTCACTACCACGCTTAATTAACGTGTATAATATAAGGATATCGTCTAAATTATTTTTAAATTACATAGACTATTACTTGTAATAATAACCAGCTATTTTGGT
>Ga0209671_1006486_pt1 | contig 12018 bp, 9 predicted proteins | sample WorMetHERISLAND2_2_FD_187401 | JGI IMG/M metagenome (GOLD analysis project Ga0209671, IMG submission 187401) | Marine gutless worms symbiont microbial communities from Max Planck institute for Marine Microbiology, Germany - Olavius geniculatus... | ecosystem: Host-associated > Annelida >...
ATTTCATATATTTATGAAGCTCAAATCGACATGTTATATATGCGAGGTTAAATGTCTAATTTAAATCTACAGAAATTGCACGAGTGAGTTTGACCGTGGCCATGGACCTTTAATTTTGCAATTCTTGCTGGAAAATGGCAAAAAACGCACCTTTTCAAATAAAGTCGCCTGTAAAAAATTTTCACGGTCCGGCCAAAGGGGGGGGGCATTGCACCGTGGCCCTCCCCCTAAATATGCCACTGTACACAGCACATAAAAAGTGGAACATACGTGTTTATGCAGATCAAGCAATTGGACAATTTCAGTCAGGGGCTTCTATCCCTATACTGATTGGGCGCAGCTTGCGCCCAGTGAAAAATAAAGCGCGAGTTTTGTTAAGGGCGTATGCAAAACTGCCATCACCAGAAACGCTGTATTAGCTCGATCAAAATGCACCACAAACTGTTCGGTGGCCAAGCTTTGCCTGGACCCGCTGGGGAGCTTACAGTGCTCTCATAGACCCCCTAGCTGGCCCTGGGAAGGGGAAAATGAAATACGAAGGGGAGAAGAAATAAGGGAAAGGGAAAGATAGCGAAGAAAAAAGGAGATAAACAATAGGGATGGAGAATGGAAAGTAAAAAATGGAGCAGGACAAGGAGGGAGAGAAAGAGAAACTAGGGATGAGAACTTGAGCCCGATTTTTATGCGCAACAGCAGCTATTGCTGCAGCGCATTCTAGCCATAACAATTCTGTCCGTCCGTCCGTCTGTCCGTCACACGTGTGGATCAGTCAAAAAAGGTGCAAGCTAGGATCACCAAATCTTCACCGTCGGCTGCCTGGAAGATTCTAGTTTCAGGAACTGTAAAGTTTTTCCATAAATTCGAAGGGAGTCACTCCAAACGAGGACACTGAATGAGAGGAGGGTAGGGAAAATCTGTGATATTCAGCCGATATGGCGTTGCCAAAGCGAGATAGTGGCGCCATCTGGTAAGTACAAGTAAAACACTACAGGGCTTACATATTATTTAGCTGTAGGTTGTCTGGCGCCACCTGGTGACTGATTTTGTTCTACTGGGCCTTCTGTGAAATTAGCCATAAGCCGTACGGATGAGATCTATGGATGAAGTCTACGGATCACTAGTGTACGACGGTGCACCGCTGTTGCGCGTTCCCATTTGCGTTAGCAGGGCTTTACTTGTAATACTAGACTTGGGGGGATAGAAGACCCTAACTTCAGTAACAACTGGCCTTGATCACTGCAGTGCAGGGTGGTCAAATTGAATACTTAAACAGCGTTTAGAATACCTAAATAGTGTTTACCACCCTTGACTGCAATGATCGAGGCCAACAGTTTCCATATCTAAAACTGTCCGATTGCTCGACCTGCATAAAGCATGTATGTTCCACTAGTTAACGTGTCACCAAACAGATACACATAATTACAACAATAATCTACTAAACGAACACACATCTGTACACGTATTTACAAGATATCCAGATGTACCAAGGAGAATCTCTTAACTGGATTGGGAGGATACTGAACAGAAAATGCATAATTCATATATTATAGAATCGAGCTAAACATGAAAGAAACATAATGCAGACTTTAAAAAACAGTTGACAGCAGCCACACAAATTTTCCTCGGACTAATAGCTTATTGCTATTCTGTGCAGCCTGACTGTGGCTGGCTAAGAAATTGTTACAGAAGTGTTACAAAGTATTATTCTCAGATGACATCACTGCTGACTGCTGAATGCCAGTTACAGCGACACTTCCCTCATACACCAGAGAACTTGGACTTTCCCACAAAAGCTGCATTTGCCTAATGGACGATTGTCACGATTCCATAGAAATTTAAACAAATACACATTTAAAAAGTGCAGCAAATTTACTGATGTAAAGGAGAGGCAGTTGTACACAAGCCAGGGTCACCTCTGTCCAAGCACTGTAAAATAATTTAAAAATACACCGACCTAATGGCAGTAATTCACATGTTGCAGGTACGCACATCATGCATGTTAAGGTGTAACAATGAACTGTAACCGTAATAATGGCATAGCAATGCAACACAACACACAGCACACTATAGTACTGCAAAGCAGAAAAAACACAGCCTAAAATATATTGGATTCCCAGGGTCAGTATAATGTTTCAGTGTGGATGCTGATGCCATGCACTGCTTAGTTAATGTTACTTACTGGTACTAACTTTTTACACTGGTTGGTGGCGTGGCGTAGTTGGTAACACGTTTCAGCTGAAACGAAGTTACTCTACGTCGGGCCTGGTTAGTACTGCGATGGGTGACTGCCTGCCGGCATGTAAACCATCTCGGTGCGAAGCCTGCCAGCTAGGTTGACTCAGCCTTCTGCCCTCTGTGGGACGGTAAAATGAGTAGTAACTCATTTATGGGTTACGGAAGGTGGTGACCTTAGTACAGCTGACTGGGGCTGCCTAGCCAGCCACTGCGTTAGCCTGTGTCTGCAGGCTGCACGTGGTGGCCGTGCGGCTGGCGGCTCGGGTTAGTGACGGAAGGGGCATTAGAGGCGTTGTACGCGAGATGCGCTAGACAAATTGACACCTTTACCCTTTTACCTTTAACACTGTGCTACAAAATGTCGAACAGAAAGTTCAGAATAAACAGTTTTCCATCACAATTTCCTAACATTTAATAACTGCTTGTTATTTCCCCATCATACTTCCCGGACATTTCCAGGTTTTCCAGACACCTTGACAAAAGCTATACAGAAGTGATGATACACAAAATACTACAGTAAACGACGACACACACAACACTTATGCTAAGGCACAACTTAAGCTATGTACACCCTACACTGTACAACAGACAAGTGGGAAAGATAACTAATAACCAATCAGATCAGTTCGTTAGCAGACAAATGGATTAGTCGACATTAAATCTAAGTATGAATAAGAAGTGTTTCAAATGATACACAGCTCATATACGTAACAATACGTTATCTTCGAATTTAGACATAGGCATAAGCAGGTCAGTCAGCCTAAATCCAAGGCTTGAGGCCTATCCGGGACAAACACCTGAGCTAGACACTCCAGAGCTTTCAAACTCTAGAAAACACCCTGGTTAATACAATCATAATCATCATCAAATTTATGACTAATACAGCTGTGCAATATTATCTGATACTGACTACCAACACTGTCAAATTCTGCCACATAAGATAGCCATCAGACAACGGATATGTTCAGACATGTTGCAGTAACCACTAGAGATCATGAGTTCAGTATCAAATCAATCACTATATACTGTTTATATACTGTTAGTCTGTAATCACGATATTGTGAGCAGCATTGTGGTTACAAAAAATGGAGACATGAAATTTCCATTTTCCAGTACTGACAGAAGAAATTATGCGTGCTCAAAATTTGACTTTGTCTGAGAATTCACGCAAAATGGGAGACTTCCAGCCCCAAATTTTGTATTTGTGGAATAACATTTACAGACAAAAAAATTCTCCGACAAGCCAAAATTTAAGGAAGAGAGAAGGAAATGTGATGTTTATGTATTTGCCAAACTGATGACAGTATTTTGCTTTTCATTCTGCATATGACAAAAATCAGTGTTTGTTTGCCTGCTCCACATTGCCACAAAGTGGGTAAATTGGAGACAGCAGCAATAAATAATTCAACCATCATGCTGCAAGGATTCAAAGGTGGCACTGGAAGCTGTTATTTTCACACTGAGATCACGGCATGAGTTTCCCCGGGTACGGACGAGCCAGATACGACGACGCACTAACATCGACCACAGCAGGAACCAGCAATGTCAGGTTATCGATGGTGGACGTTTCTGACGGGAAAACCCCAATGGTGGGCGTGTCCGATGGAAACACCCCAATGGTTGGATGCTGCTGCGGCTGCGGTGGTGGTGGCAGCATGTCCGGGGGTTTGCCGATGCGGCACTGGCGAAGATGACGAGAGAGGGATGAGTAGCGGGCAAACGCTGCCCCGCAGTGCCGACACTGGCGTGGTTTCAGCGCCGTGTGGCGGGCGATCTCGTGCTCACGACGCTTCCCGTCGCTGCGGAACTGTGCACCACAGACGCTGCACATGTACCGAAGGCCCTCGTGTTCTACGCGCATGTGACGTTGTAAACGATAGTTGGTGGTGAACTCTGCGCCGCATTGCTCACACAGATGCACCGCCGAGCAGTGGTGTTGCTACAAACAATCAATCTATCAATTAATCATTCATTATGCCAAAAGCAGCACATACACACAATACACACAAATAACAATGATAAAGGGATACTATCAAAAACAAAAAAGCCCAGCTAATGCAAAGGGAAATGCGCAACAGAGATGCATGTGAAGGCCAAATCTAAGCTCACAATGTTTTATTTAGACTCGATGGTGGATGACGCCTAGCACCATATCCAGTGCATAAATTCCAATATTGGCCAAAAATCGCAAATTTTTTCTACCCCTCTCATTTAGCACCCTCGTTCGGGGTGACCCCCTTCGAATTTCTAAAAAAGCTTTACTGATCCTGAAACTAGAGTCTTCCAGGCAGCCGACGGTGAACCTGGGTGATCCTAGCTTGCACCGTGTTTGACTGATCCACCTGTGTGACGAACAGATAGACGGACAGACAGACGGACAGACAGAATTGCGATGGCTAAGACGCGCTATAGCAGTAGCTGCTGTCGTGCATAAAAAACTGAATACATGTTACCACATAAAAAACCACCCACTCTACTTTCTTCCATATCTGCCCGGAAAATGTTTAGTACACAAAATCTTGGGGGGGACACAGAACGATAAATGTGAATTCAGTATTCCATCAGTGCAAAAATCAAATATTCATTGCTATCGGTGAGGTATTTCTGACATCATATTAACACATATCTATAACTAACAGGTTTCCAGTTTTCTGTGCCTTTTCATTTTCAAGATAGGAACCTGTACATAGCAAGCCACAAGATGCATAATGAAGCATATAAAACGGGACAGACAGACCAGCAGATAGACAAACAGGCAAAAAGCATAATGTGCCATATAGTATGACGATAGCTGCGTAACAAGTGATGACAGAGAGCAAAGAATAGGATCAGCCAAAATGCAATTGAAAATTGTGTCCTGACTTCCGAATGCCTTCAAGTATATTAGCAATGCACAATGCACATTTGTCGCACAACATTAGATAAAGCAATGAATAGGCCCCTAATGGACAGTAATGAGCCGAATACTGACCTGTTGATGTCTGAGAAGGTTGGTCTCAAACAGAAACGCTCGCCCGCAAGTCTCACACTGGAAGTTCCTGTCACAATGATGCACATTGCGCTGGTGAAGCAGATAGCTCTTCTGACGTGTGAACTCCGCAGGACACTTTGAACACCTGAAACAGGCAGAAAAGCAAACATCTTTCCTGTTACGCTTCCATCGCAATCTGCCTGTCAATGTCGGTTGGTGAATGAGCAACAAAAATGATTACAATGTCCAAAGCAACTGCAGCTCACAACTCATTGCTTCATTTCAATCTTTCTATGCTATGGGTGAAACAACAAGCTACAAACTATCAAAAAAACGTTCTGCAAAAAACCAAGCTTTTAGCTTATCTAACCTGAAGAAGCTCTTAAAACATTAGCCAGTTAAGTAGTGTAGTCAGTTAGTTAAGTAGTTACTTCAGTAACAGTAGTAGCAACAGTAACAGCAGTAGCAGTAGAGGTGGTAGTCAGTTAGTTAATAACAGCAGTTGACATCATATTAGTAGTCCCCACTACAGTTTTTGTAGTTATAATAGTAGCAGTAATCAAAGCTGTAGTAGAATTTAAATGCAACAGTCTAAAGAAACCAACTTGAGAGGCAAATGTTGATGGAAGGTTCTGATATGCAGCTGCAACTGGATATCCGACGTAAAGGTGCGTTCACACATTGTGCATTGTGAGCGAGGGTGCCCATGAACAACGCGGATGTGCTTTGCCAAGTTGCTGCGACTTGAGAACATCTTGTTACAACGTGTACAGTTTGCCATGGCGATTGGCCGACTGACGGGACGCCGGCAAATCTCAGAGAGGTTCTTGGTGGCCTTCCGGCCATGCACCGATGACATGTGGTCGCAGAGAAGTGCTGCAGTTTCCATAACAGAGCTGCACTGAGGACAGTTAAAACGACTGTGGGACTTCCACATGTGGAGAGTGAGCGTCATGCTTCGCCGGAAGAACTTGGGACACTCGTTGCAGTGGAATTTGATGCCACCGTGCACGAGGTAGCTGTGCTTGTTAAGGTTCGAGCGATTAGCAAATGACTTCCCGCAAACATCACATGAGAGTTTCTTCTCAGATGGCCGTGTGCAGTCGTGTGTGGATTTCGCGTCGGTGCTGTTGAACACCCCATGGCACAGAGAACAGCACAGCTCCTTGTGGTTTGCCCGCTTGTGGCGCACGAGTGAGTCGATTCGTTTAAACACTGCTTCGCACAGCTGGCACGGAAACCGCGATGATTCGTGGTTGACACGGATATGACGCCGCAGATTGCTCTCTGACGAAAACGACTTATTGCACGCGTAGCAGGAGTTGGACTTGCCGCCAGATTGCTGCATTCCAGTGCCACGTTTTCTCGAGACGGAATCTTTGGTTTTGTTCTTCTGGACCTCATTAGCTCCAAGCTGACCAACTGCCGAATGATCCAGTACCTCGTCAAGAAAACTGACTTCCCCATTTTCCGAAGCCTGTTCCAGAATTTGCAGTCCATCCGGGAAACCAACATTACTTCCTTCATCATCACCATCAGAGACATCATTCATATTCACTGAGTCATGTCCATTCTCTGGACTTGGGCTACGCTTCACTGGTGACATTCCCGGCACCTTTTTGCCATGTACGGACGACATGTGTTTACATAGGAGGTTGGCGGTTTCATGAACAGATCCACAGTGGGGACAGATAAAGCGATGGTGAGCCTTCCATGTGTGCAGGGTCAGCCTATCGGTGTGTCGGAATACTTTTCTGCACTCCTTGCATGGAAACACGACTGCACCATGTGTCTCCCGAATGTGTTTGTTGAGGTTCGAACGAGTGATGAAGGACTTGTGACAGACGGTGCAGGGCAGTTTGACAGAAGACCGACCCTTGCAGACATGGGCTGACTTCAACTCTATGTTTTTGAACACCTTGCGACACTTGGTGCATTGCAGGTCAGCGTGGGCTGAGCGTCTGTGGCGGAGCAGAGAATCACATCGTTTGAACGCTGCCGGACAGTACTGACACTGGAACCGACCAGCTTCATGGTTTGCTCGAACATGACGACGTAGATTGGTCGACGAAGTGAAGCTTTTCTTGCACATCCGGCAGGGATACGACTTGTGCTTAAAAACCAGTCCACGAGAAGCTTCACGAGTTGACTGTCTGGTTCGCGGTCTACCAGGATCTTCATTTCTGCCCGTCTCTGCAGCAGACATCCCAGGCTTGTCAGCATTTCCACGACTTGACTTCTTCTGGCTGCCTTCTGCCTCCAGTTGTTCCTCTTCTCCATCGTCCATACTCTCAATCTTTGGCTGAAATGAACCCATACTCAAAGATGACACTACGTCAGTACCAGAGTCATGTACGACAAGAGAAATACCTACAGCAGAGTTATTATCCCTAGCGTCAGCCTGTGACCGCATGTAGAGAGCCAGCAGATTGGCTCCGGCTTCTACAATGTTGTTCAGGCATCCTGACAGATGCCATGATCCATCATCATTCTGCCAGCACTTGAGATTACTGCTCATGCCAGAGAGCAGCTGCTTAATAATGGCATGGTCCTTGCCACCGGGCGTCACCACAGTGTTCAGAAAGTTAGTATCGATCTTGGCAGTTACTGACGAAAAGACTTCAACTGCCATGATAATCTATTCCTCGGTGTCAGTCACTTACTATGTCTGAAAAACAGCACATAATTAACCACATTATTTTTTAACAAAGTGTGTCATAAACAAGTTGCTTTATCAAGAACAGCATGCATTATCGACTATACCACATAATAACTTAGTGCAAGTCTCAAGTAGCATTGTTTCTGGTGCTTTGCTACCCAGCCCACAACCAGGCCAGCAGGGACACTTGGCCGGGAGACAAATAACTGAAATTCAACACCAATCCATGATGCCTTCAAGGCATCTGAAGCAGATTTCAGTGGTGACCCCCACAACCAGAAATGAGAGACAGACAGAGGCATAGTCTTAAAGTGTACATGTCAGAGACCAGAAAAAACCAGATACAGATTTATCAGATCAAGACATATACTGGAACTTTTATTCTCCATATATACGTAAAATGCCTGTAAAGTGTCTAGTTGTTGATAGCAGTGCCACAGTGACTGGTATGTTATAACCGCTGCAGCATCGCCACTGTGCAAAAACGTGTAGACACCGCCACCACTGCAATAATTACCTAGACCTAGCATGTAACTGGTCACGCCATCTCAGGCGTTGCATCATCAGCACCACCGATTCACTGTCTGGCATTAATTAGCAGCTCACACACCGTCTGCTACATTCACTGAAATGTCCCAAGCCTCACCCTCCTCCCTCACACCTCAGCGCAGTGCTGCCAGCTTTGATCAGGCCGGACACCTGCGGCCAGGCAGGGCAAAGCAAGTTAGAGCACGTTCAAGGCAAAGTAAAAACACCAGAGCGATTAACTGGACCGGCAGTTTCAAGCTCAGTTATGCCTTCAAGACCAGTTAACCATTAACAACTCTATTTGTGACTGGCATGTTAATGAAATTACTGTACTTTGCATATCGTTCGAGTTACAATGGTAAGTTGGCAAAATGAGTAAGTTGGCAAATCTGGGTCTACAACAGTAACTTCCTGCTACTACCCGTCGGCCCAGACGCATTAAACGCAGACGCACCAGACGCATTTTACCGGCACCCTTAGTTGCCATGTAGAAGTCTACAAAATAAAAACTTTTCTTTCTGTAACTGCACTAAATAACCCACGGCTTTTACACAACTTTTATTCACCAAGTCTTAACTCTTTCTTCTTCATTCTTTTTTCCGATAATGCACAAATCCTCACAGTTGAGTAATGTAGATATGCACCATTATGGACGGAATATAAGTTACGGCGGGCCTGTGACTGCATCATGAGCTGTGCTGCAAAGAAAATTCGATTGTCAAACAAAGTGTACGCACACCAGAGCATTCAACAGCGTATTGTGTTACAGAAAACAAATGCACATTTACTTATATGGTACGCAAAAGTCTGCGGCACGCTAAAAGACAAAAATAATCTCAAAAATTGCTGAATTCAAGACACAAAGATAATCGTAAACATAACAATGAATATTTATACAGCGGAACGTTGAAAATAAGCGGCAGTGAATAAATATGCAAAATCGCACATTTTCCAGAAAACTTTCGCTCGCGTATTTTGGGTCACTAGCATTACCGTGAACGGCGTGAATATAATAAATAACGAAAGCAAAAAAGTACACAACAAAAGCAGCTGTTGGCAAAGTCCGAAACGATAAATACACCGTAGAAGAAAAAAGAGAACAGATTATGTTCGAGGAAGCCTGCACATGCGAGCGTAAAGGAGGGGTACTCATCTAAAAAGTGGTTATTTTACTGATATTGCTTCGTCTAGCATGAAAACGTAACAAAAACTAGTGACGAGCTTCTTAGGAACGTCAACATCGATGACCTTGAATGACCCTGAACCCCCCAAATAAGTGTTTTTCTTATTTTTTTGCCATTTCGAGTTGCGACACACATTTCAAGAGTAAATTGCATATAAAACTAAAAATACGTTCCTCGGAACGAGGTACATGTATCTGTCCCATTGTCACGCTATTGTCACCCTAGCAGATGTGTTTCAGCGTTTGACGCTCTTGTTGTCACTATGACGTCACGCCACTGCGCGCGCACACGCAGACAGAACGATAGCCTAGACTAAAATCCAGACGCCTGAACGTGGCATTCACTGCAATATACGTGGTGTCGGCACCGACTGGTGTTACTCACCGGGTGCAGCTGCACCTGTTGTAGATACACGTAACATCAGAACTCCATGCAGATGACTGTTGCGAATCGTTCTACGTACATTCTTTCGGCTTGTGACTTCTGTCTTTGTATTTTTATTTCTATTATTTAGAATGGCTAGTCTCGTAAGGGCCAGTCTGGAATTCAACACGCGATAATATCACCCCCAAACCATTTTTGCCATTTTCGAGTTTTGACTTATATCGCCCTTACATAGTTTTGTAAACTGTTAAAGTTTTTTTGCTCTGATTTTTTGCTGTTTTAGTCGACTTTTGTCAAAATTTTTGGTATTTAATTTTATGACAATAAATTGATTCACTGTTCTCAGAAATACCTCCAGGCGGGTAAAGAAAGTTGGTGCAAGGAAAAAATTATGTGTGATGTAACAATGTCTGAGACATTTTAATACATGCTGTACTGCAGCCAATTTTGTCTTTGAATAAAAACGGTTGGTTGCCATGACAACAGAGGTTTTCGGGGGAGAAATTTACATTTGGTTTGGTTTTGATTTGTGGACGAAGAGACTTAATTCGCTTGCATTTCGAGATGATGCTGTCATACCGGAAATAGGCCGCCTGTATGCCTTTTCCGTTGCACCAATCGCTGACAGATTCCGACTTTCGCTTCCGGAATGCGAGTTCCCTCTCTGAGCACGCGCTGCATTGACACTACAGCCAGCTCATGGCGTGAAACTTTCATGAACGCTGCGATATACGCTGTAATCGAAGCATAGTAGGTGACATCATCATTCCGTTCGCACATTATTTTTATTAATATTAGACCTAATGTAGAGCGATGTTTTTTTTTTTTATATCAGTTAACCAGCATTACATTCTACACATTTATCCAATATGGTTTTTTTCATGCAACTTGGCCTTCAAGTCTGTAGTACGGGGAACATAAAGTGTCCAGTACTGTACAATGGTTCATATGACATACGTATGGAAACAATGCCGTGTCAAGTTACGAAACTATCATGATGCCTTATTTCCAGGCTTCTTTATTCATAATGCAGCCGATTGGCTTCGGGTTCTTCAATGTTGTTCAAGTTTGACCTTGATTAAACTTACAAGACCCAATAAACATTCAGTATTCAGTACATACTACATAGCAAGTTCAGAATCTATTTTCTAGCTACGTTTAAGCTTCAGAGTTTAGTAAATCAAAATACGGTACTGATGATATAAATACACACAAAAGAAACGCTTCACTTCTTTATCAAGCAAATAATTTACTTGCCCAATTCATAATAATCTGCAATATTAGTAACTTGTGTCTCAACGTCAGCTATATACAACACACTAAAATCCATGATATGAAATGAAATGGCTCATAATATTCCATCCATATATTATACACTCACATGGCTGTCAATTTACATTCGTGGTGCAGGAAAAAATGTTTCTACGCAAGTCACATCAAACTTCCCGATGATGATGATGATAATGATGACTCGAGCAGTGGTGTCATGGCTGGAAGGGAAGGCAAGCAACTGCCCCGGTGCCCACCCCAACCGAAATTTTTAGCTCTCAGAAAATCCTCTTCCCGTCCAAAAATGCAAAATTTGGTGATAAAAACCACCATTTTGAAAAAATTCAGGGACAAAATCAAAATTTTGAGCACACATATCTCCTCTGTCAGAAATTTGCAACAGTCTGATGGAATTCTGTAGGAAAATTGTAACTTCATGACCTGCCTACTTCTTTTAACCCACGATGCTGCTGGAACTAAGGCTAAGTCTGGACGTCAATCAATAATAACAGTTAGTGCTAGTGATAGATCAGTGATCTTGCTTTTGATGCAGTGGAAAAATGGTAGCAATAAATAACCCCTTTACCATATCAGTCATCACTTTTACTACTAAAAAACTGGAGCAGGGCCCAACAAAAGGCTGCCCGGCACTGAAAATCTGATTGGGTGAAATCTTAAATACCCCCCCATCGCATCCCTCCAAAACCCGTAAACGAATCTTGCCAAAAGTTGGCCTAGAAAATGTTGCAAAATGAAGCTAAAAAATAAGGCCTCACGTTACTACATAC